>WNFB01004473.1_pt1 | contig 12443 bp, 13 predicted proteins | sample 5400501 | NCBI WGS metagenome assembly WNFB01 (sample SAMN13153341, study PRJNA577476) | soil metagenome | isolation source: 200 cm saprolite under Douglas fir tree site 2 hole 1 | place: USA:California | collected 2015-04-18 | reverse complement strand
GGCGAGGAGGGCGAATGTTGAAACTCCACGCGAGCGTAAATAGCAAACGGCCCTTCGGAGGCGCGGACAGAAGTACCTACTATGGCATTCGCGCCCTGCCGGAATGGGCGGCCAAAGTCGTAGGAAATGGTCTGACCACCTAAGCTAAAGGCATCGGTAAGAATCGGCCCGCTGGTCGACATGACCCGGGTATACACCGAATCTAATCTGAACGATTCGTTTCGCTCTCCATTTCTAACCGCCAGTTCACCAGAAAATTCCTGACTCAAGTGCTCATACATCCCCACCGCCTCTTCAGTTGACTGGCGGCCTTCACGGCTGGCTTCCAACAGAGCCTCGTCTACCTCTTCGGTCAACCTCGCACACTCGATCCGTGCCCAGGGCTTCATCCCCTGCAATGCAGATGTCACATATCCCATGGCTGCGAGGCGTTCGAAGGCGGGATAGACCCAGCTATCCAAAGGTATAAATGTCGAAGCAGCACTTTGAGCAGGCACTTCGCTGGGTTTAGGAGTTCTTTCAACGGGTGCGTCCCACTCGCCTCCGCCCAATTCGGGATCATGATGGGCAAGGTAGACGTGCCGGCCTACGAACCACCCGATTGCGCTCCCGACTAATACGTCTGTCGGAAAATGGTTCTTGCCCGTCACGCGCGAAGCACTCACCGCGGAAGCCAAGCCGTAGGCGAACAGCTTTGTGACGGGACCTGGATACTCATGCGCCATCACACTGGCCACTGCCCAGGCCGCAGTCGCATGGTTCGACGGAAGCGATGTTCCGTGATGCCAGAATCCTCCGCCGCCGTTGCCGTCGGTTGGCCTCTGCCGCCCAAGTGCATATTGGAGAGCCGTGGTCACCGCGACTGCGTCCACGGCAGATTCACCGCTGAGCAATCCTGTCTCGCGCATATGGTCGTCGTGGGTCATTTGTCCCAACAGATAGGAGCCCCCTACTGCCCCGCCCAGGGCAGCGAGTCCATAATTCGAAAAGGTGGTGCTCCTACGCACTCTCGACGGCGAGCCGGTCACTGCCCTCGAAATCCCGGTATCAGCCCTCAACGATGCAGCCGTCAGCGCTCCGAGGGGAACGAGCCAGTTGACGTCTCCAAGCTGCAAGTGCCTGGGGCTGGTCCAAATTGCACGCTGGTCGCTCACCAAGTTCTTCAGCAAAGACTGACCCAGTTTGGTTTCCGTGAACTCAACTTCTTGTTTCGAACCAATAATCTCTGATTGCTTGTCTCGTATGGTTGAGGTTGCGGATGCAGCGTCCTTCTCCGCTACAGCCCCGTTGGTCGAAAGTGCTTGTTGTCGGCTCTGTTCCTGAGGTCGCGCGTAGCAAGACACTGAAACTGCGGCCCCCAGCAAGCAACAATTGCACTTGAACAAAAGCCGAGCTCTCCTTTGGGTCATAAGTTCGGGTCACCCTAGTAATGCAGTGCAAAAACCACCGACGTAGCAACAGAACTTGCTAGTTGTGCGGCCGAGAAAAAAGTCTGCCACTGGATGGGTCCCCCTATCGCCCTCTCTGGCACAACCACGGTGTCTCCAGGTTGCAACACGGCATTTAGCGATTCTCCGCTCCACAAGCTCGCTTTCGCACCCAGGACCGAGCCATCGGCCCGGATCACAAAAATCGATTTCCGATCGCCGAGCAGCGTGGGGCCCCCGGCTTGACTGAGATACCACTTCGCACTCTTGCCGGGCCGATAGGATACAGCCGTCGCGTTGTAGACTTGTCCGCTCACCATGATATAGCTCGGTTTCTTGGGGATTGTCAGAGTGTCTCCGCCTCTGACCTCGATGTCCACGGGCGTGTTTTTCCACCGGTTGAGATTCGAAGAGATGCGTATGTTGACGCGGCCCAGCGGAGGATTCGCACTCAACTGCTCCAGAGTTGTTCGGTATTGCTGCAAAGCCGCCTCTTTCGCTTGCTTCTGTCTGGGATCGTTCTCGGGCATTTGTTCAAGATTGCTTTCGACCGCTTTGATCCGCAAAATCATGGTGTCCTGTTCTCTTGCTTCCAACTCTCGCACTTGCGATCGCTGGAGGACTCCGCCGTAAGGGTAGGCACCCGGTTGGAAGCCACCTGCCCGCTCCAGCACCGAACTGAGCCGCTCGCCTGGGCGGATGCCATATGTCCCTGGGTGTCTTACTTCGCCTTTCAAAACAATGGAGGCGCCGAGGTCGTTCCACCCTGGAAGTTGACGAATGGTGACAACGTCTCCGTTGCCTAGCGTGGTATTGGAATTCGAGTCGCCGGCGAGCGCAGCGGAGATCGCGATCTCTTTGTGCTCACCAGACAACTTCACGCCGTTAGACCACGCGTACTGGGTCAGATCGGCTGATTGCGGATCTGCGCTGGGTTTAAGTCCTCCTCCAATCCGGATTAGGTCAGCGACGTGCATGTTCGTGGTCAACGGATAGCGGCCTGGCTTCGCCACATCACCTTCGATGTAGACGGTTGCCGGCTCCACTGCGCTGGGATTCCGGTGCACCAACAGACGGTCCCGCGAGTCCAGAACAATATTCTCAAGTGGATCTCCTGCGAGGGCTTGGCTCAGACCTACACTGAAGATCTTGAACTGGCCGTCTGGAAGATATCGGAATACTTGAGCGTCCGCCGTTTCCGCGTCAGAAGTGAGTCCTCCAGCCAAATGAATGGCGTCGGCTAAATGAATTTGTCCCGCAGTCGGATAGGTTCCTGGGGCCCGCACGTCGCCCATCACGGAGACGCGTGGCGGATCTTGAAAATCAAACCGGCTGAAAACTCGCAGTGTGTCCATGGCATGGAGGACTGGCGCATGGGACGGATCGGCGAGGACGCCGGCCAAGTCAAAGCTCTCTACACTCGGTCTGAAATCCGGAGCGTTCAGGTGGATGAGCTCGGCGTATTCTGTGGAGGGCTCGGGAAGCAGATCCTTGTACGACGATATGACATCAGAGACTCGCATGTCAGAGTGGTATGAGTAGCGGCCCGGTCGTACAACGTGGCCTTCCAGGTAGATCGCGTCCTGGTTGTAGGGCGCGATCGGATAGATGCGGACTCGATCGCCATCTCGGATCTCGAAGGATTCGAGTTTTTTCGTGACCTCCGATTTGTCTTCGGCGTCGGGGATGTCCACACTCAGCATCGTTTGTTTTTCGTGTTCGACGAGACGCTGCACTTCGATGTGGCGCAGCGCAGCGGCAGGAAGGAGCCCACCCGCCAACTCCAGAACGCTGGCGAGGTTTTTTTCATCCCGCAGCTCGTACATCGCAGGCCGGCGAACCATTCCTTCGATGGTCACTTGCGGTCCCATTGGGGGAACCTGAATGGTGTCCCCGTTCTCCAACCGCTGAATGTCCGTCTTTACCCCGTGGAGGAGAAGATCATAGACATCCACGGTTTGAACCAACTGCCTTCCGCGATAGTGCCGCAGAATCCGGAGTGATCCTCGAGAGGTCGGTCCGCCCGCAACGAATAGGGCATTCAACGGCGTCGACAGCGAGCTGATGTCGAAAGCTCCCGGACTGCTGATATCTCCTACCTCATAGACGCGGATCGTCCGAAGCCGGGCGAGAGAGACGCCTGCCGAAACATCACGGAATTGAGTTCTCAGGATCTGTTGAAGGTTCTGTTGCACGTCAGCCAAACTTTTTCCGCTAACCATGACGGGTCCCACTTCCGGGAGACTAACGCGACCCTCGCGATCGACGGTTCGGGTGAGCCGTTGAGACACTCCACCCCAAAGATCGATGGACAAGCCGTCTCCGGGCCCAATCACGTAGTCGGGCCCGACGGGAAGGTCCATGGGAATCAACCGGAGGTCACGAGTCCCATTTTCAAAAATCTCCGACCCAAATCGCCGTGGTGACGACGGACGAGCGACCGCCTGCACGTACATGTCATAGAGCGACGGAATATCTTCATAAGGACTCGGTTTGCGGACCATTTCGGGCGGTTGAAGAGATCTTCTCTGTGCGTACCGAGGGTTAGGCTGCATGGCAACGAGTGGCGAATTGTTTCCAAGGGCCATCGAGCTGCTCGTCTGGCCCATGTTCGGCAACATTCCGCTCGCCCCGTCCATTCCAGCTCCCATTCCAGTTCCAATTCCCATCCCATACGCTGCAAGCAATCCGTCAGTTGATCCATTAATGCCCGAGTTCGCACCACTGTAGGCCGCAGCGAGCTGTCTGTTTGAGCCTGAGCCCGCATCTCCCATCAGGGATGAAAGAGAGCTGGAACCATTCAGGCTCGCATTGGAAGAAGACGAACTGCTGCCGAAAGACCCCGACAATGGTAACTGGGAGGATTGGGAAAGGGAGTCCGGGAACTCAGCTCCCGTTTGCATTAGCTGTGCACGCTGCAAAACGCTTCCATCGCCATTTGGGAGAAACGGTAGATTTTGATCGTTCTGAGGATTCCCGAACTGGGGTGTCTCCATTTGATGTTCTTGACCAGGGGCCTCCGCTGGTAACAGCCCCGCTGGAGCATTGCAGCCGAGATCCGGCTGCGGGTCGCAGTTGGCAGTGCGTGCCTTCTCCAGCGCCTGCGCAGCCTTCGCTCGTGCTTGTCCCCGCTCTTCTTCCTGAGCTTGGGCCAGCCATTTCGTGCGCTCAACGCGCAACAATTCCTTCTCTTTGGCCTGGTCGGAATCCGGATTCAATTTCGGCAGAAGATAACCGTACCGTTGCAGAAGCGCTGTGGCGACGGACCGGAATTGAACATCCGATTCCAGCCGGTCAAAAATCGCGTATTCAGTAAGGTCTGATTCACTGAGAACCTGACCATGGTTGGTCGCGTCGAGCGCGACCCAGCGTTTCAATTCAACCAGTAAGCCCGACTCCTTCGCCAAAACGGCCTTGATCTCGGCAGCGGATGCCGCCACGCGACTCAGATTCTGAGACGCCAAGTCCTCAGCTTTGCCGAGACTCCTTCGCTCCGATTGCTGGGCATGGGCGGCTACAACAACCAAGAGACTAAGAATCGTCACGCTCCATCTCCGAGAAGTTCTCGAAGACGCTCGTTCAAGAAAAAGTCTTATCGCCTCACGATGCATGTTCAACCTCCTATCCTGCTGACTGCACCACGCGGCGCAGGGCGTCAAGGATCCCCGCCTCAGATGCTTCTACGGGTCTTTCATGAATGTCGAATGAAGCCCAGAAAAACACGCTGGTGTTCCGCTCCGCCGCCAGAGCCAGGATTTTCATCTCTGGATGACGCTTTAGAAGGACATCGCAAATGGGAGGTCGCTTGTCCGTCTCATCCAATGCAATGATCAAAAAATCTGGCCCGAGTTTCTCAACGATCTGGGGAATGTCGGATTCGTTCTCAATTTCTGCGACAATCTCGATATCAGGCTCCTGGCTGATCGTTTCAAGAACAAGCTCGCGCATGAGCCTGGGCTTATTGGCGACCATAACCCGCGTGGGGCGACTCATATCAGCGCCTCCTGGACAATTCGCAGACTATCCGTCGGTTGCTGAGAATACGGAAGGCTCAAAGAAGGGTTAAAAAAGGGGATAAATTCAGGGGCTGGTTCGTGCTATGGAAGACGTAAAATAATTTCGTAATCGGGTGCAGATTCTCCTACTCGATTAATACCACATCGATTTCCGCTCGGGCTCTCACGGTTCAAGCGAATCCGATACTAAGCTACTGAAATGCAAGGAGATGGTCTAGAGTGGCTCCCGGTGAGCGCCGCGCACAAGATGACTTGAGATACGAACCCCTCTTTAGCCGCTCGCAGTATCCGTGGTGTCAGCTGCGCTGCCCTAGGCCTGGCGCCAGGGAAAGTCTGGCAGGCGCGAAAGCAATGAAGCCAGGTTGGGTTTGACCTGTACGCAGGGGATAGGGGGCGTCGATGGAGATGAATTTATCTGAGCATGATTTCCACAACTATTTAATGAATATCGTGTTGCTTTTTTCAACTGCTTGATGATATAGACCCTAATTCTGAAGGCCCCCGATCCCGTCCCCGGAGGGGGTGTGCTATGTCCCAGGAGGACATTTGCGTCTTTCTGGTCGCTGAAAACCGGCTTCTCCGCGAAACCCTTGCGAGACTGTTAGGTAAGAGGCTCGGTTTCAACGTGTGTGGAAGCTCACCCTGCGTGCCTGGAGTCGCTAGATTGGTCATCGACTCGGGCACGGATGTTCTGGTCATGGACTCTGTTACAGCCCGTCCCCCAGAATGCCCTCTGCTCCTAACTGAAATCACAGCCCGGCCCCACTCGATCAAGACTCTGCTGATCGATATGGAAGAAGATTCGGAACGCTTTCTCAACGCCGTTCGCGCAGGCGCCGCCGGGTATCTGCTGAAGGATGCTTCGGCGGCGGAGGTAGTGGCAGCGGTTCGGAGCGTTGCGAAAAACCATGCCGTGTGCCCCCCGCAGATGTGCATGACCTTGTTCAAGGCCGTGTCCCAACAATGGAAGTCATTTGTTCCCACTTCACAGATCAAAGTTGAGTTAGGGCTGACACGTCGACAGCAGCAGCTGATCCCCTTGATCGCGCAAGGCCTGACGAATAAGGAGATTGCCTTCTCCTTGCATCTTTCCGAACAGACCGTAAAGTGCCATATGTACAGGATCATGAGGCGTGTCGGAGCGACAGACCGAATGCAAGTTGTGGATCTAATCGGTGGCAATGGCCGCACTCACTCGCCCGGAATTTCATAGACAGGCATCGCGCCGATCGGATGCGCATTACGGGGCATCACAAAGCGGTGTGAAGCTTGGCAGACGGGCGGAGGGCGTATGCGGCTCTCAGGGTCCTCGCGTTCCTGAAGGCATAATCGGCTCCCGAATGTGACGCGACGAAGGGTGGCGGCCGAGAGCACCTTCCCATGGAAGCGCCGGTTCGGGGGACCAGTGTAGATTTACGGTTCGACCACCGCTATAAAAATAGTTTCCTCGACAGAGCGCAGATCTTAAACTACACTGCGCTGCCATCTCAGCGATCCACGAGCAAGCTAAGGATGAACGGTGTTTTAGGGCCTGTCCTTTTGGTTGATTCGCAGGGGCGGTGGAGATGCGTCCCCAGATCCCAAGAAGACGGAAGCTCATCCGTGTTTCCATTGCCGGCAGAACTCGGTTTGCCGCGCCACTCGCATGAGCCTAGGTCCTCAGCGTGCCACACCTTTCCCCGCGGAACCCAGACCATACCCTGCGGGATCGGGTTGTGGGTAGGATGGTTTCCACGCTCAGCGGGTGCGGCTTGTTTGGCAAGGACGAATCGTCTGCGCTGAACTGCTCTGGCCGACGCGAAAGATCCTGTCCTCGCGCAACAGGAGCGAGGGTGAACAACACGAGTAAGACAGATATGCGCCACACGTTTTTTCTCCCTATCTCGAAGCGATCAAGCGGTACTCAGATTCAATTGCGGCTGGTCTTCGATTTGTTTTTCTTGCTCAGGAGTCAGAGCTCCCTAGCAAATCAGGTAACACCCAACGCAAGCGGCTGAGGTTTCTTTCGTCCTTCGTGCTTGTTTCACCTTGAGCCAAAGATTGACCACGGCGAAACCTGTCATTCCAGACGGGGACGCTCGAGGCTCCAGACGGACCACGGTTCCTTGCCCTTCGATTTCGATGGCAGCGGAACCCCGGCCTGGCACGAGGGAAACCTCGAAATGGACAGGTGTCCCCAAAGTTGGGCTTCTGCGCGCGAGAACGAACATTCCGCGGGAACTGATGTTTCTGGTGACGCCTTCACCTCGGCACTGGGGCTGGCCGTGGACCTGCCAGCTCACACTGACTGGCAGTTCTACCGGAAATCGCACAGTGCCACGGAGCTCCCGCAGTCGTGAACCCTCTACACCTCGCCCCTTGATCGTTTGAATTGAGAATCACCTCAGCAATCGAAGTAGCGCAGATGACTTTGCAGGGCAAGAGGCCGAACTTCTCGGGGTCTAGTGGGAGGAGGGAACTACTCTACCGGTAGTGAATTCGGCCGTGGACACACCCGGGGAAGAAAGTCACCTGCCGAGAGACGATTTTCCCGGTTGCACGCGAAGCATCCCGACGATGTGAGTCCGTCTGATTGGCCAAAAGAACCAAAGAACCAGAGGAGGCTCCGGGAGCGGATGAATATTGGCCACGCTCTGTTGCCTGAAGAGGAGCAGAAACTTCTCGAAACCGCCAACGGAATTGATTCGGCCTGCTATCAGGTCTGTGTGCTGGCCCTCGACGCGGCGATGCCTCACGATGAGATTCGCAGCCAAGCGGGCTGCTCTGGAGAGTCTGCTGACGGTAAGTGCCTGAATTGATTGGAGCCGAGGCCCGGACTTGAACCGGGGACCTGACGATTACGAATCCGCGCAGTCCCAATTTCCCCAGCGACGCTTGGGAACACAACAGGTCACAACTGAATACATCGCCAAGGAGTTAGTCGGGAAAGCCAGGCCGTCGGGAGAATCCGGGAGTAGTCACGAGTGGCCCGAGATTCCCGACAACAACCCCGACACCCAACCGCCCACGCTTCTCGCACCACCACAGCAAGCGGAGCGCCGACTAGGGGGTAGCCAGTTCGTACCATCGATTTCCAACGTAGTTAAGGCTTAAGCTAATTAGAAGCGGGACGCTGGACGGCGGTAACCGGCCAGCGCCCCTAACCACCGAAACTCGTCGGAGGAAGCCCGATGGCTAAGGCGCATTCTATCGCACCGGTTCGCGGCAAGTCAGCGTCCCGCCCATTTCTTTCCCCAGCCAGGACGTGATGCAAATCCCATTTCCGCCGCCCGTGCCGCCCGGATTCATTCCGTCGACGGGCCCAGCCGATGAGGTCTTCTGCTTCTGCATGACGTACTGCGCCTTCGTCCTGCTCGTTTTACTTGCCCTCCCGAGGAAGTGGAGCCGGAAGATCGTTCAAATCATGTTTGCGCTCCACGATGACTGACGGTTACGATCGCCCACCCCCGGACCTAATGCACATCCAGCAAAAGTGATACAGTCTCGGCGGATGGGAACTGCGATTGAGCCGACCGAGATCCTCGAGAATCGCTGGGCAGATCAAACCGAGCGTGCCGCAGAGGATTTGCTCCTCGGCGGCGGCAACCACGCGGAAATCTCTTGGGCAATAGCCTGCGTGCCGGGTGGAGCGTACACGCTCACGCGCCGCGCTGGATGCGCCCTCTCGCTCACTCTGCCGGGCGCACTCTGCGAGTTGCTTGGCATGAAGGCGGGGGATCGCGTCGTCTACGAGGTCACAGAGCGCGGCACCGTAGAGGTGCGCCGCGCGAATCTGGAGGACCTGCCAAAGCGTGCTCGGCTCGCGGCTCTCAGAGCCGACTATCTCCAAGACCAGATCACAGCAGATGAGCTGCTCAAGCGATATGAGAATCGGTGTTTGGACTGTGGCGAAACCTATACCGCGCGGTCCGCCGGTCAGCAATTCTGCCCTGCCTGTCGCCTCACCCGCCACCGCGAATCCAACCTCCGGTGCTGGCACCGCAGAGGCAAGCAGAGCCCGAGTTACCAGGCGCGTTTGGGAAAGTGCACGTTGGTGCCCACAGGAGCGAGCAGTTGAAGACGTCATCCACCGAGCGCGCCGCTGGCACGCACCGCATCACGGCGCCGGCAGCGCGGCTCAATATCCGCGAGCTGGTGAACCTTGGGCACCGGATGCGGCGTGGGCACTGGCTGAATCAACGGAGAGCGGAGGTTCTTGCGGCCGCGGAGCATCAGCTCGCCGTGCGCCGGATGAGTCCAGCGCAGCTCGCCTGCCACGATCCGAGTTGCCGCTGGTGCCGGGTTCTCGTGCCATGGACAGGGAAGGGCTTGGAAATGCTCCTCAAGTCGCGCGACTCAGGCGCGGCGCCGACGCCGCAGCTCGGCGATCTTGGCGCGAATCGCGACGTAGCTCCTCCCGAGGATACGAAATAGCCGCTCCCACTCACGCTCCCGCACGATGCCCGGATACATGCGCTTGAGCAGCGCGATCTCCTGCGTGGTCCAGCGCCACTTCGGGCGCACGTAGCGCAGCGAGAGCTGCTGGAGCGTGCGCTGCCGGACCGCGTTGTCTTCTATCTGATGCTGGTAGCGTGCGGGGTTCCCTTGCCGGAGCCGCGCGCGACGTTCGCGTGCGGAAAGTCGCTCTCGCTCACGGACACGAGCGCGATGGCGCCCTTTCGAGCGTGTCACCTGACGCAGAAAGCGCGGCCAGTTTTTCTCGCGCCAGGCCCGTTCGCGTTCGCGGGCTCGCCGCGGTGCGCACTGCGGGCAGAAAGGTTGGTCGCTGCGCCGCGCGACGTAGAGCTCTCGACACCGCCCGCAGCGGAGACGGACGGGATTACCGCTAGCGTCAATTCTGCCGCGCTCGAAGGAGCTGAGATGCCCGCGGCAGAAACCCTTGCTGCGGTGTGGAGCTTCGCAGGCGTGCACACGGCAACCTCCATGCTCTCGCAGGAATTTCCCGGTGGAGTCACGCTTCTTGGTGCTGTCCCCGTCCGGCGTCGGCGCGAAGCCGGCCCCACCGTGACAGGATTACAAGGAAAATGCTGTCCGGGGACACGGACGCAGATTACCAGGGAGATCTGCGTGAGATCCGAAATCTGCCTGTAAGGCGTGTGGGAAGTTCCAGCAGGAGATGAGAGTCGCTCGCGGCGGGGCTGAGGGCCCCACGACAGTTTTCCCCCAGTTGTCCAGGCTGCTTTGCCTGCGCGGGCACACTCCCCGTGCAGGGAGAAAGCTCTGAGCTTGCGAACCCCAACTGAGCGAGCTCCTAATTTTTTTGAGTGTAGCCGGCGAGAGTTGGCGATCGCAGACCCCGAACTCGCGGCGCCCGCGACTTAGGCTGTTTGACTGCAAAAACTTTCGATCGATTGAATGACCCGGTGGCAGGTGGCATTCGGCCGCGGGGGATCCCTTCTTGCTCAGCGTGGGAAAAGTATCTGGCAGTGCCGGCCTAAGGCTTACTCGTACCCTTCGCGGCCTTCGCTTTGGCAGCGGCAGCCCTCGCAGCGGCTCTCCCAGCAGTGGCAGCACGGGCTTCCTCCGCGTTGGCAGTCTTCAGGGGTGACAGGAACCGGATGATCGTCGCGTCATCCGGGCCGTACCCCTCACGCACCAGGAAGCCATCGTACTCACTCACGTCAACGATACCTTCCTCTAGGGCACTGGTCATCTGCGCGAGCGTCTGGAACTTGCGCGGAAGTTCCACGTGCGTGGCGGCGAGGACCTGGCGCAGGTGCTTCTCGTCATCCGTGATGGGCAGCGCATCGAGCGCCGCACGGAGCTGGTCCGAGTCATACACTCCATCGATGAATAGCTTTTGCACCAGGTCCGCTTGCGCCCGTACCAGCACGTCGAGGCGCCGGAGGTCAAGCACCTTGAGCTGGAGCTCCGCGTCATCGGCAGAGTAGCGCTGTGCGGTAAGTTTGGTGGCGGCATCCCTGTGTGAGACCGCGCCGAACCGCTGGAGCAGCTCCAATTCATCACCAGAGTTGTTAGTTCTCAGCACCTCCACCAGAGCGGGAATACGCGGCGCACGGGAGCCCGCGGCGTTCCCGCGCGCGCCTCACTTTTCAGCCCAGTTCCTTTGCTCTCTCTCTCGGCCACTCGTAGGACGCGGCTCACGTCTCGCAGCCTCGCGCAGCGTGTATGCACGCCGATTTTACTCGATCTGCCCCGGAGCTCACTCCTGCCCTCGGAGTGGAGAATTGAAGCGGGCTAGCCAGCGAGTGCGGACAGCTCGCGCCTTCCTAGACACAAACAAGACCGTATAAAATGCCCGACGCCGCGCATTAGAGCGGCCATGAGCCGCACGCGGACGCGGGCCTGGCCGCCAGCAGTGGGCAGATCGGCCCTCTAAGCGAGTTACGAACGGCTGCAAACGCCAGACCACCTGAGCACCCTGATACCGAGCAGCATCGGCCGCTGCACTGTTCAGGACAACGAAGGGGGCGCGGCGCGCCGACGATGATTCTTCCAGCGAAGCGCGGCGCCGAGCTGGCTCGCGCCGCGCAGCTCACGCTCCACCTCGCGCGCGCGATCGGCTGCCGCGGCGATACTCTGACAAATCGCGCAGCCCGCCGGCGGCGCGTAGTATGTGCGGCGCGGATGGCGTGGGCACTGCGCGTCAACACTCAGTCGAAGATGCAGCATCACTCGCTCCTTTCCTTGCCGCTGGCCCGCGGCGCGGATTCTGCCGGCGGTGCCGTCGGCTCAGCGGTCGCGTTCTCCCGCTCGGAAAATTCCGTGACCAATGTCTTCCACTTGTCGAGTTGGTTGGGCTCGCAGGTCACCATGGCGCCTGGAAGTGCGAACGCCACCGCGAATTCCGCATTGTCGATGCCTGCGCTGTCGAAGATTTCCGCGGGCAGGCGGATCGGGTACCTGAGCAGTGGCCGGCATTCCTCCCGCAGCAGCAATAAGTAAAATGTCATGCGCATCCACCTCGGCGCGGGTTTCCACCTGCTGCGTCCGGCGCGCGGGTCACCGGGATCGCCCGCCTCGTACGCGAGAAAATCCT
>WNFB01004472.1_pt1 | contig 12447 bp, 5 predicted proteins | sample 5400501 | NCBI WGS metagenome assembly WNFB01 (sample SAMN13153341, study PRJNA577476) | soil metagenome | isolation source: 200 cm saprolite under Douglas fir tree site 2 hole 1 | place: USA:California | collected 2015-04-18 | reverse complement strand
AAGAGACGTTTCGCGACGCGGTAATCAGAGGCGTAAACTGGCAAGATACGCGGAACCAGAGTTTCCGGGAGGGCGCCTCCCAGGAATCCCAGGACTTCGCCGCGTTCGTTTAAGAGCGGCCCACCAGTCGCAGCGGTGTTGAAGGTATTTGAAATGCTCATCCTTTCCCCCCAGCCTTCGCGCGACTCCTTTCCCACGATTTGACCGTCGGAGATAACGCGCCCGCCATCAGTCTTCGTGTCGAGCCAATAACAATGATCTCCAATCGACCAGGATTTGCCGCCCGCTATTGGTAATCGCGCATTCTTTCGGGTGTCAACTTTCAAGATCGCCCAATCCTGACGTCGGTTCCAGGCGACGACACTTTCGGTCTGCGCGCGAGTCCCATCCGCCAACTGGATTCGCAGACTGTGCGCTCCATCGACGACACGGAATGCCGTGTAGAGAGAGCCATCTTCTGTAAAAAAGGCTGAGCCCACGCCGATGGGCTGGCCCTTCTCGTCGAGCTTCTCAATGAGGACAACCGCAGCCACAGCCCGTGTGTAAATCTCCGCAGGCGTAGGCAGCACTTCTGCTTTTGTAGCATCTGCCGGACGTTTCGCGGAAACGATTTCGAATCGAAGCTCGCCCGCGAACTCCCCGTCTACGCGCGATTCGAACGTCCATAAACCCGGTGAAGTGTTTTCCGAGAGCGGAATAGTCCAGAATCCACCAAATTTCGTTTGTGTTGCCGGATAGTCGAAGCTGGACATCACCGCAAGTTGTCCGTTCGGTCCCTTGACGGTTCCTTCGCAATGATGTGTTCCCTTGGCTGCTTCCCACTCAAAGTAAACGATCACCTGGCGATCGTCTGGCACATAGAAAGTAGTGCGAGGATCCAAAATGACGTAGCTGCCTCCGCGCGGCTCGCCTTTGGTGCCTGCAACGGACCGCACCATGCGCACCTTCGGTCCCGCTGCCGGAACGCCGCCGGCTTGTTGCCCTAGCAGGGGAGCCACGCGGAAGATGAGGCAACAAGCGAAGGTGAGAGCCCATTTTCGACAAGTCCTCGCGGAAGGTGAGCTGATTCCCGGCCGTACGAGGCGCATGGGTTTGGAATCCTCCGCAGGGGAAGTACGCCAGCTGGTCATTGTACTAGAGATGAACTTCCTCCACAGAGAAAGAGCTGAATCCTAGCAGTGAAGCGTGGCGGAGGTATGGTCAAGTTGATGGAGAGGGAACAGGCTAAAGCTGCAGGTGGCGCTGGACGAGCTTGCGGAGTTTTTCGCGATCCTCGTCGCGCATGTGCACAAATTCCACGCCGTTGCCATCGGCGCCGATATTGCGGACCACCGCCGTGAAATTGATCTTGCGAAGGCCGGCACGAACCTCGAGCTTGATGGAATCGCCAACGCTGAGTTTTCGCGCCGATTCCAGGTAGGCGCCGCCCAGGCTGATCGTCTTCACGCGAGCGAGGCCGGCAGGAGCGCCTTCGATCTGCGCGCGAAGGGGCGATTCCAGTGGCACGCGGACGTAACGGCGCGGGACGGTGTAACTCGAACTGGATTGAGTTGGCGCTCCGAATGCCCCAATCGCTTGCTTGAACGAGGGGCGATTCTCAATCAGGGCCAGGGCGTCTTCCGCGGCGGCGCGCAACCCGGCGGGCTCCGCGTAAGTCAGGCCCTCGCGGCTTCCCACCAGGGTGCGCAGCAGCTCAGCGGCCTCCGCCGCCCGCATCCGGCCAAGCGCTTCGATGGCTTTGATGCGCACGAACTGGTCGCGCAAGACCTCATGTTCGCCGGCGGCGATTTCCATGAGCTGGGGCACGGCCGTGGTTTCTTGCGCCAGACCGATCTGGTCGATCATCATCGGCACGACCATAGGATGCGCGTCGGCGAGGATTGCGGAGAATACGAAGGCGGCGCTCTGAGCCGACGCGGAATTGGAAGGCCGGGAAAGCTCGCTCACCGCCAGATCCTGGAGGTTCCATTCCCAACTTGCCATCGCGCGAGCGAGGCCGCGCAGCAGGCGCTCCGGATCAGCAGCGGCCAGCAACTTGATGGCTGCGGTCACGCGCTGGCGGCGCGCTTCGTAGAGCCGGGTTTCGAGAAGGTTGAGTACGGGAACGCCGATGGTTCGCAAGAGGCGCGCCATGGCTGGCACCATCTCCGTGCCGTGCGGTTCCGTAAGCAGCAGAGTCATCCGATCGAGAAGCCGTTCGGGGTCGCGCTGCAACAGCCGTGGCAGCACGGGATCCAGAGGCCGGTTGGCCAGCGCGGCATCCACCAGCAAGAACCAGCGATCCTGAGCCACGAGGCGAGTGCAGAGTGCCGTCATGTGGTCGTGCTCTTTATCCCTCGGCACGCGTTCCAGCCCGGTCAGAATGGATTCGAAACCGGCATAATCGCCGCGGCTCACCGCAATGCGCCCCAGGGCTTCCACGAAGGCTGCCAGCAGTGCTGCGGTTTCTGGAGCCGTTTCCGTAACCAGCGCCTTCATCGCCCCCCGGCTGAGGTCTTCCGGCAATTGATTGGGCCAAAGCGATTCGATGATGGCCGCGAGTTCGTTAAGTCCCGCCGCGACGGAACGCCTCGCCGCCGCGTCGGAAAGTCCGAGTTGCCGCGCGTAATTCAGCACAATATTGCGCGCTTCGCGGCGCGGCGCATCGGCGCCGGCGTTGGCGAGTTGCCCGAGGGTCTGGCGTAACGCGGCAATCGGAACGCACCAGACCTCAGGTCCGCGCAAAACTGCCGATTTCTCTCGCGGTGGGAGTTCCAGCCAGAACCGGTCGATCAATTGTTCGCGGTGCGTGTCGGTTGCCCAGGTGACCGCCAGCGACGAGAGATGCTGCGAAGAATGCGGGCCCGAGTACCCTCCGGCTTCCACGATGATGTCGCCGAAGCGGTCGATGGCCGGCCTCACCGACGGGGGAGCAACCGAGCCGCCGGGAAACTCCGCGCTCAGAAACTCAAGAATGATGTTTTCGGAAAGCCGCAGCAGATAGGGCAGAGGTTGCTCCGCATCACGCGGTGCGTATTGAGAAACGGAACTGAGCAGCATGCGTACGCTATCGCGGCTGGCTTCTTCCATCGCGCCGTGAATCGCGCGCGCCGCTTCTTCCGCGGACAGGCCGCGCGCGCTTTCGAGCGGGGGCGTAAGCCGCGCCAGCAGACGCAGCGTCGCTGTCATATCGTCGAGCTCCGGCGCCTTGATTGGCACGTCGCTGGTCTCGCGCGGAGAGTGTCCGCCATATGCGACCAGGGCGCCAACCAGGCTCGCCAGAACGGTGTCTACCCTTCGTTCCGTCTGCGTATTAATGGAAATGCCTTCCACGCGGTTCTCCAGCAGCTTCGCCGGCCACCACGCATTGCCGCCATCGTTTGCCGGCTCCTCCGATCTTAGCAACGACTCTCTCATGAGTCGCGTGAGCGTGTCGAGTTCGCCCACATGGAATTTCTTGGAGAAGGTTAGGGCGTGAATGCCCGCACGCTGCAGATCCGTTGCCAGCGCCTGCATCTCTCCGCGCGCATCCGGCAGGTGTGCCTCACCGATCTTTGGAGCGACAATTCCGCCGCGCTCGACACGAATTTCGAGTCCCTCAAGGACTTCCGCGATGTGGTGCAGCGAATCGTAAGCACCGTCCAGGCTGTCAAGCCGGCTTGGGTGATTCTTCTCGTAGAGCCGTTCCGAGCGCAGCAGCAAATGAAAGCTTCGAAGAGCGCGATGGATTTCAGTGGCCTTCTGATTCGAGTTGGCGTCCAGCGATATGGCGGCGGCTTTCACGACGCTGCGCGCGAGAGTCCGCGGAGTTGAATCCGCACTCGCCTTGGAGCGGATCCTACCCTGATCTCTTCCGAAAGGTAATGTAGCGCGAAAAGCCAAAGCCATCTCCGTGTGACTTCCTGGCTGCTGGGCCATCCCGCTTCGTCAGCCAACGGGCTGCCCTGCTGGATAAAAGGGGCAGGAAGGCCCTAGTGGATTGGCAAGCATTTGACCCTCCCCCTGGAAGGGTGGCTAAGTCGTTTAGATTGAGAAGGATTTCTGTAGAGTTCTAGGACTAAAGGCCCGTAGATGTAACAAATTGTTACGTTTTAGGTAGGCTTCCGAAGGGCTGCCAAATCGTTTCAGAATGTGACTTTGACGTCGATCAATACCGAACCAACCGGTCATTTCTGATGGAGAGCTTCATTGACCGTAACAGTGCCGCCTTCACTGGCCTGAACTGGCCGTTTTGCCTGTTGATACCCATCAAGCTTCAGCGTGATCGTGTGCAAGCCCGAGGGCATTTGAACGCGGGAGGGCGTGAATTGCCCCGTGGAGGTCCCGTCCACCAGGATCTCTGCGCCCTTTGGGTTGCTATTCACTTGCGCCCAGGCGACGCGCGTGGCCGACTTTTCGTTCAGCACCGCGCTGAGTTGCGTTTGGATATTGTCCTTGACTTGAATATTTCCGGCATAGGCTTCGTAACCCGGCAGCCGCAAGACCAGGTTGTATTGCCCGGGTGCGAGCGGCAGGGTCACGGGAGTCTGGCCGGATTGCTTGGCGCCGTTGATGAAAACATCGGCCCCCGGTGGCTGGCTGCTGATGAAGATGCCCTTGGCGAGAGACTCGAGTTTGATCTTCTGGTCTTGTGCCTCGCCACCTTTAATCTGCAAAGCCGTCTGAACTGACTGATAGCCGTCCTTTTGCACTTCGAGGCTGTAGCGCGCGGGGTTGAGATTGTTGAAGCTGCAGGGTGTCTCGCACTTGTTCAGAACCCGCCCCGCCGGTCCATGAAGAATGGCCGTGGCGCCGATCACGTCAGTGACCACATGAATGGCCCCGCGACCTGCGGACGGAACGGGATGGCTGCTCTCGTCAGGGTTGCCAGCGGTAGTCACCGGCGCGTCGTCATACTCAATATGATCGATGACGTGCACACCCGCCGGCCCGTTTCGTAAGAATCTCAAAAGCTCGCCATGTTCCGAAGGGCGCAGTTTCCCGGCCAGCGTCAGCGTGTTGCCTGTGCCCTGAACCTTGGCGCGGCTGGCCAAGCCTCTCTCGGAGATGGCTTCTTCGATGCGGCCCTTGTATTCCGCCGCTTTGGGGCTGAGCGAGATTTCTGTTTTCTTTACTGCTGATTTTTCAGAAGCGTGCTCTACCGGCGCGGACTCAGCGGATTTTGTTTCCGCCGGCGCTCCTGCGGCTGCCGCCGCAAGCTCTTTCGATGACGGCGAACTCTCGTTTCCACCAGAGCCGGAGCTGTCAGGCGCGGTTTCTGAGGCAGACGGCACGGAAGCCGGCAACGCACTGCCACTGGTCTGCGCCTTACGCAGTTCGCGTGCGGCTTCGAAAACCGGCTTGATCTTATTGGCGCCGTACGCGATGACCCCTAGGAGCAGCAACGCCGCGAAAATCGTGCCAACAACGCTCTTTTTCTTGGGCGGCTCTACTGGCGGCTGGATTGTCCCGGTTCGACGAACGATGGGAGTTTGTCCCGGGGTTGCGGCTCTTGCGCTCAGGGAACGGGCTGTAGCGAGTACGGATTGGTCGTCGCCTGTGAGGCCGCGTCCACCAGCATTTCCGGATACCACCGTCGCCGCTGGTGAACCGCCGCCCATCACCATGGTCGATTGGGGATTGCCGCCGCCCACTCCCTGGGCTCGGTAATTCCGTAGATCTTCGAGCATCTCGCGGCAGCTCTGATATCTTTGCTCAGGCTCTTTCGCCAGCGCCTTCATCGTCACGGCGCTGATCCCGGGATGGATCGTAGGATCGATTTGGCGCGGCGGGACGGGATCTTCGTTCACGATCTTATAGATGACCGTGGTGATGTTTTGCCCGGGAAAGGGTTTTTCGCCGGTCACCATTTCATAGAGCATGACACCGAGTGAAAAAATGTCGCTGCGGCCATCCACGGCGCGGCCCTTCACCTGTTCCGGCGACATATAGCTGGGCGTGCCCATCACGTGCGCAGTCTGCTGCACCGTGCCGAACTGGAGGATTTTGGCCGTGCCAAAGTCCGTGATTTTCACGGTGTCATCCGCGGTGAGCATCAGGTTTGCGGGTTTGATGTCGCGGTGAACGACGTTGCGCTCATGGGCGAATTGCAGCGCGCTGCACGTCTGATCCATGATGCGCAGCGTGCGTGGCAGCGGGAAAGCGTGCCCTCCGTCGAGCAGCGCTTGGAGGCTCTTCCCCTCGACCAGCTCCATGGTGATGTAGTACAGGCCGTCTTCTTCTCCGGCGTCGAAAACAACCACGATGTTCGGATGGGTCAGCAAGCCCGCCGCGCGAGCCTCGGTCTGGAAGCGCGTCAGGAGTTCAGGTCGTGAGAGGCCCGTGCCCTCTTCGCTGAGCCGGATGGTCTTCACGGCGACGGTACGCCCGATGACCGGATCGACGGCCTTGTACACAATTCCCATGGCGCCGCGGCCCAATTCGCCGACGATTTCGTATCTCCCGGCTTTGGATACAGTTTCCATCATTCTTTCAAGCCCGAGCCGCATTCAAGTGCTGCCGTTGCAGAAAAGTCCCCAATCGGCCGAGTGTGGGCACACTTTGCCAGATAGCGTAACGGCCTGAATTCTCGAACCTTATATCCTTTTGTTCCGAATGCGATTCAGGGGAAATGCCTCCGCCGACACACGGGCGCCCTATCCTGACAGTACCCAGCGGAATTTCTATAGGTCAACGCTACTGGGGTACCAGTGTTCCAGACTCGATACGGGAGTGGGAAGTACAGCACAGTGGTCAGAGCACCGGCCTAAGTAACTCTGAGCCCCCGAACTCTGTGACTGTTTATGTCAAGGATTGGGCATCGATTCACGCGGAGACATGGTGCGTTCCGGCATCGGCAAATTGGTTTCGCGCACCGGACGATCGACTTCACCGGGCCGGGCGGGGGCTTCGAGCCCGTCCGTGAGCAGGTACCCTTCCAGGGCGATGCCGTTCGTCCACACGCTCTCGAGCGCCGAGATATATTCGATTTGCAGCTCGTAGAGTTTTCTTTGGGCGTCAAGAACGCGCGGATACGAAGCCAGCATGCGGCCATATTTATCCACCATTAAGCCGTAGGCTTTCTTTGCGCGTGGAAGCACTTCGTCGCGAAACTCGATGGCCATCAAGCGGGCGTTGGCGTACTGGTCCACTGCCGACGCAGCTCGTTCGCGCAACGTGAGCGCAATGCGCTTCTTTTCTTCTCCGGCGCGTTCGATGTCGGCCCGCACCGCGGTCACGTTTCCTTGGTTGCGGTTGAAGAGCGGGATCTGCAAGCTGACCTCGGCAATTCCCTCCCAACCCTTCGCGAAAGGGACGCTGCCAAGAGTTTCGTGGTTGTATTCCATTCCTCCACGTAACAGCACATCGGGGATCGCCTCACGCTTTGCCCGAACGAGCGCAGTCTGAGCGCGCGTTTCTGTCGCGTCCGCGATGCGTACGGCCGGACTTTCCTTTGCGATGGCGCCCACGGCCTGTTCTTCATTCAACTCCGGCCAGCCGTTTTCCAGATCGCCGCTGACCGTGGCCAATGGCATCTCCGGTTGGCCGATCACGGCGGCAAGAGATCGCCATTCCTCCCGGAGCGTGTTTTCCTGCATGCGCGCGGCCATGCGCATGCGCTGAGCCTCGACCTCTGCTTCCAGCACTTCGGTCTCGTCAGCCTGACCGGTATTCATCAGACGTCGCTGCGTTCCGGCGTTATCTTGCGCGATAATAGCAAGGTCACGCCGCGCATCTAGCAGTTCCTGCGCCGCCAGAACTCGCAGGAAAGCCATCTTCACCGCGCTTTGCACGCGGATTTTTTGTTCTTCCGCTTCGATTTCCGCCAACTTTATGTCTTTGCCAAACAGGTCGCGGTTCATGCTGAGCTTTCCACCTGTCACGACCATTTGCTGCACAAAAAATCCCTGTTTGCCTCCCCCAACCGAGCCACCGCGAATCTCGTCACCGGTGTAGCCCACGGTCGGATTCGGATACAGCCCGGCCTGCTGCTGCCGCGCTTTCGTCGCGCGAATTTCCGCCTCCGCTTGCCGTAATGTGGGATTCGATTCGTTGGCCATCTTCTGGACCTGCTCGAGAGTGATGAGCGCTCCCTGTGCGTGCTCTTGCGCTCTTCCGAGCCGCGGATACTCCGGCTTGATCATTTTCATTTCTTCGTGCACAGCGTGCTCTTGCTTCGGCATTGGCATTTCCTGCGCACGAGCTGCAGCGGCCACTATCAGTACGGCGCCCACGACAAGCATTGTTTGAACTCTCGCTTGGATTTGCATCATCGTTTCCTCTTCTCCGTGTTTTCTGTGGTCTCTGTGTCCTCTAGTGTTAATCTTTTCTTCTGCCTCAAGACTCATGTTTGTGTTCGCCGCCGTTGCCCGTGCTCGCACCCTTTTTGCGCGCCAAGATCGCTTCGTATTCTTTTTCCGGCAGCACGCGCACCATGGTCATCATGCCCATCATCCCCGCGCTCCAGTTCTTGGGCAGCCCGTAGGTCTCCGGCTTTTCGACGAGGTCATCCATGCCCATTTCCATGAACGCATCCTGGGGAAAGCCCGGCACGCTGGCCGCATTCTCCGCAATGGGCGAAGGATGCACGTGCTCGAAGGGAACGCTCATGGCCAGCGACTGCATTTGATTGAGCGCTTTCGCTTCGGTCTGGTCCGCGGTTTGAATCTGCCGGTCGCGCAATAAATCCATCATGCTGTTCATCATGTGATGCGGCAGGTGGCAGTGGACCATCCACGCGCCCGGGTATTTCGCTTCGAATTCCACCACGCGCGCTTGCGCCACGCCCACAAGCACCGTATTCATCGGAAACCACGCCGATTCCGGCGCGCGTCCGCCTTCCGTCCCTGTCAATACGAATTGATTTCCGTGCAGATGGACCGGATGGTGATCCATGCCGAGGTTCAGGAAGCGCAGCCGCACGCGGCTCCCCAGCCGGGCCAGCAACGGTGTCGTCTTCGGCGCGGCAACGCCGTTGAACGTCAGCCAGTTGAATTCCATCGAGGCGGTGTTCGGAACGGTATTGCTCGGCAGAACGGCCCATTCCTGCAGGACTAGGCCGTAGTCATGATCCACGCGGGGCTTGTAACTTTTTTCGGGATGCGCGATGAAGAACCCGACGAGGCCCATCATTTCCTGCATGGCGCTGTGCGCGTGATAAAAGAACGTGCCCTCCTGATGCACCGTAAATTCGTAGATGTATTTTTCCCCCGGGGCCACCGGCTTTTGACTGATGTACGGCACGCCGTCTTGCTCGAGGGGAACCTCCAGGCCGTGCCAGTGCATGGAAGTGGACTCCGGCAGGTGGTTCTCGAGAACCACGCGGACACGGTCTCCCTGCTGCACTTGAATCGTCGGCCCAGGGCAGCTTCCGTTGTAGCCCCACGCGTCGATGGTCTTGAACGGCACGATTTTTCGTTTCACCGGCTCGGCAATGAGGTGGAAAACCTTTGTGCCGCCGTCCATTTCGTGCGGCAGGTCCGTCACGTCAGGAGTTACCATCGGCAGATATTCGCCTTGCATTGCCTTAGGGCTTTTGCCAGTTGCTCGCGCGCCCGCGGGTGCGCGTCTTTGCTCTTGTGCCTCAAGACTCTTGCTCATCCCGAAAAGGGCCGCTCCGAGCATCGCCGCATCCTGAAAAAATTTTCTTCTCGTACCGCTCATTTTCGCCTCCTGAGTTGAACTGGAAATCCTGCAAAGTGGACCTTCAAAAATCGCACGACTAGCTACGCCGGAAACGCAGGCCGGCCGATCTGTTTAGTGACTCAGGGAGGAGGAATCAGATACGGAGGACAACTGTGGCGGCTGGGGAACTAGCGTGCTTCGGTGGCGGCGTGTGGGCACAACCCGCGCCGCAATGATTTTCCATCCAGGGAAGAAGGCCCGGCGATAGGAGATTGAACGAGCCAGCGGAAATCCTTAAACGCTGCGCCTGCAAAGAACTGCGCGACTTCGTTGAAGTTAGATCGGCCGCCTGCAATTCCCGCGCGCCGCAATTCTGCACAGCGCGAGCATGAAGCCCCTTGCCCTTTGCCGCCTCCGCAAAGTGACACGGCGCTTTCGCTGTCGCGCCCGGTGCCTGAGAGCAGGCTTGCGCGGCACACAAGGGCGCGCAAATCGGCGCAACCACAAGAGCCAGCAGCGTTACCAGACTGGCGGCCGTTACTCGCCATCTGTGTATATTCATCGGTGCCGCGATTTTCATCGCCCTCTCTGTTACGCTACGCCGTCAGCCCGCTCTCGTCAATCTGACGATGACTCGATCTTTCACAAGCAGAAAGGCCCGGTCGTCGTAGCCTTGAGAGCCCTTGTTCACAGCGGTTTCCTGCGCAGGACGTTCAGCAACATGGAAAGTTTCTATGATTCTTATCTGGCCGTGCCGCATCCGATGTAAAGTCTCGGGGCACGCCCCGCTGGAGGAATCCCCTCATGAAATATGACGCCATCGTCGTCGGCTCTGGCCAAGCCGGCAATCCTCTCTCGTTTCGCCTCGCGGATTTGGGATGGTCCGTCGCGCTCGTCGAGGAAAAGAACCTGGGCGGAACCTGCATCAACGTCGGTTGCACGCCGACGAAAACCATGGTTCATCGCGCGCAAGTCGCTCACTATGCACGCAATGCCGCGCGCTGGGGCGTTCAGACTTCCGAGGTCCGCGTCGATCTGGCGAAAATCGTCGCTCAGAAGGATGAGGTGGTTTTGAGCTTCCGAAGCGGCCAGCAAAGACGGGTCGATGAACGCAAGAAGCTTCGTCTCTATCGCGGTCACGCGCGCTTTGTTGCGCCGCATCAGCTCAAGGTTGGCGATGAATTGATCGAAAGCGAGAAGATTTTTGTTAACGTGGGTGGCCGTCCGCGTATTCCTGCGATTCCCGCCTTGGGCGACGCGCCATTTCTGACCAACGAATCGATCATGCAACTGACCACCGTTCCCGAGCACCTGCTCGTTCTCGGTGGCGGCTATATTGGGCTGGAGTTTGGGCAGATGTTCCGTCGCTATGGCAGCCGCGTCACGATCCTCCATCAGGGAGCGCAAATTGTCCCCCGCGAAGATTCTGAAATCGCGGCTGAATTGCAGAAAGCGCTCGAAGCCGAAGGTCTGCGATTTGTCTTGAACGCCCGTACCGAAGCGGCTCACCGGAAGAACGGCTCGATCACGTTATTCTACAAAGACTCCGGTGCGGCTTCTGAAGTCACGGGATCCCATCTGCTGGTGGCCGCGGGCCGCATTCCCAACACCGATGATTTGGGGCTGGACAAAGCTGGCATCGCCACGAACAAAGACGGCTCCATCAAAGTGAACGCCCGCCTCGAAACCAGCGTCGCGGGAGTCTGGGCGCTTGGAGACTGCAAAGGCGGCCCCGCGTTCACGCACATCTCTTACAATGATTTTCAAATCGTGTATGCGAACCTCGTGGAAGGGAGGAGCCTCACTACCGAAAACCGGCCCGTACCTTACTGCGTCTTCACCGATCCGCAGCTCGGCGGTGTGGGCATGACCGAGAAAGAAGCCCGCGCGAAAGGTTACAGACTCAAAATTGGGAAATGTCCGATGACCCAAGTTGCTCGCGCCATCGAACGCGGCGAAACCGCCGGGCTCATGAAAATTGTCGTGGATGCTTCCAATGATCGGGTTCTTGGCGCTTCCATCCTGGCCTCCGAAGGCGGCGAACTGGTGCAGATTCTTGGCACGCTCATGCTGGCGAACCAACCCTATACGCTTCTGAAAGGCGCAGTGTACATCCACCCCACGCTGGCGGAAGGCTTTTTCGCTTTGATGGAAGACGTCAAGCCCGTCGCCTGACGGGAAGATTTCCTGGCCGCGATGCCCTCCTCATTTTGCTGGCGCCTCGCGTTTCAGCGGGGCAAGAGCTTTCTTTGAAATTTTAGCAATGACTCCGACATTGCGGTCCGCCACTTCCGAAACGCTGTAGTGAATCGATGTGCCGAGAATGGCTGCCACATCGGAGCTGGAAAGCTTGTAGTCTTCCTGCAGCCATGTAGCGAGCTCGGAAGTGGCGCGGCTGAACGCGCTGTCTAGTGATCCCGCGAGCCCCATGGCCATCAGGAACTCCCCATTTTCAACGCGCGGCGTGCCGATTTCTTTTTTTTGTTGAACCTCGACGCTGAACTCGATGTCCATCGACGTCTCGAGAGCATTCCCGTTGAGCTCGCCGTCTCCTTGCAATGCGTGTCCGTCGCCGACATACAGCAAAGCGCCCGGCTGCTGGACCGAAAGATACAGCGTGGCTCCCTCGGCGATCTCATTGAAGTCCATGTTTCCGCCGAAATGGCCGGAATCTCCGGAGATGACGGGCGCGCTGCCGAATCCCGGCGCCACTCCCACACAGCCCAGCATCGGCCGCACCGGCACGGCGAAATTCTTCATCGTTTCCGACGGCTTCTCGAGCGTCGCGATCCCTTTTTCAACGTCCAGGTGCCAGCGTGTGTTCGACCAGTCTTGTTTGTTTTTCGCCGCGTAATCCGTGGTCAT
>WNFB01004928.1_pt1 | contig 12453 bp, 12 predicted proteins | sample 5400501 | NCBI WGS metagenome assembly WNFB01 (sample SAMN13153341, study PRJNA577476) | soil metagenome | isolation source: 200 cm saprolite under Douglas fir tree site 2 hole 1 | place: USA:California | collected 2015-04-18 | reverse complement strand
TGGTAGTCGAAACGAGGGCCTTCATGTCGTCAGGGTTGGAGAACGTCTCATGGGTGAGGACGGTATCGATCGGACCTGGACTAATGGCATTGACCCGAATGCCCCGGTCCTTGAGGTCCGTGGTCCACGTGCGAGCCAAAGAGCGTACTGCTGCCTTGGTAGCAGAGTAGACGCTGAAGGCAGGGAAGCCCTTGGTAGAGGCGATGGAGGCGTTCAACATGATTGATCCGCCGTCGCGCATCAGCGGGAGAGCCTTCTGCACGACACCCTTCACGTTGACGTTAAAGATAGTGTCGAAATGTTCTTCGCTGATGGCGCCGAGGGGAACGTGACCGCTGATGCCTGCGTTGGCGAAGAGGATGTCAAGGCGTACCTTTTCCTCGCTGATCCGCGCGTAGTCCGGTCAAGGTCCGCGAGCTTGGCGACATCGCCCTGGATGGCATTGACGTTAGAACCGATCGCTGCCACTGCGGCATCATGCGCTGCCTGCCGGCGGCCAGTGATGTAGACGCAGGCACCTTCTTACGAACTGCTTCGCGGCGGCGAGGCGCAATCTTGCCTTCGAGTTTCATGGACATTCTTCTTCTTTCTGGTTGAGTTGTAACAAACCTATTAGTCCTTACGCCCCGGGCACATAGGCGAATTCGAATTTCAAACCATCGGGGTCGGCGAAATAGACCGCAAAGTACCCTGGCGAGTACGGATATTCCGCAGGCGGATCGAGAACTTGCGCTCCGATCTCCTTCAAGAGGTTGTACATCGCGTCGATATCCGACCTGTCCTCAGCGTAAAACGCCATATGGTTGAAGCCAGGAGCGTTTCGATCATGCAGCCGGTGCGCAAAGTCACCCTTCGATGGCCGGATCGATATTGAGTAGCCTGGTCCGACCCACGCTTTGAGCTGTGTTTTCATCGCTTGCTGAGTCGTGTCAGGAACCAGGGCCGGCATATAGCCCATGAATTTAAAGATACGGTCGTAAAACTCCGCCGAGCGGTTGAGATCGCTGACCGTTAGTGCAATGTGACTGATACTTGCTCGGGCCATCGCGCTACCTCCTGAGTCCTTCTTTTTGAAGCATTCATGAAACTGAAGTTCGAATATCTATTGCGCAGTTTTGCCGCCATCGGCAGCGAAAGTCGCGCCGGTGCTGAAAGCCGCCTTGTCGGATGCGAGAAACACGATCATTTGCGCAATCTCTTCGGGCCTGCCCATGCGTTTGAGCGGTACTGTCGAGACAAGGCCAGCTTTCCGCTCGTCAGTGCCGGTAAACCGGGTCAACATGCCTGTATCGATCGGACCTGGAGCGACAGCATTGACGCGCACACCCAACTCCGCGGCCTCGAGCGCGGCCGACTGCGTCAGCCCAACGACCGCGTGTTTGCTCGCGGCGTAAACCGAGGCGCCGGGTGCACCCGTCTGGCCGTAAGTAGACGACACATTGATGATGCTGCCGTGGCGCTGGGGCAGCATTACGCGCAGCTCATGCTTCATGCTTAGCAGTGTGCCGAGAACGTTGGTATCGAAGGTGGCCGCGTAGCTTTCGGCGGATTGCTCCGTCACCGGACCGGGCTTGCCCTCGGTTCCAGCGGCGTTTACAGCCACATCCAGGCGACCGAAGCGCGCGACGGTCTTATCGACCAGGTTTCGTACGTCGTCCTCGTGGCGCACATCGGCGTTCACGTATTCCGCCTCCGCGTCGAGTCGGCGGAGCTCAGCCACCAGATTTTGACCGGCTTCGTCGCGTCGACCCGCGATAACGATGCGCGCACCCTCTTTCGCGAAGGCCAGGGCGGTGGCTCGTCCGATGCCCGTAAGGGCGCCAGTGATCAAAACAACGGCGGTATTCATAGTGAACTCCTTTGGAGGGCAATTGTGGGTCAGTCTGAGGCTGACCGGTTAAATATGGACGTCCGTATTATTCCAGTCAAGTAATCCCTCTGACCTGGTAAAACCACTCCATTCAGGCCGCTAACCAAAACTCGAAATGCAGGCTACTGACAATTTCCCAGGTAGCGTCGCTGACGGATGATTTACCCTTTGCCGGCGCTTTCCCGTTCCCTGACGATCCACTGGCGTATGTAGGCTGAGCAATTCAGCAACTGAATCCCTTCTGACTCGCAGGCGCTTAGGAAGCGGACCACCTCTGCATCCACGAGCGACACTTCTCCGAGTTCCAGGACAATCTGGGCTGACTTCCGGCGATTTGTGCTTTCAATTCGTCGAGGTGTTCCGCTCGGATTCGACCCATCAGCTTGATAATCGTGGAATGCTCGCCGAGAGTCTTATCAATCTTCAGCGTCACGCATGTTCGGTACTGCAATGGGCGGGCCGTGCGGGAAGAGTTGAATAACTGGAGATTGCGAGCGACGGCCTTGCCGTATTTTCGGCAATTGCCCAGTTCTGGGCGAGAAATTGTGCGATTCCGCGCCCGACTATCATATCGCTCGTCGGCCGCTCACGTTCCCTTGCTGCGATGGTCGTAGGAGATGGAGTAAGCGGAGGACCGCGCCAACAGAATCGGATCTTCTGAGAGATCGATGCCGTCCGTTAGATTGGTGGGATCGAACACCAAGCGGCGTTCGTCAGCAGCACTCGTAGGAGAGATGGCGCTCACCTCGAGCCGCCCCAGCTCGACCAGGGGCCGGTCTGCCGGCCACAAGGCGGTGACGTCGTCCGTTGGATCGCCCTCGGCAGCCAACTGCAATACGAGGCGGAACACGACCGGACCGTTCCGCAGGCGGCTCTCGAGCTCCTCGTGCAGGAAGGTAGCATTGCGCGTGCTCGCTTCGTCCGGGGAGAGATAGTTTTCTCCCGCCTCGGGCACCCAGTGATAGCGGCCGAATCGACTGGTGCCATCTGCGGCAGTGAACCGGAAGGCGTGCTCGGCATGGTAGCTAGCCTGGTCGTAGCTGGCCGGCACCGGTTTCTGCTTCAGGCGCTCGATAAATGCTCGGGCGGCGGGGTGACTGTCGAGGAAGCGGGGGATCGCATCGGGTGCAGGCTGGCCCGTGACGGGGTCCGGGAGTTGCGCCCGCAGGAACGCCAGAAGCTCCTCGGGCGTCCGCGCGGGGAACCCCTCGACTGAGTTAGCCAGGATGTCGGCGCTCTTACCATCAGTTAGCTGAAATTTCACGGCGAGCGATCGCGTGTTGGCGAGGCCATCGTGCACCTCCGGATTCCCGCTCGCATTGGCGAAGCGGATAGTTGTTGGCACCGCTTGGCCTTGCAGGTGCGACGCGCGGCTCACGCGCGGAGCGTCCGGTGCGCCGCTAAACGTGCCCGAGCAGACGATGCCCTTGGCGTGGACGGGACGGAATCCGGGATGCGATCCGGCAAGCGCCCGCATTGTCTCGACGATTTGAGCAATGACGGTTCCTGGTGCGGGAGATCCTGACATAGTGGGACTCCTTCATCGTTGGGAATTGACGTTGAGTGAGGGCTCGGCTGGAAGTGTGCCACCTGCTTCGGGCTGACTAACCGGTCTTAAATCGATGCTTGTTGATGCCCAGGCTGCGGATTCTTGCATCAAGCGTCTGGCGCGGAATTCCGAGCTTGTGGGCTGCGCCGGACGGACCTGAGACTCGGCCCTGACACTGGGCCAGCGCCGTCTCAATCGTTTCTTTCTCATGCTCGACGAGCATAGGGACCAAGGGAGCGACGGCGCCTGATACGGGAGGTGATTCCCGCTTCAACCATGTATCATCAATCGAGAATGTCTCGCCATCGCAAAGGACTACGGCTCGCTCGATGACATTCTGCAGCTCGCGGATGTTGCCCGGCCATTCGTATGCTTGAAACAGGTCGAGTGTCTCGCTGGTCACATCCCTGAACCTCTTGCCTGCTTTTTTGGCATAACGATCGATCAAATATTCAACGAGAATTGGAATATCGTCCGCTCGCTCAAGTAATGATGGCAGATGGATTGGAAATACATTGAGTCGGTAGAAGAGATCCTGCCGGAAGGTACCGGCATCGACAGCAGATTTCAGATCGCGGTTCGTTGCGGCCAGCACCCGCACATCGACGGTAAGCGGCATGCTGCTGCCGACGCGTTCAAACTCCCGCTCCTGGAGCACGCGAAGCAGAGCGATCTGCGTATCTGTGGAAGGTCGCCAATTTCATCGAGGAAAATGGTTCCCCCATCGGCCGCCTCAAAGCGTCCAACACGCCGTTGTAGTGCCCCGGTGAAGGCGCCCTTCTCGTGCCCGAAAAGTTCGGACGCTATCAGCGAAGGGGAAATCGCCGCACAATTAACGCGAATGAATGCTCGCGCCGACCGATTTGATCGTTTGTGGATTGCACGTGCGATCAATTGCTTACCGGTTCCGGTTTCACCCGAAACGAGAACCGTGGAATCGGTCGGGGCGACTTTCGCCACCTGCGCCAAGACCTTGCGTAGCGGTGCAGAGGAGCCAACGATTTCCTCGAACATCGAGGAGCGATCAATCTCTTCGCGCAACGCGACGTTTTCGTTTTTAGTTCTTTCTTCTGCCCGTTTGCGATCTTCGATGTCGGTCCCCGTCGCATACCACCGCACCAGGCGTCCCTGTTCGTCGTGGAACGGCTTGTACTGGATAAGGAACCAGCGATACTGACCATCCTTCCTCCGCGCCCGTTGTTCGATTTGGAACGGAAGGCCGCGTGAAAGGGCCGCTTGACGCTCCTCCCGAAGCCGCTCGATATCTTCCGGATGAAAGATCCGGGCGCGAAAGTCCGAAGTGGTCACATCTTCGATGGCGAGGCCGGTGTAGTCGAGCATCGCCTGATTCGCATAGATCGACATGCCGTCCGGGTTCTGGATAACAATGGTCTGCGGTATTGCATCGGTAATTCGGCGAAGCTCGCGCTCGTCCTGCCGCAACTTCTCTTCGGTCCGCTTGAGGTTCTCAATATCCGTATTCGTTCCGTACCATCTGACGACATTGCCTTGCTGATCACGCCACGGTTCGCTCCGGAACAGGAACAAACGATATTCCCCATCGTGGCGCCGCAGGCGTGCTTCGAGCTCACCCGGCTCACCGGAGGCGAGGAGTGCCCGCCACTTCTCCATCGACTTCTCTAAGTCTTCGGGATGAATTGTGACTTTCCATCCCCAGCGGTATGCCTCCTGCGGCGAGAGGCCCGTGTAGTCATGCCATCGTTGGTTGAAGAACTCGACCGAACCATCTGCCAGAGCGCACCACGCGAGCGTGGGGGATCACATCGACCATCACTCGAAATTTATCTTCGGATGTCTTCAATTCGTCGAACGTCCTCTCGGGCTCAGCGCTAGCTGAGTATTGCTCGGAAGAACCGGCAATTCCTTTCCCGGCAGACGAGACTGCAAATGCTTCAGAAACGTCATGCATTATCAGGGAGGCCCTGAAGTCTCCTCGCCGATTATTAATAGATTCCGGGCCACTCATGACTTCTTCATCTGGAAACCTAGATTCTCCCCCGCTCGGACATTTGGCTCAAACGGGTTGAGGGAGAATTTGTCTGCTAGCCGGCGTTAGATATGGAGGTGCTTAGTAGAAGAGTCCAATATTGTGCCGAGACTCAAAAAGTGCCTGATTTTATTGGTGGAGCTGAGCCGGAGCAAAGACGTAGTGTAATTCGTCGCGACTTGGAGCTATGCGGAACGCCTCTACGCACAGCGACTTTCTTCCCCGTTGAGCCACGGGCATCGTCGTAGCGAAGACGCTCGTTCATCCTTGGGCTATTGAACTGGACCGGGCCCGTCATGTCCCAAACGCTCATCGCTGGGGACCTCCGGATCCGCAACGGTCCTGTTCACGGCGTTGATGCCCCGAGCCACACCTAAGAAGAATCGAGCAAGTGCCCTCGCTCGTCGGCCGGGTTCAGTGCGCCTTTAGTCTGAGCCCTGCGCAGGACACGATAGATCATCGGTCAGGTCTGATGCGCGAGCGCTTGCCGCACCGCTTCCGGACGGATGGGCAGGTGACGGACGCGAGCGCCCGACGCGGCAAAGATAGCGTTTGCGATCGCGGGCGCGACCGCAGTCGTCGCCGGCTCGCCGAGGCCAACCGGCGCTTCCGTGCTCGGGAGAAACTCGATCTCCAGTTCGGGTACGTCGCCCATGCGCAGGGGCGTATAAGTATCGAGGTTGATATCCTTCGGCTGACCTTTGACGAACTCCGATCCCTCGTGGAAGGCCATGCTCAATCCCCACAGCGCGCCGCCCTCAACCTGGGCCTCGGCGCTGTCCGGATGAATAATCGTGCCGGCGTCGATCACGAGTGTCAGCTTCTCGACCGTGACGCGGCCGCTGGTGCGGTCGACCCGCACGCGAGCGACGCAGGCGACCCAAGTGGGCATGTCGCGTTCCTGGCCGAAGGTCGTAGCAACGCCGAGCCCAACATCCTTCGGCGCTGCGCTGCCCCAGCCCGCCTTCTGCGCGACGTGCGCGAGCACTGCGGCCTGCCGGTGCGCGCCGCCCACGGCGTTCGGCGGTGATCCGGCATTGCGGCCGGCGCCGTCCAGCAGGCGCAGCCGAAAAGCCACCGGATCGACGCCGGCTGCGTAGGCCGCCTCGTCCATGAAGCTCTCCAAAGCCCAGTTCACCCACCCCGATCCGACCGAGCGCAACCATCCAGGCCGGAACGTCCGGTCTGCGAGATCATTGCGCAGCGCGCGAAGCCTTTGGGCTCCTACCGTGTACCGTTGGTCGGCGCCGTGGATGGCGAAGGGATCGAACGGAACGCCGTGGGCATCCTTCGGCATAAACGACGGGATCATGACGGCCGTAGGCCAGCCGGCCGCCGCGTGGTGATCCATCGCAGTAACTCGGCCGCCTTCCCCAAAGGCCATGCGCAGGACCTGCGTCGATGGCGATCGCGGACAATCGAAGCGCATGTCGTCGGGTCGCGTGCACACCATCTTGACCGGCTTGTCGACAGCCTTGGCGGCGAGCGCTGCTGGCACCGCGTAGTCGCCATCGAGACGCCGACCGAATCCTCCGCCGAGCATGTAGGTACGCAGCATGATCTTGTCCTGGCTGCGGCCCAGCGCCTTGGCCAGCCACGGCAAGACCAGCGTCTGCCACTGATTGCCCGTATGGATTTCGAAGACGCCGTCTTTTTCGAAAGCCAAGCCGTTGATTGGCTCCAGCGCGAAATGCATGACGGTGCTGGTCGTGTAGGTTCGCTCGACCGTCTGCTTCGCCGAGGTGAAAGCGGTGTCCACGCCCGGGTCGTCGACCACCAGGGAGCCTCCCTTCGGGTCCGCGATCAGCTCGGCCGCGCGGCGTTGCAGGTCCTGCTCTGAGACGTTGGCTGCCTCGCCCGAGCTCCACGTCACCTTCACGAGATCGGCCGCTCGGCTGGCTGCCACGAAACTCTGCGCATAGACCATGACCCAGCCCGGCGCCGTGCCCGACGGGTCATCCAGGGCAAGGCTTTGGATGTATCCCGGTATGCCCTTCGCCGCTGAATCGTCAATCGATACCACCTTTGAATCGTAGCGGGTGGGTGGAACTTTGGGACGGGCGTAGATCATGCCTTCTACCACCGCGTCGATGCCATAGCGAGCCTTGCCGTTGATCTTTGACGGAACATCGAGCGCTAGCGCGTCTCGCCCGATGAGGCGGCGTTTGGCCGGCGCCTTGATTGGAATTGCGTCCAGCTGCGCGGAAGTGTAGGTCCGCCGCAGGTCGCCACGCGCCACGATATCGCCATAGAGGATCGATTTTCCTTTGGCCGCCACCGCGCCGTTGCGTGCCGTGCAACTTTGAGGACTAACGCCGAGCAGCTTGGCGCCTTCTTCAACCAGAGCGATGCGGCCAGCCGCGCCCGCTCGGCTGAGCACTGGAAAACTTTGCCACACCGACCAGCTGCCGCCGGTGATCATTTCGCCCCATTTCGGATCGGTGTCGACTTCGACAATCTTCACCTTGCTCCAGTCGGCCTCCAACTCGTCGGCCACGATGCGGGCTAGTGCGGTGCCGACATGCTGGCCCATCTCGGCCCGGATAATGTTGATAGTCACCGCCCCGCTGGGATCGATGCCATACCAGATAGTCGGTTCGAACAGTTCGCCGACGCTGCTTTCACCTTGCTTTCCCGAAGGGAGGAGTTCCTGGGCTCCCGAGGCGAGGAATTCCACCGCGGCGAGGCCGGACCGGGCGTATCCGAGCATGACGCCGGCCCCCATCATGGCGATCAGGAAGCCGCGGCGCGACGGCTGGTAAGCGGTCCTAATTCCGTGAGGAGACAATCTATCCATTGGTGGTTCCTCCTCGGGCGCTTCCTTTCCTCCTCGCATTCTCGACGCCGCCAGCTTGATGGCCTTGCGGATGCGCACGTAGGTCATGCAGCGGCAGAGGCTCCCGGCCATCACCGCGTTGATGTCCTGGTCGGTGGGATTCGGGTAGTCCTTCAGCAGGGTGGCGGCCTGCATGATCTGTCCCGATTGGCAGTAGCCGCATTGAGGAACCTGGAGTTCGATCCAGGCGGTTTGCAGCGGATGCCGGCCCTCCGGATCGAGTCCCTCGATCGTTGTCACCTTGGCGCCGGCGACCGCGCCGACTGCGGTGATACAGGATCGAGTAGCGCGACCGTCCACATGCACGGTGCAGGCACCGCACATGCCAATCCCGCAACCGAATTTGGTTCCCGTGAGACCGATCTCGTCGCGGATCACCCAAAGCAATGGCGTATCGTCCGGACTGCGCACCGAAACAGTGTGGCCATTGAGATCGAATGCGGTCATGATCGCAACTCCAGTTTTCTTTGTGTCATTGCGATGCCGTCGACTCCCGGCGCATAGCAGCAACCTTGTTTTCCACGTCGATCCAAGGTGGGAGATTCGTGCGCGTGCGACGCAGATAACCCGCGAGCCTGGCGATATCAGCATCGCTGAGCGCCAAGGCGTAGGCAGGCATCACCAGACCCGGCGCACCCTCCGTGTTGCTGATGCCTTTCAGCACAGTCTGGATGAAATTGGTTGGTTCAGGCAGAGTGAGCGCGCTGTTGAGTGCGAGTTCCGGGCGCGCGGGAAGAGGGACCGGCCCGCCATTGTAATGGCACGACATGCACGCGGAGGCATAAAGGCGGGCGTCGGGGTCATACTCCTGGCCGCTGCCAGGATAGGAAGCCGCCAGCGCTCTCTTCACCGCCGGCTGGGCAGCCGGTTCGCGAGCGCCCGCGTGGTCGATATCAGCGAAATAGATGGCGAGGGCGCGAACATCGGCCTCGGGCACGATCGAAAGGCCCAGACCCTCGCGGACGACCGGAGTCATCGTGGCGGCGGTGGCCCCGTGCAGCGGCTCGACCCCCGTGCGCAGATAGCTGAACAACTCGTCTTGCGTCCACGGAACGGGCGAGGGGTTGGCCTCGGTCAGCGCAGGCGCGATCCAGTCTTCGATCACCGCGCCCGCATAGGCGTCCTTGGTCTTTTCGGCGCCGAGCCGGTTGCGCGGGGTATGACAGCCGCCACAATTGCTGAGCGCCTCGGCCAGATAGGCTCCGCGATTCCATTCCGGACTCTTCGATGGATCGGTCCGGTAGCGGCCGCTCCTGAAGAACAGAATCTTCCACCCTTCCTGGAGCGCGCGGATGTTGAGCGGGAAGGGGATTGTGTTCGCCGGCACCGTAGCGCTGACCGGCGGCCGCGTCATCATATAGGCGTACAGCGCATTGAGGTCATCGCCCGACAATTTGGTGAACGCGTTGTATGGGAATGCCTGAAAAAGGTGCGACCCGTCGCGGGAGACGCCCTCACGCATGGCGCGGGCGAAGGCCTCCAGTGACCAGCGCCCTATACCGGTATCCGGATCGGGCGTGATGTTGGTCCCGTAAATGGTCCCAAACGGCGTCTTCACCCCATAGCCGCCGGCAAGCGGTGGTCCGCTGGGCCGCGTGTGGCACGACACACAATGTCCCTCTGCGGCGAGGATCTGTCCTTTGGCGATCGAATCAGATGGAAAGCTCGCTCGACTCGGGGGCTCGATGGGCGCAATCACTGGCCGCCAAGCCAAAGAGAAGAAGCCCAGCAGTCCGAGGAGAGCTGCGGTGACCATCACGATCGCGATGCGCCGAACCATTGCGACCTCCATTGGATCGCGTCGGGCCTGGCTAAGGCCTTAGCGCTTCTCGGAACGGAATCCCTACATTGTCGACAACCAAACTAATACTCAAACTGAATTCATTTGATGGCTGCGCCTTTCTTTGCGGTCTAGCCAGCGGCTTGCCCAACCCACGGACCAATCCCAGAGAAGCGTACCGGCGCGATCTTGGTGACATAGCCGGCGATGTTCCGCATGGAGGCCGGCGGATACTCGGCTTCCGGCCCAAGATATATTGGGGCCAAGTCGTTGCAGGAGGTTAACTGCGCCACCGTCGGTCACGCGCGCTTTCCCGTAAGCGACCACGTATTCGCGCATCCCCATTGCGTTTGTCTTGTCGCTAAGCAGCGACAACGCAACTCTCGGGTCGCGTCGAATGTTCTTGACCTTCTGGTGCATAGCCAGATGGGCCATCACGAACTCTTCGCCCTCAATTCCGACCCACACTACGGTGACCTGCGGGCTGCCGTCCGAGTTGAGCGTGGTCAAATGAGCGAGCGGTCCTTTTTCGATCACTTCGCGTACTGTTTGCGGAATCTTCATGAGTGTCTGTCCTTCAATGCTTCGAGTTGCAACCTTTCGTTCCTGCATGCGCGACAAACATCACCAGCGCCGTGGGCGGACTTTTTGTCTGCCATCGCACTTCCTCTGGTGAATGAATATTTCCTGCAGAACGTTCGGGCCCGTTAAACGCAATGAGCGGGCCATTCGTAACTACTGCAAAGACCGGAACTTGCAGCCGGAAATGATGCTCATTTTTCGGCAAATGCCGAACTGTCAGCGGAATCCGTCGAAGTCAGAGCAACCGAATCTTGATCCGCGTTGGCTTCCAAGCGCGGGCTGCAAAAGGACGTGTAAGTCTAGTGAGCGGGGTTTTGGGCCGTCCTGAAGCGATGCTTGTCGATGCCGAAGCTGCGGATCTTTGATTCAAGCGTCTGGCGCGGAATTCCCAGGCTTTTGGCTGCACCCCACGGGCCCGCGATGCGACCGTTGCTTTTCGCCAACGCAGCTTCAATCAGTTCTCTTTCGTGGGCGACCACGGTAGCGCTAAACGGAACCTCAGGGCCAGGCGGCCGCGATGTCCGTTTGAGCCACGTTTCATCAATCGAGAACGTATCTCCGTCACATAGCACCACGGCCCGCTCGATGACGTTCTGCAGCTCACGAACGTTTCCCGGCCAGTCATAAGTTTCAAACAGTTCGAGGGTCTTCTTGCTTATCGCCCTGAAGTTCTTACCGGCTTTTTTGCCGTAGCGATCGATCGAGTACTCGACGAGCAGAGGAATGTCGTCCACCCGCTCGCGTAGTGGAGGTATGCGGATCGGAAATACGTTCAATCGGTAGAAGAGGTCTTGCCGGAATGTACCCGCCTCGACTGCACGTCCCAGATCACGGTTCGTCGCCGCTACCACTCGCACATCCACCTTGAGCGGTTGAGTGCTCCCGATGCGCTCGAACTCCCGCTCCTGGAGCACTCGCAGCAATGCGACTGCGTTTCCATGGGAAGCTCGCCGATCTCGTCGAGAAGGATCGTACCGCCGTGCGCTGCTTCAAAGCGACCCACGCGCCGCTGCAGAGCGCCGGTGAATGCGCCTTTCTCGTGTCCGAACAGTTCGGACGCGATTAGCGACTGCGGAATCGCCGCGCAATGCACGCGAATGAATGCTCGCGCCGCCCGTTTCGAGCGCTTATGAATCGCCCGCGCGATCAGTTCCTTTCCGGTTCCGGTCTCGCCTGAAATGAGTACGGTAGAATCGGTGGGCGCGACTCTCGCCACTTGCGCCAGCACGTTACAGAGTGCCGGAGAGGAGCCAACGATTTCCTCGAACATCGAGGAATGATCGATTTCCTCGCGCAACGCGAGGTTCTCTTGCCGCGTTCGTTCTTCCGCCTGTTTACGATCGTCAATGTCGGTACCCGTCACATACCAATGGGTCACCTCTCCTCGTTCGTCCAGCAGCGGCTTGTATTGCGCCAGGAACCAACGATACTGGCCGTCTTTGCGGCGTATTTGTCGTTCGTACTCGAATGCTGCTCCTCGCGCGATCGCCGCATCACGTTCGTCGCGCAATCTCTCGGTATCCTGCGGATGAAAGACCTCACGAAATCCTTCCGGTGCAAGCTCTTCTTTCGTCAGGCCGGTGAACTCCGATACTGCCTGATTCGCAGACAGAAAGTTTCCATCGGCCCCAAGAGCGATGATGAGCTGAGGTATTGCATCGATGATTGTTCGAAGTTCAGCTTCGGATTTCTTGATCTCCTCGGACGCCTTTTCCAACGCGGTCCGCGCTCGTTCTCCTTCGATCGCGATTACAGCTACGTGACCTGCCCCTTCGATCAAGCGCAGATCAGTCTCGCCAGGGGTGCGGGGCTCCGTATAGTACATTCC
>WNFB01004467.1_pt1 | contig 12457 bp, 11 predicted proteins | sample 5400501 | NCBI WGS metagenome assembly WNFB01 (sample SAMN13153341, study PRJNA577476) | soil metagenome | isolation source: 200 cm saprolite under Douglas fir tree site 2 hole 1 | place: USA:California | collected 2015-04-18 | reverse complement strand
TCATCCGCAGATCAGTACCATAGGTGGGCTCAACCGTGGCAGCTCAAACTGGCAAGCACTATCTCAAATCCCTGCGCGATGGGCGTCGCGTGTTCCAGGGCGGCCGCCGCATCGAGGACGTCACGACTCACTCCGGCTTTTCCCGCACCGCCACGACGCTGGCAGACCTGTACGACCTGCAGCACAGTTCCGAGCACGCCGACGTGATGACGGTCGACTGGGAAGGCGAGCGTATCTCGCGCAGCTACTTCCCGCCCGCTACGTCCGAAGACCTGGCGGGCAAGCGCGGCAACATCCAGCTGTGGGCCGACCGCACGTTGGGTCAGATGGGCCGCTATCCGGATTTCTGCGCGGAGCTGGCGCTGGGCCTGCTCGACGCTGCCGAGTGGCTGGGCCAGGCCGACCGGCGCTTTGCCGGCAATGCCCGCACCTACCACCGCTGGTGCGCGCACAACGACCTGTGCCTGACGCACGCCCTCAACGACCAGTTCTACGACCGATCGAAGTCCGCGGCCAAGCAGCCGGATGCGGACCTCATCCTGCACGTCGTGCGCGAGACACCGGAGGGCCCAATCGTGCGTGGGCTGCGCAACCTGGCAACGCTCGCGCCGCTGTCGCACGAGTCGCTGGTGTACCCCAACCGCCCGCGCGAGGCCGACGAAGCCGACTACGCAATCTGCTTCGCCATTGCCATGAATGCCCCGGGGCTGAGCATCATCTGCCGCGACCTGTACGCGGAGCACGCCGATCCCGAGCGCCTGCCGCTCAGCGCCCGATTCGACGAAGTGGATGCGACGCTGATCTTCGACGACGTGCTGGTGCCCTGGGATCGCGTGTTCGTGTATCGCAACCCTGAGATGGCGGCCCAATTCCACCGCCGCATCAACGTCTGGGGCGGCTACTCGACGCTCATTCGGCTGCTCGTCCGGCTCGAGGTATTCGCCGGCGTGGCCAAACTGCTCAGCGAGTGGGCCGGCAGGTCGGATCCTGGCGCCCTGCTGCACCTGGGGCGGCTCATTCAGGACGTGGAAGTGCTGCGCGCCTGCATCGGCGAAGCTGAGCGCGGCGCCTTCCGCACGCCCGCCGGTTTTTGGGCGCCGCGACTCAGCGAGGCGTACCGGCTGGAGGGCATTGAGGCTTCGGATCGGGCCACGCGAACGCTGCAGGACCTGCTCACCAGCTCGCTGATCCTCACCGGCGGCGAGTCCGACCTGGCCAGCGGCGAGATCGGGCCATACGTCGAACGCTTCTTCAAGGACCAGGCGCCCAGCACGCGCGATCACCTGCGCTTGCTCGCCGTGGCGGGCGACCTCGTGGAGAGCGCCTTCGGCGCGCGCAATCAGCTGTACGAGCGGCTGCAGAGCGGCGAGCCCGACAACATGCGCCGCCGCCTGGCCAGCCGCAGCGACACGTCCGCCTTCACCGAGCGCGTGCTGCGCTTCATCCACGACCAATGGGAGACCCCGCAATGATCCCAGTCCAGCTCTATTCCTGGCACTTCATGCCCTACCCCTACCTGCCGGCTGATTTCGACGAGCGCTACGAAAGCGGCTGGATCACGGTGCCCAACAGCCTCTGGGACCGGGAGCGGACGCGGGGGCTGTACCAGGAGTACATCGACGAGCTGGCCTACGCCGACGAGCTGGGCTTCGACGGCCTGGTGCTGAACGAGCACCACCAGAACATCTACGGCCTGATGCCATCGCCCAACCTGATCGCCGCCGCGCTCACACAGCGCACGACTCACGGCCGGATCGTGATCCTGGGCAACCTGCTGCCGCTGCACGGCAACCCGCTGCGCGTGGCGGAGGAGTACGCGATGCTGGACAACATGAGCGACGGCCGGCTGGTAGCCGGCTTCGCCGTGGGCGGCGGTCAGGAGATGTTCAACTACAACACGTCGCCGTCCAAGGCTCGTGAGATGTTCTGGGAAGCCGCCGATCTCATCGTGCGGGCCTGGACCGAGGACGGGCCGTTCGAACACGACGGCAAGTACTTCCCGCTGCGCTACGTCAACGTCTGGCCGCGTCCGCGGCAGACGCCGCACCCGCCCATCTGGATCCCGGGCGCCACCAGCCTGGAGACGATGCACGAGGTGGCCAAGCGCGGCTACACCTACTTCCTGTCCTCGCGCTCGCACATGGCCGGCACCGCCACGGCAGCCAAGCGCTTCGCCCAGGTAATCGAGGACCATGGCGGCAAGTTCCACCCCTTCCGAATGGGCCTGCTGCTATCGGTGTACGTGGCCGAAACGGACGAGCAAGCGCGCGAGGAAAGCAACGATGTGATCTGGTACTTCCTCAAGAACACGTTCAAGGGCCACCTCCGCCGTCACAAGGGCCGAGTGATGACCGCCGCGCCCGGTGCGACGTCGCCCGCCTCGTGGGAGGCGGCGCTGCGCAACTCCGACCCGACGGCCAAGATGCTGGGCGACGCCGAGAACTGGGACGACATCGAGCGCATGGGCTCGATCATCGTCGGCAGCCCCGAGACGGTGCGCCGGCGGCTGTCGAGCTACATCAGCGAGGCCAATCTCGGGCTGTTCCTGATCCAGTTCCACATCGGCAACATGTCGCGCGAGCTGACCAACAAGAGCCAGCGCCTGTTCGCCACCCAGGTAGCGCCGCAACTCCGAGCCGAGTCCTTGGAACTGTTCTCGAAGCTCTACCCCGAGCTGGAGCCTGAGGCGCTGCATGCTTGAGGTGGCCGGGCGCCCCGTCGACCTCATCGAGGTCGGCGATGGGCCGCCGCTGTTGTACCTCCATGGCTTCGCGGACGTGCACGGCGCGCTGGCCGGCCTGCAGCCTTTCCACCAACAGCTCGGCCAGCGCTTGCGGTTGATCGCGCCGGCCCATCCTGGCTGCGCCGGCAGCGGCGGCGTCACCGACATGGACACGATAGAGGACGCCGTCTTCCACTACACCGAGCTGGCCGACTCGCTGGAGCTATCCGAGCTGCGGCTCGCCGGCGCCTGCTTCGGCGGCTGGATCGCAGCCGAGCTGGCGGTGCGCTACCCGGAGCGGGTGCGCAGACTGGCGCTGATCGGCGCCACCGGTCTGCACGTGCCGGGCTCGCCCATCGCCGACCTCTTCATGCTTTCGCTCAGCAAGGACGGCGGCGACCACAGCGACGTGCGAAGGCTGCTGTTCGCGGATGCCAACCTCCCGCTGGCCACGGAGCTGTTCCCCGACTTGCGGGCGAGCGTCGAGGACGAGCTGCTGCGCTACAAGGCGCTGACCTTCGCGGGGCGCGTCGGCTGGAGCCCGCCCTATTTGTACGACCGCAAGCTGCGCGACCGGCTGCGACGCATCAGCTGCCCCACGCTCGTGGTCTGGGGCCGCGAGGACCACATGGTGCCGCTGGCCCATGCTGAGGCTTATGCCGAGGGCATCCCCAATGCCCGGTTAGAAGTCCTCGACGGCGTGGGGCACTCGCCCCATCTGGAGCAGCCGGAGCAGACCGCGAGGCTCGTCGGCGATTTCATGGCATGACCCCGGAGGAGCTGGCGCAGACCTATCAATGGAACTACCGTCCCCGGGAGCCGCGGCGGCCCGCCGGCTTCGGCTCGTGGCCCGGCGGGGCGCGCATGGCCGTGCAGCTGCTGATGCTGCACGAGTGGGAGTCCACCCCGCGGCCGACGCGGCCTATGCCCGCCGGCGCGCACCACTCGTTCGACTTCCTCTCGCTGGGCATTCGGGAATACGGCGTGCGGTGCGGCTTTTGGCGGCTTATGGACGTGCTGGACCGGCATGACGTCAAAGCCTCGGTGCTGGTCAGCGGGCTGCTGTGCGAGCTGTTTCCGGAGACCGTGCTGGAGGCCAAGAGGCGCGGCCACGAGCTGGCCTCGCACCAGTGGGATCAGGCGGTCCATCCCGCCGTCTACAAGAGCCCCGAGGAAGAGCGCGAGGCCATGCTTCGCGCCAAAGCGGCGCTCGAGACGCTGACCGGCGAGCCCGTCCTGGGCTACATGTCGCAAGGCCCACGGCCCACGCCCAACACCCTCGAGCTGTGCGCCGAGGCCGGCTTTCTGTGGACGGCCGACTATTCCGACTCGGATGTTCCGTATGTCATCGACGTGAACGGCAAACGCCTGGTGTCCGTTGGCTACGTGATGCCCGGTTCCACCGACAACGACCTGGCGCGCATGGGCGCCGCCGCCGGCCTGGAGGAGCTGCTGGCCACCTTCGACCTGCTGTACGAGGAGTCAGCGCGCCAACCGGTCAAGCTGTGCTACGCCTTCCATAGCCACGTCAGCGGCAAACCTGTGATGGCTCACCTGCTCGATCGCTTCCTGGCCCACGCCCAACAGCGGCCCGGCGTCTGGTTCTGCCGGGGCATCGACATGGCCCGGTTTTGGCTCGAGGTAGCGGCTTAAGATCCTTCGCTTCCGCTCAGGAGCCGTAGGCCTGCTTGATGAAGCCGGTGTCCTCCAGCTCCTTCACGATGCTGGTGTCCATGAGCTGGTCGACCTTGAGGTCACTGGCCTTTGGGTTCTGGGTGGCCACTTGCTCGATGACCTCTTGGAAGCCCTCCTTGCTCGGATAAGGCGCCTTCGGCCAGAGATCCTTGTAGGCGTCATAGCCGACGTCGATGAAGCGCTGATCGTCCTGCTTGAGGTACTGCTTGATGACGCCTTTGATGAACGCCGGGTCCTTCTGCCAGCGAGCCATGGACTCAATGCTGGCCTTGAGCGCGGCGGTGACCACCGGACGGTTGGCGTTCAGGTAGCGGCGGGTGACGGCCATGCCGTTGTTCTGCTCGGGGATCTTGAGGGTGGTGATGTCGAGCAGCAGGTGGCCCCCGACTTTCTCGGTCAACACATCGTTTGGCGGCGAGAGGGCAATGGCCTGCACCTGCCCGCTGGAGAAGGCTGCCACCTGGCCCTGGGCATCGTTGGTGTTGACGAACTTGATCTCGCCCTCTTTGATGCCTTCCTTCTTGAGGACCGTCTGCCAGGCAAAGAAGTCGGCGTTGCCGATTTTGGTCACCGCCACGGTCTTGCCTTTGAGGTCGGTGACCTTGTTGATGTCTTTCGTGGCCATGATGCGGAAGATGGCCTGGTTCAGGAAGCCGGCCACCATAACGATGTCCTGGCCGGCGGCCTGCGCGCCCACGACCGCGGAGCCGGCCACGTTGGTGAAGTCGACGTCGCCAGCGAGCTGGGTTTGCGTCGCGGTGCCGCTGCCCTGGATGTACTGCAGGTCCACGTTGAGGCCGTACTTACCGAAGTAGGCGGCCTCCTTGGCGGTTGGCCAGAGCATCTGGTTGGCCGTCAGCGCCACCCAGGCCATCTTGGCCGACATGGCCTTGCCGGTCGCGCTTGCGCCGCCACTGGTAGCCGGCTTAGCCGAAGCGCTTGCGCCGCCACTGGTAGCCGGCTTAGCCGAAGCGCTTGCGGCAGGCTTAGCCGAGGCGCTGGCGAGAGCGCTGGCCGCCGCGGGTTTGCTCTCAGCCGGAGGGCTCGATGCCGGCGCGGCCCCGCCGCCGCACGCGGCCAGGAGGAGGGTCAGAGCGATTGTGGAAGGCAGTTTCATGCGTGTTGTAGTCCTTCATACACTTTTTCGGCCGTGATGGGCAGCGACGTGATGCGCACGCCGCAGGCGTTGTAGACGGCGTTGGCGATGGCGGCGCCCAGGCCCAGGTTGGCGGTCTCGCCGATGCCTTTGGCGCCACCCGGCCCGGGGCCGTGGGCGCCGCTGACGAGCACCGTCTGGAGCTCGGGCATATCGGCAATGGTCGGCAGCTTGTAGTCACCCAGGTGAGCGGCCGTGACACGGCCCTCCTGGATCTGCAGATCCTCCATGACAGCCTGGCCCAGGCCATGGGCGATGCCGCCGTCGATCTGGCCCTGGTGGAGGATCGGATGGATGAGCTGTCCCACGTCGTGAGCGGTGGTAAAGCGCTCCAGCGTCACCTGGCCCGTCTCACGGTCAACGCTGACCTCCGCCACCTGGCAGGTGACGGCGATTTGATGGCCGTGGGCGCCCGGGTACTTGGTCTCGACCGTGATCGGTTCGGTCGTCCGGCCGATGCTCAGGGCGCGCTTATCGAGCTCGGCCTTGAGCGCCCGCGCAGCCAGCTCGGCGTTGGAGCCGCCGGAGATGGTGGCCCGGCTGCCGCCCACGCCGGCATCCTCCGGGACCTCGAGGGTGCCGCCGGTCCGGATGTCGACCGCCGTTGGCGAGACGCCAAGCTCTTCGGCGACAACCTGCCGCATGATCGTGTGGAGCCCGGTGCCGGTGTCGGGCATGCCCGTCTCGAGCAGCAGCCGGCCATCCGGCTCGAGGGTCAGACGTGCGCCCGTGACGCCGCTGTTGACGTGCCACTGCGTAACCGAGATGCCGCGGCCGGTGCCCGCCGTCTTGGGCGAGCCCCAGCCGCTCCTCTCGACGCAGGCGCTGATCGTCTGCTCCTCGCGGACGTCCTCCAATGGATGGCCATCGGCCAGCGAGTCGCCGTCGTGCAGGCAGTTCTTGAGGCGGAATTCGAGCGGGTCGAGGCCCATCTCGGCGGCAATCATGTCCACGTGCGATTCCACCGCGAAGTGGGCCTGCGGGCCAGCCGGCGCGCGCACGTGGCCGCGCGGGACGGTATTGGTGTACACGGTGTGACCCTCGCACACCACGTGCGGGATGTTGTAGGCGCCCATCATGGCGGCGGTGCTGCCCAGGCTGACAATCGCCGCCGGCTTCATCGCGCCGTAGGCGCCCGAGTCCCACACGACCGTGGCGTGCCGGGCCACGATCGTGCCGTCCTTCTTGAGACCGGACTTGATGCGGATGTAGCCGGTATGCCGCGGGTTGGCCGCGACCAGCTCCTCGACGTAGGTCATGACGTACTTCACCGGCCGGCCGGTCTTCTTCGCCAGGTACGCGGCGGCAGGGACGATCAGCGCCGAGCCCTTCCCGCCGAAGTCGCCGCCGAGAGCCGTGGCGTGATAGTCCACGCCGTCCTCGGGCATGTCGAGCAGCGGTGCTACTTGCCTAGCGCTGCGGAAGGGCGCCTTGTTGGCGTCGTAGATCTGCAGCCGGCCCTGCTCATCGAAGAACACGATGCAAGCGTGCGGCTCGAGGTGGCCTTGATGCTGCGGCTGGGTGTAGAACTCGTGCTCGATGGTAACGTCCGCCTCGCGGAAGCCCGCCTCAACGTCGCCCTTGCTCCAAACCGGGTGCGACATGGTGTTGGGCGTGTCCGGCGGCGGCTGAGGCAGGCCTTTGTACTGGGCGACGTCGTCGTGGATACGCGCCGCACCAGGCTTCATGGCCTCGCGCGGGTCGAAGATGGCCGGCAGCTCTTCGTACTCGACCTCCACGGCCAGCGCCGCCTCCTCGGCGATGTCGGGATCGTCGGCGGCGACGGCAGCAATGGGCTCGCCGATGAAGCGCACCTTCCCGCGAGCCAGCACCGGCATATCCTCCAGCGCCCGTCCCCAGCGGCGGTCGGGGATGTCGTCGGCAGTGATGACGGCATGGACGCCGGGGATCTGGCGCGCTCTGGTGGCGTCGACGCGCACCAAGCGCGCATGGGGCATCGTGCTGCGGGCGAGCTTGCACCACAGCATGCCGGGCAGGATCACGTCCGCGCCATAGACCGCCTGGCCCGTCACTTTGGTCACGCCATCGACCCGCGGCGCGGACGTGCCAATGACCGTCATGGTTGCACTCATCCACTCACCTCCATCGCGATAAACATGCTACTCCGCCAGCCAGCGTTCCCAGCCGCCAAGATCATGCTCCCGCAGCCAGTCCCAAGCGACGATCCGCTGGCCAGTGACGCCTGAGGCGTCCTGCTGGGCCAGGAAGAGCGCCGGCGGCGCCATCATGTCGGGGCTGGCGTGCTTGAGCGAGGGATCCTTGCGGCGCATCTCGCGCTTGATCTCGTCAGTCAGCACCGACACGCCGGGCGCCAGGCTGTTCACGGCGATGTTGTAGGGGCGCCATTCGGCGGCCAGGCACTGGGTCAGCGCCTCCAGGCCGAATTTCGAGGCGCAGTAGGGCGCGCGTCCCGGCTCGCCGGCCGCTCCACCGCCGGCCGAGATGTTGATCACACTGGCCCGCCCGGACCGCCGCAGCAGCGGCAGCAGCAGCTTGCACGTCAGGAACGGGCCGCGCAAGTTGACCGCGAGCATGCGGTCCCAGTCTTCGATGGGCAGCTCTTCGACGCTGGTCTTGTAGCCGCTGCGCGAGCCGACGTGGATCATTCGCAAGCCGGCGTTGTTGACGAGCACGTCGAGGCGGCCGTGCTGCTGCTCCAGCCACTCCGCGAGCTCGGCCACCTTGACGGCATCGGCGACGTCGCACACCCGAAAGGGAACACCCAGCGACTCGAGCTCCACTTTCGTGCGCGAGACCGCTACGACCTGGGCGCCCTCGGCCGCGAAGGCGCTGGCCAGGGCGCGGCCGATGCCGCGACCGGCGCCGGTAATGACGGCGACGCGGTCCTTCAGCTCAGGGATAGCCACGCCACTCCGTGTGGTCGGGGTGGTAGATGGCGGTCGCCAGGTGGCGCTTGTTCAGGAAAAAGATGCCTACCAGGTGGACGGCCCGGCGTAAGGTGGCATGCGGCGGCGATCGATCGGCCCAGGAGATGAGCTCGCGCACCTGCTCGCGGGGCGAGGCGCTCTCGATGTAGACCTTGAAGGTGATGTCGGTGAAGCCAGGGTGGGCGTAGCCCTCCTCATACAGGTACTCGCCGCGCCGGTCGAAGGAACCCTCTACCTCCTCGTGCAGGCTGTCGATGGCCACGTCGCACAGCACGGCGGCGCGGCCCCACTGGGTCATATGGCTGAAGCCGAAGCCTGCCAGGAATGTGTGGGCCGGGCTGACGCCCACGCCGAAGCCGGTGCTCTCGGCACGCTCGTCGCAAACAAGCTCGACGTCGCGGATGCGGGTCTTGCCTGAGGAGCCGCCCAGCCATTCGATGCTGAGCTGCTGGGTGGAACGCCACTCCTTCGGACTGGTGGCCTTGAGCAGGTGCTCCCGCGCCTCGTCCAGGTAGCGCATTTTCTCGGGATACACGGGTAACGGCACGAACCAACCTCACTCACAGAGATGGAGTGCAGTGTACAGGTCCACCCCAAAATGGCAGCTTTCTTGCTACACTGGCGCCGACCCCAGACACCGAGGAGGACCAAACGTCATGTTCATCGTCATCGCCCGGCAATCCGTGCTGTCCATTCTGGTCACCGGCAGCCTGCTTTTAGCAGCGTGCGGCGGCGGCGCAGCCACAAGCAGCGCTCCGGCCGCAGCGCCCAGTGTCACCGCCTCCAAGCCAGCGGCCAGCGTGGCGGCGTCCGCGGCCGTGTCGAAGCCGGCCGCCAGCGCTTCGGCCAAACCAGTCGCGGCAAGCGGCGCGGCAGCGAGCGGTGCACCGGCGCCGACGGCTGTGACCATTACAATGGTCGCTCCCAAGGACGGCTCAAGCGTGCCGCCGGGTGACGTGACGGTGAACTACGATGTGGCGGGCGTGACCCTCGTCCCGGCGGCCGACGCCAAGAAGCTGGACGATTACCACGTTCATGTACTGCTCGACAGTGATGCCACACCATACCTGACGCAGTTCCTACCGGTGCCGATGGGCAACGACAACATCGTCCACACAGCGGCCAAGATGGTGACCTTCAAGGGGGTGACCGCCGGTCCCCACACGCTGTCGGTGTTCCTGACCACGTCCAACCACATCTCGGTCAGCCCGCCAATACAGACCAAGGCGACGTTTACGGCCCAGTAGGAGTGCGCTCTAGCCCTCATCCCGCCGTGGCGGGATGAGGGCTAGAGGGCGTACAGAGCGCGAGCGTTGTCGTCCGTGATTTTCTTGTAGAGCGCCGGCTCTATCTGGCCGCTCTCTCGGAGGTTGCGCAGAGCCTCGATCTCGGTCGATTGATCGCTGTGGCCGTAGTCGGTGCCGATGACGAGGTTGTCCTCGCCGGAGTAGCCGGCAACGTACGCTACATCGTCGTCGGTCTGGCAAGAGATGTACAGCCGCCAGGCTTGCAGCAGATTATCCGGAAACGGGCGGCCGTTGATGGCGAAGCGGCGGCGCAGGTCCTTGAGGGCGTAGGGCAGCCACTGGGCGGAGGCCTCCAGGAAGCCAACCCGCAGCTTCAGAAACTTCTCCGGCAAGGCACTCATGACCAGCGAGTGGAAGGCGCCCACCGATGCCAGCCGGAACTTCCAGAACGTGCCGCCGCCGGGCGTGCGCTGGGTCAGCAGATCGACCATGGCCGTGTTGCTGTTGGCGATGTGCACGCCGATCGCCAGGTCGAGTCGCTCGGCCTCCTCGAAGACCGGATAGAAGTAGGGGTCGTGCAGCAGGCGATTGCCTTCGATGCTGCGCATGAACACCGCGCAGGCGCCGTGCTGGTGGGAGTAGCGAAGCTGATCGAGCGCATCATCCATGCTCAATAGCGGCAGCACGCAGGCCCAGCGCAGCCGGCCCTGGCCCTGCTGCCAGATGTCGGCCAGCCAGCGGTTGTAGGCCTTGCAGATCGCTACGTCCACTTCCGGCCGCTCGGCCATCAGCTCGATGAACGCGGTGGGATACAGCACCTGGGTGTCGATGCCCAACTGGTCCATATGGCGGACACGGACGTCGACGTTCTCCATCTCGCGCGCCTCTTCCGGGGTGTCCATCAACCGGCCGGCTCGCTCTGACAGCTGCGAGAACTCGGCCGCGGTCATCACCGGCCGGGCCAGACCCCTCAGCTTGCCGTCGACCTGCCAATAGGCTCGCGCCGGCCCCTCCTGGTTCCTGGGAGTGACCAGCTCGGGCCGGTATTTGGCGTCGCTGGCATCCATGTAATCCCAGGTGTGCTCTGACTCGACGACGTGCGCGTCGGAATCAATCGTTGGCATGACTCGATTGATCCTAGCGCCTTGCGGCTACCATCAGGGGCCATGAGCCAGGGCCCGCTGTACAACGACAATCGCCTCAAGCTGGGCGTGTTCGGCATCAACGTCAGCAACGGTTGCGCCGCCACGACGGCTGAGGGCCACTTCGAGACGAGCTGGCCCGCCACCGTGGACATCGCCGTCACGGCCGATCAGGCCGGCTTCGAAGCCTTGGTGCCCGTGGCCCGCTGGAAGGGCTTTGGCGGCAAGACCAATTTCAACGGCAGCTGCTTCGAGACGTACACCTGGGCCGCCGGGCTGGGAGCCGTGACCAAACACGCGGCCGTGTTCTCGACATCCCACGTGCCGACGGTCCATCCGGTCGTAGCCGCCAAGCAGGCTACGACAATCGATCACATCTCCAACGGCCGCTTCGCGCTGAACGTGGTGTGCGGCTGGTACCCGGACGAGTTCGCCATGTTCGGCGCCCAGGTGATGGAGCACGACGCGCTGTACGAGTACGCGGCCGAGTGGCTGGAGATCATCCGCCGGCTCTGGACGGAGGACGACGAGTTCGACTATGAGGGCCGCTTCTTCCGCGTGGAGAAGGGCTTCCACCAGCCCAAGCCTATCCACAAGCCGCACCCGCCGATCATGAACGCCGGCATGTCGCCGACCGGTGCGCGTTTCGCCGCCAAATACTCGGACATGCTGTTCACCAACATCTCGAGCGGTACCGACGACGAGATCAAAGCCCATGTGGCTGAGCTGCGCCGCATGGGGCGGGAGGACTTCGGCCGTCACTTCCAGGTATGGGGGTCGTGCTCGATCGTGTGCCGTCCCACCGAGAAGGAAGCCATGGACTACGCCCGCTACTACATCATCGAGAAGGGCGACTGGGAGGCGGCCGCCAACCTGGCGCGTATGGGCCGGCCCAGCGCGGCGCCCAAGCCGGGCGAGCCGCTGCGCAGCCCCGGCTGGGGCGGCTACCTGATCATTGGCACGCCAGAGCAGATGGTGGACGCGCTGCAGCGGGTGTCGGCAATGGGCGTCGATGGCGTGGTCCTCAGCTGGGTGAATTACCCCGAGGAGCTGCGGCAATGGATCCGCGACGTGCTGCCACTGATGGAGCAAGCCGGCCTGCGCCGGCCTGCCGCTACGTCTTAGCCAGCGAGACGATCAGCGAGTTGTCGTAGAAGTCGCTGGCCTTAGCGTCCTTGGCTTTCGGATTATCGACGATTGACATGATGTTCTCGATGGCCTTGTCGCTGAAGGCGGGGATCTTGTCCCGCTGCCAGGCTTCGACCACGTACTCGTAGCTGGCCTTGGCGACGTCGTCGTCGGACTTGGTCCACTTGGCCAGGCTCCTGATCATGGCCGGCTCGTTGGCGCGGTTGGTGGCGAACTGCCAGCCCTCGATGTAGGCCTGCAGATAGCGCTTGATGAGGTCCGGATTATTCTTTAGGTAGTCGCGTGTGACGATGATGGCGGCGTGGACCATGGGCTCGCCCAGCTTGGGGCCATTCACCAGCTCGACCAGGCCGGCCTTGTCCATGAGAATCGTCGTCGGTGGCGAGGTCACGCCGGCGGCGGCCTCGCCCTTCTCGAGCACGGCCAGCACGCCCTGA
>WNFB01004676.1_pt1 | contig 12460 bp, 10 predicted proteins | sample 5400501 | NCBI WGS metagenome assembly WNFB01 (sample SAMN13153341, study PRJNA577476) | soil metagenome | isolation source: 200 cm saprolite under Douglas fir tree site 2 hole 1 | place: USA:California | collected 2015-04-18 | reverse complement strand
CACACCCTGCTGAAGATCGCCTACCAGGTCCTCCAGGCCGGAACGCCCTACCAGGAGCCGGGCGCTGACTTCCGCACCCGCAGGGAATCACCCCAGCACCGCCAGGCATTCCTGGAGCGCCAGCTGCAAAAGCTCCACCCCGGCTGCACCATCACCATCACCATCAGCCCCCCGCAGGCCGCCTTACCAGCCGGCGCCTGACCACAAGCCCTGACTCCCGACAGCCCAGGAGCCGCCGCCGATCCGGCACCCGGCCCTTCGAGCCGCACAATACTCCCGACAGCCCAGGAGCCGCCGCCGATCCGGCACCCGGCCCTTCGAGCCGCACAATCAACGCCATCCCGCACCCTCGCCACCGCGCAGGCCAGGGTTCGCTGCCGCGCGCCCACCGGGACCCAGTTTTCGTGTCAGGGCATCGGCCAGGTGCGGGCTGCTGCCATCGGCATAGGCCGTCCTAGGCGACACGTGAACCTCTCGGTAGCCAGCCCCGGCCAGCAGCGGGTACAACCGGCGGCCGATCAACGGGTCGCCGCCTGCCCGCTGCTGCAAGTCGATCAGGCACTGAATGGCCCCGCGGGCTTCATCGCTGGCGGGATGGAAGAACGCCGAGCCGTGATCGCCCTCGATCACCGTGATCGAGCCGCCGGGCCTCAGGACCGTCCGCAGCGCCGCGAGCGCTCCGGCCGGGTCGCTGACATGCTCCAGCACGAAGCACACGAAGACGTGATCGAAGGATGACGGCTGGAACGGCAGGCTGAAGATGTCGGCGTGCCGGAACGTCACGTTGGCGCAGCCGGACCGTCGTACCTGCCGCGCGGCCACCGCCAGCGATCGCCGTGAGACGTCAATGCAGGTAAAGTCCGCCTGTGGGCTATGGCCTGCCAGGATGACCGTCTGCGCGCCCGTGCCGCAGCCCGCCTCCAGCACCCGGCTGCCCGGGAAATAGTGCGTGCCGGCGTGCAGCAACTCGGTGAGCGTCGCGGCCTGGTCGGCGAGCCGGGCGCCTTCCCTGGCTGAGTATCCGTGGACGTAATCCATGCCAGGCTCCTCGGGCTCCTTCCTCTACAACGGCACGCGCAGTCTCTTCGAGAAGGCTGGCTTCAGTTACGAGCGGTCCAAGGGAAAACCACTGCGTAATGCGCAAGACGGTCTCACCCACCCAGGCACAGCGCCACGGAGCCGAGATGCACGCACATCAGGCATGTGCGGTCGGCTCAAACCGCCTCGGCTGGGACCTTCTCCTGGACACCGGTGAGGGGGACGACGCCCTGGCCAGCTTTGTGGCGAAGCTGGCCGGGCTGGAGCTGATCGCGCCGCCCGGCGCCCGGGCCTCCTACAGCCAGGCAGGGTACAGCCTGCTGGGGCGGGTCATCGAGAAGGTCGCCGGCCTGCCGTACGAAAAGGCCATTGCCTCGCTCGTCTTCGAGCCGCTGGGGCTGTCGCACAGTTTCTTCGCACCCAACGACATCATGACCCGGCGGTTCGCCGTGGGGCACAACCGCGGGGAGGACGGGACGCTGTCCATCGGGCGGCTGTGGAGAGGCCCGCGCTGTCGTAACCCCGGCGGGGGCCTCGCGTCCTCGGTGGCGGACCAGCTGCGCTGGGCCCGGTTCCATCTCGGTGACGGCCGCGGGGAAAGCAGTGAGCGTGTCCTGCCGGCCTACGTGCTGCACCGGATGAAGGAGCCGACGGCCGAGCTGCGGGGCAGCACTCTCGGCGACGCCCTCGGCATCTGCTGGTTCCTGCACGACGTAGACGGCGTCCGCACCGTCGGGCACGGCGGGTCGGGCAACGGCCAGTTCGCCGAGCTGCTCACGGCGCCCGAACGGGGCTTCGCCGTCGTCGCGCTGTCCAACGCCGGCCCTGACGGCATCTCGTTCAACCAGGCGGTCGTCCGCTGGGCGCTGCAGACCTACCTGAGGGTGACTGACCGGGACCCCGAGCCCCTCCCCTACGACGAGGCGCGGGCCCGGGAGGTCGTAGGGCACTACGAGAACGATGCCATGGACCTCAACATCGCTACCGACGGGGCAGTAATGACGCTCGCGGCCGACATCAAGCCGGAGATCCGGGCGGCGGCGGACGAGGAGCTGCCCCCCGGCTACCCGCGGGAAGAAATCGGCCTGCTATCCGGCGACGGGGACGAGTACATCATCACCAGCGGCGGCATGAAGGGAATGCGCGGCTTCTTCACCCGCGACGACACCGGCGCGGTCGCGGGAATCGACGCCGGCGGCCGGATGCACCGCCGGGCACCGACAGCCTCCGGGTAAAGTCCGGTATCCGGTCTCGCACGGCCCCGGGACCGCAAGCATTGCGGCCGGGTTCTCCGGCAGGCCCACAAACGACACACCTGCCCAGCGGCCCCCGCCTCCAGAGGGCTCACACCCGCAGGACACCCATCCGCGGCATCAAAGTGGCGATCGGCTCCCAGCGGCACGCCAGATTGACCCGTTCGGGCACTGCATGGGGGGCCAAGCGGGGGCCCTGACTGCCGACCAGATCGGCGGTTACGGATCGTGTGCTGACGGCGGGGTGCTCACGCAGCGTGAGATGCGCTGCGGCGTCCCGGCTGCGGGCGCGGCGTTCGTTCCCTGCTGCTAACTGCGCGTCCTTGCTCGGATGGTCAACCAGGGCGCCCTCCGCCCGGGAAGGACTCCTGCCTGGAGGCAGGCGGCGGGCAGACCCGTAAGGCGACAGCAGGAGCGAGGATCCAGGCTTCGTGACATCTGCCCGTGTTCGATGCGGATGGAACGCTACCGCAGTTGCGCGGAAGGCCGCCGGGGAGATCAAGCGCCATGCGCCCCAGGGGAGCAGTCCCGCCGGCGGGAAGGGGGCCCAGGCTTCTCGCTTTCGGGCGCCCGCGAGCCCGGGGCTTGACAGGAGAACAGTAACGATATATCTTTGACATATCTGAGACTTCTAAGATAGTCCGAGAACGGTCCCGGGCGGGGGTCCGGAGGTGACAGGTCAGGAGAACTTGTTATGCGAGACCAAGAATCCCGGCGGCACGACCGCCACGATGCAGAACTGTCCGGCTGCCAGCGTCCCGGCGACGAGAACCGGCGCCGCGGCGAGGACGAAGGCCGGCGCCGGCACGGCGGCGGCCGGCGTCGCGGCCATGGCCACGGCGGTTTCCCGGGCGGGCCGCCCGGCTTCCGCGGCCCCGGCCCATGGGCAGGCGGCCCGAGGATGCGCGGCCTGCGCGCACGGCGCGGTGACGTCCGGGCCGCGGCGCTCGCCCTGCTGGCCGGGCAGCCGATGAACGGCTACCAGATCATCCAGGAAATCGGCGAGCGCAGCGGCGGAGTCTGGCGCCCCAGCCCCGGCTCGGTTTACCCGGCGCTGCAGCAACTCCAGGACGAGGGCCTCATCCAGGCAGAGCCCGGCGAGACAGGCCACCGCGGCTACGTGCTCACCGGCTCCGGCCGCGAGTACGCAGCTGCCCACCCCGACGAGCTGCGCGCCCCGTGGGACGTTGCCGGCGGCGGGACCGGCCGCGCCGCGATCCAGATGCGGACCCTGACGGGCCAGCTGGCGATGGCCGCCTCGCAAGTCGCGGCCGCGGGCACCGATGCCCAGCAGGCACAGGCCAGCAAGATCCTCGCCGACAGCCGCAAGTCGCTCTACCAGATCCTCGCCGGCAGCGAGGATGAGGCCAGCGCGCAGCAGCAGTAACCGAGCCGCGCGACCCGCCAGGGCCGCGCGGCCAGGCTCGAACCTCAAGCCGGCGCGCGACCGCGGGCCGGCTCGATCTGGCGCGATCCACGCGGAGCACGATCCGCCCGGCGCCGTGCCATCCCAGGCGATTGCCGCGGCCGGTCAGGAAGATCGGCCCTCGCAGCGTTCCCCGATGGCCAGGTCGATCGCCCCTGGTGGTGCGGACTGGCGAGCGGTCCGCCGCATGCGGCGGCATGTCTCAGTGCGCGTCCGCCGGAGTGGCGCTTCGAAGGCGTCGCTCGTCTGGCGGTCGGTCAGGAGTTATCTCGTCGAGTACGGCGGATTGCATCTAGAAATGCAATCCAGGTACAATATTGGCATGTCTACATCGACGGTCGGGTTCGCGGTGGCGGACGAGGACCAGGAGCGGCTGGCCCGCCTGGTTGAGCATTTCGGGGGTGGTAACCGGTCGGCGTACCTGCGGGCGACACTGCCGGTGATGGAGTCACTAGCGCGGGCGGAGCGTCTGCGTGAGCTTCAGGCGCGCAACGCCGAGCGTGCCGCGGCGGCGGGCCAGGACTATGAGTCCCTGCTGACCGAGATTCGCCAGGCATACAAGGGCGAGACGCGGGAGCGTTGAATCTGCCGGGGCCGGTCCCGGTACCGGTCGTGTTCGACGTGAACGTGCTCGTGCTGGCGGTTGCTGCCGGCGAGTCCCCATTCCGGAGCTGGCCGTCGCCGCCGCCGACCTCGGGGAACCCGAGCGCGGACTGCCTCGGCGTGATCAACGACGCGGCGGAGTTCGCGCTGTGGCTCTCGCCGCACATTCTGGCCAATACTGGCCGGGTACTCGCCACGGTGCTCAAGACCCCGGATGAAGAGGTCGACGAGTACCTGCAGGTGCTGGCCGAGATGTCCGAGGCGTCCGGCGGCGGGATCGCCGTCCCGCCGCAGACAGTCAGCGACTGCCCCGACTGGGAGGACAACCGGATCCTGGACCTGGCCGCGGCGGTAGGCGCGTTCCTCATCGTGTCCGCTGATGTCGACCTGACCAGCATGTCGCCGTGGCGTGGCCGCCCGATCATCGAGCCACCGCAGTTCGCGTCAATGGTCGACGCCTCCCGCCGGGCACGCAGGCGGCAACGGTGAACTGTGCCGCCCGCGTCCAGCGACTGCCGTGCGGCCGATCCGCTGCAACTGTCGGCCCTCGGTCATCGAGACCGGCCGGACAAACACCTCCGGGGGACGCCCATCGCCACCTCCGGAAAACTCATCCGGAAGCAGCCTGGCACACCTTGCTAAAGGTCGTTTACGCGAACAACGTTCCCGGACGCGCGCTAGCTCTCTCTGACGACGAACGCCTGCAGGTGTCCGTAACTGTCGGTGTAACCTCCGCCGGCGCTGCAGTTGCCCGCCGAGGCGCACGACACCGATTGGACCGCCGCATTCCCGCCCTGGTTGAGGGTGGCGGTGCCGGGCACCTCCGCGGCGGCGTGCCAGGTGCCGTTCACCTGGCTGACCACGAACGCCTGCATGTGCCTGGAACTGTCGGTGTAGGTCCCGCCGGCGCTGCAGTTGCCCGCCGAGGCGCACGACACCGAAGTGACGTATGCGTCCTTGCCCTGGTTGAGGGTGGCGGTACCGCGTACCTCTATGGCGGTGTGCCAGGTGCCGTTCACCTCGCTGACCACGAACGCGTGCGAGGAGCCGGCGAAGTACGACCCGCCGGCGCTGCAGTTGCCCGCGCATCGGTCCCGATTTTGCGCAGCCGCTTACTGGTGAGCGTTGATGACCAGCCATGGCCGATGTGAGCCTGCGCACCCGCCCGCGGCCATGATGATCGGCCTCTGCAGCGGGAATCAGCCCGTGCAGCCTCGATGCCGCAACACCGCGCCGGCCACCACCTCGCCAGGCCATCCCAAGCTCACCGGCCGCGGCCACCGCACGGTTGCTGAAATCCGTGCGAGCCTTCCGGGCGCGGGCGTCGCGCGCCGCTGCGCGAGCTCGGTATGCAGAAGCCCCTCGGGTGCGGGCAGCACCGTCCGGCCGCGCGGCCTGGTGCCGCCCACTGGCGCGCCGTCGCATGAAGGCCAGAGTCTCAGATGCGAACCAGCCTGCTCATGGTTCTATGCTTGCGCGTAGGCGGAGTTTTCTCTGAAGCCCGTGGGAGAGGAGTTAAAGATGGAACAGGCGAGTGGATTCTGGGCAGCCGCTATCGGCGTCGCTGCATCTCCAGTTGCTATAGCTGCCGGAATCGTAAAAGGTTCTTACGATGCTGCGAGTGGCGCCGGAGGCTTTGACGAAGGGTTCCATTCGGCGGCAGACCCTATCATAGAGACGGCCAGGAAACTCGGCACCGAGCATAGCGAAACTATTACAAAAGGGCTGCTTGGTGGCGCCGCTGCCACCCTCGGCGCCCGTATCGTAAATGAGAGCCTCAAGCATCTCAAGAAATAGACAGTTAAGAATACGGTGAGACTCCCACCGAGAGGACACCAGCGACAGCCGTCCACCCAGGAGCCACCAAGCCAGCGATGGGCGTGACGGCTCCTGCAGCCGCAAGGGCAACGCTGATCGCCAGAGCAGTAAAGTCAGGGTCGCCCTCTTTCACGCGCACAGCATGACACCGCGCAGCCCACCAGCGTGAATACTCCGCCCCACCAGGAGCCGAAGGGAGTGGACCGTCTGGCGGCGGCTCGCATCGATCCCCTGCAAGCACCGATTCGAACTCTCCACCTATCAGCGGAACGCGGGCCGATCCTGGCACAAGCGATCGGAAAAGATCGCTGTTACTAAGACGTGCGTAAGTAGTCCGACTGATTCTGGTTATGCAGTGATGTAGCGCACGTGCGGGTCGGCGTAGAATGCCCGGACCAGACCGGGGCGTTTCTGGAGCCGTGGGAGGGCCCCCGATGGCCTTGGATTTGAGGTCTTGCCTGCTGGTGACGCCGGTCTTGCCGATGCGGTCGTGCTTGACGTTCTTCCAGACCCACTCCGGGCGCCGGTATTGCGGACCTCCGGGGTCTGCCCGACCGGCGCCCAGGTGGTGCCCGCGTGGTAGTCCGAGAGGATCCCGGCCTCATCAGCGAACCAGATCGTGGCGCCCTCAGCCTCGGCCCGGGCCCGGATGGCGGGGTACTGCTCGCGCTTCCACCGATCGACCGCCTCAGGGTTCTGCTGATAGGCACGGTGCAACGGCCGCTGCGGCGAGAGCCCGGTTACGCGCTACGTCTCGCGCGGGGCGGCCGGCGGTGCCTCGGCTGGCTCGAAGGCGGCGGAGAACAGGTAGCTGGTCGCCAGGCTGCGGTAGGGCCGCCATTTCTCCGCGATGGCCAGGACCTCCTCCTGGGTGGGCAGGTGGTCCAGCTGGTAGGCGGCCTGGATGGCCTTGCGGAGCGCCAGGTCGCCTGGCAGGGCGACGTCCTCGCGCTGCAGCGCGATGAGCATGGCGCCCTGCACGGTCCACGGGCCTATGCCCGGAATCGCGGTGAGCTCGGCCATGAGCTCACCGTCGGGCAGGGTGCTCAGCACGTCCTGGTTCAGCCGGCCGTCCGCCATCCGCTCGGCCAGGTCGCGCAGCGTGCCGATCTTCCGCCAGGACAGGCCGGCCTGGCGGAGCTGGCCGGGATCGACGCCCAGCAGTTCGGCGGGTGCGGGGAGGTGGCCGCCGAACAGGGCCTGGATGCGGGCCAGGGTCCGGCGGGTCGCCGGGACCGACAGCTGCTGGCCGGTGACCTGGAACAGCAGGGCACCGTACAGGTCCATCGGCGGCAGCTGGGCCATCCACGCCCGGGGGTCGAAGTCCGGCCGGTCGTCGATGAGCCGCGCCAGCACCGGGTCGGCGTTGCGCAGGTAGGAACGCGCTTGCCGCAGCCATGCGGCGCGGCTGGAATCCTCGGTCACGGAGCCCCGCTCCCTTCACCCGGCGGTTGTATGCCTGCCACCATCTTCATGCCTGAGTCTGACAAGTTGCCGCGGTCTGACTCTCTCCCCGGAACTCCCGGCATGCCCTGGGCCGGAATCTGCTGCCGCAGCTGGCCGCATCACCACGATCATGGAATCGGTGCCGCGGAATTAGCCATGGACTTTACGCCGCCTCGCAGGTATACGCGACGAAGGAGGCGTGCGCGAATGGGGCGCGGCTCGTAGGGCCGAAAGCGGAGCGCCACGATCTGTGATCATACGGACGAACCGGTGGAATGTTGGCGGTCATTGGAATCTGGCTCTCGCGGTCACGAGAAACTGCCCTGAGACGGCCCGATCACGGAATATGACTGCTCGCGGAGCCGCAGCCGCGCCTGATCCGCTGTTATGGATGCCTTTGACGGTCGGCTGGATCTCGGTAGCGAGGGCACAGAACCGGATGTTCGGTTGCGTCGGCGGGAGTGAACAAGATCCCTGACCTGTATTCCTGCGGGTGGCCAGCCACGTGGCTGGGTGAGCCAGCCGTGTTTGGAGTCTTGGCCGCTGCCAGGTGCCGCTTGCCGAGGTGGAGCTGGAGTTCCGGGGCAAGCGAAGCCGGCTACGACCGGCTCGTCCTGCTGGTGGATCGCGGCCTGGTGGCGGTTGTCAGCGTCAGACCCTGTGAGGCGGCTTGTCTCGACACCGCGGGACGAGGACGCCGACCCCTCCGCCCGCTGGCGCGGCGCTTGTCGCGGCCCGCGCCATCGCCAGGGACTGGCTGGGCGGCCCGGTGGCCCGGCACGAGCAGGCGAGGCTGCGAACGGCAGGCCGACAAACAGGAAGGCAGCAAAAAGATGGGCGCAAACAGCGGCGGGAGCAAGAGGTCGCGCTTCGGGTATCCGCGACAGTCTATGACGGTGATGGATCCGGCGATCGAGAGTCACTACGGCACCGGCTACGAACGCTCCCGCCTGTTCCCCGGCGGGGAGGCCATCGCTGGAGTACGTCAGGTCGATGGAGTTGCTGGAACGGTTGTTGCCCCAGCCGCCCGCGCGGCTGCTGGATGCCGGCGGCGGCCAGGTGCGGCATGCCGAGAAGTAGCGGCTGGCGCTGGAGATGATCGTGCTCTGCGGCCGGACAATCCCCGAGGGACGGCTCGAAGGCAAGCCGCTTTAGCTGGGCGCCCCCAAAAGTCTTCAAACTGATGCTGGTCATAGCAGATGGTGTCTAAGCGCGTCGCCGGGCAGGTGATCACAAAGCCATGTGAGCCGATTCCCAGCGGTCACTCGCCGAACCGATCCTGGCTGGTCATCCGCGCTCGACGAGGGTAGAACGGCGGTCGATGAACCATCCAGCGGCCGCTGTCGCCGTGGTAGCCGCCGCGCCTAGCAGATTCGTCGGCACGCCTGCCAGACGCGGGACTGGGTGCGGCGGGTCATCGACCGCGGTGCCAGGAACCACAGGGGCCAGGAAGAACGGTGCCCAGTAGGCCACCGGAACCGCCGCCGCAAAGAACCGGGCCGTAGGCCGGTCGCTCGCGCCGGACCAGATGGACCAGATGTTGACAGACGACAGCGTGGCCGCCATCGCCAGCGCGGTCACGCCGTGGAAACGGGCATGCGCGGGCCAGCGCTCATTGAAGATATGCGAGTCATTCCAGTCCGCGGCAAGGGGCGCCGCCACGGTGATCACGTTGGCCAGGGTGAGCAGGCCCCGCCCGAGTAGCTGGCCACCCCGTGCGGTAACTGGCCGGGTCATCTGCACCTCCGATCGGCAGGACGGGCTGACACCCACGCTACTCCCGGCCCAGCATGGCTGCCGGTCTGCCGCGATCACTTGGCCTCGGGCCTCGTGGACCGCCGGTTGATCGCCTCGATCGCGTGATCAGCCAAGACCTAGAACGGGGAGATCTGCGCGGGTCCGGCCGAGCGAACGGCACAACTCCAGGCCGTACGGAATCGGCAGGGAGACGTGCCCTGGATACGAATGACGATGCTGAGTTGCGATCGTCGCGGCCTCCGGTCTGCTCACAAGGTTGCGAGTCAATATGCCAATCAGCGCATAAGCATGCGTGCTCGCAACGCCCTCTATTCGGCATTATGTAGGTGATCGAAGATCACCTTCGCCCTTCGGGCTACATAATGCTTGTTCATGCAGGTGATCGAGGCGCAGAGCGCCCGTCCTGGCGCCTCACGATCACCTCCATAACAAGCATGTGCGAGCGTTGGACAGCTGTCCTCCGTGCGCAGATCAGCCGGTCCTGCGCTCACAAGCGGTGACGCTGCGAGGCGCGGGTGGCCGCGCATATCGGCAGCTCGGAGCGCATTCTCCCTGGCCTTCTGCATCACTCAGCGTGATGCATCGTCGACCTTGGCCAGCAGGACTCCTGGCAGCCAGTGGGAATCGCTTTATGTCTGGCCGGCCTGTCAGTGTCCGCTCACCGGCCGGAACTACAGCCAGCCAAGCATCGGCGTAAGCAGCTGGATGTTATTGGGGTCGCTCAGGTGCCCGCGGCTGCTCGCTGTGCGGTGCGGTAGAGGTCGATCAGTTCGCCGGTGGTGGTGGCGTCTCGCGGGGCCTTGTCGTCGCGCCATCGTCCGGTGAATCGGGGGAACCGCATCGCCAGCCCGGTCTGTTCCTTGATCTGCCCCCAGCCGGCGGTGTAGTTCGGCGAGAGGGTCAGCTCGGCGCTGAGGATCTCCAGCACGAGCCCGGGCTCGAACCACACGTCAGGCTGCTGGCGTGCGTCCACCCGGGCGGGCCGCTGCGGGCGGGCCAGCGACGCTAGCCTGGCGGGCAGCGCGGCCAGGTCGGCGTCGGAGAACCCGGTGCCGCACTTGGTCACCGCGCGGAAGACCTCAGCGTCCGGGTCGTAGGCGGCCAGCAGCAGCGCGCCGTAGACGCCGCGGCGGCGGCCGCGCCCGGCGAACGCACCGACGACGACCAGGTCGACGGTGTCGGACAGCTCGGTGCGGTAGTCCCGCTTGAGCTTGATCCACAGCCAGCCGCGGGCGCCGGCCTGGTATCCGGCAGCCGGGCTCAGCGACTTGCACACCAGCCCCTCGCAGCCGTCGGTGACCGCCTGCCCGAACGCCGCGTCCAGGGCGGCAGGGGTGGCGACCTGGGTGGCGGTGGTGAGCCGCAGCCGGGGCGAGATGGTGATCGCCTCGGCCAGCCGGGCCCGCCGCTGGGGATAGGACAATCGGGTGAGGTCCTGGCCGTCGGCATAGAGCAGCTCAAAGCAGAACAGGCCTACCGGCACGTCGCGTACGGCGTCGGCGATGCCGTGCTTGCGCCGCCGGAACATGACTTCCTGGAACGGGCGCAGCTCTCCGGCGGAGGCGTCGAAGGCGACGACCTCCCCTTCGACGATCGCCTCGGCCGGGCCCAGTCCTTCGGCGAGGACCTCGACGACGTCGGGGAACTGGGTGCTGACGCGTTCCAGCCGCCGGGTGAACAACTCGATCGCCCCGTCGGCAGTCCGGTGCGCCTGGACCCGGACGCCGTCGTATTTGTACTCGGCCGCGCACTGCCCGCCCAGCTTGGCGAGGATCTCCGCGGCGTCGGACAGCCGCTGGGCGAGCATGGCCCGCACCGGGTTACCGGGGCGCACCTGGATCTGCTCGACCGCCGCTACCCCGCCGCCGGCGAGAGCGGCGGCGACCTGGCCGAGGTCGCAGCAGATGTTGTAGGCGCGTTCCAGCACCGGCCGGGCGGCCCGACCGCCGGCGTGCACCTGCGCGAGCGCGTCCAGAATGGTGGGCGTGCCGATGCCCAGCCGCAGCCCTCCGGTGACCAGGCGCAGCAGGTAGCGGGCCTCCAGCGGAGTGGCCCGGCCGAGCAGGCCGGCCAGCAGGTCCAGCTTGCGACCCTGCGAGCCCGGCCCCTCGGCCTCGGCGATCCGGTGCAGGGTGTCCACCACGACCGTGACCTCCAGGCTGGCCGGCCGGCCGGCGGCGGTCACGGTCAGCATCTGCTCGGCGGCCAGGCCCAGATCGCCGGTCTCCCGCACGCTGGCAGCGACCTGCTCGGGGCCGGTGCCGGTGGCGGTGGCGACCGCGCGGACGGCCAGCTTCTCGGCCAGGCCGAGGTCCACGCCGGCGAACTGCGGCGCGATCAGGCCCTGGCACAGGTAGCAGACCGTGGGCAGCAACCCGGCCGGGGCGGCCGCCAGCAGCGCGGCAAGACGGTCGGCCAGCGCCAGCCGGCCGCCGGCCCGCTCCAGGTCGCGGTAGGCCTCGGCGACGGTCTCGTACTTCACTGCGCTCCCTTCGCTTCGCTCGATCATGACATGTCGTGTTTCGGAGCCATGCGGCAGATCGCGCCTGCGACACGGGGTCCAGATTCGGGTGCCGCTAACAGGCACGCCATACCGCACATGGCGATTTACGCGATCGTCCGGCGAGGTGCCTGACGGGGTGCACACGTCTCGGAGGTGCTTGTCTTCCTTGAGCACGTGCCCGAACGCGACCGAGCCGACTGATGGGCGGCTGAGCTGGCGCGCCACAGATCGTCCAGTTTTCGCTCACGTTCCGCATACCCATTGCGGCCCTGATGTCGCGTGCTCGCCGCACAACGTCCGCGGGTTCCTCGTCCCGCCCCTGCGGCGGGTGCAGCGGTTCGGCTGCGGCGTTCTGGGCGTCAGGGCCCAGATCCTTCATGATCACGGAGGATGCCTGCGCGGCGCTAACAGCGAGTGCTGCTGCAGAGCTGGCCGCGGCTGGGCGGTCGGGTCAGTCGTGGTCGTGACCGGGCCCTGCCAGCCCGGTCTCGTAGGCCAGGACGACGGCCTGCACCCGGTCCCGTAGCTGGAGCTTGGCGAGGATCCGGGCCACGTGGGTCTTGACCGTCGCCTCGCTGAGGGTCAGCTGCGCGGCAAGTTCGGCATTGCTCAGGC
>WNFB01004464.1_pt1 | contig 12461 bp, 9 predicted proteins | sample 5400501 | NCBI WGS metagenome assembly WNFB01 (sample SAMN13153341, study PRJNA577476) | soil metagenome | isolation source: 200 cm saprolite under Douglas fir tree site 2 hole 1 | place: USA:California | collected 2015-04-18 | reverse complement strand
AACATTCAATAGGCGAGTATTGTCCGTCGACGGATCGGGCAGGCTGCCAGAGAGTTCGTGAGAATTATGCGAGTTCAAGTCTGTTCCTTGCTGTTCCAAAATGATGCCGTGGCACCTAGAGTCGAGCAATACTGATCGGCACTGTCAGACCCGACGCTCGTTGTCACGACGCTTGAGAATGCACAGAGCGCCGCCACGGACGTGGGGAGGTCTTTGTGCTCGGAAGCGGCAAGTGAACCGATGGATCGTATTCTTGGCATTGCACTAAGGAGGAGTTCATGGCTCGTTTGCGGCGTGGATACCCATTATTGGGCTTGCTTGTTTTGTTTTGCAACTCGGGCAGGTTGTCTCCACCTTTGATCCGAGGATCGGCCAGCTTTTTTTGCGATTTTCCTTCTAGACAGAACTCCGGTCGTTTGAATACCGTTGCGCGAAGTGTCTTGCCCTGGTCAGGACTGGTCCATCTTGCAGTGGGACCCAGGTTGTGGTCGGCCCACGAAGTGACATCTAACTTCTTACAAAGACGGTCGTGTACTTCGCTGTCCCCCCACACTAATCCTTTACCCCCGAGCCTCCTTCTCCTATAATCCCTATCACTTTGGTCGGAAGATGACGCCCGCATTAAGCCCAATTCCTCAGCAACAGTACGCACTGGCTATCATTTCCGTCGAAGAAGCCGCGTTTCCCGAGATGCGCCGGTTTTTGGCGTCTACGTTTAAGACGACACTTGCGAACACCGAAGAGCAGGTAAAGTCGGTGGTGGAAGACCCGGCGATTCACGCCATCCTGTTTGATCTGGACAGCATTGGAGACGGCGCAGGTGACGGCATTGATGTCCTCAAAGAAATCCGTGCCTTGCGTGAAGACGTCGTGCTGGTCACGATGAGCAAGTCCAATGACCGCACCATTCCGCTTCGTGCCAGCCGGGCGGGCGGCGACGAGTTTTTTCTCGCCCCAGTGAACTATGCCGAGCTTCACGTGGTCATCACCCGGGCGATCGAGAAGCGTGCACTCGAACTGGAAGGCCGCAGGCTGGTTGAGCAAGCCGAGAGCAAGTCCGCGTTCGGCTCGCTAATCGGCGGAAGCCCTGCAATGCAGAAGGTGTATCAAGCCATCCTGGCGGTTGCGGACAGCGCCACCAGCGTCGTCTTGCGGGGTGAGAGTGGCACAGGTAAGGAACTGATCGCCCAGGCCATCGTGCAGTCGGGTAGCCGGGCGGATAGTCCGTACGTCTGTTTGAATTGCTCCGCCTTGCCTGAAAGCCTCATCGAATCCGAACTTTTCGGTTATGAGAAGGGTGCGTTCACGGGAGCCGACCAGCCGCGGGCAGGTCTTATCGAGACTGCTCACACCGGGACCTTGTTCCTTGATGAAATTACAACCCTAAATCCAAGTTTGCAGAGCAAGCTTTTGCGTGTGCTGCAGGAGCACAGTGTCCAGCGGCTCGGCGGCAGGTCCACAAAAAAGATCGATTTCCGGCTCATCTGCGCCACCAACGAGGATATGGAAGATTTGGTGCGAAAAGGCCGTTTTCGGGAAGACCTCTATTATCGCATCAACGTGGTACCTATCCTGGTTCCCCCGCTCCGTGAACGGAAGGGTGATTTGCCTCTTCTCATGGATCACTTTTTACGCATCTACTGCGCGTCGGCCAAGAAGCCTGTCAAGAGGGTTCAGCCCGACGTAATGGAGATTCTCGAAGACTATTCCTGGCCCGGAAATGTTCGAGAGCTGGAGAACATCATTCAGCGTCTCGTCGTGATGAACGACAGCCCGGTCATCACGGCGGAGCAGCTTCCCCAAACTCTCCTTTCTTGCAGCGCTGCCAGCCAGGAAGCCATTCTTATCCCCGAGGATGGCGTGGATTTTGATTCCGAGATGCAGCGAATCGAGCTTGCTTACATCAACGCCGCCCTCCGGCGGACCGGGGGAAAGAAATCGGCGGCTGCCGGCTTGCTGCGGCTCGATTCGCAGCGGATGAAGTACCTCTGCCGCAAATTCAAATTGTAAAAGGGTTAAAAATTAAACCCTACCTGGTTAAAATTTAACCTAGGATGAATTTTTCAAACCTGCCGGTCTGAGTTTTGCTTCACTCATGTTTCGTAAGTCATTGGTTTTGCAGCGCCTGAGTTTCATCTCCCTCGCCCCATACTTTGGTGATCCGCTTGCACTATTGTTTTCAGAACCGGGGGGGATCCGGGAAAACAAATTTAAGAGACGAGGAGCTCAGCTAATGTCAATCCAGAAAAAGTCACTGATCAGCACTCTCAAGACGGCTAAGAAGGCGCACGTAGCCAGCGCACCAGAAGCCGGAAACGCGAAGGGCACCAAGGGCGTGAAGATGGTCAAGGCAATCAGGGCAATCAAGGCAATCAAGGCAATGAAGGCAATGAAGGCGTTCCGGGCAACGCGGGCAGTGCGAGCACTCCGGCTGAAGAAAGCGTAAGTCTGGAATTTGTGGGCTTGAATATTTGATATGGTCAGAACCGAGAAGGCTGCCTTGAGGCAGCCTTCTTTTTTTGCTTACCACACCTTTCGGCCAAGGAAATTACTGACTTCCTGCCAAGCGAAGCCAGCGAGGGTCTGCCGTCGTGCGTCGATGCGGGCTGTTCCGGCCATGCCAGGTTTGAGTATTCCCTCCGGGTTGGCAACTATTAGATCGGCAAGATAGAAATTTGGTGGCAGAAGACCTTTGTACTGGGCCTGCTCGCCGAGTTCCGGGTCAATTCCGGTGGACAGGGCAGAGATGGTCAGAGCGCGGGCTTCCCATTTTCTGGCAATGCCCGCTACTTGTAAGCTGGCGCGGGAGCCGACCCGCAGCTTATACATGTCGTGCTCTGAAACATAAATGCGCGCGCGGAGTTGCCTCAAATCGGCGATCTCAAGGAGCTCTGTTCCCTCCGTGACATAGGCTCCTACGCGATCGGTCACGCGCGGCGTCAGAACCACTCCGGAAATGGGGCTCTTGAGTTCTAGGTTGGCAGTCTCGGAGGAAAGCTCATTGGTCTGACGGGCCAGACTTTCCCGTTCCTTAGTCACCGGTCCAAAATTGCCATACCGCAAACTCGTGGATACGGCTCGTTGGGAAGTAACAAAGTATTCAGACTCGCTGCGCGCCAGCCTCGACTGCAAAGGCAAATTACGCAACCGCACCACAAGCTCCCCTGCCTCAACAGGTCTTCCTTCGTCTGCATAGACATCCGTTACAATGCCGGGCACCACGGCCCGCATCGTAACGCGCGAGTATGGCTCCAGAATGAAGCGCCCTGCCACAGCGTCATGCCGCAGAGGGATCAACAAGAATGCTCCAATGCCCACCGCCACTGCCAGGGAGCGCCGGGGCGTGAACCACGCGCGCACCCTGTCTTTCTTGTCCAAATAAACGAATTTCATAAAGTTCACCAATAGGCGGATTCTCGATCGAAAAATCAGGGCCGCTGTCGCCAACTCAGGGATAAAGGACCATTCGGGATTGAAATTGCGAAAAACGTTGCCTACAAAACGGGCGACGATATACAACACCGTGTAGCTATAAAAGCCAGAAAGAAGAGCATACGCCACGTAACCAGGCCGGCGCCTTTTTGGTACATAAGGCACTTCTACGGGCAGACCCCAGATGTGGCGCTTGACCCATCCTGACACGTACGCGGTCGAGTCCTCTTTCAGGTCCACGATGCCCAGGATCTCACACAAAATGAAGTAGCCATCCAGCTTGATCAGCGGATTCCAATTGACCAGGGCTGCTGCGATCCCCGTGATTAGCATCAAGAAATAGGCGCCGTTATGAACCGGTGTGTCCGGAGGGGTTCCCCACCAAATAGGTGTCACGATGGCGTACACCATCAACTCCGCCCAGACGCCAGCAACCGATATGACTAGACGTTGGTATCTGGTTGCCTGCACTTCACCTTCAGTCGTGTCCGTGTAAAAACACGGCGCCAAGTAGATCAGGCCAAATCCCATTGCGGGTACACGCCCGCCATAGTGTCTGCAAGCATGACCATGTCCAATCTCGTGTAAACCCCCAACCCACAGGAATATGAAGTACAGCTGAGCGACGTCTCCCCAAGTCTTATGCGAAAAGTTGTAGAACTCCAGAGTGTCGCGCCCTATCTCCGACCAATGCGTGATGGTGATGCCCGCACTGAAGGCAAACGCTGCAAGGGTAACGAGCGTGAACCACGGGGTATAAATGAAACTCGTGTACTCATTCAACCAGGCTAGGAACTTGTCTGGATTGACCGCTGGGAAAAGGATCTCCGACAGATCGCCGTACCTGCTTTTCGTTTTCAGGAGCTTGCGCCGCTCAGCGGCGCTCTTCTGCATCAGTGAAATATTTTTTTCCTGCGAGGTCTTGTACCAAAACTCTGCTCCCTCGAGTTCATCCGCGAATTCCCGGACGGCGTCAGCCGTGTACTTGATTCCCGTTTGCTCGGAATAGAGCGCAGCAATGTCCTCGCAAGTCCGCTTTCCATCGAACAACTGGACGAGGGCCCAGTTTTGCGGGGGGAACTTGTACATCGCTCCCACGCTAGGTATGTAAACGCGGATCACGCGCTCGCCATCATCAAGGTGTTCCTTAAAAGTGAAACCTGGATCCAGGCGAGGGTAACGCTGCGCCATCGCGCGCGCGGGTATTTCCGGCAGGGCTGCCGTAAGAGCTCGGGTGATGTTCATCGAGGATTATCGATGCGTACGCTTGCGGTCATACCGGGGCGCAGATTTCCAGTTGGACCTACGAGTTCCGCCAGAATCTCGATCGTTCCGCTGGAGGGATCCACCACTGGGCTAAGCTCCAAGATTTTCACAGTATGCTTCTCTTGCGGTACGTCAGGGGATGTCAAGGGCAGTTCCTGGCCCTTTCTCAAGTGGCCCAGGAATTTTTCGGGCAGTGTAAATCGCAATCGTAGCGGACCTTCTGCAGTCACCCAGAAAAGACGGTCACCTTTGGTGACTGCCTGTCCGGCACGTACGTAGCGCCTGGCGACAAGCCCATTGAATGGCGCTGCTATGCGAGTTTTTTCCACTTCTAGTTCGAGGGAGCGTTCCTCTTCTTTAGAATTGTTCAGCAGCTCCTTAATCCTCAGGATGTCCCACTGATCAGATTCAGCTTTATATTTTGCATGCTCCAATTGTTCTTCGGCGATGAGCTTCAAATCCCACAATCTCTGCGCGCGAACATAATCCGCCTCCAGCACTTTGGCCTCAGCTTCCCAGTTTTTTAGATCCGCGGCAACGCTGCGGGTCTTAGCGCGGGCAGCTTCCAGATTTGCGGAGAGCTGACGGTCGTCGAGGTGGGCGAGCGCCGTCCCGCTTCTCACTCTTGCGCCGGCCTCCGACGAGATACTTGAGACAACCCCGTCCCGCTGCGCCGTGACGTCCACCTGATGTTCGACAATGAGCGGACCAGTCACCGTTAACGGCTCTTCTGTTCTAGGTTGGACTGCGCTCGGTCCCTCCACTGTAGGCGAGGGAAGAACCGATGAAGTGGGCGGCGGAGCTGCGGCGACGGTTTCAGGCTTCTTTTCGCCGCATCCTGCTGCCAGGAGGAGAGTTCCCATGAACACAAACAATAGGAAATTCTTTTTGCTTTCCATCTGACTTACCCTCACCATCCAAACCAGGACCAAATCTTCGAATAGAGCCAAATGACCGGCTGCCGGAAAAACACGTAGCCCGCCGCGTGCCAGCCGGCCGAAACTTTTCCCCGGCCTTCCATGCCTGTTCGAATTGCACCATCTGGATTCGGCACCAGCACCCGCGCGAAGAACACCCGCGATTCTCCTTCTTGCTGGCCCTTTGGGCTGACCACGACAACCATGCCTCGGAAGGTGCGCATCGGGTAGCTGTTCAACTTTACCGCTGCCCTCGATCCGCTCTTAAGCAGGCTTTCTTCTGTGTCGTCGATCCCCACATCCACCACCGCGCTCGATGCGTCGACTATTTCGGCAAAACTATCTCCAAACTGCAGTCGTCGGCCGGCGAAATTTTCCACATGAGGCGTCGCCACCACACCGTCGATTGGTGAGCGCAGCTGTGCTTTGTCCACTAGTTCGCGCGAGCGGTCCACCTCGGCCCTCCAATAATCGGCTTGCACACGCTGGATTCCCGCTTCGCTCCCGTCATTAACAGCGAGTGACCGGTTCATCTGCAAGAGCGCGGTTTGGTATTTTGCCTCCGCTTCTGCAAGCGCGGACTTGTAGTTCCACGCGTCCATTTCCGCCAAGACTTGGCCATGCTTTACCAGCTCGCCTTCGCGGGCAAAAACCTTGCTGACCACACCTTCAAATTCGGGTTGGACTTGTGCTCGGTGTACCGGCGCGACCACCGCATCACCGGCAACGCGCATGGGCAGCGGACAAACGGCCAGGAAAAGCACGACACCGACGCAAGCCCCAACAATGGCCCGGCGCCGCTGCTTCTCCATGGCCATGAACTTGCGTTTTCTCGCCAGCACTGGCTCCAGCACGGAGATGAACGGAACTTCCTTGTACATCTGCGCATTGCGTAGAGCCACCGTGGCTTGTCCCGCCAGCACTTGTAGGATCTCAATGTGCGCGGGCCCCAGAAAATCCGGGTCACTGCTTTCCAGGCTGAGGACACCAACGCGTCCGGTATCGTCGTTGAGTGGCATCGCATAAAAAGCGCGCATTCCGGTGGCCTGGAAATATTGGCGAAACTTGGCACGCGTTTCTTCGCGAGTGGTATCGATCTCTTCGCCGGTTTGTCGGACGTGGATAACCTCCTCGGACAGCGCTACCCACTGCAGGATTTCATTTAATGGCGCAATGTCGGGCGCGTCCGCGTTGACTTGCGTCACGCCCGTCACCGCACTCAATTTGAACCGGCCGCGCTGCTCCAGCGCAATCGCTGCACGTTCATACGGAATCACCGCTTGGGGCGCGTTTACGATGGTCTGCAGCATCCGCTCGAGGTTTAATGTGGAGGTAATCTCATGGCTGACGGTAACCAGCGTCTCCAGAATCTCCACTTTGCGCTCGGCCATCAGCAAGCTGGCGTTGTGCAGCGCGCTCGATGCTGTCTCCGCAACGCTCGTCAGGGCGAACAGGTCATCCTCATCAAACGGAGCCCCATCCTCCTTGTTTACCGCTTCGACGACCCCAACCAGCGATTCCTTGTCCATCAAGGGAACAACCAGGAGCGAAACCACGCGACCTTCTGTGATCCCCTCATTTCGTTCAATCAGCCTGGGATCGTCCTTCCGGTCGATCAATACGGCCTCTCCGTTGTCGGAGACATCGCCGGGGATCCCCTGGCCCGGCTTCTGCATACTTTCGGCGGGCGTCGTTCCATCGAATCCTGCCTGATGCATCAACTTCAAGCTTTCGTCCGGCAACATGAGCCAGAGATTTATCGCCTCACATTCCATTACCTCCTGGAACTTGGACCCGATGATAGGAAGCAATTCGTCCATTTCCAGGGTGGAGGCGAACACTTTCTCGAGGTCGTAGAGTTGCGTGAGGCGGCTGATTGAGGTCAAAGTGTCATGCCGCTCGTCCTCGTACGCTTGGGCGGCAGCCAGCGCGGCCGCAGCGACCTCCGTAACGAGGCTCAGCGAACGGACGTGGTCTTGCGATATCTCCCGATCGAAACTCAGAATTTCAATTGCGCCGGTGATCTCTCCATCTTTTGCTAGAGGCAAGTAGGCGAGGGATTGGAGTGTGCGTCTGATGTCGAGATGGGCGTAATTTTCCCGCAGTAACTCTTTGCCGGAAAACAGCAGTGGCTTTTGCGTGGTTTTCAGCTCGCCCAACGTGCCCGTGTCCGCGGGAACGCTTCCTTCATGCACCGAAACTTCTCCGAGGGAAGCCTTGGAAAGCCAGACTTCCTCATCAGCCAACGAAGCAAGAATGTAAACGTTAACGGCGGCGCCGGAGAAACGATCGGCCACAAAGCGAGCCACGATTCGTGCCCGTGGCACGACCTCTTGTGCCGCAAGAAGCCGGGCGGAAAGGTCCAGAGGGTCAGTTCTCAAGTCGAAACTTTGGCTTGCCATAGGGGCCCCAGGGGCCACCGCACCTTGGGGACAGAACGGCGAGGATGCGTTCTCCCCTTGCAAAATTGCCGCCGTTCTTCTAACTTGTGCGCGCACTGTAGCAGACCGGGCAGTATAAACGCAAGAGGCCTCATCTTTCGGATGGAACTCGCAAGAAGGAGCATTCTTTGGACATCGAAGTTCGTACTCAGTCTCAGGTGAAGATTTTGAAACTCCGGGGGAAATTGGTTCTCGGGCCTCTCATTGATAAGCTGAGCGCGACACTCACGGACTTGCTGAATGCAGGTGACACCCGCTTCCTACTTGACTTGCAAGAGGTCCCGATAATCGATTCCAGCGGAATCGGTCTCTTAGTGCGCTATCTCACGGCCACCAAGCAGAATGGCGGCTCCCTCAAGCTGCTTAATCCTTCAAAATTTGCCCTCCAGACACTGAAACTCGTCCGCGTCCTCAATCTATTCGAGGTTTTCGAGGACCCTGAGCAGGCTGTGACCTCATTCGAGTAGCAGGGTGGTCTTCCGAAGTTAGTCCACCATTCCAACCCGGCAAATTAAGTTATCTGCGATGGGTCCTCTCGGTTTGATGGGGGCGGATTCAACCTGACGATCCCGCGCCTACGCCGTAATTCCCAGTAAAGAGGTAGTTCTATCCGTGCAGCTAGAGCCTGTTCTGCGCAGAGCCTCTCCCTGGAGATGAAACTCTTCAAGGTATATGCCTGAACTGAGTTGTGTATCTACGTAATCTACGGTATTGACGGTCACGGCAGCCCGAGTCACCTCGAAGCCTTCCCTCAAGGAGGCTATCCAACATGGACCATTACTTAATCTGTGAAAACCCGAGCTGTCGCTTTGTTCTTGATCGTCGCGTGAACGGAAGATCGCTCGCCGGTCCGCAACCTATCCTGAACAGATGTCCCTCCTGCCGGAGTGAATGGTCATCGAGGTGCCCATTTTGTAGTCATGCCCTGACCATCAAGTTTGTTCATGGACTCGCTCACTCCTCTTGTTGCGGGCAGCGGTTGCGCACCCAGGCCAGGGCCGCCTAGTTTGGATTCTAAACTTCGTCGAGCAAGTGCCGGGCAGATCGCTGCGGTTTCATTGGTTCGCGAACAGCCGAATACTCGTCCTCATCTGGTTGCATAACGCCTGCCGCCGCAGAGTCCAGTCTATGAGAACTTGCTGATACTCGTCTCTCTCCAAAGCCAAGCATCGGTTTTGAAGAAACCTGAAAATCCCGAGAAGCCCCGCTGATCGGGCCACCCTCCCGCATCACAGCATCGATTGGCATGATGTGTGCTGGCTCGCTCACCTGGCCGTAAATGGATCGTCGGTATAGTATTGGTCTCTGTCATGAGGAACGTCCGTGCAAGGGAGGGCTGACGCCGTGTCGAAAAGTGTTTGCGGATTGTTCTGCAATGTGGGATCCGCGATTATCACTGGGGCGCTGATTGTCGTCGCGCCTTGTGTGGCCCAGCAATTGACGAATGACAAGCTCGCCCTGACCATCAACGCTCAAGATGGTTCTTACCAACTGGCGGTGCCGGGCCGCCAGCCCATGTTCACCAGCAGAGTGGCAGCGCAGGTTAATCACCAGCGGTTGCGCTCGAATGAGTACGCGCGTCACGAAGCATCCGAAACTACATTCACCGATGAACTTGGCTCGGGCCGGGCCGTAACCGTCACTTGCACGGGACTCGAGAGCAAAGCCGATCTTGTTTATGTTGTGCAGGTTTATGACCAGCGCCCCTACGGCACGATCCAGGTAACGGTACGGAACACTACCGACAAGGAACTGACGGTGCAGTCCATCCGAGCTATAGAGGCGATTGGGGAGCCAGTGCTCAATCTGGGTGGCCATGCATCTGCAGATCGAGTCCTCTCCGATAGTTTCAGCGAAGATTGGCCGGAGTTGGAGATCTACGACCTTGGCAAAGCGCCAGGCGGGATGCATCGGGGTGCAGGGAGCCAACTCATCTACAATCGGGAAAGCAAACAGAGTCTGTTCCTCGGCGCGCTCACGTCTGACCGATTTCTGACCGTACTCCATCTGTATGCCGTGGGCGCTGAAGCGGAAACTAAGATTGCATCCTTTACCGTCGAATCAACCGGAACCACGGAAGTCCAAAAAGATTTCGACTTGAAAAATGCTCCCGCAGAGGATCAGATCGAACTGAGTCTTCCCCTCGAACCCGGACAAGACATGCATTCAGAGCGCCTGATGCTGGCAGCCGGGCCCGACTACCAGAATCAGCTTTTGGCTTACGGCGACGCGATTCGACGGCTACACCATGCGCGCCTCCCAAGCGAGACTCCCATCGGATGGTGGAGCTGGACCGCCTATTACGGCGGTATCAACGAAGGCGAGACATTGGCCAATGCTGACTGGCAAGCGGAACATCTTAAATCGCTCGGCTATAAGTACTTTCAGATTGATGAAGGCTACCAGTACGCTCGCGGAGAGTACGCCACAACCAATGCCACACAGTTTCCCGATGGCATGCGCTTCGTTGGACGCCACATTACCAGAGATGGTCTGACATTTGGCATTTGGACTGGCGCGTTTGAGGTGACCAGCCGGGCTTGGGTCTACGAGCACCACAAGGATTGGCTCGTCCACAACGCCAAGGGCGAGCCGATTCCTGGCCGCGATGTTTGGAACCAAAAGACGGATGCGCTCTTCACACTGGACACCAGCCACCCCGGGGCGCAGGAATATTTGCGCCAGACTTACAGAACGCTAGTTCGCGAATGGGGAGTCCGGTTCATCAAGCTCGACTTCATGGATACCACAGCCATCGAGGGCTACCGGTACCGGCCTAACACGACAGCCCTGGAAGCGCAGCGCATCGGCTTGCAAGTCATCCGCGACACCGTTGGCGACGAGGTCGTCCTGGACAAAGATGGCAGTCCGATGCTCAATGCTGTCGGGCTGGTGGATACGGGCCGGGTTTCCACGGATACCGCTCATGCATTTGAAGGAACGAAAACTGCCGCGCCAGGCATCGCCGCGCGTTTTTACATGAACCGAAATTTTTTCCTGAACGATCCGGACGCTTTCAACACGACCGCGGAGTCCTTCAGCAATGGTCGTGAGCTGCCTCCGTCGCTCGCGCTGTCCGCTGCTCAGGCCTCGATTGCGCTCTCTGCGGTGTCCGGGGGCATGTATGAGATTGGCGACGATATGCTGGTCCTGGGTTCTCAGAAGGATCGGCTGGCGCTCGTTGAAAATACAGACTTGCTCAACATGGCCAAAATCGGACAAGCGTCAACGCCACTCGATCTGATGACCTACGAGCCGGAGGACGAACAGCCCAGCATTTTCTTTCTTAAGGAAAGTCCACGTCAGGCCATCTTGACGGTCTTCAATTGGACAAAGACCTCGCGAACGCACACGTTGAAATTTGTGGACCTTGGGCTGCCCGCGAACCACACGTTCGCAGCGGTGGACGTGCTGAACCAGAACGCGCAGGTCACGCTTGCGGGTGGCACCGTGAAGATTGAGAATCAGCACGCCGAGTCCGTAAGAGTGATCAAGCTCATCGATAGCAACGTTTCCCCGAGCGCGCCAAGCGTCAAGGCACAAGTTCCTTCGGCCGCCAACGCCGGCGAGACAGTCCGTCTCTCAGCGCGAGCCGAAGCCGCCGGCGTGCCGGCGGTCGGGTATCGGTGGGATTTCGGCGACGGCACAAGCGCAAACGGTCCCAAAGTGTCTCACCCCTACACCCGAGCAGCGAATTACACGATTCGCTTGACGGTGGACGGAGTGGACGGTGTACCGGCCGTTCAGGTCTTTTCCGTCAAAGTGACCGGCAATTTGACAGCATTTCCAAATCTTACCGATAATCGGCGCTTCCCGGACCCCACTGACCGGTGAAAGGCTCCAGAGGCGGTACGATTTTCATCAACAGAGCAGAAGTTGCTGCCGCCTTGAGCGAACTGCCCCCTATGAGAATGTGCCCACAAGAACGCAAGTCTAGGAATCGTCCAGAACAACTGACTTTCGATTTGCTGCTTTTTATTCCCTTTTCTTTCCCTCGCGTGTAGACTCTTCCGCAGAACTACTGTTTCCGTGCATTTTGTCCTCCCGCGTATTTCGGATGCGGTCCGGACTCGGGAAAGGAAGTGGGAACATGCCATTTGCGCTTCACAATCCCAGAACAGCTTGGGGGCGGCTTGCAAAGCTTTCAGCCGGGCTGGTGTTACTTCTTTTGGGCGGGTGCAAACCGAGCGTGGCACCCAGCCCGGAGATCAAATACAGCGAGGATTCCAATGCAGCTAAACGGATGACGCTGCTCCTAAAAGACTTCGATCCGCAGCCCATGCTGCATGTTTCCACGCACGAGGTACCGCGAGCGAAATTTCCGGTGATCGACGTCCACAACCACGTGAATGACGCGGGAGGAATTCACGGCGAAGACGTGCCGCCTGAAAAAGTTGTGAAAATA
>WNFB01004463.1_pt1 | contig 12462 bp, 9 predicted proteins | sample 5400501 | NCBI WGS metagenome assembly WNFB01 (sample SAMN13153341, study PRJNA577476) | soil metagenome | isolation source: 200 cm saprolite under Douglas fir tree site 2 hole 1 | place: USA:California | collected 2015-04-18 | reverse complement strand
CCGGCTAGTCGGGCGAAAATAGCTCTGCCAGCGGCGATGACCTAAGAACCCGAGCTCAAGCAATCATTCAAAAACAGCGCGCCTGGACCTTAAAGTAATACTTGAGAATGAGGATGCCGGTGCGGTTTGAGTAATGCCGGTGCATGAGGGTCGAAGAGCGAAAACCGAGACCAGAGGCTGACACGCGCGTGTTACGTCGGCAACTTCAAGAAGAAGTAGAGGCCGAGGAAGGCGAAGATGGCGTCGGGGGCCCAGCCGGCCAGCAGCGGAGGCAACTGGCCCACCGCGCCCATAGCTTCGAACAGCGCCGAGGTAGCCCAGTAAACTATGCCGATGGCTACGCCCAGCGCCAAGCCTCCGACCGCTCCGCGCGTGCCCACCAGAAAAGCGAAAGGAATCGCCAGCAGCGAAATGATCGGCGCGATCAAGGGGAACGCCAGTTTCTTGTGCCATTGCACGGAGAGCCGGGCCGCGTCGAAGCCCGCCTGCTGGAGGTCGCGGATGTACTGCCGCAACTGGCTCCAGTTCATCTGGTAGTACTGGCGCACCTCGCGATGGAAGTAGCTGGGGCGCTCGGTGAGTTCAGTCAGGGTGGTGACCGGGAAGGGGAAATAGCGGGTCACGCGCTGGCCGTCGAAGTCGCGCACCCAGCCGGCCTCGAGGATCCAGGTTTTCTGCTGCTCCTCCCAGTGAGCGCGGCTGGCGAAGATGCGGCGGCGCAGCCGGAAGCTGACGGGGTCGAGCTCGAAGATGTTGAGGCCGCCAAAGAGGCTGCGGTCGGGGTCGAACAGGTCGTAATTGTAAACCTTGGAACCCTCGCCAAAGATCCACCGGTGGCGGGGCTGGTAAAAGGTCTGCGCGGGGCGGCCCTTGATCTGGTTGCGCAGGGCGTCTTGCCGCTGGTTGGCGTAGGGCAGGTAGGTGTCGTCCAGCGCCAACATCGCCGCGGCCAACACGATGGCGGCCAGGAGCAGGGGCAGCGCGAGGCGGTAGAGGCTGACGCCGCTGGCCTTGAAGGCCACGATTTCGTTGTTTTTGGTCAATACGCCGAGCGTGATCAGCACGCCTACCAGCGCCGCCAAGGGCGCGAGCTGGTAGCCCAAGTGCGGGGTGAGGTAGCGGAAATAATTGACCACCACAACGAAAGCAGTATGGTGGCGGGCGATGTCGTCGAGCAGCTCGAAGAACGTGAAGGCTTCAAACAGCAGAACGAAGCCCACCAGCGCCAGGAAGAAATACGACAAGAAATTGCGGAGCAGGTAGAGGTCCATCAACTGCGGAAAGCCGACGGCGCGCCCGAAACGAAACGGCGGCGCAGCGCGCTCCGGCCCCGCCGGGCCATTCTGCACGGCGGTTTGCGCCGGGGGCGCAGCGGTGGCTGGAGAAATGCTGTCGTGCCGCCAGGCAGCCAAAGCGTCGGCCCAGCGAGCCAGCCGGCCCTCGCCGTGGATTCGTTCCATGCGCGGGAGCAGCGCGAGCCCCAGCAGGCCCATCAACAGATTCGCTGCCCAGATGCCTTCCGCCGGCGAAAGCGTGCCCTGTCGCGCCAACCCGGCGCCGATGATGAGCAGCAGGTAATAGCCGAGAATCAGCACCAGCGCGACCAGAAACCCAGCGGCGCGGCCCCTGCGGCGGGGGCGCGCGCCCAGCGGCACAGCCAGCAGCGCAAACACCAGGCACGCAACCGGAAAGGCCAGGCGGCGGTGGACCTCGACGCGCGCGTCGCGCCAGCGCGGCCCGTGTTCGGCCACCAGTTCGCCGAGAGAGCGTTCCTGGTTGGTGGGCTCGACGGTGCGCGCGAGGGACATATCGGTCAGCGCGATCGGAAAGTCGCTTTCGGCAAACGTGCTCACTGAGTACCGGTTGGGCTCGCGGCCTGAGTACTCATGGGTGCTGCCGCGGCGGAGATGAAACTCCAGCTTGCCCTGCTCGCGGTCGGCAATTACAATAGCGTCCTCCGCCAACGTCAGCCGTGAAGCACTCTCCGTGCCCGACTCCGCGAGAAAGACGCCGTGCCAGCGGGTGGCGGCAGCCTCGACATCTTGAACGTACAGCACGAGGTGCGGGAAGCGCTCGTCGAACACGCGCGGCTGCACCTGAAAGGAGGCTTGGGTGGAGCGCAGGCGGTCTTCGAGAGCGCGGAAGTTGCGCACGGCGGCTGGTCCGAACCACAGCGTCATGGCCAGAGTGAGCAGCGCAGTGCCCAGGGCGAGCACGCCGACGGGAACCAGGATGCGGCGCGGCCCGATGCCCAGCGAGTTAAGAGCGATCAGCTCGCTGTCGGCCGACATGCGTCCCAGGCCGATCAGCACGCCCACGAGCACCGCAATGGGCAGCGTGAAGGTCAGCACGCCCGGAAGGGTGCTCAGGAAGAGCCAAGCGATGCTGCCGGGCGAGGCGGAGTGGCGCACCACCAGTTCCATCAGGCGCACCAGTTGGGGCACAAAAAGGACGAAGGTGAAGACCGCCAAGCCGAGCAAGGCGTGAGAAAAGACCTGTCGGCAGATATAACGATCGATGATGCGCATCGTTCAGCTTTGCCATTCTAGCATGGGGCGAGGAATCGCACGGGAAGCCGAGTGGGCATGAACCGCGTCCACCTGATCCTGCTCTGGCATATGCACCAGCCGCAGTACCGCGACCCTTCGGGGGGCCGGTACGTGCTGCCGTGGACGCGGCTGCACGCCCTCAAAGACTATTGGGGCATGGTGCGCGTGCTGGAGGAGTTTCCGGGGGTGCATGCCACTTTCAACGTCGTGCCCGTGCTGGCCGCGCAGCTCGAGGAGTACGCCAGCGGGCTGTTCAATGAGCCGTGGTTCGAGCTGGCGTTTCGCCCCGCGGAAGTGTTGAGCGCCGAGGAAAAAGAAGAGCTGCTCGGGCGTGCCTTCCAAGTGAACCGCGAGCATCTACTGCAACGCTGGCCGCGCTACGCGGAATTGTTCGACTGGGCCCAGGCGTCGCGGGGTGAGCCGCCAGCCACATTCGGGCCGCGCGACTGGCGCGACCTGCAACTACTCTCCCAACTGGCCTGGATGGATGAGGAGTGGCTGGCCAATGACCCCGTGGTTTCCGAGCTCGCGCGCAAAGGTTCTAACTTCACCGAGCGGGACAAACAGCAACTGCGCGCCAAGCAACTTGAACTGCTCGCCCGGGTGCTGCCCGAGTACCGCCGGGCCGCCGAGCGCGGCCAGATCGAGATTTCCACGACGCCGTATTACCACCCCATCCTGCCGTTGCTGTGCGACACGGATGTGGCGCGCACGGCCAATCCGGCGACTCCGATACTGCAGCCGGCCTTTCGCTATCCCGAGGACGCCCGCGAGCAGTTGGAGCGCGCACGCAAACACCACGAGAGAGTCTTCGGGCAGCCGCCCGCGGGCCTTTGGCCGTCGGAGGGATCGGTCTCAGGCCAAGCTTTGGGCCTTGCTGCCGAGTTGGGCTTCGACTGGTTTGCCACCGATGAAGGTGTGCTGGGCCGCACACTGGAGATCGGGTTCGGCCGCGACGTCGCGGGCGTGCCCGCCAATGCCGCTCGGCTCTACTCACCCCTGCGAGTGTGCCTGGGGGAGCGCGAAATCACCGGCTTCTTCCGCGACCACTACCTTTCCGACCTGATCGGCTTCGTTTACAGCCGTATGGACGCAGCCGCGGCTGCCGAAGACCTGCATCGCCGGATCCGCACCATCGGCGAGCGCGTCCAGATCGGGCGACCCCTGAGCGTGGCCATCATTCTGGACGGCGAGAATGCCTGGGAGTATTACCCCGGGAACGGCCGCGAGTTCTTGCGGCAGTTCTACCGGCGGATTGAAGGCGACCCCGACATCCGCGCGCTTACGGTCTCGGAGGCGCTCGCCGCGGCCGAGGACGTGCCCAGGGTCGAGCACATCTTTCCCGGGTCGTGGATCAACGCCAACTTCGATATCTGGATCGGGCACAGCGAGGACGTGACCGCCTGGAGTCTGCTGCGCGAGGCTCGCGAGTTCTACGGGGGGGCCGAACAGAACCGCGCGAAGGGAATTCCCGGCGCGCCGACGGAGCAGCAGCTCGACCGGGCGTATGAATTTGTTCTGGCGGCCGAGGGCAGCGACTGGTGCTGGTGGTATGGCCCGGAGCACAGCTCCGCGAACGACGCCGAGTTTGACGCGCTCTACCGCAAGTACCTGACAGAGATTTATCTGCAGCTCGGCGCCGAGGCCCCTGATGCGCTGGCCGAGCCCATCAAGCGCCGCCCAGAACGCGCGGTGGTGGCGGCGCCCTCGGCGTATCTGACGGTGCGTGTGGACGGCCGCGAGACCTCCTACTTTGAATGGCTGGGGGCCGGCCTGTACTCCGCCGACCGGCACGGCAGCGCCATGCATGGCCGCGCGTATTTCTTGCACGAATTGCGCTACGGTTTCGATGAACAATTCCTTTACGTGCGCGTAGACGTATTTCCCGAGGTGCGCAGCCGGCTGCGCGATTGCGAGTTTCGCGTCACCGTGCGGGCTAACGAGGAGCTACGCATCGTGGTGCGGATGGAAGAAGGCAAACTGGCTGGCTACCTGCTCGAGTCGAAGGACATCTGCATTCTGGGGCCGGATGAGCTGGTGACGGCGGCGTTCGACAAGATCTTGGAGGTGGGCATCGGGCGGAAGTTGTTCAACCTCAGGGAGCGGAGTTCGCTGTCACTTGGGGTGGCGCTGTGGCAGGGCGGCCTGCCCGTGGACGTGCTACCAGCGGAAGGCTGGCTCGAAGTACAACTCGGCGCGGATGCCTATGCCTGGAGTGCAGACGGCCCGCACCGGGGGCCCCAGTCTTCAGGTGGCTAGGCGCGAAGAAAAGCAGAAACGTCAGGCCCCGTACCCCTTCTAGAATGCATATGTCAACCCGGGTCACACCTGTCACTTTTTTATACTGGCAGCCCACGCTCACCGACCCCCAAAGCTGAACCGCCTTCTCAATGCGTTCTATTGCAACTACTTAGGATAGCTCAAGAATGGCCGGGTAAATGCGACTAAGACCGGCACGAGGGTGGAGGTTAGGTAGGGTTCTAATCGGTAAGACCCGGGAGGAAGGCTGGATGCCGAATAGCCGCAGAGCGCGCCACGAGCACGGGCAGGGTGGATTTACCTTGGTCGAGTTGTTGATCGGGTTCATAATCATTTTCGGCGTCGCCGCAATGGCGATACCCGCGTACCTCTCGATCACGCGCAACCTGAGGAGCAACGGCGACGCGCGCGATATCAACGGCGAGGTGGCGCTGGCAAAGATGCGTGCGGCCGCAGATTTCACCCAGGCGCGCTTCTATGCCGACCTTGCCGCCCAAACCTTTCGTATCGAGGTGTGGAACAAGCCAGTTCCCCCGGCGACGACGGGCTCCTGGTCAAGCGAAGGCGGAACGCAATCCTTATCACAAGGCGTTACCTGGGGCTATGGGGCCCTGAGCAGTCCTCCCCTGAACACGCAGAGCACAATAGGGCAGGCGCCCGCGTGCCTGAACGTCGCAGCGACTTCCATCGCAAACACAGCATGTATCGTCTTCAACTCCCGTGGCATCCCTGTGGATGCCAACGGAACGCCAAACGCCGACGGCGCCATCTACGCTACCGACGGCAGTTCGGTTTACGCCGTGACGGTTTCCGCCACGGGTTTAATTCGGACGTGGCGCACCGATGCAAAAACCACGAACTGGCAGAAGCGCTGAGGGAGAAACATGAAAAGGGAATGGCCACGCCAGCGTCGATCGCAGTCAGGGTTAACTCTGCTGGAGACAATGGTTGCGGTTGGCATGCTGCTCATTGCCACGGCCGGGCTCATGTCTATGGCAGTGGTGGCCATCACGACCACTGAAAACCAGGGGCATCTGGCAGCGCGCGCTGCCGAATATGCGCAAGATAAAATGGAACAGCTCATGAGCCTTGCGTACGGCGACGGCGACGTGAATCTTCCCCCGGGGGCGACGGATACCACCGTGTTCCCGGCGGCCAATACAGGTGGAACAGGGCTGGCCGTCGGTGGAAGCTCTGATCCCAACGCTCCGGTGACCAGCCCGGGGACCGGCTATGTGGACTACCTGGACGCCAGCGGGAATCCCCTGCCGGCTGCCGGAGGAGCGCCGGCCGGCTGGTATTACATCCGTGTATGGCGGATTTCAACTCCTTCGGGCACCACCAAGCTGAAGCAAATCACGGTTACGGCCAAGGTGCGGACTACCGTCGGATCGGGAGGGGCGCCTGCCCAAGCCACGGTGACCTCCCTGAAGACGGATCCGTTCTGAGGAGGCAATGTGTCTGATTTGGGGACAGGAGAAAAATGCGGATGGGGAGGACGGCAACGCGGATTTTCGCTGCTGGAACTGATGGCTTCGCTTGCGGTCCTGCTCGTGGTTTCCGGAATCGTCATGTCCGCGCTCATGCAGATGATGATGACGCAGGGCACGGTTTCGAACCGGACTGAGATGCACAGCAGCGTCCGCAGTGCGACGGAGGTGCTGCAGCAGGAAATCGGCCAGGCTGGAAGGGTGGCGTTGCCTGGACAGGTCACTTTGCCTACGGGTGTGACGTTGCCTGCACAGGTCACTTTGACTTCGGCTGTGACCCTCACGGGCTCCGTGACGGTTGACGTTAGCTCCACCGCCGGCATGTTCGCCGGCGAGCAGCTCCTGATCGACACCGGGACAAACCAGGAGACTGTCCAGGTCAGCGCAATCCCTTCGGCGACTCAGATCACAGCCATATTCAACAATATACACGCCGCCGGTGCTCCGGTTACGGTTCAGGGAGCCTTTGCCAGTGGAATCGTACCGACGAATATGACCTGCGGTTCAATGGCCTGCGGTTCGACGGCCACGGTTTTGAAAATGTATGGCGACATCAACGCCGACGGGAATATGGTCTATGTCGAGTATACGTGTGACACAGCGGGTGGGAATGGGAACCTCTATCGTAATATGGTGCTCTTCACGGCCGCCACAAAACAGCCGGCTCTCACCCCCTCGCAGATCCTGCTGCCCAATATCCAGGCGAATCCCGGCGCGACGCCGTGCTTCAGCTACCAGCAGAAAAGCGTCGGGGCGGACACTTATGTGGTCGACGTGGCGGTCACTTTGACCGTGCAAACGCAGAACCCGGACCCCCAGACGAACCAATTTCAGAAGGAGACCAAGGCGTTGTTGAACGTTTCGCCGCGCAACGTGTTTGAGGGATGGCAGTTGGCCAGCGCGGGTGTGACGACACGCATCCAGCCCATGCCGGCAAGCGTGAAGGCCCTGTTGCCATAGTGATTAGAAAGCGAGGAATTATGAGCCGAGCAAGAGAAAGAGGCGTGGCCTTGATCCTGACAGCGATCTTGCTGTTGGTGCTGTCGGTCATGGCCGTCTCCCTTATGTTTCTCTCGCAGAGTGAGACTTGGTCCAGCCTGAATTACCGTCTGATGTCGCAAGCGCGGGATGGAGCGGAAGCAGGAGTAAACAAGGCCGCCAATTACTTGATAAACGGCTATACGCCGTCGGGGGGGGCAGGCGACCCGCTCAGCAACTACACGCTCACTGTGTCGCCCGTGACCTACCTCGGCAGCCCCGTGGTCCTGTCGGCCAACAGCCAAGTGTCATCCAACTACCCTGCCTCCTCCGTCCAGGCCAGTTTCAGTACGAACGGCCGGGGCAGCCTCACGGCGGGAAGCTCAACGGTGAACTACGCGGCCTCTGCCACACTGCTCTCCATGCAGCAAGTGACCCAGTACCGCACCACAACGCCCGTCACGATCCAAAGCTGGCTTATCACATCCGACGGCAGCATCAACGGTATCCGAAACGCCCAAGTGGAGGTTTCCGCCATCCTGGAGCGGCCCATCACACCGGTTTTCAATTATGCGGCCTTCGCGATCAGCAGCGGCTGCAGCGCTCTTACATTCGGCGGGGGCGGCATGACCGACAGTTATGACTCCACTACGGTGGTCAATGGGAAAGTCACGACGCAGCCCACAGACGGCAATGTCGGCACAAACGGAAACCTGAGTGAGAGCGGCGCCCCGACGACAATTAACGGCACGCTGTCCACTCCCCGCACGGGAGTAGGCACGTGCAGTACGAACAGCGTTACCGCATGGACGGACAACCAGGGGAAGGTGACCGGAGGCCTGGTAGAGCTGCCCCAACCCATCACCTACCCGGATCCGACAATCCCACCTCCCGGCACGACGAATCTGAGCCTGAATAAGAATTGGAATTGCCCCACTGGGCAAAACGCCATTCCCGGCTGCAGCACCGATGGGAAAGGGAACATCACCCTTCCTCCCGGTTCCTATGGAGATATCAGCTTGACGGGCGGCGCGAACGTGCACCTCTCCGCTGGGACGTACAATATCAACACGATAAGCGAAACGGGCCAATCAACGGTGGTCATCGATTCCGGCCCAGTGATCCTCAATGTCACGGGCAACAACGTCAACAACAACCAGGCCGCGATTGATCTGACCGGCGGCGGCGTGACCAACGCCAGCCTGGTCCCGATGAACTTCCAAATCGCTTATGCGGGGACGGCCAACGTCAAACTCGCAGGTGGCTCGCTGGCCGCAGGCGTCCTGTATGCTCCGAATGCGAGTTTCTCGTTTACCGGCGGCGGGAACTGGTATGGAGCGGTCATCGGCCAGGTCATGACGGACATGGGCGGCACCGCTGTCCACTACGACCGCAGATTGAAGGACACAGCTTACATGATCGGGAAGTACATGCTGAGCTCGTTCACCTGGAAGAAGTACTGACCCTGTAAGGGCGAACCGGACTGGGTGACGGGAGTTTGAAAGAAGCGGGCGCGAAAAAGAACGGCACGCTTAGATCTTGTAGTCCAGGCCGTAGCGCCTGTTGAAACCTGCCGTGTAGGTGCCTCGCCAGCGGACCACAGCTTTCTGTTCGATGTTCTGCCCGCCTTCCGCGTAGGGACAAATGACGGTGACGACTTCTCCTTCCGTTAGCTCCATGTGCAGAGCCACCGCGAGTCCCGCACTCGTAAGGTTCTCCGTTTTGCCGAGCTCTTCATCGCCCTTCTCCGTGCGCACGAGGACAGGCAGCTTCATGGTGAGGCGCTTGCGTCGCGCGACAATTTTTTTCAGTGGCAGCCCACGCGGCGGGGGAGCTACCGCTTCGGCTTGAGCAAACGCTTGTGGGCGCAGGTCAGGATCGACATAAGTCCAATAGGTTGGTTTTCTGCAGTGGGCGCAGTTGAGCGCGATAATACCGGTGGCCTGGAGAACTTCCCGTTCCAACACTGTGGCCGGCCAGGAGTCCTGGCTGTGGCACGCCCGGCATTCCAGCAGGATAGAGGGGTCGTGCGCCTCCAGGGGCGGGAATTCAACCCCCCAGATGTTGCGGTCGCGGTCCGTGCACTCCACTCCCCATTCGGCGACTTCCGACTCGGTGATGACCGAGGGGCCGACGATTCGGAAGTCAGCTTCCCGGATGTTTCTCAAATTGACGATGCGGACAACGTCGGCTGGGAATACGCGATGCTTCAAGGGGGCGAGGCTGCCCGTCGGGCTGATCACGGTCGTGTGGGTATCCTCGAGGAATTGGCCGCGCGCCTCGCCAAAACCGAACACCCGGATGGGGAGTTGTACCCGGATGCGCTCTTGAGGCTTTTGTTCGGTCGTCTTCATGCCTTGCCGGTCTCAACTAACTGCGCCCCAGCAGCGGGTCCGTGCAGGTTGGCAGTGGTCACGGCCCAAACTCTCGAGCGTTGCTCTATCTAATTGTTGCTAAACGACCCTGAAGCGTCTACTTGTAAGGCTGGTGGATGTTCCAGATCGTTACAGGCTCGGCCATTCTTAGCTTTCTAGCGACGGAGGATACGCTAGCCTGCGTGCGCCGGTGCCCATGAAGACTCGAGAATGGAACAGACCTAGAACACCATGACGGCGAGGTCGCGGGGGCGGCTGCCGACCGGAATCAGGGTCAACAGACTTTGGGTGCGTACCCGGATCACTGCCAAATCGTTGGAATCTTCGTTCACCACAAGGAGCAAGTTTTCGCCTGGGTTTAACCGGCACACGACGGGGCGCTGGACCACCGGAATCGGGCGCAGCAGTTGGCGCAGGCCGATGTGCACGGGCATGACGCGGCCCGCCTCCGCATCGGAAACGTAGAGCAGGCTGGCATATGCGGTCAGCTCGCCATGGGACGGGGCCGAGCCCAGAAGCATGGATTCCGCGACCTCCGTGGTCCAAGTGTTCAGGATCTCCAACCCGTGCGATTCCGGCGCAGTGACGTAGAGCTCGCCGCCATCGGGCTTGAGGATCAGATCGCTGGGCGTGCCGGCGACCGGCAGGTTCACCAGGAGCACGTGGTGGCGTAAATCCACCACGGAGATCTGGTTCGCGCCGACGGCGGACACAAAGGCTGTAGAGCTGTCTGGCAGAACCACCACCTGTTCGGGGTGGCTGGCGACGGGAATGGTGGCGACCGGCGCCAGCGTCGCCGCGTCGAAGAGCGCCAGAGTGTTGTCGTCGCGGTTGGGGACCAGCAGCAGTTGCCCGTCGGGAGTGATACGGGCGATCCATGGGCGGCGTCCGGTGCGCGCGCGCGCCACCACCTGGCGCGTCGCGCAATCAATGGCCACCACGGTCGCCGAGCCGGAAGCAGCGACGTAGGCGCGACTGCCGTCGCGCGAGAAATCCAGCGCGAAAGGAGCAGCGCCGACTGGAATGCGCGCCGCCACTTGGTCCCGGGGCGCGTCGATCACCCAGACATACCCTCCCTCAGTGCTGAGCCCCCAGATTTCGCGGCGTGTCGGATGGGCGCGCACGCCGGAAGGCGCTGGCCCGACCGGGATGGTGGCTGTGGCGGCGAGCCGAACCAAGTCCACGACCGTGACTGTGCCATCGGCGGGGCTAGTCACGTAAGCGCACATGCGCAACCCGGGCCGCAGCACGGAGGGGCCGTGCTCTGTGACCAGTTCGACCGCGGCGCCGGCCAGCAGGATTACCGCTACGAACGTGAGGCGAAAGTTGAGCCTGCGGATCATGAGGGAAGTAGAGGGGGCACGAAAAACCTTCAGCGCATAGGCCATAAGCCGCCATTCCCCTTGGCGGGCCTTGCCCTATTCGGTTGACACGGCACTAGTTCACGCTGCGGTGCAGCACGGCGGCGATTTGCCGGACTTCCTCGGTGAGCTGCCGAAACTCGTCGGGCAGGATGGACTGCATGCCGTCGGAAAGCGCGCGCTCAGGCTCGTGGTGCACCTCGACCAGCAAACCGTCCGCGCCAACAGCCACCGCCGCGCGGGATAGCGGCAAGACCTTATGGCGACGCCCGGTGCCGTGGCTGGGGTCCACGAGGATGGGCAGGTGGCTGCGGCGCTTGACCGCGGGGATGACGCTGAGGTCGAGGGTGTTGCGGGTGAAGTCGGAGAAGGTGCGCACGCCGCGCTCGCACAGGATGACGTTGTAATTGCCCTCCGAAAGGATGTACTCGGCGGCCATCAGGAACTCATCGAGCGTGGCCGACATTCCGCGCTTGAGCAGCACCGGCTTGCGAGCGCGCCCGGCGCGCTTGAGCAGCGAGAAATTCTGCATGTTTCGCGCGCCGATCTGGATGACGTCGGCGTATTGCTCGACCAGATCGAGGCTTTCGTGGTCGACCGCCTCGGTGACGATACCCAGGCCGAAGCGCTCACGCGCCTCGGCAAGGATCTCCAGACCAGGCTCGCCCAATCCCTGGAAGGTGTAGGGCGAGGTGCGCGGCTTGTAAGCGCCGCCGCGGAACAACCGCACTCCGGCGCTGGAAACGTGCTCGGCAATCGCCAGGGCCTGCTCGCGGCTTTCAATCGCGCACGGCCCGGCGATCAGCGCCACGGCCTGACCGCCGATGGTGACCTCGCCTGCAGGTGCGGGGATACGCACGATGGTGTCGTCTGCCTTGGCGTCGCGGCTGACCAGCTTGTAAGGCTTGCTGACGGGGATGCACTCGACCACGCCGGGCATGGACTCGAGCGGGCCGACATCCACCTCGCCGGTGTTGCCGGTGATGCCGATGGCGGTGCGCGTCGAGCCGGGGATGGGGTGTGCCTTGAGGCCGAGCGATTCGACCCGCTCGCAAACGGCGCGGACCTGCTCCTCAGTGGCGTTGGCTTGCATCACGACGAGCATGGACGACCCTCAAGGCAGCGCCTAGGCGCTGCGCGTCGCGGCGGGTGTGCTCTCCTAAGCCGATCAGTGCCAGGAAGCGACCCTGAAGTCTACTGCAAACCGCCTTGAGGCTGCAACGCGGCCACGCGGAGCGGCCGCAAGCGGTTTGCGGAACCGGTGCACATCCTTTAGAATGGTAGGCTTGTCGGCGAGAGATCGCCGAGTCTGAGGGAATGGCGGAAGCACACTACAGCACCGAACCCCCCTACGACATCGCCGACGAATACCGCCCCGAACCGCCGCCGCTCCCGCAACCGCCCATGTGGATGGATGGCAGCATCCGCATCGGGATCCACACCTCGATTG
>WNFB01004462.1_pt1 | contig 12462 bp, 9 predicted proteins | sample 5400501 | NCBI WGS metagenome assembly WNFB01 (sample SAMN13153341, study PRJNA577476) | soil metagenome | isolation source: 200 cm saprolite under Douglas fir tree site 2 hole 1 | place: USA:California | collected 2015-04-18 | reverse complement strand
CTTGCATGGTCAAAACCCAGCTCACGCCGAACATCAGAAAGTTTGCGACCAGCAGCGTCGAGGTCACGGGAGTTTCCTGCTCGCCGAAGAGTCCGGAAAGTTTTTTGCTCAATGCGGTGAGGGAAAATCGCAGGCTCGTGCCGCACTCGTGGCAGCGCGTCGCGCTGATTCCGACCAGCGCTCCGCATGCCGGGCAAATTTTCGGCCGCGGCTGCTGGTCGCCTCCGCCGAAAAATCCGCGCATCGCGTTCTTCCATTTTTCCACCCGCCACTGCCACTGGTAGGGAAGCGCCAATTCTCCTCCTTGCGACCCGCGAACCGCGTTCCTATAATACCCAAGTCGCCGCGCTTCTTCTCTTCACGGCGATTTCTCCGGGGGGTCTGCCACTTATGGACAAATTCGAGGAGTTCGGCAAGCGCATCGACGAAGAGTTCGCGCGGCTCAAGAGCATCAAGAACTTCGAAGACTTTGGAAAACGAGTTGACGAAGAACTTGCGCGCGTGAAAAGTTTTGTAAAAGAGGATATCGCGCCCGAGACGGAAAAGCGCACCGCGCAGTTTTTGCGCGAGGTTTCCGAAAAGCTCACCGAAGCGGCGTCGTGGATCGAAGCACGCAACGCCGCGCGCAAAACGCAAAACGACCAGCGTCCTCCGGCCGCGCCGCCTCCGCAGAATCCGCCGTCTTCATGACGCAGGCCGCGCTTTGAGGCGTCCACCGGCAATAGTTTCCGTCAATTTGGATTCGCGCCAACGCGTTTCCCAGCCGCAACTTCGTTGTCTCAAGCATTTTCCGCGTAATCCATCTTTCGGACTCTGTGTGCTCTGCGCCCTCTGTGCTCTCTGCGTTAATTCTTCCGGCTGCGCGTCGCGCAAACCGATCGCCGATCGCCGCCAACCGCCTCCAGCGCAGCCCACAGAGACTTCGCCAGCAAGCGCGGGAGCCGCGAAACGATCCACGGACGGACCCGCGACTTCCGCGACTCCGCCGGCGGTGGCACCCACTCCGAAACGCAACAAGCCCGCTCCCGCGCCTGCTCCCTCGGGTTACACGGAGGAAGGTAACGCTTCCTGGTACGGGGAGCCGTTTCACGGACGGCACGCTTCGAACGGTGAGATTTACGACATGTATAAGCTCACCGCGGCGCACCGCACGCTGCCGTTTGAAACTATGGTTCGGGTCACCAACCTGAACAACGGCAAGTCCACGGTCGTGCGCATCACCGACCGCGGCCCGTTTGTCGACAATCGCATCATCGATCTGTCCCTTGCCGCCGCGCGAGAAGTGGATTCGGTTGTCGCCGGCGTCGTGCCGGTGCGTGTCGAAGTTCTCGGCGGCATCGATCCCACCGCCGGTTTTTTCACCCTGCAGGTCGGCGCTTTCCGCGACCGCGGCAACGCCGAACGTCTCCGCGACCGCCTCAGCGCCTCCTACTCGCCCATTTTCATTCAACAGTATGATTCCCCGGATGGCTTGTTATTCCGCGTGCGCGTGGGAAAAATCTCCGGGGAGGATGCCGCGCGTCAATTCAGCGAGCAGCTCCGCGGCCATGAAGGATTCACTCCGTTCGTTATTCGTTTGGACGAAGGCCCACCCGCAGGAGGACTCCGATGAATCCCAACTGCCTGTTCTGTAAAATTGCCGCGAAGCAAATTCCGTCGAAGATTGTGCTTGAGGATTCCGACCTCTTCGCGTTTGAAGATATCAGCCCGCAGGCGCCCACGCACATTCTGATCTGTCCCCGCAAACATTTCGAATCGCTGACCGATGCCACACCCGAAGATCAAGCCGTCCTTGGCAAATTGCAGCTAGTGGCCGCGCAGCTTGCGCGCGAACGCAAACTCCTCGAAGGCTACCGCACTGTCCTTAATAACGGCAGCGGCGCGGGCCAATCCGTTTTCCATCTCCATCTTCATCTTCTCGGCGGCCGCAATTTCCGATGGCCTCCGGGTTAGTATCTACCCAAAGGTTTTGTTCTTCTTACTGCTCCAGCTTAAACTAGCGTCCGTTCTCAGGAGGATTGCATGTCCTTGCGGCGCCGCGTTTCGTTCTTCTCTGTGGTTCTTGCCACTCTGCTCCACTCCGCATTCTTCGCTTCTTCTTCTGTGGCCCAGCAACCGACCGGGGCAGGAAGAGTTCTAACGGTTGAGCGTATCTATTCGCAGCCGAGCTTGAGCGGGCGGTTGACGCGAGGGCTCGTTTGGACTCCAGATGGCAAGGGGCTCAGCTATTTCGAAACAAAAGGCTCCGGCAAAGAAGCCAAGACTGAACTCTGGGTGATGGACGCTGCGTCCGGGGAGCGGCGGCTTCTGGTTGCGGGTGACAAACTCGAATCCATTTTGCCGGCGGACACATCGAGGCCTACTCAAGCTACCGGTCTTGGTCGGCGCGCTCCCGCACAATATCAATGGGCGCCGGATGGCGCGGGTATTTTGTTTCAAGGTCCGACGGCGCTTGCGTGGCTGGATTTGAGGTCGCAAACGGAGCGCGCGCTGGTCTCCGCTAAAGCCACGCTTGCGGACCCTAAGATTTCACCTGATGGGCGTTTTGTCAGTTTCGTTCGCGATCACAATCTTTGGCTCGTGAATCTTGCCACCGGAGCAGAACGCGCGATCACGCAAGGTGGCACGGAAGAGATTCGCAACGGCGAACTCGACTGGGTGTATCCGGAAGAGTTGGAGATCAAGACGGCTTATTGGTGGGCGCCGGATTCGTCGGCGATTGCTTATCTCGAAATGGACGAACGCAAGGTTTCGCAGTATCCGATGGTGGATTTTTCCTCGCCGAGCGGCGAAGCGGAGATGGAGCGTTATCCGACGGCCGGCGGCGCCAATCCCATTTTGCGCGTTCTTGTGGCATCACTGAGCGGTGCGGAACCGCGAGCGATGGACATTGGAACGGAAACCGATATCTACATTCCTCGCGTGAACTGGCTTACCGATTCGAAACACGTTGCCATTCAGCGGCTCAATCGGACGCAGACCAAGCTTGATCTCCTGATTGCGGACACCGCCACTGGCAAGACCCGCACCGCTCTGAGCGAAAATGACGGCAATTGGATCAACGTCAGCGACGATCTTTATTTTCTCAAGGATGGCAAGCGCTTCCTGTGGTCCAGCGAGCGCAGCGGGTATCGGCATTTGTATTTGCATGATCTCGAGGGCAAACAGCTCGCGCAGCTCACCAAGGGAGAGTGGGAAGTCTCTGCGGTCGACGCGGTCGACGAAGCAAAAGGGCTGGTCTATTTCACCGCCACGGAAAAATCTCCTCGGGAACGGCACCTCTACCGCGTGGCCTTCGACGGGACCGGCTTCACCCAAATCACCAAAGAAGATGGCACGCATGCCGCTGGCTTTGCGCCTAATGCTGCTGCTTTCTACGACACCTATTCGAAAAGCGCGACGCCCCCGCGGCAGGATCTCTACCGCGCGGATGGATCGCACATCGCCACGATCAACGAAAACAAAATCGCCGAGCTTGCGGACTACCATCTCTCTCCCATGGAATTTGTCACCGTGAAATCTCGCGATGGCGTGCAACTCAATGCCAGCATCATCAAGCCCCCGGACTTCAATCCGCAGAAGAAATATCCCGTGCTGGTTTACACCTATGGGGGGCCGCACGCTCAGATCGTTCGAAACGCGTGGGGCGGCGCGAATTTTCTCTGGCACGAGCTCATGGCGCAGAAGGGCTACATTATTTTTTCGGTGGATAATCGCGGTTCGGCGGGGCGCGGCCATGGTTTCGAAACGCCGCTACACTTTCGCATGGGCGCGCAAGAACTTTCCGACCAGCGCGAGGGGGTGCAATATCTCAAGTCGCTTCCGTACGTCGATGCGAATCGCATCGGCATCTGGGGATGGAGCTACGGCGGGCACATGACGCTGCACGCCATGTTTGAAGCCGGCGATGATTTCAAGGTTGGTTTCGCGGGCGGCCCGGTCACCGACTGGCGCTACTACGACTCGATCTATACCGAGCGCTACCTCGGCCTGCCGCGGAAAAACGAGAAAGGCTATCAGGATTCTTCCCCGGTGAAATATGCCAGTCAGCTCAAAGGCAAACTGATGATTGCGCACGGCACCGGCGACGACAACGTCCACTTTTCGAATACGCTTTCGGTGATTAACAATCTCATCGAGGCGGGGAAGTACGTAGAGGTTCTGGCGTTCCCGGGGAGGGGTCATGGGGTGAGTGATCCACCTGCCCGCCGCGTTCTAATGCAACGAGTCACCCAATTCTTTCTCGAAAACCTCTGAGTTGGGCCGCGGCCGCACCAGGTTTTGCGCTTTTTGTTGTGGATACGGGTGCAAATACGAGGAAGGGGCAGAGCCATTTGGCTTTGCCCCTTGCTCACAGCCTATTTATTTGCGCAGATTTTCTGGGGCTCGATTTATCTAGTGCACGCCGGAATACTCGACGTGGACGTAGCGTCCGAGGCGGGCGTTGAAGAGCAAATACCAGCCGGGGTGATGATCGTCGTCGTACACATAGACGTGATCGCGCTCCCATTCCCAATCGCGGCAGCGATCAAGGTCGTACGAGGCGACCACCCAATTCGAATTGTCGTAGAGCACCACGCGCCGCGTGCGGAAATCCATGCGCCGGGCGATAAAGTCACCTCTCACGTGCTCGTAGCGGCCGTAAGGATATGACCGCCCCGGGCGGATGCGGTCGTGGTCGGAATCCCAGTTCGCGTGTGGGTTGTGCGGATTGTCCCAGCCTTTGTGTTTCCCATTGTCGTGCCGGTCGCGGTCGTCGCGATTTTCGTGCTTGTCCTGGCCTTTGTGCTTGCCGTTGTCGTGATGCTCGTCACGGTCCTGAGGCGGTGCGGCAATCGACAGAGTGCCCGCCAAAGCCATGAAAAATATGCCCGCTAAAATTTTGCGCATTTGTCATCTCTCCCGAAATTGCGTTGCCCGCCGATCTTTTTTATCTAAAGTGTTTCATTGATCGGTTCGGCATTCCGCAGGCGAGTGGGCGCCTATTCCTATTGTCGTCCATATAGGGGTCCACTGCCATAGTCGAACAACCGGCGTTTCACATTAGGTACGGCCCGTCACCGCAGGACGGTTTCTGCAAGCCGTTCTACTGGGTTCCTAAAAGTAGAATTTGCGCGATCGGCTCTTTCCTAGTTTGCGCCGATTCGCCTTATAATCCCGCTGACCCGGAGGTCGCCGTGCTGAAACGACTTTTCTTCCTTGCTTTGCTTGCTGTCGTAGTCTGGGCCCCTATGCCGTCTTGCGCGCAACAGGTTTCTCAAGTAAAAGCTCCCCAGGAGAAAGAGCAGGTCTTGTGGCAAAAGCTGGAAGCGACAATCACCGGGGTTGACCGCAATCTTGACGGCGTCCTTGGGGTCGCCATTCTTGACCTCACGACGGGACAAAAATATTTGCTCCACGCCGATGAGGTGCTTCCCACCGCCAGCTCCATCAAGATCGCCATCCTCGCGGAGCTTTATCATCAGGCGCAGCAAGGCAAAATCAAACTCGGCGACCTCTACACGCTGCAATCGTCTGATCTCGTTGGCGGAAGCGGCGTCGCCGGAGCGCTTACTCCCGGCGTGACGCGGCTGACTCTACGCGATGTCGCCGCGCTGATGATTTCAGTGAGCGACAACTCCGCCACCAATATCATCATCGACCGCATCGGCATGGAAAACGTGAATGCACTTCTCGATTCGCTCGGCCTGACGCATACACGTCTCCGGAGGAAGATGATGGACGTGAAGGCCGCCGCGGAAGGCCGCGAAAACATCGCCACGCCGCGCGAGATGATGACTCTGCTGGAAGATTTGTACCGGGGAAAAGTTTTGAACAAGCAGATGACCGACGATTTTTTTGAGCTCCTCAGCATTCACAAGGAAAGCTACATCCCACGGGAATTGCCCGAGGATTTGCGCATCGCCAATAAGCCCGGCGAACTCGAAGGCGTGCGGGACGACTCCGGAATCGTATTCACGGGCAATCGGCCGTTCGTCATCAGCGTGATGACAACTTATCTGCGCCGGGAAAAAGACGGCGGGGATGCGATTATTCGAATCGCAACGGCCGCGTATCAAATGTTTGACCGCCTTAGCCGCGCTTCGGAATATGGCCGTGTGGTTTCGGTGCACGACACGGGAAATCCCTGAGAAGACTCTCATCTGACAAGAATTGCTCCGCAATGGAACAGCGCAGAGCTGAGTGAAACACTCCGACCAATCTTTCCGATCGCTGCTTGAAACGAAGATCTCCATCCCTGGCGATCCCTCCTAGCACCCACAACTAGAGCTAAACAGAGGACTTCTCCAATGTCGGCCGGCAGAAGTCGCGGGCACAAATGTCTTCAAATGCGATGGGCAGAAGATTGCCGAGTAAATCGAGGAGGTCTTGAGCAGTTAGAGCGAGAAAACATGAAATATCGAAGCATCCTCGGTGCAGCGATTCTAGCAGCGGTTTTTTCCGCATCCGAAAGCAAGGCACAAACCTATTGGGTTGAGTCTGCTTCGCGACCGGTAGCGTTCGCACCGGAAGTGAAAACTCCCGAGCTCAAAGCCGAATTCCCGGCGCCGATTTTGATCAAGAAGAGTAATAATGCAAAAATACTATCGGCAGTGCGCTTCCACAGAAATCAGTTTCTGATTCTGAGCGCGGCAGTCTATGGGGCGAGTCTGGCGGACATGCATCAAACGGTCCAGGAACGAAAATACTCCTGGTGGTACGAAACCAATCCGCTGGCAAGACCGCTTGTGAGGCTGCCCACGCCCGCCTATTACGCAACCGGACTGGCGATGGCCACCGGGCTGAATTGGATTAGCTGGAAAATGGGGCACTCGAGAAAATGGCACAGGCTAGCGGCGATTCCGCAACTGATCGCCATCGGCGGCAACACTTACGGCTATAAGAGTAATCTTTTCCATTGAGATGAAAGTGAAAAGCGGGTTGGGAGCTACGCAAGATATTCTGTACAAAGGCTGGAATCGCAGAGGAGCCACAAGAGATCGCCGCGCAGATTAATTCCTAAGCTCCGCCATTCTTCACGGGGCAACAACATCCTTCCACTTTGGTTTTACCTGAACCGCGGAGAGGCTGGAGGCATCCCAACCGCCGCCCAATGCCTTGATGAGGAGCACGCTCGTCACCAGCCGCTGTCCATGAATCACGGCGAGTTCCTGTTCACTGTTCAGCAGATTCTGCTGCGCGTTCACCACATCGAGATAATTCACAAGCCCACCGGTGTAGCGGCTGCTGGCGATGTCCAGCGTGCGCCGCGCCGCATCAACGGCCTGCTGCTGCGACTGATTCGCCTGGTCCAGCACGCTCAAGCCGGTTACGTCATCCTGCACTTCGCGAAAGGCATTCAAAACGCTATCACGATAGGCCGCCACGCTGGCGTCATAGCCGGCTGTGGCGAGTTGCACCTGCGCGCGCCGCGCCCCGCCGGTGAAAATGCTTTCCGCGACGTTGGCGCCGACCGCCCAGAATGTGCTCTGCACGTTCACCAGCTTGGCGATATCGGCGGCTTGCCAACCGCCATTTCCAAAAAGATTCAGCGACGGGTAGTACGCGGCACGGGCAATTCCGATTTGCGCATTCGCCACGGCCATTTGGCGTTCGGCTTCCGCGACGTCCGGGCGGCGCTCCAGCAGATCGGAAGGGAGTCCCGCATCCAGCGCTAAAGGCACATCTTTCAATTCCCCGAGCGAAAGATGAAAGTCCGGCGCAGGTTTTCCGATTAGGACCGCGATAGCGTCTTCGAACTGTTTCCTTTGTTGCTGCAACAGGATGGCCTGGGTCCGCGTGCTATTCAGAAGAGTTTCTTCTTCCGCTACATCCAGCCCGGAGGCCACGCCGCCTTTGTGCCGGGAATCCACCAGTTGCAGACCCTTTTGCAGATTCTCCACAGTGCGATTCAGAATTCCCAGCTCCGTATCGAGCTGCCGCACCGTGAAATAGTCGCCGGCGAGCTCCGCCGTGATCACCAGCCGCACGTTTTCGAGATCGGCTGCGCTGGCCTGGTAGGATGCCTGCGCCGCCTCAATACTGCGGCGCCGCCTGCCAAACAAATCCACTTCGTAGCCGACGGTGAACGGCAAAACATTGTTGGTCTGAGATACGGGTGAGTTTACAGGGAAGTTGCTGTTAGCGGGCCGGTTTCCGGAAAGCCGCTGCCGCTGGACACTGGGAGAAGTCGAAAGAGCGGGGAATTGTGTGGCAATCTGAATTCCGGCGGAGGCCCGGGCTTGTTCCAGCCGCGCTGCGGAAACTTTGATGGTCTGGTTTGCATCGAGCGCCTGTTTCTCGAGCGTGCTTAATTCGTCATCGCGGAAAACGTTCCACCATTCGCCCTTGGCAACACCATCTTTTGGAGCACTCTCGCGCCAGGGTTCAGAGACGTCCCATTTTGCGGGCACGGGCGCCGTGGCACGCTGGTACTTCGGCCCAACGGTGCAACCGCCGATGAGGGCACATACAGCAAGCCCGATCACGGCGGGAAATTGTCTGATGCGTTTCATTACTGTTTCTTGGCCCCTGGCGCGGCGTTTGGCTGCGGAACAGGCTGGCCCGGCGGGTGGTTCAGCGCGATTTCCTTGACGTGGACTTCCTGTCCCTCCTCGAGGGAATCCGCGGGATTGAGCACGATCCAGTCGTTAGCGTCGAGACCCTGCAGGACTTCGAGAGTGGTGCCGTAGTCGCGGCCGACGGTGAGCGACTTGAGATGCGTTTTATGATTTGCATCCACCACCACCGCTCGCAGTCCTTCCGAACGGAACAGCAGCGCGTTCACGGGCACGGCGAGACGGGCTCCGGTCACTTTCACTTGCAAGTGAGCTTGGGAGTAGCCGCCCGGGAGCAGCGCGCCAGCGTGGTTCGGCACGTCCACTTCCGTGAGCAGCGTTCGTGTGCCGGGGTCGATCGACTCGGCCGTGCGCACCACTTTGCCCTCGAATTTCTGGCCGGGATACTGCGTGAGCTCCAGGAAGGCGCCGAGTCCCGCGCGTATGGAGGGCGCGTAGGCTTCCGGGACGCTGACATAAACGCGAAGGGGATCCGTCTGCGCGAGGGAAAAGAGCTGTTGCGTTGCGCCGCCGTTCCCCGCGTTGATCAACGTCCCCGTATCCACGCTGCGCCGGGTGATGACGCCGCTGAAAGGCGCATAAATGTGCTTGAAGGATTCCAGTTCTTCGAGCCGCCGCACGTTGGCTTCCGAGGATTTTACGTTGGCGACTTTGGCTTCCAGGTCACCGACGGCGTTATCGACCTCCTGCTTGGAGACGCCGTCGGTCTTGATGAGTTCCTGGAAACGTGTTGCAGTGATCTTGGAGAGGTTCGCGTTGGCCTGCGCGGTATTTAGATCCGCGCGCGCCTGAGATAACTGCTGGTCCACTTCCGGGGTATCGATGTCCGCGAGCAAGTCGCCTTGCCGGACGCGGCTGCCGATGTCGTGATACCACTTTTTCAAATAGCCGTTAGTGCGCGCATAGATAGGCGACTCGACATACGCTTGCATCGCGCCGGGGAGGACGAGGTCCTCGTCCGCCGATTCCACCGAGGCATGAAACACGGCCACGGTGGGAATCGCCAGCGTTTCCGTTTCCTTGGCGAGCGCCTGATACTGGGCGCGGCGCTGGAACAGCGTTACCGCCCCCAGGACCACCAGCGCAATCACGATGAAGAAAAGAATCGTGAAGACCCGGCTGCCCTTTCCCCGCGCTTGCTCTTGGTCTACAGGCTCCATCTGAACTCCGCCTTCCATCATCACCCCATCCCCGCCTTCACTTCCAGAAAGAAAATTTCAAACCGCTTCCGGCGACAGCGAACCCTGCTGCGCTGCTCTCCGCCCGCGGCGTCCGTGGATCATGGAGAAAACGCACGGCACAAAGAAGAGCGTAGCGAAGGTAGCAAAGACCAGCCCGCCGATCACCGCTCGGCCTAGCGGCGCATTTTGCTCGCCGCCTTCGCCGAGGCCCACGGCCATCGGCACCATTCCAATGATCATTGCCAGCGCGGTCATCAGCACGGGCCGGATGCGCACAAAACCGGCTTCGATAGCCGCGTCCCGGGCGTTCTTGCCTTCCTCCAACTGCTCGCGCGCGAAGGAAACCATCAGAATGCTGTTCGCTGTGGCTACGCCCATGCACATGATCGCGCCCGTTAGCGAGGGGACATTAAGCGTAGTATGCGTCAGCAGCAGCGTCCAGCAAATGCCTGCGAGCGCGCCGGGCAGCGCGGTAATGATAATGAAAGGATCGAGCCAAGACTGAAAATTGACGACAATCAGGAGATAAGCAAGCACGATCGCCCCGAGCAAGCCCAAGCCCAGTCCGGTAAAGGAACTCTTCATAGTCTGGACCTGACCGCGAATGACGATGTGGCTGCCCTTCGGCAAATCCTTCTCGATGGCCTGGACGAGCTTTTCGACTTCGTCGGCGACGCCGCCGAGGTCGCGGCCATCCACAGCCGCGTACACGTTGATCATCGGTTGCGTGGTGTAGTGCGAGATTTCCGCGGGCCGGGCGGTCGTCGAGGTGGTGACCAGGTTTCCGAGAATCTGAGGCCGCGAACCCGGCACGCTGCCGCTGATGGGAGTATTTTGCAGCGCCTGGTAGGAGTCCACGCGATACTGCGGCTCCTGCACCGCAACGGAATACTCCACGCCGTTTTTCGGATCCAGCCAGAAAGCCGGGGCAGTTTGAAAGCTGGAGCTGAGCGAAACAAGAACGTTTTGCGCCACGTCGCGCGACTGCATGCCAACGGATTGGGCGCGGGCCCGGTCGATTTCCATATAGAGCGTCGGATTATCAAAGGCCTGCTGAACGTGGACATCTACCGCGCCGGGAATGTGACGGAACTCGCTGGCGAGTTTTTCCCCGACAAGATAATTTCCGCGCTGATTCATGCCGGTGACTTCCACGTCGATGGGCGCGGGAGTGCCGAAATTCAAAATTTGCGTCACGATGTCCGCCGGCTGAAAAAAGAACTGCACGCCGGGAAAACGTTGCGGAAGCTTTTCGCGCAATTCGTTGATGTACGCGCCAGTGGGCCTGCCGCGCACTTCCTTCAGCTGGACAAGAAATTCCGCGTCGGAGCTCCCGATAGTGCCGGCGTTGCTGTAGGTGAGGTTGATGCCGCTGTAAGGCAAGCCGATATTGTCGAGAACGGTGGTGAGCTCGTCCTTCGGGATGGTTTCGCGAATGACGCCGTTAACCTGGTCGGCGAGGCGCGCCGTTTCCTCAATGCGCAGGCCTGTGCGTGCGCGCATGTGCAGGCGAATTTGTCCGGCGTCAACCTTCGGAAAGAAATCGCGGCCGAGAACTCCGACGAGCAGGACCGAGAGACCGCAGAAAGCCAGAAAGCATACGGAGAAGAGCCCGGGCGAACGCAGAGCCGACCCCAGGGCTCCTCGGTAGCCTTCCCGGAATTTTTCAAAATTCCGCTCGAAGCCCTGTTGATAGCGGCGGAAGAAACCCATTCTTTCTCCGATGTGCTCTTCGGCGTGATATTCGTCCTCCGAACTGAGGAGATACATGGCCAGAGTCGGCACGATGGTGCGCGACCACATGTAGGAGGCCAGCATGGCGAAGCTCACGGCTTCGGCAAGCGGAACGAACAGGAATTTAGCCACGCCGGAGAGAAAAAACATGGGAATGAAGACGATGCAAATGCAGAGCGTGGAAACAAAAGCGGGCACGGCAATTTGCTGCGCGCCGTCGAGGATGGCCTGGACGGTTTCCTTGCCCATCGCCAGGTTGCGGTTGATGTTTTCGATTTCAACGGTGGCGTCGTCGACGAGGATGCCGACAGCGAGCGCGAGCCCGCCCAGCGTCATGATATTAATGGTCTGGCCGAGGGCGCTGAGACAAAGAATGCTCACGAGAATGGACAAAGGGATCGAGACGGCAATGATCAGGGTGCTTTTCCAGTTTCCGAGGAAGAGCAAAATCATCACAGCCGTGAGGCAGGCGGCGATGATTGCCTCTCGAATGACACCCTGGATGGAAGCGCGCACGTAGAGCGACTGATCGAAGAAAGTAGAGATGTGCAAGCCTTCGGGAATCGAGCCTTTGTTGTACTCCAGCATCTGCTTGACGCGGTCGACGATGTCGATGGTGGAAGCAGTGCCGGTCTTGTAGATGCTCATGAGCACGCCGCGCTGACCGTTAGACAGAACGATGTTGGTCTGCGGGGAAAAGCCGTCGCGCACATGAGCGACGTCCTTCATGTAAATCGTCGCGCCATTGACGGTCTTGACGGGGAGATCGTTGAGTTCCTGGACGGTTTGCGGGCTGCCATTCATCTCCACGTTATATTCAAGCGTGCCGAGCTTCGCTGTCCCGGTGGGGAGAATCAGGTTTTGCGCGTTGACCGCGTTTACGATGTCAACGGCAGAAAGCCCTTTGGCCTGGAGCGCCGATGGATTGATATCTACGCTGACGACGCGCTGCTTGCCACCGTAGGGGAAGGGCGTGGCAGCACCTGGCA
>WNFB01004460.1_pt1 | contig 12464 bp, 8 predicted proteins | sample 5400501 | NCBI WGS metagenome assembly WNFB01 (sample SAMN13153341, study PRJNA577476) | soil metagenome | isolation source: 200 cm saprolite under Douglas fir tree site 2 hole 1 | place: USA:California | collected 2015-04-18 | reverse complement strand
TTAGGCGAGCAATCCTTGCTTCGCCCCCGGCTCGCCAAGCTCGTCCCCCTCGAAACCACCGCTGCTGCTCGTGCTGGATCCGGTGCTTTGATCGATAGCTTGGCTTGGGAATGATGTCGGAGGCCGTAATCTCATGCCCGTAAGTTTGGCAGGCCTTTAGCGACCTTCTCCCACGCCGATCTATGCGCAATCGGCGGGCGGGTGGGGGACGTCCGACGTCACTCGATCAGGCGCTTTCGGACCGAGGAGCTGGCGAACGAAAACCGCTGCCGAGTTGCGATGGGAGGGAGCTACAGAGTAAACAAACACGCGTCTCGGACGATTGGCCGGTTTTGGCGGAATCATGAATTGCCGGTTTTCAGAAGAAGATTGAGGATCCGGGAAGGAAGGGGCAAAAAGGACAGCTGCAACCTCAGGCGATCGTTAGTAACGGACGTGACTGGGAACTGCAAGACTGGAAGATGGATGGGGGCCATCGGTCGTGAAGGAACTTACGCTCCGCCAGAAACGTGGGGAATGCGTCAGGGCGCCTGCACACGCCCATGCCGGGCGGCGTAGCGGAGGCCGATCCCAATCATGAAGGTGCTTGTCACCGGCGGGGCCGGCTTCATCGGTTCACATCTGGCCGAGGGGATGCTTGCGGCGGGCCATCAGGTTGTCGTTGTCGACAACGAATCGACGGGTAAGCGTGAAAATGTTCCGAGCGGCGCTGCCTATATCCGGGTCGATGTGACCGACCTGCGGAGACTCGAAGCAGCATTCGAGAGGGGCATCGATGCCCTCTGTCACATCGCCGGCCAGGTGTCCATCATCCGGTCTTTCACGGATCCGGTGGCTGACCTGCATACAAACGTTCAGGGAACCGTCAACGTGCTTCAGCTCTGTTTGAAGTACCAGGTGCCTCGCCTCATCTACGCCAGCTCGATGACGAATTACGGACAGACCGAGGTTCTGCCCATTCCGGAGACACATCCCTGCGAGCCGACCTCATACTATGGAATCACAAAGTACGCCGCCGAGCGCTATGTACATACGACGGCGAGGCGGATCGATCTCGATTTTGATTTTCAGGTGACGTCGTTGCGGATGTACAACGTCTACGGTCCGCGTCAGGCTCTCGACAACCCATACCAAGGCGTTCTGGGCATCTTCCTCGGTAACCTCCTGCGGAAGGAACCGATTGTGATTTTTGGCGACGGCGAGCAGAGCAGAGATTTCATCTACATTAGCGATGTGGTTCGCGCCTGGGTGACCGCCCTGGACAATGAGGCGACTTTTGGCAACGTCTTCAACATTGGAAGCGGTCAGCGGTTAACGATCAATCAGCTTGCCGACGCGGTGCTCGGTGCATTCCATCAAAGTAGATCGACTTGGGACGTGAAGTATCTTCCGGCACGGCCAGGAGAGCAGCGGCACGTGGAAGCAGACATATCCTGCGCTATCTCGGCGATGGGCTGGACGCCCGCCGTGTCTTTTGAGGATGGGCTGGCGGAGACGCTCCGGTGGGCGACGAGTAGCGTCGCCAGTCCAGTCATCGGCGCTGGTTGAGGGGCAGCTACCCGTGAATCTGTTGTTTGTTTCCAGCTTGGGTTCGCCCAATCGCCGTGTATACCGAAAAAGGTGGGGATCAGAGATGAACGTTCTATTTGTTTCGAAGCTTAGTCAATTTGCACGGAGTGTGTTCTCGATCTCCAAATACGTGGAGATCGGTCAGCAATTGGGACACCGGGTGGCGCTCTACGGCGAGCAAACCACCGATCCCCCGAAGCTTCCCTATTCCTTGGACGCCAAAACGTTTGATGCGGCGATTTTTGTCGTTTACGAACCGTGGGACTTCCCCGACATGCCGTATCTGGCGCAGTTGCTGGACGGTGTTCCCAAGGAGCGGCGGATCATCATTGATTGCTGCGGCCGCTACAACGACACCATACGAGTGGAGCAGGACTTCAATCACCTCGAGAAGATGGATAAGCACCAGGGGTGGGAGTGGGTGGAAGGATTTCAGGCGGTTTCCAGTACCATTCTGCAGCCCACTCTCAAACCCTTGCGCAGTGACGTTCGCTCGTTCCTCTGGCACGCCTTTGATCCAGCTTCGGTGGCCAGGCCGTACGCGACGGAAAGCGAGGCGGTGGACGCATGGGCGAACGCGAACGGGAGACCCTACGGTATTACGTACGTCGGCCACAACTGGCAGCGCTGGACGCAGATCCGAAGATTTCTGGAAGGAATGCTACCGCTGTTGGCAGACCTCGGCCCTATCGTGCTCGCGGGAAATGACTGGGACAAACGGCCGGATTGGGCTGCCCAGTTGGGCATTCAGGGGGTGGATGTCGATCCCGAACTCTTTCGCCTGGCCCGCGTGCAGTCGAAGCCGCCGATCCCGTTCCAGGAGATGATCGCTTTCATGGGCCAGGGAAAGTTTGCCCCGGTAATTCATCGTCCGCTGTTCAAGGAGCTGGGTTTCGTTACGAACCGTACGTTTGCCACGTTCTGCGCAGACACGATGCCGTTGTTGATGCTTCCACAGAATCTCGTGGAGTCGATTTACGGCCCGAGTGCCGAGCCCCTCCGCATCGACCAAGACGCGACGGATCGCGTCTCACGAATGCTTCGCAATTCCGCGCCGTATTGGAAAGCCGTCCTCGAAACGAGGAAGTATTTGGCCGAGCACCATAGCTTCCAGCACCGGTTTCAAGAACTGCTGGCCATTCTCGAGGGGAAGGCTTGAGGATCCTGTTCGTAACCGAGAAGCGAATCAATGCCGGCAGCATCCAGGGGGTTGCGAGTTACGTTTCCGCCGCGGACAAGCTGGGACACACGATCGCCATGTACGGATCTCCGGACCCGTCTTTTCCCAAGGTCCGCTTCTCGATGGACACCGGCAAATTCGATTTCATGGTCTTTATCCTCGAGTCGAAACTGGACTGGCTCAGCGGGCTACGGCTCGCGCGGCTGCTCGCGGCCGTTCCGCCGGAGCGGAGAGCTGTCCTCGACGCGGATGGCTTGTACAACGACATCGTTTCGGTCGGTGAATACGACCGGAACCATGCGAGCATCGCCGAGCAGCATCGCTGGCGAGAAGCGTGCGAACGGCTGGGCAACCGGATTTTCCAACCCACACTGAAACCGCTTGATCCGCGCGTCAAACCACTGCTGTTCTACGGCTATGCACCGGAAGTAGAAGTTCGTCCCGGCGATCCGAGAGCCAAGGCTGTCGATATTGTTCACATCTGCCACAACTGGTGGCGATGGAAAGAGATGGAAGAGTCGTTTCTCCCAGCGGTGGCCCGAGTGCGGGAGAGGATTGGCGAAATCTGCTTTCTCGGATTGTGGTGGGATGGCTGTCCTCCCTGGGCGGCCGCGCTCGGCCTCACGGAGGCATTCCGAGTCGATCCGGCGCGGCTGAAGAGCCTGCGGATCACCGTTTGTCCTCCCGTGGCGTTCACGCAGGTCATTTCGGCGATGAGTAGCGCCAAGGTAAACCTCATGACTCAGCGCCCACTGTTTCAGCGGCTGGGCATCATCACATCGAAATATTTCGAGATCCTCAGCGCGGACACGATTCCGCTGGTCCTGATCGATCCAGAGCTGGCGGAATCGGTCTACGGCGAAGGTGGACGCCACCTGACGCTTCGCGGCCAGGTCGAGCAGCGTCTGCTCGAGGCGCTCGAATCCCCAGAGCGCTATCGAGCTGTGGTGCAGCGGGTTCGAGAGCACTTGAGAACCCATCATTCCTACCGCACGCGGGTACAGCAGCTGGTGGCGGCCCTGGAGACGTAAACCATGCGGGTCATGTTTGTATATTGGGCATTTGAAGACCAGGGCAGCGGGTTGCTGATCAATGGCTACACCCGAGCGGCCGAAGAGTTGGGCCATGAAGTTGTCGTATACGGGCAGCCGGTCCCGAACATACCGCTCAAATACTCGATGGATGTCGAGTCGGCGGACGCGCTGGTCTACATCTTCGAATGGACCACCGACCTTCTCCGGGGCGACAATCTCGATTTCGCTCGTCTCAGCAAGATTCCGAGGCGGCGCACGGTGATTTTGGACGGCGATGGAAACTATAACGATTTGGTTTCGGTGGATGGAGATTACAACCATCGCGATGAGGCGTCGCGGGACAAGTGGATTGCTATTTGTGACAGCCTTTCCGACAAGATTTGCCAACCGACACTCCAACCACTCCGGCGGAACGTTCGTACCTTCCTGTTCTACTCGTATAACCCGCACTGGGAAGTGCCCCTGGCGCATGGCGGAAAAGAGTTTGGGATGCTGTACGTGGGCCACAGCAAGTTCCGCTGGCGGGCGATGGAGCGCGTTTTGAGAGCGGCTGAACCAATTCGCGACCAGGTTGGGCGAATTGGCGTGGTTGGCCATGGGTGGGACGCGCTGCCTCCCTGGGCGGCGCCGATGAAGATGGAGGATGCCTATTACACCGATACCGAATACATGCGGAAGCTCCAGGTGGAAGCCCTCCCCCCCATCCCCTTCCAGCAAGTAATCCAGTGGATGAGCAAGGCCAAGTTCAATCCCATCTTGAGCCGGCCGACCTTCGTACGCATGCGTATTGTCACGCCCAGATTCTTTGAGACCCCCGCGGCGGACACTTTTCCGCTCTTCAATCTGGACGATGCATACGCAAACGAGATTTATGGAAAAGCGGCATTGGAGCTGGTTCTTCCAGAGATGAACCCGCATGAGAAGATCGCAGACATGCTGGCTCGACCAGAGCACTACGCCGGGATTGTTCACCGCATTCGCGGGCGTCTCGCGGCCGAGCATTCACAGCAACAACGTCTCAAGGAATTGATTCGAATTATTGAGAATTGAAGGGATGCCATGCGATTGATGTTTGTCCACTACTTGTTCGAGGATCGGGGCAGTGCCCAGGACATCCACAACTTCGCAGTGGCCGCACGTGAACTTGGACACGAGGTTGCGATCTACGGTCGTCCCAAAGAGAACTCACCGTTCAACTACTCGATGGACCTGGAGTCAGCCGACGCCATGGTCTTCATCTTTGAGTGGACGACCGATCTACAAGAGGGTGATCTACTCGATCTCGCCCGGATGGTTGCGCGCTTTCCGAAGCGGCGCCGGGTGGTGATCGATTGCGACGGTAAATATAATGATGCGATCAGCGTGGTAGGTGACTACAATCACGAATCCGAGGAGCAGAGCCGGCGCTGGATCCAGATTTGCGACGCCCTCTCGGATAAGATTTTTCAGCCCACCGCTCATCCCCTTCGCGCCAATGTGCGGACGTATTTTTTCCACGCCTACAGTCGGGAGTGGGAGGTGCCGCTCTGTGCAAAGGACAAAGAGTATTCGATGTACTATGTTGGGCATAACTGGTTTCGCTGGCGTCCGATGAAGATGATTCTTCAGGCGATCGAACCGGTACGCGATCGGCTGGGCCGGCTCGGAATCGTCGGGCATGGCTGGGACAAGCTGCCGCCGTGGGCCAATCCATCGATCATCGCCGATGCATACTATTCCGATCCGGAGTATCTCCGCGAGCTACGGGTCGAGGCGTTCCCGCCGATCCTTTTCGGCGCGGTGATTCAACACATGAGCAAGGGCGTTTTCATGCCGGTGATCTATCGCCCGCTGTTCAACCATCTTCGTCTCGTGACGTGCCGCACCTTCGAGACGATAGCGGCCAATACGATTCCATTGTTCGGGATGGACGAGTCCTATGTGAAGGAGTTTTATGGAGATGCCGCCACCGAACTGGTGATGCCCCGGGATAATCCTCACCAGAAAATTCTCGACATGGTGTCGCGGCCGGAACACTATGCCGCCATCGTGTCAGGCATTCGCGCTGATTTGGCGAAAAAGCATTCCTATCCGGAGCGCATCCGGGAGTTGATCCGCATCGTCGAGGAGTAGGCGTGCGAACGGCGGCGGAATCGGCGAGCTTAGGGAATCTTCCTCCGGTGGGTGCTCCGGAGAGAGGGGTCGTCATGCATCTCCGGTATGGGCTGAACGTCGGCGATCAGTGGAGGGATCTCGCCTTCGGTATCGCGCGCGAAGAGCTGCTCGCGCGCATCCGAGACGCGGGAACCGCGCTGGTCCGTGTTTTTCTCGGACCCGGCGGCAAGCCGTCAGATGACCATTGGAAGGAATGGGCGGCATTCCTCGATGCCATCCAGCGAGCGGCGGCGACCCCGATGATTGCTTTCTCCTGCCCGTCGCCTTGGAATGACGCGGGCGCAGTGCGGAAGTTTTCAAAGGAGTGTGGCGAGTTTGCCGACCGGTCCGTCGAGCGCTGGGGACCGGAAGCGGTCGCTTCCTGGTTCTGGAGCATCGGCGACGAACCGAACAGTCCGTGGACAAACGGTGGCCTCACCTTCGAAGGCTATCGCGACATATACGAGGCGGCAGCCCAAGCCATTCGCCAACGTGTCCCTTCCCTGGAACAGCGGCCCCGGATTGGCGGCCCATGCGTGGACGGCTTCCAGCTGTTCTGGTTCGACTGGATATGGCGGTTTGCCGAGGAAGTAGACGACTCGCTGATCGGATTTGCCGCCTGGAACTGGTACAGCGATTGGCGTGAGCCGGGGGCCTGGTCGGCTCCCAGCGACCACTCCCTATTTGAGAGGCTTCTCCTGTCGCGAACGACTGAGTATTGGAGTCGAAGCGAGGCGGTCCGTGTACTTCTCGAAGGGCGTGGAATTCGGAACATTTGTTGTGAGTTGAATGCTCATCCTCATCCTGATCCCGCGATCAGCAGCCGGTTCAACCAGGGAGCATTCGGCGCTGCCTACTATGGCTCCGCTCTGATCGAATTAATGCGCGGCGGGGCAGATGGAGAGTTTCTGTGGGCTGGTGCCTGCGATTACGGCCCCTGCGGGGCGCTGAACGCCGCAGGCGGGGCGACCCCGGCATATGAGGCGAAGAAGCTAATCGCGCGGAACGTGCAGTTTGGCGACCGGATCACGTTTCCGCTGGATGAGGACTCGGAGCCTGAGCTGGATGCGGTGGCGGCCTGCGGCGAAACGGACCGGAAGGTCGCAGTGCTTGTTCATCGCGGCCGTGGTGCTCGGAAGTTCGAGCTGGACCGTTGGCCGGAGCTCGCAGGACTTTCGCGGGTGTCGTCTGTCAGTGGGAGCAGCGGTGGCCCGGTGCGGAGCGAAGCGCTGCAAAACGTATTGACATTCGATGGATATGGAGTCGCCTTGCTTCATAACCAAGGGGACCTGTAAGCGTGCCGATTCGCAATGCAACCCGCGAACAGCTGGCGACACACGCGGTCCGAAGCGAGGTGAATGGGTGATCGGCAACAGCTCTGCGCCTCTGACGCCGATGCGGCTTCAGTATGGCGTGAATGAATCCGACAGTTGGTGGCACTTCGCGCTGGGCCCGAACAGGGAGCGGCTGTGGGCCAGGCTGAGGGAGCTCAACGTTCGAATCATCCGAATGTTCGTGTTTGACAAGCATGCGCCGGACCCGCTGGCTGATTGGCCTTCGTTGCGAGCCTACATTCAAGCCGTCTTAAACGTGGGCGCAACTCCCTTTGTTACTTTCGCCAAGTTCCGCCGCCCATTTGACGATCCCCGCGCCGTGCGATGGTTCGCCGAACAGTGCTCGGAAATTGTCTGGAGTTGCACGCAGGAATGGGGTGGAGAAAACGTCAAGAATTGGTATTGGTGCGTATGGAACGAACCCAACAATGACTGGATCGGCGGCGGCATCAACTTCGAGCAGTACCGGACGGTGTACGAGCAGGTGGCGCGGGGCTTGGCCCGCTCGTTGGCGCCGTGGCTTAACGGACGCGCGCCGCGCGTCGGAGGACCCTCGGTGGAGGGCTTCCAGCCGTTCTGGTTGGATTGGGTATGGCGGTTGCTCAATGAAGTCGACAATTCACTGATCGGGTTCGTGAACTGGCATTACTACGCCGAATGGCGCGACGTCGGTGAATCCGATGCGGCTGGCGACCCGCGGACAATGCAGAACCTGATCATGGCTCAGGCTCATCAATTCGGTCTCCGGGCCAGACTGGTGGCCCGTCTCCTTCGCGGAAGATCCCTGCTCAACGTTTGCGGCGAGTGGAACGCGCATTCTCATTATCTTCCCGCGGTGCGGGCACGGTTCAATCAAAGTATCTTCGGTGCGGCCTATGGAGCGGCCGTGCTGATTCAGTTCCTGAGGAGCAGCATTGATGCCGAAATGGTTTGGACCGGAACCGATGACGCGTGCGGCTACGGGATCCTGGATCCGAGCGCCAAGCCAACGCCCCTCTATCACGCCAAGCGCTTGTGCGCCCGGCACGTGCGCTACGGTGACCTGATTCGATTTCCGATCGATGGAGCAGACCGGCGAGAATGGGACGCGGTGGTGTCCCATGGCCCCGATGGGCGGAGAAGCATCTTTGTCGCGCATCTTGCGGATCGGCCGGGTATCCTGCGGCTCGCGGATCTCGAGCCGAGCTTGGCCGAAAGCGGCCACTTGATCAAACTAGACGCCGCGACCAAGGGAGAGCCGGTAGCGGTGCAGGCCCAGGCAGACAAGATCGAACTGGAAGGCTTCGGAGTGGCGGTGGTCAGCAATGAGTTCGAGCCGGAATAAAGCGTCTGATGAACCGACCTATCTGAACGCGCTGACACCAGGGGAAACGGAACTGGCCGTCATTCCGTCTGAGCCATCCGCAGCCGGCATTTTTTCGAAGCGTCGGGTAATTCTCACTGACAAGCGCGTCCTCGTTCTTCCTTCACAGGGCGAAGAGGCAGAGTTTGACGCGCCATTGGCCGACATCGTGTCAGCCCGAGCGAGAAGCCTGGTGGGAGGCGGGCAACTTGAGATCAGCAGGAACCAGCTGCCGACGATTCGACTTCCGTACACTGCCTCCGAATCCCACCAATTCGTCGAGTTCGCGCAGGCGATCGAAGACGCCAAAGCTGGGAGGAGGATCGAGACAAAGCCTCCCCGACGGGTGCGGTGTGCACAATGCGGCCGACTCCTGCCAGACCGGGACGGGATCTGCCCGGCGTGCCTGCGGAAATGGAACACTCTGCGGAGGATTGCCGACTATCTGGGTCCTCACCGGCAACGGGTCGCGATACTGGTGTTGGCGTCGATTCTGATCTCCGCGGGAACGCTGCTGCCCCCGGTGATCGCCGGTTGGATCATCGATCGAGCTCTGTTGCCCGCGGGTGATTTCGGCCACGTCCCACGGCATGTTCTCCTGGCTTGGTTGGTGATCGCGCTGCTCCTGGTACGTCTTGCCTCCTGGGGAGCGGAATGGATTCATGGGCGCACGGTAGCAGTCGTCGGCGCGAATGTGACCGCGGATATTCGCAGCCAGATCTATCGTCATTTGCAGATGCTCTCACTCCGTTTCTTTTCGACGCGGGACGTGGGCTCGCTGATCGCACGTGTGTCCCGGGACGCAGGTGCGTTGCAAGACTTCCTGATTCGCGGTTTGCCGTACACGATCGTGAACGCCGCGACATTTGTCGGCATTCTAGCGTTTCTGTTCTGGCTCCATTGGAGACTTGCTCTCTGCATCGCCGTAACTGTTCCGGCGGCCTTGTTTTGGGCTTTCTTATTCTGGCGGCGGATGAGCAACTTCTACCAAACTTGGTGGCAAGCGGGCAGTCGATTCTCGTCCCACGTGAATGAGACACTCTCCGGAAATCGCATCACCAAAATGTTTCGCCAGGAGGCTACGGAGATACAGCGGTTTCAGGCGGAGAATGAACGTCTGTTTCGGACCAATGTTATCACCGGGCAAAGGCGTGCAGCCCTTGTCGCGGCGGTGGGTCTGGTGACGACAGCCGGCATTACGATTCTGTGGTTTTACGGCGGGCTCGAGGTGCAGCAGGGCCACTTGACACCGGGTACGCTGGTGGCGTTCTTTGGCTACACTCTCATTCTCTATGGGCCGCTCCAATGGTTTGCGCAAGTGACCAACTGGATGACCGAGGCGTTTACAGCGGCGGAAAGGATCTTCGAGATCCTCGATACCCCTCAGGAGGTCGTAGAACACTCGGGCACCCGGCCGTTGCCCGACATCGAGGGTCGCGTCACATTTCGGAACGTGCACTTCGGGTACGAACGCTCGCATCCCGTCCTCAAGGGTATTGACTTGGATGTTCGCCCAGGCGAGTTCATCGGCATCGTCGGACGCTCTGGCGTGGGCAAGACTACCTTGATGTATCTCCTCTGCCGCTTCTATGATCCCGATCAGGGCGTGATCCAGATTGACGGCGTTGATGTTCGCGAGGTCCGGCTCGCAGATTTCCGCAAGAAGATTGGCGTGGTGCTGCAGGAGCCGTTCTTGTTCAGCGGTACGATTTCCGAAAACATCAGCTACGGGAAACCGGGCGCGGACTTTGCGGAGATTGTCGGGGCGGCGCGGACCGCTTGCGCTCATGAGTTCATCGTCCAGAAGCCGGACGCTTACGACACCCGAATCGGGGAGGGCGGGAAAGGGCTGTCACAAGGAGAAAAACAACGGATCGCCCTGGCCCGATGCCTCCTCTGCGATCCCCGCATTGTCATTCTGGATGAGGCGACATCCTCGGTAGATCCCATCAGCGAGCGATCCATTCAGCATGCAACGAACCAGGTGAGAAAGAATCGGACCACCTTCACCATTGCCCATCGCCTCTCCACCCTCCACAACGCTGACCGCATCATCGTCCTCGAAAATGGCAGGATTATCGAAGAGGGAAGGTACGCGGAACTTGTCGAGCGCGGGGGGGTCTTCTCTTCATTGGTGAGGCTCCAATACCAGACACCGGAAACTGTCTCGATCGAAGACTAGAATAAATGTCCGATTTCCTTGAGCCTCTCCCTTCCATAGCCCTTGAGCAATTCGATCGAAACGCGACGAAACACGAGCGCGTGCTCATCCGGGTAGCGGCTGATCTGGACGCGGACCTGCGCTTTGCTACCTGCTGGCTGGTGGTCACCAACCAGCGGGTCTTACTGATTGCCCCAGGGGACCGCGGCGACTGCACCGAATTATCTCTGAAAGAGATTCAGTCGGCGAAAGTGGATCGACTGGTGGGTGGCGCGCGCCTCGTTCTGCGGAATAGTGATCGCCAGCTCGGGGTCGTGTATTTCACCAACTCCGCGCTCCCCAAGTTCGTCGAAGTGGCGGCGGGAATCGAACGGTTGATCCGCACCGGAGACGCTGGTTTGCCGGCGACCATGGACCGGATCCGCTGTGAGTTTTGCAAGAGACTCTTACCCGAGAAGAATGGAATTTGCCCAAAGTGCATCGACCGCTGGGCAACGCTCCGCCGGCTGTTGCGCTATGTCGCCCCGTACCGGCTCAAGTTGATTTCGTTGTTCGCGGCAATGCTGGCGTCGACGGTCGCTGAACTGGCCGCTCCCCTATCAATTCGCCAGATCATGGACCGCATCGTTCATCCAGGCATGGCATTTCGCCTTCTCTCGTGGCTCGTCGGAATCCTGCTTGTTGCACGGCTGTCGATGTGGCTCGGTGAAACCGCCAGAGGAAGGCTGAGCGTGTGGCTGGGCGCCCGGTCTACGGCCGATATTCGACAAACTCTATTTGAGCGGATCGTGCATTTCCCCATGCGCTCCATTGACGCCTGGAGCGCCGGTGCAGTTCTCTCCCGATTCATCAACGACATCGGCCGTCTCGACGAGTTCCTGGGCAGCGGCGCGCCTGTCCTGGTGATGAGTGGCCTGCTCTTTAGCGGTATTCTGGGGGTTCTCGTTTACCTGAGCCCAAGCCTCAGTGCGGCGATTCTCCTTCCGGTTCCATTCATCATTCTGTGGACCTGGTTCGTTTGGAAGAAGCTGCGAAAGACGCAGGACCGGCAGTCCTTCAGCCTGGCGCAGCTTAGCGTCCAGATCAGCGAGTCTCTCAGCGGAATTCGCGTTGTGAAAGCGTTTTGTCAAGAGGAGGAGGAATATCGAGGCTTTCTAGAACTGAACGACCGTGTCCGCTTGACGAGCACCGATGCGGAGCGCGGGTCCTTCGTTTTCTTCACAGTGGCCTACTTCCTAATGAATATTGGAGTTTTCCTGGTTTGGTACATTGGCGGGAGACAGGTGCTGCGCGGCAGCCTGACGATTGGGTCCTTGCTGGTGGCCGTTTCCTATCTCTGGATGCTCTACTGGCCGCTTCAATGGTTTGGACAGGTGAGCAATCTACTCAGCCAGGCTCTGACCGGAGCCGTTCAGTTTTTTGAGCTCACCGACTCGCCCGTGGAGGAACCTGCCGATTCAAACGGCTCGCCGGTGCGACGCATCGAGGGACTGGTTTGCTTCCGCAACGTCACCTTCGGCTATGATCCCGGCAAGCCGGTGTTAACTGATATCAACTTTCGGGCGGAACCGGGGGAAGTGATCGGCATTATTGGGCGCTCCGGAACGGGAAAAACCACCCTGATGAACCTCCTCTGCCGCTTTTATGAAGTCGACCAGGGTAGCGTCCTGATCGATGACCTGGCCATATCCGACTACCGGCTTGATGACCT
>WNFB01004457.1_pt1 | contig 12465 bp, 11 predicted proteins | sample 5400501 | NCBI WGS metagenome assembly WNFB01 (sample SAMN13153341, study PRJNA577476) | soil metagenome | isolation source: 200 cm saprolite under Douglas fir tree site 2 hole 1 | place: USA:California | collected 2015-04-18 | reverse complement strand
GATTCGTAATCGGCAGGTCATCGGTTCAAGTCCGATCGTCGGCTCCAACCTAACCCCAATCCTTACATTAGTTGACGGTTCCAGGCAGGGTGCCCATGCTTGGATTGACGCTGGCCTCGCTTAAAGGAGTCACCTGTAAATTCACAGGTAGTGTGACGTGTCGGAGCCGACATTGTTATGGAATCAATCATACCAACTCGGAACCCAACACCCCGAGGAGGGTATTGGGCGCTTCTTGCTTTCAACCCTAAGGTGCGCACTTGCGTCGTACGGGAGGACAAAATGGGTGTACAATCCTTCCCAGTTTTCAGGTCAAGAAAGAAATCTCCGGTTTAGGACTCCAGCAAGCACAGTCGGCTTTGACTTCCCCAGGGTCGCAAGGAGTTCACATGAATACCGTCCTCCGCACAGCTATTCTGGCAACCATCGCTTGCGCCGCGCTGACCTTGATTGGCTGCAAGTCTCTTTCGGAACGGGGCGCAAAAGGCATCGGCCTGTTGCCGAAGCCAGCCGACGCCGGACAGAAACTCTCGAGTTACCAGCCGAAGAATCCCTACACCCAATTGGCTCCAGGTTTGCTGTCGCGAAAGCTGTATGAAACGCCCGGCCCGAAGAGAACTCACCTGGAGGTTAACGACCTCCTAGTTGGTCCGAGGCAGCACTCCGCCAGCGTGACCCTCGACGGAACCGCCGTCGTTGAAGTTAAGTCGGGGGAGGGCCTCGTTCGTCTCGATGGCAAGGAGCAGAAGCTCCAGCTGGGAACAACGTTTACGATTCCGCAGGGCGCCTCCTTCGTGCTCGAGAACGACAGCGAAGTCCCCCTAGCGATGCAGGTCTACCTGATCAGGGCCGAATGATGAACCGCCATTTCGTTGCGCGATGGGAGGTGCGCCCATGACAAAACACCGCTTTCCAATTTCTCTTCTTGTTGGGACGTGGATCACCCTCAGTTTGTCCGGTTGCTCCGCCGACTGGCCCGCGTTCCGGCACAATATCTTGCGCACCGGCGCCCAATTGAACAGTGGGCCGCTGACCGATCCCGCGAAGGTCTCGCAGCCGTGGACGACGGGTTGGACCTTCCCGGCGTCGGCGGGAGTGACGCTCAACCCCATGCCCGGTGCCTTCCGCGCCGGCCCGGTCGTCTACAAAGGTGTGGTTTACATTGGAAACTCTAATGGCTACTTCTACGCCATCGACGCTTCCAACGGACACTTCAAGTGGCAGTACCCCCTGTCCACTCAGCCTGCCTTGACCCAGACCTGGCTCTCCAATCCATCCAGCGAAGGGATCGCTTCCAGTGCCTTCATCACGAACATCGGAGGAAAAGACGCGGTCGTGTTCGGCGCTCCGGACCGGTCGATCGGTACAGGACAGGGTAGCGGAAGGCTTTTCGCACTTGATATCAGCAACGGAACCGAGATTTGGAAGTCACCGGAAATCGCGGCGCTCCGGACTGACGGCGTGACTCACGAACAGATCGGATATTCCTCCCCACTCGTGTTCAACGATCACGTTTACATCGGAGTCGCTGATCACGGGGATGACCCTATTCAGCGGGGCAAGGTGGTGGCCGTCAAACTGAGCGACGGAAGCATCGACGGCGGGTTCAGCTTTTTCAGCACCGGCTCGCCTCGCGGCGGGGGTGTTTGGGGCTCGCAGGCAGGTTGGATTGACGGGATCTACGTAACGACCGGAAACTCCAACATCGGCGGGACCAATCCCACGCCGAATCATGCCCTGAGTATGCTCCGTCTTGATCCCAATAGCGGGAACATCATTTGGGGATGGCAGCCTGTACCCTATGACCTCGACCAGGACCCGGATTGGACCGCCACGCCCTCGGTGATGCTGTCGAGTTGCGGCGTGCTAGCAGTTTCGGTCCAAAAAGATGGCTGGACCTGGGCCATGAATGCCGGCACCAGTACGCCGGGGCCAGCCAGCGTGAAGTGGGCGTTTCCCACCGGTCCCTGGGTCTCCAATGGGTTCACCGCAAGTGACGGAACCGTCCACGGCGACCAGCGTTATCTGCGTCCCGGAGCCGCCTGGGATGACGTCTATATCGTTCAGACCGGTGGCCTGAATGTTACCAGCAACGTATACGACGGGTTCCGGCATATCTACGCCCTGAATGCCTGCGCCGGTGAACCGGACCGCATCCGCTGGATCAAAGACATTCCCAGTTCGGGTGGCGGATGGTACTCCATCGGTCCTCCGACTGTGACGCACGGCATTGTGTACGTGGGCACCGACCAAGGACATCTCGTCATCATCGGCGATCCCAGCGTGGCGGTCGCCTCCGGATGGCGCTGCAGCGATCCTGACGTGCCAAGCAATGTGTGCGTTGCCAACGGCTTCAGTCTGGTTCCGGACCCGGCGGTTCTCAACGACATTGATCTTGGAGCCGGCGCGATTACGACGGAGCCAGCGCTGGTGGGCGATCCGGTTTACGTGTCCACCGAAGGCGGAAAAGTGATCATGTTGAAACCGGATCCGTAGATTCGGACGAGGAACTATGAATCATCTACTTACAACGGCATCAGTTCTTCTGCTTGCGGCAACGAACTTGAGCGGTCAGGCAGCGCACAGCAATCGCAACAAGGACGACCAATCTAGCGTGGTCGTGCCCTATAGCCGATTTGAAGGGACAGCCGCCATCAAGACCAAGGGCGCCGCTCCTGCCAGCTTTCATGTGGTCAAGAAGAATTGGGGAATCCACGGACGGCAAAAAGTAGAGCGGTTCCCCGAACAGGGCTTCATGATTGTGCACCTGCACTCGGGGTTGGTGACCACTATGATCGACGGCAAGGAAGAGAAGCGGAAAACCGGCGAGTACTGGACGGTCCCGGCTGGAACGCAGATGTCTTTGCAGGTTACGAGCGAGTCGGCATCGCTTGAGACCTTCTCGATCAAATGAAGGCATGCGTCACCCTACGGGCACAATTCTGGCGAGAGCACGCGGCACGATCCGAAAACAGTTCTTTGCGGAACACTATTGATTCGGTTTTTCGGTTGTGGCAATCCAATGGCTTAACGGCTCTAGGTCAAGTCCGATCGTCGGCTCCAACATAACCCCTAAAAGGAGTCATGATTAGGAAGAATGCTCGACCTATGTCAAAAGTCCCCGCGGCGTGCCCAGCGATCCAACGTCCTCAGTTGCAGATTTTTCGTGCGCCTTGACTCGCAGGAATCTCATACCACCCATTACGATAGGGAGCCGGACAATGGGGTGGTCAGTTCTGGCAACCGGGACCGCCCGCAGTGTCACGCGACTCGCTCCTGTGCTTCCCTTTGTGGTTGCAACCCTGACGTGCGCCAACTATCGATTCCCGCTGGCGCGATTCTTTGTTTCGGATTGAAGATAATAGCCAAAAGTGACCCGATTCCCAAGCCAACTAAGAGGAACGTGATCGCAGAATACAAGTCGTATTCACTTTCATTCCTTGCACCTTCCATAAGTACCTCTCTCCATGCGCTCCTGCAAAATATGAAGCAGCGAACCACTCTTGTGGACTGCATGAACCGTGCCACTTTACCAAAGCCCTTGTTTTCCTGCCGATGCGTGAGGTCGCGGTACTCAACGACTGGGACATTTCGACCGCTTCGAACGACAAAACTTCTTCGAGCGATCTAGAGGAAACACTGTAGGCCGTTTTCGATGCAGACTTTCACCCTCATGGCTGGAAGGACATGCGCCGACTCTTAGTCCCGTGATCCAAGATCGGCGAACGTACCGCTAGGGCCCTTCGATTGCCGGTAGGAACTCGTCGCAGTTCTGTATCGCGCTTTCTTATGCCGCGCGTCTTCCTCGCCCACCTGTTAAACCATCGAGCGGGGCAAATAGAAAACGCAGATCGAGCAAATGCTCGACAATCTGTAGCAGGTTCGCGGGCGACTCGCTCTTGGACACAAACGCGTCCACCCATCTCAGAGCACTCTCTGGTAGCCCATCATCTGCGGACAGCAGAGCGATTAGAACATCGGGCTGGCCAGCTTTCATGTGCTCTGCGACGACATCCCCATTCATTCCAGGCATGTGATAGTCGAGTAGCACCAAATCAACGGGATGGGAGGCAAACAGTTGCAAAGCGTCTGCTCCGCCTGTGGCGACTAGGACGTTGCACCCAGCATCCTCCAACAGCATCTTGCGACCTTCAAGTCCATTCCATTCGTCATCGACACATAGAATTAGAGGCCTTCTCGGCATGGCACTCCTTCGATTTTTCGCCGGACAAGCACAGAAGAACTTGCCTTTGCGTCGTTTCCGGAGCAGCGCCTCGATGTCACAAGCACGATCTGGACCAAACTCGCAAAGCACAGCAGAGCAGAGCCTTAGGTCCGAAAGGAACCTGGGAATGTGAACACTACCTAGTAACGACGGCCACCGAGAAGGTAAGAACATCGCCTGGCCACAGACAACGTCTCCAGGGCTGCCGGACGCTCCGGAAGAGCAGCTGGAGATGTCCCTCGGATTACAATCGAGCGTAGGTGTAAACCGTCCGACGGTGTCGCGATCCAAAAAAATTCCGCCAGATACGAGTCTTGAGAATTGCTGGTGAAATGGTCTCTGGGATCAGAGAAGCCGCAGTTTCTGCAGAGGTGATTAGGCTATGAGTTCAGTGGCTCCGATATTTCTTCCGGATGAATTCAACGCCGCGTCCTACTTCGTAGACCGCCATATCAAAGACGGCCGCGCCGATAAAGTAGCCATCGAATGCGGAGAGGTTCATGTTACCTATCGCCAGCTTTGTGAGCGCGTGAACCAGGTTGGGAACGGGCTGCGAAGGTTAGGAGTACGCATCGAGGAGCGTGTGTTTTTGCTCCTGTTGGATTCGCCGGAGTTTGCCGCCAGCTTCTTCGGCGCCATCAAGATTGGAGCAGTCCCGGTTCCGATAAACACTCTGCTGAAATCCGCGGACTATGAATACCTGCTCAACAATTCACGAGCGCGAGTGGCGATTGTCAGTGACTCATTGATGGCTGGCATTGAGGCGATTCCTAGACAGCAATTGCGCTATCTCGAAACCATCATCGTGGTGGGTGGCGAGCCTCGGACAGGCACTCTGTCGTTCGAAAAACTGGCGCAACAGAGTTCTTCCGTGCTTCAAGCAGAGTCGACTGGGAAGGACGATGCTGCCTTTTGGCTCTATTCTTCCGGCAGTACCGGGCAGCCGAAAGCTTGCGTTCATCTGCAACATGACATGGTGGTTAGTTCCGAAAGATATGCCAAAAGCATACTGAACATTACAGACAAGGATCGCTGCTTCAGTGTAGCCAAGCTCTTCTTCGCCTACGGATTGGGAAACGGACTTTATTTTCCCTTAGCCGTAGGCGCTACCAGCATCCTATTACCGGGCCCACCCAAACCTCAGAGTGTGTTCGAGGTCATCGAACGCGGACGGCCGACGTTGTTCTTTTCGGTTCCATCGAACTATGTCAAGCTTCTCGCTCACACCGCAGCGGATGGAAGGGAATTCGACCTTTCTTGTGTGCGGCATGCGATTTCTGCCGGAGAGGCCTTGCCGGCCACTGTTTTTCATCGCTTCAAAGAGCGATTCGGAGTGGAAATTCTGGATGCCATCGGCTCGACAGAAGCACTGCACATGATCATCTCCAATGTCCCGGGTGCTGCGCGACCTGGCTCCAGTGGAAAGATTATCCCCGGGTTCGAGGCCAGAATCGTGGACGACAACAACCGGCCTGTTGTGCAGGGTGAAATCGGCAATCTTTTGGTTAAGGCCGACTCTACCTGTGCTTACTATTGGAACCAGCATCAAAAGACCAAAGACACAATTGAGGGTCATTGGATCCGGACTGGCGACAAGTACTATCAGGATGAAGACGGATATTTTTGGTACGCCGGAAGAGCCGACGACATGCTGAAAGTGAGCGGCGTGTGGGTCAGCCCCATTGAGATTGAGCGCGCGTTAATCGAGCATCCTGCTGTGCAGGAAGCGGCGGTGGTCTTCCGAAAGGACGAAGACGAACTGCCCAAACCAGTCGCCTGCATCGTGACGCGTGACGGCGCTGCGGGCACACCGGAACTCGCCCGTGAACTGCAGGAATTTGTGCTCAGCCGCTTGCCTGTCTTCAAACGCCCGCATTCGGTGGAATTCCTTCCCGAGCTTCCGAAAACAGCCACCGGAAAGATACAACGTTTCAAACTCCGTGCGGGAGTTAACGAATAGCGCAACCGGAGGCAAATGGACGTCGCAGTCGGCATGCCGGACCTGTGGCCGTTCGTAAAGCGCGTCAAGTCGACCGTAAGCTTTTTCCACAGCCAAGTGCAGCGGCGTGCGGTCCTGAAACGGAATTCTGAGAGGTGTCAGACAAGAGATTCCGGGCGGGCCGGATGGTTTCCGGGTTGCCCGTCATCCGTCCAGAGCCGGCGGCAAGCATTCATGGACTGCCGGTTTGCACAACAGTTCTGACTTCCGGTGAAAAGGTCGGATCGCCGCGTGTGAGTTACGGGGCTTGCCAGTCGAGAGCGTAGATTTCCTGGGTGCCGGTGTCGCGAAGCAGAAGCGGTGAATCGTCGGGGGCCAAACTGAGCCAGACACTGTAGAAACCTGCTTGCCGGAAGTTTTTCAGGTCGGCCACTCGCTCAATCTTCCGGTCGCGAGTGCGTACTCGCATCACTGACGGCTGGTTCTCCTCATGCAAGAAGTAAACATAGTCTCCGTTTTTCGACCAGTTGGGAAAACCACAGGTTATTTTCGCGATCTCATCCCACTTTTGAGTGGCAAAATCGAAAAGCATAAGGCTGCGGGACCGGAAAGGCATGGCAACCATATATCGTCCGTCGGGCGACCAGCGGGGCGAGAAAAGGCCCTTTGAGCCAGGCAACGTCGAAATTTGATTCGTCTTTAGGTCGAGGATCTGGATGGCACCGTTGGGATCAGAGGGCTCGCTACCAAAGGCAATTCTGCTTCCGTCGGACGACCAGGTAGGATCCCACTCTTGTGCGGAGTTCTCAGGTATCAATTCGCGCGGCGTCCCCCCCTCGGTCGAAACCGTGTACAGCTTCGGCTTCTCTGGGCCGGACGAAAATGCATAGAACACGATCTGCTGGCCATCGGGTGACCAGCTAGGCAGTCTGACACTCAGCGGCGGGTAGGTGAGCTGAATTCGCTGACTGCCATCCGATTTGCTTCTCCAGAGTGTGCCCTCCGGGAAGCTGACATAGGCCACCCACTGCCCATCTCTAGAAAAGCTAACGCTATCTGCCGAAATCCCGGAAAGAAGAGGAACGAACTCTGCGGACTTCGTGTCGTAGCGAGCCAGCTCGCCCCGCGCCAGTGCCCCCACCACGAACAGCTTTTTGCCATCCTTGCTGAGTAGAGGCGAGGAGAAACTCATCGGCCCAGAGGTCAACTGGACCGGCTGGCTGTCAGTTTTTCCGAACAAATTCCCCTTTTCCACACGGGCCCAGATATTGCCCTGTGACTGGAAGAGAAAATATTTTCCATCTGGGGTCCAGTTGCCGCAACATTCGTTGGGAGGAGTGTGCCAGGCGGGGAGTAGGGGATGCGGGTCTATCCCGTTGACTGAAACTTGCCAAAGCGAACCCCGCGTGACGAATGCCCCCCCGACTCTGAATCGAATCACCGTGCCGTCCGGCGACCAGACCGGATCAAACGTTTGATCGGGCGCTGAGACGAGCTTGTGGGATTCGGAGCCGTCACTTCTTGCAAGGAATAAGTCGTGTCCGTCGGCGTAGACAATCGTTTGGCCATCAGGAGACCAGGCTGCGGCCTGTCCAGCGGCGTCTCGCAATCTGCGGGGCGATTCGCCGAGCACGGGCAATCCCCAAAGCGGTCCATTGAACGCCGTCTGGCCCACCTCGTCCGCGACCAGCAGAGTTGCCCCGTCGGGAGAAACGGCAAGCAGGAACATGGTCGGGGCGGGAACGGGGACGGGCGCCACTTCCCCACCGGAACTGGACACTTGCGCGATGCGCCCGCCCCCGGAGGTGAACTCGCTGAGATAAAGTCGTGCCCCGTCAGTCCCGATCAGATACTTTTGATTGCCGTCGTGAGTGACCGGGACGTAGCCCGATACTTTGGGCGGAGGGAGTGGGCGAAATTGAAGATAGATGAGAGCCGCGATGACGAGGACCGCCAAGCCTCCGACAGTGGCGGCCCAAGTTTTCCATTCAGGACGACTGGTCTTAGAAACGACGGCGCCTGTCCCGGCCACTGCTGAAATTTCAGAACTGGCTGCCGATATTGTGGCGGCGGACCGTCCCGAGTCTGTGTCTCGCTTCAGCCGTTGTAGGTCGGCCCGCATCTCCGCTGCACTCTGATAGCGCAAGTTGCGGTCTTTCTCCAACGCTTTGTCGATGATACGTTGCAGCTCGGCGGGCATATCAGGATTCAGCCGCACGGCGGAGACTGGCGCTGCATCCAGAATAGCCTTGAAGATCTCTGCGGAACTGCCGGCATGAAACGGCAGTGCACCTGTCGCCATCTCGTAGAGCACGGCACCGAAAGAGAACAAATCGCTGCGGGCGTCCAGTTCTTTGCCGCGAGCCTGCTCCGGTGACATGTAGGCGATGGTGCCGAGCGTAGAGCCGGGACTGGTCAAGTGCGGCTCATCGACCGCTGCCGTCATCGTGTTTGCCAATGCATCCCGGCTTGAAGAATGGGCGAGTGCGACCTTGGCCAGACCGAAATCGAGCACCTTGGCGTGCCCGCGCTTCGTGACAAAGATGTTGGCCGGTTTAATGTCGCGATGGACGATACCCTGGGAATGCGCGGCGTCCAATCCGTCGGCAATCTCCGTCGCAAGCGAGAGCAGGGTTTCGTTATCTAACGGATTTCCCGCAATCAGATGCTTCAGCGTCACGCCATCGAGAAACTCCATGGCAATGAAAGACTGCTCACCGTGTTTGCCGATTTCGTAGATGGTGCAAATATTGGGATGATTGAGAGCCGACGCTGCACGCGCCTCCCGGCGAAAGCGTTCCAGCGCTTGCGGGTCTCGCGACAGTTCATCGGGCAGGAATTTGAGGGCGACAAAGCGGCCAAGCTCCGTATCCTCAGCCTTATAGACCACACCCATGCCGCCACCACCAAGCTTATCGACGATGCGGTAATGCGAGATGGTCTGGTCGATCACTAAGAGATTATCCAACTTTCCGGTCGCCTCATCTTACGGACGCGGCATCGGCCAGTCAACGCATAGCGGCTCTGACACGGTCGCGTCGAACTCAGAACACTTGCCTTTGTACTGGTATTCGCGGAGGTGGCCCCACCCCGCACTACCATTCGGGACAAGACGTAATCGTTACCGGATGGTCGGCTAACCGAAAGTAATAGCGCGATGGGGTCTCCTGGAATCACTTCCGTATAGCCCGTCACTCGGCAAGTTGTGAGGAATGGCCCCATCTCCAGTTCGTCGCATGCCGCTGGCCTTTACATTTCGAGGGGCAGGCCGAGCGCAGACGCGGCAAGTAGCGTCTACCTAACGCAGCGGTCAAGACGTGGCAAAGCGGTCCCTACTCCAACCCCATTTTTTCGCGATGCACTAGCCAAGTACTAACTGCCGACGTACACTCTCGGCACCCTCTTCGAAATGCTGCAGAGGATCTCGTACGGGATCGTCTCGCAGATGCGCGCATGTTCCCCGGCGTCGATGTTCTTGCCATTACTCTCACCTAGGAGGATCACCTCGTCGCCGACTTCGACGCCCGCGATGCCGGTGACGTCAACGGTCGTCAGGTCCATGGAGACGCGGCCCGCAACCGGCGCGTACTCGCCGCGCACGATCACGCGCCCACGATTGGAGAGCAGGCGATGAAAGCCGTCGGCGTAACCGACCGGTAGAACGGTGATCCGGCTCTGTCTCTGCGTTACAAAGGTTCCGCCGTAGCCGACGGCGTATCCGGCTGCAACTTCTTTCAGAGCGATTACCCGCGTCTTCCAGGAGAGCACCGGGCGAAGCGACGCCGCAACCTCGGCGGATTGAGCAGCGCCCACCAAGCGGGAACGGGAGTATCCGTAAAGGGCGATGCCTGGTCGCACCATGGTTTTCCAGGTTTCGGACCGCGAAAGAATCGCGGCGGAATTCGCCATGTGCACTAGTGCGGGACTGAGCCCGTTCGCGATCAGAACGGTGCGAGCTTCTTCGAAAAGTGCGGCCTGCTTTCGCGTCTTCTCCGGATCGCGGACCGACGCGAAATGCGTGCTCACACCTTCAAGCATCAGGTGGCCGCTGGATGCGATGGCTGCACAGACGCCCGGCAACGCCTCTCTCGACGCGCCCAGGCGAGTCATCCCGGTGTCGATCTTGAGATGGACCGGGAGCACGGTCTGCCTCTTCGCCGCTGCCTTTTCGAGCCTTTCAACGTGCCACGCTTCCCATACGACGGGAGTCAGATTATCGGCAACGACCTGGTCTTCTTCACCTTTCCAGATGCCGGTCATCAGAAGAAGGCGAGCCTTAATTCCGGCGCGGCGGAGCGCCATCGCCTCTTCCGTGCCCGTGACACCAAACCAGGGAGCGCCTTCGGACTCGAGCGCTCGCGCGCAGGCGGCGGCGCCGTGGCCGTAGGCGTCGGCCTTGACCACGGCACAGATGCTGACTCCTTCGCCGACATGTTCCCGCACGGCGCGAAAGTTTTGGCGGAGGGCGTCGAGAGAAACCTCCGCCCAGGTTGGGCTGGTGACGGCGGGAAAGCGGTCAAGGCGCGGTGCGTTCACTTTGCAGATTATAACGAGCGCGCCGCGCCTGGCCGTTAACTCCCTGAGAGCACGAAGTTGACGGTGATCTCGGTTTCGATCTCGACCGGTTCGTCATTCAGCAGGTAGGGGCGGTAACGCCATTGCCGGACTGCATCGATCGCGGCACCGGCCAGCATTGGGTGTCCACTCTCAAGGGTCAGGCGTTCAATCGTTCCCGATTTGCTGATGATGGCCCTCAACTGCACCGCCCCCTGAATGCGGGCTTGGCGCGCCAGTGGTGGATACAACGGCTGAACGCGGTAAATGAGATTGCCCTCCGCCCAATGCGAGATTCTGAGCGGATGAGTGGGTGCTGGAGGCTTGGGCGCAACCGCAGGAAGATTGTCTCCGAGGCTGTACGCGACGTCACCGGGTCCTCCGCGCCCGAAGTGGACATTCGGCAAGTCGGGTGCAGGGGGGCCTGATTTCGAATCGTCGATCGGCGCCGCATGGAGCGGAATCCTCTGCGGCTGGAGGAGGTGGTTGTTGAGCAGGTTGCTGACGGATCCCGCTGAGTAGTGCTCGCGCACAACTTCTACCGGCGGGGCCGGTGCGCGCATGGGTGGCACGCTGAGGGTCTGAAGCCATTGCAAACGTGGTGGCCCCTGGACCCAGAACAGCGGGATCGCCACGAGCAAGCTCAACGCCATTGCTTGAAAGGTGAACGAAGCTGCCGCCGACCATCCCCGGCGGGCGGAGTGATCCCAGGAACTTTCCAATGTGCTGAACATGATGTCCTCCGAACGGGCCCCGTTATCGGTACAGACACCTGCCGTGCGGAATTTGCTCCTAGAGGATCAGCGCAGTAAGAAAAGAAAAAGGCCGCGCTTGCACGCGGCCCTGGGAACTATGCTGTTGCGACTGGTGTCCCTACTGCTTCGGCGGATTGGTCGTTGCCGGCGGCTTGGTTGCAGGCGGAGTTGCCGGCTTGGTTGCAGGAGTGGTTGCAGGCTTGGCGCCCCCGGTTGGGGGCTTAGCCGCAGAGGCCGGCGGCGCCGGCACGCCGGACTTCACGTTGTAGGCTTCGATCACCGGCTGCGTAATATCGACGGACTGGCCGTACCAGACGACCGGTCCTTGCGGCCAGGGTTGCGAGGTGTCAATGATCATGCCGAAGCCGTTCTCACTGGCATACTTCACGATTACGGGAGCCATCTTTCCGAGGACTCGCTGCATGATCTCGCCCTGTTGATTTTGAGCTTCCTCGCGGGCGTCCTGCATGGAACGCTCGAACACCTTCTGCTTGGACTCGATCTGCTTGCGCAGTGTAGCGGCCGCGTCCTCGTTCATCTTGTCGCCCTGGGTGCTGAGCTGTTTCTTGAGTCCGTCGATCTCGTCGCTCATGGTCTTGAGCTCGGTCTGCTTGGGCTCGAGTTTCTTGGTGAGGACATCGAAATCGCGGCGTCCCTCGTTGGAGCCAAAAATTGCTCCTTCAATGCTGATGGTGCCGACCTTGGTGCCGGTAGCAGCAGGGATGGCGGAGGCAGCCGAGGGTGCGTTCGGTACGGCGGCATTAGAAGCGGTAGTAGCGGCCGGGGTGGTTTGGGCTAGCGCAAAAAGCGACAGGCCGAACACGGTGGCCGCAAGAATTCGCATAAACTTGCTCGTCATTGGATCCTTTGGACTCCTTCGGATTGGTTCCGGGATTCGCTGGGCTCTACAAACACTTCGCAACCGGACCGATCGGCTCTCCGCGGCGAACGCGCTCCGCGTCGCCGGTGCCCGGCTCTTCACGCCGAACCTC
>WNFB01007141.1_pt1 | contig 12466 bp, 12 predicted proteins | sample 5400501 | NCBI WGS metagenome assembly WNFB01 (sample SAMN13153341, study PRJNA577476) | soil metagenome | isolation source: 200 cm saprolite under Douglas fir tree site 2 hole 1 | place: USA:California | collected 2015-04-18 | reverse complement strand
CCACCACCTCGGCGCCAGCGGCCCGCAAGCCCGCCGCCCGATCGTCCTCGCGGCGGACCATGGCGCGAACCGGAAGCCCGCGATCGAGGAGCAGCCCGGTCACGGTTCGCCCGACCGCGCCGAGTTGACCGGCTGCCCCGGTTACGAGGATCGATCCGTTATCGGCCATGCGATTTCCGGCTCTTTCGTCGAACTCTTAGTCGCCTGAACTCTGTGGATGTCTCTTACCGTGTAGCCGTGAGTGATGCAAGCTCTTTGAGGCCCAGTGCCTCTGTTCAATTGTCGGCGATAGAGCTGCCACCATAGCGACCCGTCCTCCGCCGTTGGGACGCAAGACCGAGCCCAGGAGTCTCAGGGCGTCCGGTTTCGGAGCCGAACCCAGACTTCACCCAGGAATTACCCAGGAAGTTGCTCCCAACCAGACCCAAAGAGACCCAAAGCCACCTACGTCAGAAGCGCTAATTTACGAGGCTTTATTTGTGGCGCGTTAGGTCCAGTCTCGATTTGGAAAGGGCTCATAACCCAAAGGTCGCTGGTTCAAATCCAGCCCCCGCAACCATTGACGACGAGGGGTTAGCGGACGCAGGCGCCGCTAACCCCTTTCGTTTACCCAGGAATTACCCAGGAATTCGGTTTGTCGGCCTATTTCCGGCGCATGGCCCGCACGGCACTCAACTATCTGACCGTGCCGCTCTTGACGCGCCCCCGTCGGCCGCGCACCATCGAGGTCGAGTCGGGTCACGGCTGATTCATCCGCCAGCCCCCGGGGAATCGGGGAATACCCCGCAACGCCACTCGGCCAGGAGGCTTTCGCCATGACAAAAGCTCGCGTCATCGCGGCGACGCTCGCGCTCGCCGCTCTCTGCGCATCTTTCACGGCGCTGAGCCACGCTCAGTCCCAGCCGAGTCTGGAGCGGCTCTACATCCTCAATTGCGGCGAGGGCGTCGCCGGTGACATCTCACGCTGGTCGCCGGGCGTGAACGAGGGCAAGCCGATGGACTTTGTCGACAATTGCTACCTGGTCAAGCACGCGCAAGGCTGGATGCTGTGGGACACCGGCGTCGCCGACGCCATCGCAGCCATGCCAGACGGGCAGAAGCCCGCCGATCCGCGGGCGACGCACTGGAAGCGGCCGAAGACGCTCGCCAGCCAGCTGGACCAGCTCGGTGTCAAGCTCTCGGACATCAAGTATGTCGCGGTCTCCCACAGCCACCCCGACCACATCGGCAACATTGAGATGTTCCCGCAGGCCATGCTGCTTGTGCAGAAGGCGGAATACGAATGGCCTGGCGCCAACAATATGCCGCGCTTCAAGCCCGAGCATCCGGTCACCAAGCTCGAGGGCGACAAGGACGTGTTTGGCGACGGCAGCGTCACGATCATCTCGACGCCCGGTCACACGCCCGGCCATCAGTCGTTGGTGGTGAAGCTGCCGAAGACCGGGGCGCTGCTGCTGTCCGGGGACGCCGTCCACTTCCAGTCGAACTGGGAGAACCGTCGCGTGCCGGCCCTCAACATCGGACAGGAGCAGACGCGCGCCTCGATGCAGCGCATGGCCGATATCCTGGCGAAGGAGAAGGCCACGCTGTGGATCAACCATGACAAGGCGCAGCGCGACACTCTGAGGATGGTGCCCGAGTATTACGAGTGAGGGCAAAGGTCGCTGGTTCAAATCCAGCCACCGCAACCAGCAAAGACGGCGTGGCGCCAGCACAAGACGAGACGGGCTATTCAATCACCTGATCCGCCCGCTGCAGGAGCGATGGCGGGATCGTGAGGCCGAGCGCCTTGGCGGTCTTGAGGTTGATCACTAGCTCGAACTTGGTAGGCTGCTCGATAGGCAGGTCGCCGGGCTTGGCGCCTTTCAAGATCTTGTCCACGTAAGTCGCGGCACTCGCATACATGCGGGTGAGACTTGCTCCGTAAGCTACGAGCCCGCCGGCCTCCGCGCCCTCGCGTAGCGCGGACATCGTAGGCAGCCGGTTCTCTCGGGCGAGTCGGGCGATCGCCGCGCGGTTTTGGAAGAGGATCGGCGTGGTCGTAACGAGAACCGCGTCGGCCCGTTCTCGGATCGCGGCCGCGAAGGCGGCTGGGAGATCGTATGAGGGACTTCGGAGCTCGAGCGACTGGACCCGAAAACCGAGCGAGCGGGCGCTAGCGTCCGCGGCTTTGAATTGGTCGCCCGCAGAGACCTCCCAGAGGATCGCCACGCGGCTAGCCTTCGGCAAGGTCTCTCTGAGCAGCTCCACTCGTTTCGTCGTCAGCTCGATCTGCTGCAAGAACACCCCGGTGATGTTGCCCCCAGGCCGGGCGAGGCTGGAAACATACCCGAGTGCGATTGGATCGTAGTCGATCGCCACAATGACGATGGGCAGTGTGCCTGCCACCTTTCGTGCAGCACGTGCCGCGGGCTCGGCGCCCCCCGCGACGAGGAGGGCGATGTCGAGGCGAACCAGCTCGGCAGCCAGGCGGGGCAGGAGGTCGGGATTAGCTGCGCCGGTACGAAATTCGATAGCGATGCTTCGGCTGCCGACGTAACCGAGCTCGTGGAGCTGTTCCTCGAACGCTCGTATCCCGGGCTCGGAACGGGATACCACAGCGAGGAACCCAATGCGGGGAACCTTCGCTCCCGGCGGCGCTCCGGCGGCGAGCGGCGCGGCGAGGAGGCCTCCTGCCAAGGTCGCGATGAATGCCCGCCTTTCCATCACTCGATCACCTGGTCCGCCCGCGCCAGCACCGACGGCGGGATCGTCAGACCAAGGGCCTTGGCGGTCTTGAGGTTGATCACCAGCTCCCGTTTGCTGTGCCCCGGCGGGGAGCGGCGCGGCGAGGAGACCGAGCGTTGCACCGGAGATGAACGCTCGCCGGTCCATCATTCAATCACCTGATCCGCCCGCAACAGGACTGACTGCGGGATCGTCAGCCCGAGTGCCTTGGCGGCCTTCAGGTTGACGACCAGCTCGAATGTTTTCGGGCGCTCCACGGGCAGGTCGCCGGGCTAGCCCAGCTCGCGCAGGCCCTCGCGGAATGGCCCGACGAGATTGGCCTCGAGGGCAGGCGTGGTGTTGCCGAGGAACCCTATCCGGTGAACTCTTCCCGCCGGCTGCTGCGCCCAAACAACGAGCGGCGCGACGAGGAGGCAGCCGGCCAGAGTGCCGATGAACACCCGGCGGTTCGTCACTCGAGCACCTAGTCCGTCCGTTGCAGGAACGACTGGCGGAGAGCGTCAGGTCGGATTCGTACCATGGAGTATCGCGTGGACCGTCTGCTCGAGACGTCGCACCCGACGTGACAGGATCGTGAGCATCCGCCTGATCAGGTCTGGAGTCTCATCCAGCAGTCGCCAGAAGTGGGAGCGATCTACGATCAACAGCCGAAGATCCGTCGTCGCTACGATCGTCGCCGATCGAGGTTCTCCATCGAGCAGGCTCATCTCGCCAAAAAACTCACCCGGATGTAACTGGGCGCCAGTACCGACGGGCGTTCGCACCGCCACCGTGCCGTCGATGATGACAAAGAATGACTCGCCGGGCTCTCCAATCTGGGTGACCGCGCTCCCCGCCGGAATGTCGACGATCCGCGACAGTTCCGCGATCCGACGAAGCTCGTCCTCGTTGAACCCGCTGAAGAGCGGCACTCGCTGCAGATGTCGGATCCGCGCATCGCTGGAGGACTCTGTCGCTCCGGCGCGTGCCGGCTCTGCCTCATCGGGATCATTGAAGGGTAAGCGATCGGTTCGCGGATCGAACTCCATAGCCGCCTCCTAGGTGTCCCGGTCCGCCTCGGCCTGCTCGAGCCGGAACCGCATGCCCATCTCGCGGTACCTCGTCGTCGCGGTGGCGAGGTGCTCTTCGACGATCGTATCGAAAACCGGCTGCAGATCGGTTGGCGAGTTGGAGATCGCGCGCAAAATCTCGGCCGTCGCAGCCTGCTGGACACACGCCTCGCGCAGGGCGGCCGTGGTCTCCGCAAGGGATGCCGCATATGGGCCACTCGCCGTACCCGCATCCAGCGGTGTTGCGCACTCGCCGCAGAACTTCTGGCCGGTGGGGTTCTCGTGCTGGCACCGCGGACACTGCATAGGGAGGCCTCCCAGCGAGCCGGGACTGGACAGGTCGGACAGGTGGCACGAGGGTAGTCTGACAGCGCAGAGCGGTCAAGGAACCTGGATCTAGGAGGGGTAGGGGCGGCGCTGAGCCACTCTTTCGCTTCGCGGGAGTCACCCAGGAATTCGCTTGGTGGGCAGCGTGTCGACGTACATCGTCGTCTTCTGAGCCGCCATTCGGAGATCGTCCTCGCTGACGATGTTGTAGCGGTCGAACATGCTGCGGGTGAGGTGGCCGGTCACCGCCATGGCCACTCGTTCGGGGACACCCGCGCGGACCATGTTCCGGGCCGCCGTGCGACGCAGGTCGTGGAACAGCTTGTCAGGGACCCCGGCCGCCTGGCAGGCGATAGCCCAGGCCTTTCGGAAGTCTCCCACGGGCTCGCCGTCTCGGTGGAACACCAGCGCGGAGACTCGGACGTCGCCGTCCTTCTCGAGCAACCGGGCCTGCCAGCGGCGGTCAATCAGCTCGGCCAGATCACCTTCCAGCATGACGGTGCGGCCTCGGCCGGTCTTGGCGGCCTCGGGGCGGAGCCGGATGGCCCCGGCATCCGGGTCCACGTCGGTCCACTTCAAAGGGATGATTTCGCCCTTCCTCCAGCCGGTGAGGTAGGCGAATCGGGTGAAGTCCTGCAGGTAGCCGGGCAAGGCAGCGACCACGGCTTCCAGATCGGGCCGCTCGAAGAAGCCCTGCCGGGTGTTGTTCTCGGGCAGCACCCTGACCTTCGGGATGGAAGGCAGCAGCTGACGGTCATGGGCGAGACGCAGGGCCCGGCGAAGCAGCTCCAGCTCCCGGTTGATGGTCGCGTTCGACTTCTCGTCCTCCCGGCGCGTGGTGACGTAGGCCTCGATCGCCCGGAAGTTGATTTCAAGCGCGCGCCAGTCCCCGAAGTGGTCTCTCAGGGGCTTGAGGTGGGACAGGACGGAGGCAAGGGACTTGACCCTACGCACCCTGTAGTCCGACACGAGATCGTCTAAGAGAGAGCCAAATTGGAGCTGCCGGTGTTGGGGCGTCGTGAACTGCTTGAGTCCTTGCCGGTCGGCGGCGAGCTCATCCAGCTTCTGCCGGTGGACCCGCTTGGCGAGCTTCAGGTCTGGGGTCCCGGTGGAGATCTCGTGCTGCGTGCCTCGGACACAGATGACTGAGAACCAATTCACCTGACCCTCGACTCGGATCAGCGTGCCATCGCCGCGCTTCCCGACCGTCACCCGCTCGATCACCCGCATGGACGGCCGTCCTTGGCCTTCCGTTGCAGGTGACGTTGGACGTCGCTCATGCGGAACTTGATGTGGTGGTCGGTGTCCTTGTAACCGCCGAGGCGCTTCCAGTGGCGGTAGACGAAGTCCTGGGACATGGCGAGGAGCGAGGCGGCTTCCTCCAGGGGCGCCCGCGCCCCTCACTTCTTGACGAGGCCAGCCCGGCCCCGTTTCGACTAAGATACCCGCTCGTATGCCCACAGAGACCGTGGCCGCGGGCACCCTGATCGGACGGCCCAGCCTCATGGGCGATATATCGGGGGGCGTCACCGCCGGGATCCTCACCATCCCGGTGAGCATGGGCTACGGTCTCCTGGCCCTCCAGCCGCTGGGCGAGGGCTACCTCTCGTATGGGATAGTCGCCGGGCTCATGAGCGCCATCGTCGTCCTCCTCGCCTGCGCCCTTCTTGGTGGCTCGGCCGGGCTCATGTACACGCCCAGGAGCGTCGTGACCCTCGTGATGGCCGCCGTGGTCCTCGAGGGCGTGGCTCGCGGCCCCGCCGTCGTCGCCGCGCATGGAGATGTCGGCCGCACCCTCACCCTGGTCTTCTTCGTGGTCTTCATGGCGGGGCTCTTCCAGGCGCTCTTCGGCGCCGTGCGCCTCGGGCGCCTCATCCGCTACATTCCCTCGCCGGTCATGTCGGGATTCCAGAACGCGGTGGCCGTGCTCATCCTGCTCGCCCAGGTGGACACGCTGCTTGGATTTCGCCGACACGTGCCTCTGAGCGCGATCGGCTCCAACCTGACCGCCGTGCAGCCGCTGACCCTTGCCGTGGGCCTCCTCAGCTGCCTGGCCATGTGGTACGGCCCGCGCCTCACGAAGAGCATTCCGCCGGCGCTCCTCGGGCTCTTCGTCGGAACCGCCGCGTACTACGCGGTCTCGACCGCGGGCTATCGCGCCCTTCTCGGACCGATCATCGGGCCTCTGCCATCGGCCCTGCCCGTGCCCCGCTATCTTCCCGGATTCGGCGGCCTCCTGGCCGAGCACGGGATGTGGCCCGTGCTCCTTACCCTGGGCGTGGGGGCCTTCGGTCTCGCCGTCGTCTCATCGCTGGACGTCCTCCTCTGCGCGCGACTCATGGACGGGGTGACGGGGGAGCGAGCGAGCGGGCCCCGGGAGCTCGTCCGGATCGGGCTGGGCAACGTCGTCGCGGCCTGCTTCGGGGGGATCTCCAGCGGCGTGAATCTGGGGGCGAGCTTCGCCAACCATCGAGCGGGGGGACGGACGCGCCTGGCCGCGGTCATCGCCGCCGCGGTGATCCTGCTCGCGGTGCTCTTGCTCAGTCCGGTCATCGCCATGCTGCCGCGAGTCGTCGTGGCTGGCATGCTGGTCGTGGTGGGCATCCAGCTCTTCGACCGGACGACCCTCCAGCTGCTCGCCCGGGCGATCGGCGGCCAGCTCCTCCACTGGCGCGTGATGGTCCTGGACCTTCTCGTGATCATGCTGGTCGCCGCGACCATCCTCGTCTTCGATCCCGTGGTCGGCGTGGGCATGGGGATGGCTCTCGCCGTCGTGTTCTTCCTCGTCCGGATGAGCAAGTCGGTGGTGCGGCGCAGCTATCACGGCGACGTCGTGCGCTCCCGGAAGGCGCGGGACCCCCGGCTGATGGGGCTGCTCGCGGCACGCGGGCGGCAGATCGTGGTCTTCGAGCTGGAGGGGCCCATCTTCTTCGGTACCGCGGAGGACCTGGCCACCCGGGCTGAGGAGCCCGAGGCGGGAGCGGGTGGCTACGTCGTGCTCGACTTCAAGCGCGTCAACGAGCTGGACAGCACGGGCGCGCGCATTCTTGTCCAGATCAACGACCGGCTGAGGAAACGGGGCGGGTGCCTCCTCATCAGCCACGCGCACGAGAACCATCTCGTGTCCAGCGTCCTGCGCGACCTGGGGGTGACGGGCGCCCTGGGCGACCACGCGTCGTTCGTCGACACGGATGCCGCGCTCGAATTCGCCGAGGACCGGCTCATCCTGGCCCATGCCCCCGGCCACGCGCTCGACGGCGAGATGCCCGTGGACCGGCTGAGCGTCCTCGACGGATTGAGCGAGGAGGAAGGCGCCGTCGTGCGCGCTCTTCTCGTGCGTCGCGCCTATGCCAAGGACGAGATCGTCATCCAGGAAGGCAGCCCCGATCGTGACCTCTTCCTGATGGCGCGCGGCGTGGCCAGCGTCAAGGTCGGGCTCCCGGGGCAGAGCCGGCAGCGCCGGCTCGCGTCGTTCTCCGCGGGCACCGTCTTCGGGGAAGTCGCGCTGCTGGACCGGCAGCCGCGCTCGGCCACCGTCACCGCCGACGAGGCCGTGGTCTGCTACATCCTCTCCGAGGATGCCTTTCGCGCGCTGGTCAAGGATCACCACGCCATCGCGATCAAGCTGCTCACCAACCTCGGGAGCGAGCTGGGCCGGCGGCTGCGCCGGGCGAACGCGATGATCTCCGAGCTGGAAGGCTGACAACGTGGCGCCCTTGCAGCTCGTACCTATCATCGTCGCCGGCCATGGCGGGCGACGCCTCGTGATGGCGCGCTGGGGCTTCCATCCCGGCTGGATGAAAGCCAGCAAGCTCGCGCTGTGACAGCGGCTCCTGGTTCCGGGGGCGGCCAGCGTCTGAGTCTGGCACCTTATTTCAGGGTGACGGAGGCTACGAGTAGGCCACGATGACCTCGCGGCGCTCGCCACCGCCCTCCGCCCCGCGGCCGCGGGAGCGCCCGCCGCGTGATCACCGCCGTTCGGCCATGCGCGCCGCGAGACAGATCTATTCCCCATGAACGCTAGCCTAAGAACAGGCGAACATATGCGCCCGGCTGTCTCCTTCGCCTACTGCCCGCGTACTCCGTACTCCCGCTTGTGCGCTTCCCACCACCTGCGCCAGTGGTTCGCGACGCGCGTGACCGCGTCATCGCGCAGAGGGCATCCTACGATATCGCAGACTTCGGGATCGGCGCCCGCCCCGAGTGTTGTCATGGTGCCGTCCGGCGTGATCGCGATGTGCGTGGCGCTCATAAGACCAACAACGATCGACAGGACGATGTGCCGCTGGCCATCCTTGAACCGATCGAGCGCCTCGAACAACACCGGCACGCTGCTATTGCCGATGATCGCCGGCAGAAGCTCGGCCTCGCGCCACGGGTTCGGAGTGGTCTTGAGACGACGCATGAGAACGCCGCCGACCTTCGCGTCGCCGGCGAACGGTCGCAGCAGATCGAGGGTCTCGAGTTGTCTCGGAAAGCTTGACGTTTCGAGCAGAGCGAGCAGGGTATCCCGCCACTCGGGCTCGCGCGTGTTCTTTTCGCCGAATACGCTCAGAGCGCAGAAGATGTCCGGGCTGCCGATAGGATGGAACCTGAGCACCGTCGCCTTGAGCGTGGCGTAGTCAGGCACACGTGCGGCGAGAAACTCCAGTTCATCGCAACCCCATTCGGCAGGACGCAGCGCGGTGACGTAGGTGCGGAGGAAGCGCGGTCGGAAGCGCTTGAGCGCCTTGAACAGCTGCGAGTAATACGACCCGATGTCGAGGGGCGACCTCGGGAGAGTCTTGAGGAGACTCGTGTACAGCGCCTCACACATCGTCGATCGCATCGGCGGGTTGGCCGCCATGTCGGGGACGAAGTGTTCCCACCTCTGCGCGCGGCGATCCCGGCGCGATAGCCCGAGGTCGGTCGCCACCCACAGGTATTTCGCGTCTGAGACGAGGTCATGCACCACGAACCCGCATGGCCCGTCATCGCGTCCTTCGAAGGTGTCCAGTCGGTCGGCGTTCCAGTCGTAGCGCGCCAGCCCATGAGTCGGTGGACGTCCGGAGCACTCATAAAAGCCAGTCGTGGCAAGCCAAAGCCACTGACCGTCATGCGCAATGTGATCGATGGACGAATCCCGGATGACGTTCGGCCGGCGGACGATCGTGACTCCGGTCTTCGGATCGTGGCGGCCGATTCCTCCGACGCCACTCGTTCCCTCACCATCATAGAACGAAATGCCGAACCAGATAGTGCCGCTGTGCTCCGTCCATGCGCCTATCTCCTGCGCGATCTCTTCGGCGTGCTTCAACTCGGGACGTAGCGCCACGGCCTCAGGCTTCGACAGCGCGATGGCCGGAGCGGGAGACCCGGGGCGTGTGCTGCGTCGGTCACAGCCGTTCGGCTCTTTGCATTCGAACGGACCATCGAGTGTCCAGCCGCCCGCCTCGGCGTATTTCAACGCTGGTAGTCGCCTCGAAGGGACCGTATGGTCGCCTGCCTTTCCACCCAGCAACGCTCGAAGCCCCGTCGGCGTTTGGTCGAGACGAACGACAGAAGGATAGAGCGCTTCGTCGTAGCACACGGATTCCGCCCACGCCGCCGGCGCCCCAAGGACAACGAGTCCCAGAACTATCGCCGCGAGGCTTCGTGACAATACCCGACCGGAAAGTAGTAGCTGTACTGGCGGCACCTGCTGCAACAACCCCCCCAATTGACACCGCCTAACGCCGCCGCTCAGCGGCCGGCGGAGCCGGTCCGCTGAAGCGGCGGTACGGTCCGGAGACATAGGTAACAGTTTAGTCCAGGGACATGGGTAACAACACACTGGCGGGGCACTGGAGGAGGTGCCCATGCCGTGGAGGAACGCATCACCCATGGACCAGAGAACGCAGTTCGTTGGCGAGCATCTTCGGGGCGGACGGACGATCACGGAGTTGTGCGACGACTACGGGGTGTCTCGCAAGACGGGGTACAAGTGGATCGAACGCTATCTGCGCCAGGGCGCGGCCGGTCTCGAGGAGCGCTCGCGCCGACCGCGCCGCTCGCCGAATGAGACGGCCGAGGAGATCGTGACGGCGATCCTCGAGGCGCGGCGCCGGCATCCGTCCTGGGGGGGCAAGAAACTCCTGGCGCTGTTGCAGCGGCGCCATCCGCGGTGGCTCCTCCCCGGGCGCTCTACCGCGTGCGACATCCTGAGCCGCCACGGCCTGGTGCCGACCCGACGCCACCGTCGGCGGCTCGGGCATCCGGGCAAGCCGACGAGCCAGATCCTGGCGCCCAACGACGTCTGGAGTGCCGACTACAAGGGCCAGTTCCGGACGGGCGACGGCCGTTACTGCTATCCGCTGACCGTGACCGATGGCTTCAGTCGGTATCTCTTGGGCTGCCAAGCGCTGAACTCCACGGCGGGCGTCGAGGCGAAGCCGGTCTTTACCCGGCTGTTTCAGGAGTATGGCCTGCCCACGCGGATCCGCACGGACAACGGCGTGCCCTTTGCGACCACCACCCTGGCGCGTCTCTCGAAACTCTCGGCGTGGTGGGTCCGCCTGGGCATCCTGCCGGAATTCATCGAACCCGGGCGGCCCGACCAGAACGGGCGGCATGAACGGATGCATCGCACGCTGAAGGCCGCGACCACTCGGCCCGCGGCGGGCAGCCTCGCCGCCCAACAGCGACGCTTCAACACTTTCCGCGAAGAGTTCAACCAAGAGCGCCCCCACGAGGCCCTCGATCAGCAGACGCCGGCGTCGTGCTACGCGACTTCCACCCGGGAGATGCCGGCGCAGCTGCCCGCGCTTGAATATCCCGACCGCTTCGAAGTCCGCTACGTCAGCGCCAATGGCGGCATCCGGTGGAACGTCTATTTCGGGCCGCTCAAGCTCGGGCGTCTGCTGGAGCGCCACCTGCGGATCGAAGACGCCTATGGCAGACTGAAGCGCCGAACTGTGTAACCCATGTCCCCGGACTGTTTTGTTACCTGTCTCCCCGACCGTTCAGGCCCTCCGCCGTACTCTGCATGATCCGGTTGGTCTCCTGCATGGTGAGCATGGCCTGGGCCGTGCGGCGATTCATCTCGCCCTGGCTGATGCTCCACGACTGCCAGACCTCGGTCATCAGCGGGAGCGCCTGGGGAAAGATCTCGGCGGGAGCGGTCAGCAGGGTCATGTAGTACTGCCAGTAGCCGTTGCCGAGCATCGCGGTGTTGACCAGCGCGAAGGAGCGATAGCGACGGCCCTGGGTGATCTGGTCCGCCAGCAGGTACGCGGCGCGCGCGTTCTGGGAGAGCGGCGGCGTCGGGACCATCTCCACGATCCTCGCCTATGCCGAGCCGCCACTCCGGCGCGCCACCACCTCGGAGACCCACGCGTACGCCTCCTCGGTCGACCCGATTTATATCGCCCCGAGGTCTGCGGCTAACCTTTCGAAATCTTTCGAGATCCCGTTCCGCGGCACCGTCGCTGAGCCGTCTACGCACCCGACGCGCGCCCCGAAGGCGCCCCGGCGCCGGACGGGCCGCCGTAGACCCGCCCTGCCGGGCGCCGCGCAGAAGCGGTCCCCGCGGGCGAAGGCCGCGCCGTGATCGTGCTCTGCGCCTGGTGCGTGCAGGCGGACGAGCCCGCGTTCTTGAACGAGCAGCCGCCCTACCGCGACACGCGGATCAGTCACGGGATCTGCCCGCGGCATCGGGAGGAGTGGACGCAGCAGCTCGCGGCGCACGCGGCGGCGCTGAAAGCCCGCCAGGAGGAGCAACCGCCATGACCGAGGTGGTGGCGCCGGAGCGCCGGGCACGTGGTGGACCCGGGGGCACGGTGTGCGGAGCTCCTAGGCCCTGCTTGACTGAAAAACCTGCGGCACTCGGGGGAAGAGGAGGATACACATCATGGGCAAGGCATTTGCGGTCGTGGTAGCGCTGTCAGTCGCGGCGCCGGCGTTCGCGCAGATCAAGTCCGCCAAGGAGCAGCGCCAGGACTTCCAGAGGGCCTCGGGCGTCTGCCAGGCGTCCGTGAACGACCAGCGGGGCCGGGGCCGCGGGGTGGCTCGGCAGCAAGGACTTCAAGGCCCAGGCAGACGCGGACGGGACCGTGAACACGGTCGGGACCGACCAGGCCCGGTTGGTGCGCCGGATTCGCGACCGACTCACGCGCACGCAGGCCGCCCTGGCCCGCCAGCTAAGCGGGAGCCGCGTCACCGTCGCGCGGTGGGAGACCAGGGTGTGCGCCATCCCCGAACCGACCGCGCGACTGCTTCAGCGGATCCGCAACGAACGACGAGAGCCGCGCGCGCGATCCAGGTGATGGGTGGGGTGGCGGCGCGTGGGAGCGACACCCCCGTCAGGTGGCCCATCATCGCGTCCGGAGACATCGGCAAGGAGACGG
>WNFB01004456.1_pt1 | contig 12470 bp, 9 predicted proteins | sample 5400501 | NCBI WGS metagenome assembly WNFB01 (sample SAMN13153341, study PRJNA577476) | soil metagenome | isolation source: 200 cm saprolite under Douglas fir tree site 2 hole 1 | place: USA:California | collected 2015-04-18 | reverse complement strand
TGGAAAGCAAGATCTCGCCGCCGGGGCCGATCACGGGGCGGAACAGCGGCTTTGGCAGCTCGCTGGTGCTGCGTGGCGATAGCGCGTTCATCGGCGCGCTGACCGATCGGGGCGCGGGAGCCGTCTGGGTGTTCGCGCGCGACTCCGCGGCCGGCCGCTGGAATCCCGTCACGCGGACGCTCCCGTTTGACGGGAGCTTCGGCACGCGCTACGGCATTGCCCTCGCCGAGGTCGGCAACGAGCTGTGGGTCGGAGCCGACGGAGCGAATGGATTCCAAGGACGTGTCTTCCTTGTCACGCGCGACTCGACTGGCTTCCCGACCGCTACGAGATTCGGGCCGCCCGCCACCATGCAAGGGGGCCGCACACAGTTCGGTGCAAAGATCGCCGCTTCGCCATCGCTCGTCGCCATTGCCATCCCCAACGAGGATTACGGCGAGGGCGGTGTGATGCTGTACAGCGGCCGGCCGACCGGCGCGTGGGCCGTGGCTGCCCACCTCGTCGGCGACGTCACCACGCTGCCCGCGATCACCGGTGCGAACCGCGAGTGCACCAACGGCAAGGTCCAGATCTTCGACTGCAATCAGGTGGACCTGATGTCGTTCCTGCCGGTTTCGGCGATCGGCGGCAAGCGCGGCGTGCAGCTCAGCGACGTCTGGGGCTACGACGATCCGCAGACGGGCCATGCGATCGCGATCGTCGGTCGCGTGGACGGCACGTCGTTCGTCGATATCACCGATCCCAGCCATCCCGTTTACCTCGGCGATCTGCCGAAGACCGCGGGGTCGCCAGGCACGTTCTGGCGCGAGATCAAGACGTACAAACACTACGCCTTCATCGTGTCGGACGGAGCGCGCAACCACGGCATGCAGGTCTTTGATCTCGACCGGCTGCGCGGCGTGCGGACTCCGCAAACGTTCACCGAGGATGCGCACTACGGCATGGCGCACAGCGTGCACGACATCGCCGCCGATACCGTCAGCGGCTACGTCTATCTCACGGGCTCGAACGCCGGCGGCGAGATGTGCGGCGGCGGGCTCCATATGGTGGACGTGCACGATCCGCTGCATCCCAAGTTCGCGGGCTGCTTCTCCGATCCCGCGACCGGCCGTCAGGGCACCGGCTACACGCACGACGCGCAGTGCGTCGTATACCACGGGCCCACCGCGAAGTACCAGGGTCGCCAGATCTGCTTCGGCTGGAATGAGACCCACCTGTCGATCGCCGATGTGACGGACAAGTCGCATCCCGTCGCGATCTCGCGGGCGACCTATCCCAACGTCGGCTACGCGCACCAGGGGTGGCTCACCGACGACCAGCGCTACGCCTACGAGGACGACGAGCTGGACGAGATCCAGGGGTTCGTCGACGGAACGCGGACGTTGATCTGGGACGTCAGCGATCTCGACAACCCGGTCCTGGCGGGACAGTACATCTCCAAGAACAAGGCTACGGACCACAATCTCTGGCTCGTTGGCAACACGATGTACCAGTCGAACTATGTCGCCGGCCTGCGCGTGCTCGATATCACCGATCGGCTCCATCCCAAGGAGATCGGGTTCTTCGATACGCATCCCGTGGGTCCTGATGAACCGGGCTTCGAGGGGACGTGGGGTAACTACCCGTTCTTCAAGAGCGGGATCGTCGCAGTGTCGAGTATGAGCGAGGGGCTCTTCATCTTGAAGAAACACCCGACGCCGCCGGTGCCATGAATTTTCTTCTTGCGCTGCTGTCCCCGATCTTCGTCTACGTTGCGAATCAGGCATCGGGGAAGGTCACGGTAATCGACGCGGCGACGGATTCCGTCGTCGCCGTCGTCGATTTCACGGCGCTCGGCTTCTCGGCACACCCCAAGCCGCATCATATCGTCGTCGAGCCGGACGGATCGTACTGGTACGTCTCGCTCGTCGGTGACAACGCGGTCGTGAAGCTCGACCGCGCCAACCACGTCGTTGCGAAGGCGGAGACTGTGACGCCGGGGTTGCTCGCGCTCGATCCCAAGAGCGATCTGCTCTACGCGACACGCTCGATGTCGGCGGTGAACGCGCCCGCGCGCATCGCGGTCATCAACCGCAAGACGATGACGCCGGAGGAAGTCGAAGTGTTGGTGCCCCGGCCGCACGGACTCGCCGTGGCGCCCGATGGCCAGCACGCCTACGTCGCGAGCCTCGGCGCCAACCAGATCGCGGTCTATGATGCCAAGCGCGAGCAGGTCGCTATCGTCGATGTCCCGGGCGGCGACACGAGCCAGGTCATCGTGCAGCTCGCGGTGTCTCCGGACGGCCGCACGCTCGTCGCCACGGCGCAGCTCACGGGGAGGCTGCTCGTGTTCGATCTCGCTGACCCGACGAAGCCCAAGCTGGTTCAGAAGGTCGCGACGGGCGATTGGCCCTGGCTCGTGGCCTTCACGCCGGACGGCGCGGAGGTGTGGGTGCCGAATCAACGGTCCAATGATGTGACGGTGGTGGATGCGAGGCGCTGGCGGGTGGTCACGACGGTGAAAGGTGATTTCGCGCAGCCCGATGGGATCGCGATTTCGGGCGACGGCCGCCTCGTGTTCGTGGCCAATCACAACACCGACAACGTGATGAACATGGGCGGCATCAGCATGGCGATGCCGATGCCGGGCTCGACTGCCGCCCCGGGTCGCGTGATCGTGATCGACGCGCGACGGCGCGCAGTGGTGCGGCGCATCGATACCGTGCCCGACGGAGCGGGTCTCGGCCTTGGAGGGAAGCCCTGAGGCTCGCCTGGCTGGTCGTGCTTGGTACTGCCTGCGCCCTCCACCATCCTCCACCATCGTCGACAACCTCCACCAACTTCATCCGTGCGATTTCCCCTTTCCCAGTCTTCGACTCTACCGGCCACGCCTACGCTCTTCCGTTCCTAGGAGGCTTTGAGCACCCGCGTCCCCAGCTGCTCGACATCGATGGCGACGGCGTCATCGACCTCTTCGTTCAAGAGGTATCGGGTGAGCTGGAGCTGTTTCAGCGCGACGCGCGGGGTGCGTGGCAGCTTCGCGACGACCGCTTCCAGCGCATCGACATCGGCGAGTGGTACCGTTTCGTCGATGTCGACGGCGATGGCCTCTTTGATCTGTTCACCGAGTCACCGCTGAGCTACATCCGCTACTATCGCAACGTCGGGACGCGGACCGCACCGCGCTTCGTCGTCGCGGCCGATACGCTGAAGGACGTGCAGGGCCAGCCGATCTACGCCGATCGCCAGAACATCGCCCAATTCGCTGACATCGATTGCAACGGCAAGCTCGACATGCTGCTGGGCCGTGTCGACGGCACCATCACGCGCTACGAGATGGAAGGCCTCGACAGCCTCCATGCACCGCGATTTCGGCTCGTGACGGAACGGTTCGAAGACATCCAGATCATCGGACAGCGCCAGCCCTCGCTGCATGGCGCCAATACGATGGCGGTGTTCGACGTCGACGGCGATGGCGATCCCGACATTCTCTGGGGCGATTTCTTCGAGCCGGGTCTGTTATGGATTCGCAACCAGGGGACGTGCAGTCATCCCGATTTCCACGGCGATCGGATTCCATTTCCACCGGGAGCGCCGCTCGAGACGAGCGGCTACAACGCGCCCGCCGCCGGCGACCTGAACGGCGACGGCAGGCTCGATCTCGTTGTGGGGGTGTTGGGCGGCGCGTTCAATCCGGTGAAAACGAGCACCGCGAATCTCTATGAGCTGGATCAGACCGCGCCGGGCGTCTGGTCGGTTGCGACCACGCATCTGCTCGATGGGATCGACCTCGGCGCCGAAGCCATCCCCGCGTTTGCGGACATCGACGGCGACGGCGATCTCGATCTCGTGGTCGGCACGAAGATCGAGCCCGACAATCCCAGAACTGGCGGGCTGTACTGGTTCGAAAATGTCGGCTCGCGCACAGCGCCGGCGTTTCGTCTCCGGGGTCATCTGTCGGTGCTGCCGGCATTTCACAACGCGCCGGCACTCGGCGATCTCGACGGTGATGGCCTGCCCGATCTCGTGGTCGGCCAGTTTCAGGACGCGGTGGCGTGGTATCACAACAGCGGAAAGAGCGGCCCTGACCGCTTCGTGCTGGTGGACTCGGCAGTCGTGCGGTTGCCGCACGGCAGCAACGGCGTCCCCGAGCTCTATGACATCGACGGGGACGGCGACCTGGATCTCTTCGTGGGCGATGCTAGTGGTCGCATCGCGTTCTTCAGGAATGACGGATCCAGGAGTGCGCCCCATTTCGTGTTGGTGACCGACGACTACTTCGGCAGACGCGTCGGCAGGCGCGCGGTGCCGCGCTTCATGGGTAGGACGTTGATGATTGGGACGGAACAGGGCGGGCTCGACTCGACTCTTGGCGCTCGCCTGCCGGCCTACGCGGCGCCTGCCTTTGCCGACATTCGCGGGACCGGAACGCCGGATCTCTTCGTGGGCGGAGCGGGCGGCGGAATCTTTTACTTCAGGGCGAATCACCCCAAATAGTTGCCCCACTCGACACTTCTGACCGCCAGTTGCGTATTGTTCACATCCCTTGTCCCGGACTCCCTGATGCTAAAGCCTGTCCTGCAGCTCGCCGCGGTTGGTGTCGTCGGCGTTGTTCTGTGGAAACTCGCTGGCGCTTTCCTGCTGCCGTTGGTTTTCTTCGTCTTCAAGATCGGCTTGATCGTCGCGTTGATCATGCTGGCCTTCTGGTTCTTCAATAAGAAGTCTCGTGGTAAAGAGGACACGCCCCCGCCGTCACAGTAGTGTCCTCCGAAACACAATTGAGGCGCGCCTAGCCTGTATCTGGCCTGGCGCGCCTCGTGCTTTTCCCCCTGCCAAAGGGGGGAACCATGGCCTACTGGAAAGGCTTCATGATCGCCGCCGCCATCGATCTCGTCTGGATCATGGGGCGCCCGACCGCAACGCAGCCCGCAACCGTTCTGCCGCTCGACGTCGTTGCCGAATGGCCCGACGAGCCTCGGGCCGATACGATGACGCTCGAGCAGCTGATTGAAACGGGCCGGCTCGACGATTCACTCATGCTGTACCTGCAGGAGCATCCGGAGGACGTGTCCGCGATGGAGACGCTCTCCGGCGTCTATGCGCAGCACGGGTGGTGGGACACCGCGATCAACCCGTTGGCGCGCGCCCTCGAGCTGGATCCCTCACGCCGCAGTCTTTGGGCCGCGCTGGACCGCGCTGTTGAGAAGTCAGGATTGGGGAAGATCACCGATGCCGAGCTTGTCAGGCGCGCGGCTGCTTTCAAGGAATCTGTGGAGATGGAAGGGCATGGTTGTTAGTTGTCAGCTATTGATCTACCCACGTGGACCGAACGTCATAGGTCACGTTGTAGACTAGCTGATTGATCAATCGTCCGTACGCATCGTTCGGATCTTTGGCCGAGAATTCCGGCGTGCCGCCGATGAAGGACAGTCCGCCAACCTCCTCCGTCGACGTCGAGCTTCTCCGCCACATGACTCCGCCCGTTCGGGTGTTGACGAGCCACACCGACAGGTCCACGGTGACGCTCGCCCGCAGCACTGGCGACAGACCCGCTGTCAGACCGCCATGCGGCTTCACATTGGAAATCTTGAGGTGCCCGAAGAACGCGACGGGACAGGTGTTGCTGTCGGCAGTCGACGCGAAGACCCGGCTCGAATCCGCCGAGGTGAACTCGCGCATCTCGATGCCGCTCTGCGCCGCGAGCACATACTCCTCGAAGCGGTGAGTCGCGAACTCGTGAAGGTTGCCCTTGGCATTCTCTACCGAGAACTCGAACAACCCGATGTTGTGATGGGGGACGAGGTTCAGCGTCGGCGGGAGCAGCACCCGCTGCCGTGGCGGCCGGTGCGCTCCGCCGCATCCAAAAATGGCCAGGATGATGAGGAAACAGACCGCGACGCGAAGCACACGCATAGGGACCTCAGCGAGGGAAGTTCGGGGTCCCAAGATAATGCTTCCTGTTATTTGAATGACTCTGTGGGCACCGTCACCGGCACGGGTTGCGCACGTATGTAGCTGACAATCTTCCAGATAGCACCACCGGACAGTATTCCGCCGTAGGCCGGCATCCCTCTCGGGCGGCCGAAATAGATCGACTGGAATAACGCGCCATCCGTGCCGCCGTAGCGCCAGCGGCCGTCCACGAGGCTTGGCCCCACCCAGCCGAGCGCGCCACCGCCGTGGCAGCCGTCGCAATTCATCGAGCTGAAGATCTTGGAGCCGTCCGCCACGTTGGTCGAGTCGGAAGCCAGGGGGTTCCTGATCTCGCCGGCGGGAGGCTGGCTGCCACCGGCCGCGACATGGTCTGGATAACGGATGGACGGCGGCACGCCCCCGCTCCCGGAGGCCGATCGGTCGCACGAGGCGAGCACCGCAAGGAGGACTAGAGGCCGAAGATCCAGACGATGCCTCCCTGGCTCGTGTGCCGCGCGAGATCGGGCGCGAAATCGGCGGGCGGGCGGACGTCGGCTGGATCGTCGGAGCGCACGTCGCCCGACAGCAGGAACCAATCGCCGCCGATGCCGGCGTACACCGCGATGTACTGTTTCCCGTCCGGCCCGCGGAACGAAATCGGTGCTCCCACGACGCCTGAACCGACCTTGAACTTCCACAACTGCCGGCCGGTCCTCGCGTCGGCGGCCTTGAACCAGCCATCGAGTGTGCCGAAAAAGACGACATCGCCGGCGGTCACGACGCTGCCGCTCCACACCGGGAACTTCTCCTCGATCTTCCAGACTCTGCGGCCGCGCGCGGCGTCCCAGGCGATGAACGCGCCCATGTACCCACCCGGACCGGCGAAGTACGGTGTCGTCGCGCCGATGTACGGCGTGCCCGGAATGCGCGTCACGGGGGCAGCCTCGAAATTCATACAGAGATTGTTCGTCGCGGTATAGAACAGCCCGGTGCGCGGCGAATACGCGGCGGGGGATGCCGGACTCTTCCCGCCCTCGAGGCTGGGACAGATGCCTTGTACGTTGCCGCGCGAGGCGCCCGTCGTCTTCGTCGTATCGACGATCGGCATGCCGGTCCGCTTGTTGACCCCTTTCGCCCATGTCACGTTCGCGAACGCCTCGGCGACGAGCAGCTCGCCGGTCACGCGGTCGAGCGTGTACGCGAAACCGTTCTTGTCGAAGTGCACGAGCACTTTGCGCATCCGCCCACCGACCACCAAGTCGGCGAGAATCATCTCGGCGTTGGAGTCGAAGTCCCAGCTGTCGTGCGGCGTGAACTGATAGGCCCACACCAGCGATCCGTCGCCCGGCCGGCGCGCCAGCACGCTGTTGGTCCACTTGTTCTCACCCGGGCGCTGCTCGGTGTTGTAGGGGCCGGGATTCCCCGTTCCGAAATAGATCAGGTCGAGCTGCGGGTCGTAGGAGATCCAGCCCCACACTGGTGCGCCACCGCGGCGCCATGAATCGCCCTGCCAGGTCGACACGCCGATATTCGGGTCGCCCGTATAGTGTCCCCGGCCCGGCCGCGCGAGCATGAGCGAATCGGGACCCATGTTGTGTGCGGTCCAGAGGATCTTGCCCGTGGCGAGGTCCAGGCCTTTCACCCAGCCGTAGATCCCGAACTCCCCGCCCGACGGTCCCACGATCACGCGATTGCGAGCGACGAACGGCGCCATCGGCGTCGTTTCGCCCTGCTGCATGTCCGCGATTTGCGTCTTCCACAGCTCGCGCCCTGAGACGGCATCGACCGCGACGGTGTGACCGTCGAGCAGGTTGTAGACGATCTTGCCATCGGCGTACACGGCGCCGCGGTTGATCGCGTCGCAGCACGCGATGCCGAGCGAAGTGGGATTCACCTCGGGCCGATACTTCCATTTGAGTGGGTAGCCCTCGCGCGTCAGATCGAACGCGTACAGGACGTCTGGAAAGGGAGTGACGACGTACATCGTGCTGCCGACGACGAGGGGTTGGCCTTCGTGGCCGCCGAGCACCCCGGTCGAGAAACTCCAGACCGGCCGGATCCTGGCCGCGTTGCGCGGGGTGATTTGCGACAAGCCGCTGTAACGCGTCGCGGCGAAATCTCTCCCGGGCATTGTCCACTGCCCGTCGTCGCGAGGGGATGTGCCCTGCAGTAGCAGGAGCAGCATGACGGACGCGATGCGCATGTCGTAATGATACCTGTCCGGTTGTGGGACGCGCGAATCCCACAACCGAACGCTCGCCGCGCACTCTCCGATCGCAATTTCTTCCAAGACCGCGAGTTAGCTGAGACGGCGGATTGGTACGGTCCGTGCCTTGTCTCGAGCACGTGGACATCCCACGCGCTCCAACGAAAAACCGCAAGCGGTACGTGCAGGCGGGAGTCGCCGCGGGCGGTCTCATCCTGATCACGATCCTGCTCGCCAGTCTGAAACCCGCGGCGCCCAGTGTCGATCGCGAGGTCGTCTCGCTCGATGGCGTGCGTCGCGGCACGATGGTGCGCGAGGTGCGGGGTCCGGGAACGCTCGTGCCCGAGCACATTCGCTGGATCTCCGCGCTCACTCCCGCGCGGGTCGAGCGCATCTTCGTCCAGCCGGGCAATCCGGTGCAGGCGAACACTGTGCTGCTCGAGCTTGCAAACCCGGACGTCCAAATCGAAGCGCTCGATGCCCAACGCCAGCTGACGGCCGCGGAGGGCGAGCTCGTCAATCTGCGGACCAATCTGCACGGCGCGCGGCTGACACAAGCCGGCGTCGTCGCCTCGACGCGCAGCCTGTATCTCCAGGCAACGCGCGACGCCGCTGTTGCCGACTCGCTGATCGTGATCGGCGGTTTCTCACGCAACGACGTGACGCTGGCCCACGAAAAGGCGAGCGAGCTCGAGGCGCGTTACGACATCGAGAAGCAGCGCCTCGATCTCCTGACGTCTACCGTGGACTCGCAGCTTGCGGTGCAGCGGGAGCAGGTCGTGCGACTGCGCGCGATCACCGCGTTCCGCCTCAGCCGGCTGAGCTCGCTGCAGGTGCGTCCCGGTGAGGAGGGCGTACTCTCAGAGCTCAACCTCCAACCTGGGCAGTGGGTGGTTCCCGGGACGATTCTCGCGAAGGTCGTCCAACCCGGAAAACTCAAAGCCGTCATCCGCATCCCCGAGACGCAGGCGCCCGGCCTCGCGATCGGGCAGATCGCATCGGTGGATACCCGAACCGGAGTCGTGGGGGGGCGTGTCATACGTATCGATCCTTCCGCACAAGAAGGAACGGTGACGGTGGATATCGCATTGGACAGCACTCCCGCGGCGGCTCGGCCCGACATCAGCGTGGATGCGACCATCACGATCGAGCGACTGAACGACGTGTTGTTCACGGGCCGTCCCGCGTATGGCCAACCAAACAGCACGATCGGGATGTTCAAGCTCGTCGAAGGGGGACGCTACGCCGTTCGGATTCCCGTGAAGGTGGGCCGCACGTCGGTCAACGCGATCGAAATCGTACAGGGACTCGCGGCTGGCGATTCGGTGATTCTGTCGGACATGTCGCGCTATGACAACGTGGAGAGGGTGCGATTGAAATAGGTGTCGGGTGTCAGGTGGCAGGTGTCAGGGGTGAAATCCTGACACCCGACACCCGACACCTGGCACCTCTCAAGGGGAGAACCAATGCCTGCTAACGGTACGCCGCTCATTCAACTACAAGGTGTCCGCAAGATCTTCTTCACCGACGAGGTCGAGACGCACGCGCTTGCGGACGTACACCTCGAGATCCGCGAAGGCGAGTACGTCGCGATCAACGGCCCGTCGGGATGCGGCAAGACGACGCTCCTCTCGATCCTCGGCCTTCTCGATACGCCGAGCGACGGGAGCTACCTGCTCGAAGACAAGCCGGTGGCCAACCTCTCGTCGGCCGAGCGAGCGCGGATTCGCAACCGGCGGATCGGGTTCGTGTTCCAGGCCTTCAATCTTATAGGCGATCTCACCGTCGCCGAAAACGTCGAGCTGCCGCTCACGTACCGGGGCATGTCGGGAGCGGAGCGTTCGAAGCGGGTGCATCAGGCGCTCGAAAAGGTCGGGATGTCGCACCGTGCCAGGCACTATCCGGTGCAGCTCTCGGGAGGCCAGCAGCAGCGCGTCGCGGTGGCCAGGGCGGTCGTGGGTGATCCCGCGATTCTGCTCGCCGACGAGCCGACGGGGAACCTCGACTCGACCAATGGCGAAGCGGTGATGGAGCTGCTGCGCGCCCTGAACCGCGCCGGCGCGACGGTCTGTATGGTGACGCACGATCCGCGCTACGCGAAGCACGCGGACCGGTCGATACATCTGTTCGACGGGCGAGTGGTGGACGAGTCCCAGGCGCCGAGCACCTAGCCCATGAGCACGCTCCTCCAGGATCTCCGCTACGCGCTGCGCGCGTTGCGACACAACCCGGCGTTCACGACCGTGGTCGTGATCACGCTGGCGCTCGGCATCGGCGCCAACACCGCGATCTTCAGCGTGGTGGACGCGGTGCTGCTCAAGCCGCTGCCCTATCCCCACGCGGACCGTCTGGTGTCGCTCGACACGAAGGTGCCGGGACCGGGCAAGGACATCTTCGGGATGGCGATGTCCTACCCCGACATTCAGCAGTTGCAGGCACTCACCAAGGATTTCGCCGGTGTAGCTGCGTACACGTTCGCGCGCTACAACTACGCGGGCCGCGACCAGGCGAGCGAGCTGGCCGCCGCGGTCGTCTCGCCCAACCTGTTCGGCGTGCTGGGCGTGAGTCCGGCTATCGGGCGCGGGTTCACCGGCGCCGAGCTGCACGATCAGCTCGCCGTGCTGAGCTACGGCATGTGGGCCACGGCATTCGGCAGCGACCGCAACATCGTGGGCCGCGTGATCAATCTCGACGGCCAGAGCTTCACGGTTGTGGGCGTCATGCCGCGCGGCTTCGCGTTCCCCAACGAGGATACCCAGCTGTGGGTGCCGCTGGGCGAGGCGCTGCGCTCCCATCCGCAGGTCGAGTTCAACCGTCAGTTGTACGCCTTCGAGTCCGTGGCGCGCCTGACGGCGGGCGTCACGCTCGCGCAGGCGCGCGCCGACGCTGGCGTGGTGGCGCAGCGCATCGGTGCCGCCGAGCGGGCGTTCCTCGTCGACCCGCTGAAGGTGGAAGGTGTGGAGAACGTCCGCTCTGCCTTGCTGGTGCTGTTCGGCGCGGTGGGGCTGGTGCTGTTGATCGCCTGCGCCAACGCGGCGGGGCTGTACGTGGCGCGCGCCACCGAGCGCCGGAAGGAGATCGCCGTGCGCCGGGCGCTCGGCGCCGATCGCGCGCGGCTGGTGCGGCAGCTGTTGACCGAAAGCGTGGTGGTGGCGCTCATCGCGGGGGCTGCGGGCGTGCTGCTGGCGCGCTGGGGCCTCGCCGCCATGCTCGCTGTCTGGCCGCGCGTGCCGCGCGTGAACGAGATCGGGATCGACCCCTGGGTACTCGGGTTCGCCCTCGTCGTCTCGCTGGTGACGGGCCTGGCGTTCGGACTGCTGCCGGCGCTGCGCGCGGCGGCCGCCGGCGTGGAGGAGGTGCTGCGCGAGGAGGGCGGCGCCACGACGGGCTCGCGCCGGCGCCACAGGACACAGCGGGGGCTGGTGGTGGCGGAGATCGCGCTCGCGCTCGTGCTGCTGGTAGGCTCGGGGCTGCTCATCACGACCTTCGTGCGGTTGACGTCGGTGGATCCCGGCTACGACACGCACGACGTGCTGGCAGCGCGCATCCGGCTCACGCCCTCGCGTTACGCGGATCCCACGGTGCAGAACCAGTTCTTCCAGAATCTCACGGACCTCCTGGCGCGCAATCCCGGCGTGGCGGACGTAAGCGTTGCGCGCCTCCCGCTGCCGCTCGCGGGCGGCGTGAACATCCTAGCATTTGATCCACGGCGGATTCGTCCCGACGCCACCGAGGAGTTCCTCGCGGCGCGGCTGAGCGTGGTCGGTCCGGGCTACTTCGCGGCGATGGGCATCCCGCTCCGGGGCCGCGACTTCACGCCGCAGGACCGCGCCGATGCCCCAAGGGTCGTCATCATGAACCGGCGGCTCAGCGACGAGCTGTGGCCGGGGCAGGACCCGGTGGGGAAGGTCTTCCCGGTGCGGCGGCCGGGCGGTGGTGGTGGTTACGACGCAACGGTCATCGGTACCATCGGGGACATTCGATACGAGTCGCTCGATGCGACACCTATGCGTGAGCTCTACCTCCCGCAGCTGCAGGCGCCTCGGCTGCCGGGCGTGCCCGAGATGTGGGTCGTGCTCAAGGCCAAGCACTCGCCTTTGGCGCTCGTGGGCGCCGTGCGCGACGCCGTGCGGCAGGTCGATCCCCAGCAGCCGATCGGCGATCTCATGAGCCTGGATCAGGCGCTGTCGCGCTCGACCGCGGCGCGCCGGCTGAGCATGACGCTGCTCACGTTGTTCGCGGCGCTGGCGGTGGTGCTCGCGTTGATCGGGATCTACGGCATCACCGCGTACGCGGTGACCCAACGCACGCGCGAACTGGGGCTGCGCATGGCCATCGGCGCGAGGCCGGCAGAGGTGGTGGGGCTGCTGCT
>WNFB01010873.1_pt1 | contig 12475 bp, 9 predicted proteins | sample 5400501 | NCBI WGS metagenome assembly WNFB01 (sample SAMN13153341, study PRJNA577476) | soil metagenome | isolation source: 200 cm saprolite under Douglas fir tree site 2 hole 1 | place: USA:California | collected 2015-04-18 | reverse complement strand
CGGAGCAGTTCCGCCACTGGGCCGATACGATGAAGGCGAACGGCAAGGGGGATTCCAGGCGCACGTCCGCCGAGGTGCTGGCGCTGCTGGAGAAGAGCGCGCAGATAGACGACGGCTCGGGCGTGACCCAGAAGGAGCACTGCCTGCAGACCGCCACCCGCGCCCTGCGCGATGGCGCCGACGAGGAACTGGTTGTGGCGGCGCTCTTCCACGACTTCCTGCGTCGCGCCCGTCTACCTGTGTACCGATGGCGAGGCCTACTGGAACATGGAGCAGGAGCCCTGGTACGCGCTCGCGATGCGCTTTCACCGGCGAGTGGGGCCAGCGCTCGTTCGACCCGGAGTATGACACGCTGCCGGTGGCTTACTTCGAGCCGATGGTCCGCCGCGTCTTCGACCGGCGTATCTTCGCCGCGGCCGGGCCGGAGAAGAAGCCAGCCGCATTCCCTGCGGGCCGCTGAACGCCGCGCGCCGGGCTGAGTGCGCAGCTGAGCGCGCAAGTCGGGGAGGATCGGAGGAACTGGACCGATGACGCGATTGGCGGTCATTCTGGGGCTCGTCGGCTTGACCTTCACGCGGGCACTTGCGCAGGACAAGCCGGTCGATCCGCCTCCACAGCACGCGCCGACGCCGGGCAACGCGAGCGCGAAGGAGCGGTGCCGCGACGAAACGCACATGCGACACTGCGAGGCGTACCGAGCCTGCAACGCGATCGATGATGAGAAGGATCGCGACGCTTGTAAGATGATGGCGGAGCAGGACGAAGATCGAGAGATTAAAGCGTGCGACTTGATTTAGATCTTCCAATTCTGGGCGATCGTTCAGCGCACCGTCAGCTCCGCCGCACCCGCCAGGCAAGGTGGGCGATGCGAGACCTCAATTCCCAGCTCCACTCTCTCCTCTGGCGAACGGCGTTTGCGGGCCGTCGCACCCCAATCTGGGGTCCACTTCGTTCGCGCCCTGCGGGAGGACATAGGTTTCGGCCGAGGCGGACGCGAGGCGCGTGGCTTCGCTCAAGTCGTAGAGCGAGGCGGAGCTGGCTGGGCCCGGCCCGTTCGAGACGACGGTCTCTCGTCGCACGCCGATGGACATGAAATGCATCGTGGGGTGCATCCTCCTTGCCGTCTGCTCGGGCGCCGTCGGGGCCGCTCCGATCGCTGCCGCCCAAGCCGCCAGCTCCGCAGCCGCGCCCCAAGAGACTGCTCCCGAGGGGGGCGCGACCGCTGAACCCGGGTTGCCAGACCTGCTCGTCGAGCTCGTCGTCACGGCCACACGCGAGCCCCGTCCGCCGAGCGACGTGCCCGCCGCCGTCACCATCATCAGGCGGAGCGAGATCGAGCGATCGCCCGCGAAGACGCTGGACGAGCTTCTGCCCTCGGTGCCCTCGTTCGGGTTGTTTCGCAGGAGCAGTAGCCTGGTTGCCGATCCCACCTCGCAGGGTCTCAATCTTCGTGGAATCGGTCCCTCCGGCGTCTCGCGTGGCCTGATGCTGGCCGACGGCGTGCCCGTCAACGACCCCTTCGGTGGCTGGATCTACTGGAGCTCGCTTCCGCGCCTGGGCATCGAGCAGCTCGAGATCGTGCCCGGCGGCGCCTCGGCGCTGTACGGCAGCTCGGCGCTGGGAGGCGTGGTGCAAATCGTCTCGCGCCGGATCGCCGACGAGCTGGAGGCGCAGGCCGAAGCCGGCGCGCCCGGGATGGTTTCATTCGCAGGCCTTGCCGGGCACCGCTGGGGCGGCACCGCGGCCGCGCTGGAAGGCGAGTTCCTGTCCACTGACGGTTACTTCGTCGTGCCCGAAGCGACGCGGGGAGCGATCGATCGCCATGCCTCGGCCAACCATGGCACCGCCTCGGGGCGCTTCGAGCTGGCGCCCCTTCCCTGGCTCACGCTCTTCGCCCGGGGCGGCTTCTTTGCGGAGCGCCAGAACGGAGGGACGGAGTTCACCACCGGATCAGTCAACCGAGGCGGGGTCGTCCTCGGCGGTACGATGCGCACCGGCGAATTGGGCTCGCTGGACCTCCGGCTGTTCGGCCACGCGCAGCGGTTCGAACAGGACCGGACGCGGATCCTGCCCGATCCGACGACCCGCGCGAGCGAGGTGCTGGCGGCGCGGCAAGGGGTGCCTACGCAGGACCAGGGCCTCAGCCTATCCTGGGCGGGCCGGGGGCTGGCCGCGCTCGGCACCCATAGCCTGCTGCTCGGTGCAGGCCTGCGCCAGATCAAGGGCCGATCGAACGAGGACCTGTTCCCGGCGCCCGTTTTCCCCACCACCGTGATCCGGCGCGACGCTGGCGGCACGCAGCGGCAGGCCGGCGTCTTTGCACAGGACGTATACGACGTCTCAAAGAGCGTGCAGCTCCTGGCGACGGCGCGCTTCGATCTCTGGCGCAACCTCGATGCGGACCGGGTCGAACGCCAGAGTGCCGGCGCGACCTCGGAAACCCGCTTCCCGGACCGGACTGCCCACGACATCAGCCCAAGAGTCGGCCTGCGCGTCCGGCCTGCACGCTTGCTGATCTTGCGCGCGTCGGCCTACGAGTCATTTCGCGCACCGACGCTGAACGAGCTGTACAGGCCATTCCAGGTCGGCACTGTGCGCACGGACGCCAACGAGAACCTCACCCCCGAGACGCTGCGCGGGCTCGAAGCCGGCGTCGAGCTCGGTTCTGCGCACGAATGGAGCGTCCGCGCCACCGGGTTCTTGAACTTGCTCGATGACCCGGTGACGAACGTCACGGTCGCGCCGGGCCTCCAGCAGCGACAGAACCTGGGGCAGGCGCGCATTCGAGGCGCCGAGCTCGCGGCGCGCTGGCGACTGCATCCCGCCCTTGACGCCGCCGCCGCTTGCAGCTTCGTGGACGCGCGGGTCACCGAGGCAGGGACGCAGCCGCAGCTCGTCGGCAAGCAGCTTCCGCAGGACCCGCGCTTTCGCGCCACCGTTTCGCTCACCTTCGATGACGCGCGGATCGGCACCGCTTACGTTCAGCTCCGGTACCAGGGACGCCAGTTCGAGGACGACCAGAACCAACTGCCTCTCGACAGCTTTTTCGTGGTGGATGTCTCCCTCAGCCGGCGCCTCAGCGAGCATGTCGAGCTGGTCCTTGCAGCGGATAACCTCCTGGACCGCAGCTACCTGGTCGGCCGGCAAGGCGGGATCGACACCCTCGGGCAGCCGCTGTCCGTGCACGGCGGCGTCCGGCTGCGCCTCGAGTAGCACCTCACGAGAGCCACCCGAGCGCCGCCAAGGTCATCCGGCACCGTGTCGCTAGGCTACGCTGTACTTGCGTTCGCGGGTCGCGGGTCTCAGGGTGTACGGCGGGTGGACATCGAGAACGCACCGAGCACGGGAGGAAGGGACCGGGAAACCGGCGACCGTTCGTCCCGAGCCGCCTTGCGCCTGAGCGCAGGGATCTTTGCCGTGGGATTCGCGACCACCGCCCTTTATCCCCTCACGACCGCTTCGTCGCGCGGCGCACCAGCGTCACCCGACCCCCGCTCCGACCCCACCTTCACGGTGATCGCGATCCCGGGCGCCGTTCGCGACTCGATGAACGCGATCTTTCTCCGCTACAACGAGCACTGGGACGAGCTGACGGACGTGAACACGCTCACGCAGATGCTCGGTACGGGAAGGCCGACGCAGCGCGAGTATCTCGGCTGCCTGCGCGGGCATATCTCCCGCGATACGCTCTGGGTCACCGATTGGGCGCCGGCGCGCGACATGAAGCAGCTCCAGTTCGCGGTGGCCGGGAACTGCGACCATCTCACCGACGTGGTGGGTACCTGGCATACGCACCCGTACCGTGCGGACCTCCACGGCGTGGCGATCAAGGAGAGCAGCCTCTCGAAGCAGGACCTCGCCACCTTCACCGCTGGCCACGACCGTGTGGTGCTGATCGTCTGGGACGTCGATTCCTTCGACGCGGCCGCCCGCCGCGCTGATGGGGCGGCGCTCCACCCCGCGCTCGTGGTCTTCTACTGACGCTTCCTGGACGCTCACTCGCGCCGGAACAGGGCCAGCGCGAGCGCGAACGTGGCGGCGGCGAAGCCGGCCACGACGCACGCGTCGACCATCACGGAGAACACCGTCGGTTGCGCCAGCGCCGCACGCATCAAGTCGACGCCATAGGTGATGGGGTTCAGGTGGATCAGCGTGGACTTCCACCCGGGGACGCGCTGAATGGGGAACACGCCGCCGGAGAGCATCGGTGCGACCAGTACCTCCTTCAAAAAGCGCACCCTCCCGCGCGTCCGGATCGCCCGTCGCAACAAGTCGGTGGTGCTCGCCTCCTCGGCCCTGATGTCGCGGCCGGTGAGGGCGATGAAGGCGTCCTCCAGGGTCGGCTTGCGCACCACCAGCGTGCGAATGTCCACCGGGAATCCGAAGAGGTGGGGCAGGAACTTCTCGCCGTTCTCGACCGGAAATTCGAGGCCGCGCTCAGTCAGCTGCGCTTTGACGCCGAGGCGGGTGCGGAGCTCCGCTGCCGCGCGCGCGTCGTCCTCCGTGGAGAGCGCGATCCGCTCGGTGCCGGCGCGCTGGCGAATGGCGGCCGGCGTGCCCTCGGCAATCACGTGTCCGTGGTCGAGGATCGCGAGTCGATCGCAGTTCTCGGCCCGTCGAGGTAGTGCGTGGTCATGAAGATGGTGAGCTTCCCGGCAGCGCGCCGCTGCCGGAGCTTCTCCCAGAGCGCGCGGCGGGTCTGCGGATCGAGGCCGGTGGTCGGTTCGTCGAGGAACAGCACCCGCGGCTCGTGCAGGAGCGCACGCGCCACCTCGAGCCGGCGGCGCATCCCGCCGGAGAACGTCCGCACCAGATCGCCCGCCTGCCGCGTCAGCTCCACCCACTCGAGCGCCCAGTCGATGCGCCGGGCACGCTCGCGCCACGGCACGCCGTCGATCATGCAGTGCATCTTGAGATTTTCGCGGGCGGTGAGCCGGTCGTCGACCGCGGGGTCCTGGAACAGGACCCCCAGCGCGGCGGCGCACCGCCGCCGGCTCGTCGAGCACATCCCGGCCGGCGACCCGCGCGCTTCCCGAGGAAGGCGCGAGCAAGGTGGAGAGGATCTTGATGGTGGTCGATTTGCCGGCACCGTTCGGTCCCAAGAAGCCGAAGGACTTCCCCTCGGCGACCGAAAAGCTCACCCCGTTCACGGCGACGAGCGCGCCGAAACGCCGGACGAGATTCCGGACCTCGATCATCACGGGCGGGCAGATCACCTGGCCGTCGAGGCGGCGACGAAGCCTGAGTCGCCGTCGCGCAGCCGCCTCGCCAATGCCAGCGTCCCTCTGGGCAGCAACTCGACGATGTTCCCCTTCAGCTCGAACTCCTCGTGGCAGCGGACCTTGGCCGTCCGCACGTCGACCATGGTCGCTTCGAGGAACCAGATCAGGTTGCTGACCTTCCTCACCTTGGCGGCGACCACCCGGTCGGCGCCCGTGGCCTTGCCGAGCTCCACCGCGCACGTCAGGTCGGCGCAGGAGGAGGGAGATACGCCCATCGAACGTAGCGCGGCCGAGATGCGAACCGGGTCGATCGGGTCGTAGCCACCCTTCGCGAGGTGGATCGCGAGCCAGTCTTCGGCGGTCTTGCCGCTCCTCTGCAGCAGAGCCCGCAGCAGCTCCACGTCTGGGTGGTAGCTCGCGTCGACCAGGGTCAGTTCCAGTACCGCGACCGGGATCCGCGATGGAGGCTGCTGGGCACGCACGGCCGCGAACCATGCCGCAGCTAGAGCGACCGCCAAGACGCAGAATCGCTTTGCAGAGCGACGCAGAGCCAGCGGTCCTCGCGCTGGGGTCATAGGCGGATCTCCTTCGGTGGCGCGGACAGTACCACACGTACGAGCGCCCCTTCGTAGCCGCGCGCCTCCCCCCCATGCGCGGTGGCATGCTTGCCCTTGTTCAAGGGTTGGTGTACGGACGGACCCAGGATTGGGACTGGGGGCTTAGGGTACCCGATCCGCTCAGTCGTGCACGAACGACAGGGAGGTAGACATGGCTTGGACCAAGCCAGCCTTCAGCGAGATCAAGATGGACGCTGAGGCGAAATCGTATAGCGAGGTAGTGTACTAGGACTTTTCGCGAGAGTGATCGCCGGGACTCGCGCTCGCTGGCTGGGTGGAGGGTCGGGAGGGCGGCGCTTCCGCTTGGCGTGCCGCCGCAGCTCCGTCCCTCTCGTCCGGGTAGAGAGTGCAGCTCCAGGTGCTCGCTGGGCAGCCGGAGGCGGCTGCCCAGAGTGGGACTGTGCATGCCGCAACTGTCGGAGCGCGCGGGAGGAGACCGGCAACATCAAGGCTCGCACGCAGGAAAGCGTCGCCGTCAGTGCAGATGGAGAGGCGTGGTTCCTGCTCAATTGCTCCCCGGAAATCCGCGCCCAGAACGACAGTTTCCCTCCTCTACACCCGCGGGGTTGCGGCACTCGCCCATCGAGGGGAGCCTGCTCTCCAACACGGGATCTCGACCACACCCTCGGGCTGCTCTGCCTGCGCGAGTCTCAGGCTGGACACGACGACTTGGCGCCGCGTCCTGCGCGAGGCGGAGGAGTTGGGCGTCGTGCAGGTGAACCTCACGGGTGGCGAGCCGCTCGTGCGCGGCGATCTCGGGAGCTGATCGAGGAGGCGCACGCGCGCGAGCTGTACACCAACCTCATCACCAGCGGGATCCCCCTCACCCGCGAGCGGCTCGCGCGCTTCCGCCGGCTCGGGCTGGACAACGTGCAACTATCCATCCAAGACGCGCGGGAGGCGGAGTCGGACGCCATCGCCGGGCTGCGGTCGTTCGAGCGCAAGCTCGAGGTGGCGCGCTCGGTGAAGGAGCTCGGGTTCCCGCTCACGGTCAACACCGTCCTCCACCGCGGGAACCTCGACCGCATCGGCGAGGTGATCGCGCTCGCCGAGGAGCTTCGCGCCGACTGGCTGGAGCTCGCCAACGCACAGTATCTGGGCTGGGCGCTCGAGAACCGCCGCGCGCTGCTGCCCACCCGCTCGCAGCTCGAGCGCGCGCGGTCCATCGCAGCCGCAGCCCGCGGGCGGCTCGCCGGGCGGATGGAGGTCGTGTTCGTCGTGCCCGACTACTATTCCGAGTACCCGCCCTCCTGCATGAACGGCTGGGGTCGGCGGTTCATCGTCGTCAGCCCCGACGGGCTGATGCTTCCTTGCCTGCTCGCGCACACGCTGCCTGGGTTCACCTTCTGGAACGTGAAGGACCGGCCGCTAGGCGAGATCTGGTCGAGCTCCCCGGGCCTGCAGGCCTTCCGCGGAGAATCGTGGATGCCCGAGCCCTGTCGCAGCTGCGACCGCCGGGCGATCGATTTCGGGGGCTGCCGCTGCCAAGCCTATCATTTGACCAAGAACGCCGCGGCGACCGATCCAGTCTGCTCGCTCTCGCCCGACCACGGGCTTGTCGAGGCCGCTCGCGCCGATGCCACAGAGCGCACGTCTGGCGTGGTCTCGCTCACTTACAGGACGCGCGAGGCGTCGCGCGAGAAGGCAGCGGCGGGGCTTTCAGCCGCTCGCCCCGCGCCAGGCGCGTAAGCTGCCTGTTCGCCTGCGCTGCAATCGGGCATGGAAAGCGCTTGCTTCTGCATTTGTAGACGATTCCGTCGGAGCAGCACCGACTCCGAAGTCCCCCCGGTCGCCGAGTGTCTCCACGCTGGCCTCCTGCAGTAGTGCGCCGTGTGAAGATTTGACGCGATTGCACTTGACGCCTCCATTTTCCCGCGTCATTGCTCCCGCCGCCATAGAGCGGGCTTATCGGTGGAGCCTTGCGCTTTGCCCGGGTTTCAACGGCGGGAGACCTCAGCTCAGGATCGATCGGGGTTCCTGCGAACACCGCGGCAAAGCGGGAGACGAAAGGAGTCCATACATGTCAGTGAACCTCGAAGACGCGCGGCGGGTCATCGCGGCGGCGGAGAAGAAGGCGGCGCAGATCGGCCAGCCCATGAACATCGCCGTGTGCGATGCGGGGGGTAACCTCGTCTCGCACGTGAGGATGGACGGGGCCTGGCTGGGCAGTATCGACATCTCGATCAAGAAGGCATTCACCTCGCGGGCCTTCGACATCGCGACCAAGGATCTGGCAGAGCACTCGCAGTCCGGGAAGCAGTTCTTCGGCATTCATGTCTCCAACGACGGCAAGATCATGATCTTCGCCGGCGGGATCCCGCTCAAGCGCGAGGGGAAGGTGGTGGGGGCGATCGGCGTCAGCGGTGGTTCGGGAGAGCAGGACCACTCGGTCGCCGATGCAGGCGCGAAGGCGTTCTGAGGGACGAGGCTCGCCCGAGGCATCCACCCACCTGTGGGCGAGCATCGCCAGACGCAACAGGCGCTATGGCGCTACGCCATAGACTTCATGGAGGCTCAAACCCATGCCAGGCAACAAAGCGGTCAGCTTCGTCGGGCCGGGAAAGGTCGAAGTAACCGCCATCGACTTTCCCAAGCTCGAGCTGAGAGACGGGCCGGGGGTCCACCCGAAGAACGTGGGCCGCAAGTGCGAGCACGGCGTGATCCTCAGGTGCGTGTCCACCAACATCTGCGGCAGCGACCAGCACATGGTTCGCGGCCGCACGACCGCGCCGCCCGGCCTGGTCCTCGGCCACGAGATCACCGGCGAAGTCGTCGAGGTCGGGCGCGACGTCGAGTTCATCAAGAAGGGTGACCTCGTCTCGGTTCCCTTCAACATCGCCTGCGGCCGCTGCCGGAACTGCAAGGAGGGCAAGACGGGTATCTGCCTGACCGTCAACCCTGCCCGTCCCGGAGCGGCTTACGGCTACGTCGACATGGGCGGCTGGGTCGGCGGCCAGGCAGAGTACGTCATGGTCCCCTACGCGGACTTCAACCTGCTCAAGTTCCCGGACAAGGACCAGGCGCTGGAGAAGATCCGCGACCTCACCATGCTCTCTGACATCTTCCCCACCGGCTACCACGGCGCGGTCAGCGCGGGGGTCGCCTCCGGCTCCACGGTGTACGTCGCCGGCGCCGGTCCGGTCGGGCTCGCGTGCGCGGCCTCGTGCCACTTCCTCGGCGCGGCCGCGGTCATCGTCGGCGACCTGAACCAGGAGCGGCTCGCCCAGGCGAGGAGCTTCGGGTGCGAAACCATCGACGTCTCCAAGGGCGAGGTGCCCGACCAGATCGAGCAGATCCTCGGTGTGCCCGAAGTGGACGCCGCGGTCGATTGCGTGGGCTTCGAGGCGCGCGGGCACGGCTCCGACGCTACCCACGAGGCGCCCGCGACGGTGCTGAACGCGATCATGACCGTCGCTCGCGCAGGAGCAAGCCTCGGAATCCCGGGGCTCTACGTGACGGGCGATCCGGGCGGGGTGGACAAGGACGCCCAGATCGGGTCGCTCAAGATCCGCATCGGTCTGGGTTGGGCGAAGTCCCACACCTTCACCACCGGCCAGACCCCCGTGATGAAGTACAACCGCGCCCTCATGCAGGCGATCCTCCACGACAAGGTCAAGATCGCGAAAGCGGTCAACGCGACGGTCATTCCGCTCGACGAGGCGCCCGCCGGCTATCGCGACTTCGACAAGGGCGCGAGCAAGAAGTTCGTCTTGAACCCACAAGGCTTGCGCCTCTGATCGCGGATCAGGGCGGAGGTTCGCAGCAGTCGTCCGTCAACCTGAACTTGGGGGAGGACCTGGAACATGAGCAAAGACACAAGGCAGAGGTACCGCGTCTCCGTGCTCGCCCTGCTCGTGTTGGGGCTGGCATCGGCGGGCGCGGCTGCGGATTCCCAGGGCGAATGGACCATGACGGGTCGCACCTACGACCTGCAGCGGTTCAGTCCGCTCGACCGGATCAACACAAACAACGTGGCGCGCCTGCAGGCCGCTTGGAGCTTCTCCACCGGTGTATTGCGGGGCCATGAAGGCAATCCCCTGGTGTTCGGGAACGTGATGTACGTGCATTCGGCGTTCCCGAACATCGTCTACGCACTCGACCTGACCAAGCCGGGTGCGCCCATGCTCTGGAAGCACGTGCCGGCTCAGCCCGCGGAGACCATCCCCGTCGCGTGCTGTGACGTGGTGAACCGCGGCCTCGCCTATCACCCCAGCGGCAAGCTCTTCATCGAGCTGCTCGCAGGCGACCTGCTGGCCATCGACGCGAAGACCGGGAAGCAGCTGTGGCGGGTCAAGAACGCTGACTACAAGGAAGGCTCGACGATGACCAACGCCCCGATCGTCATCAAGGATTTGGTCATCGCCGGGATCTCCGGCGGCGAGTTCGGGGTCCGCGGGAGAGTCAACGCCTACAACGTGAACACCGGGCAGGAAGTGTGGCGCGCCTACAGCACCGGCCCGGACTCGGACGTGAAGATCGGATCCGATTTCATCGCCAACTATCCTTCGCACAAGGGCAAGGATCTCGGGGTCAGCACCTGGCAGGGAGACGAGTGGAAGCGCGGAGGGGGGACCACCTGGGGCTGGTACTCGTACGACCCCCAGCTGAACCTCTTCTATTACGGCACCGGGAACCCGGGTTCCTGGAACCCCGACCAGCGCCCCGGCGACAACAAGTGGTCGATGACCATCTTCGCCCGCAATCCGGAGACGGGGATGGCGCGCTGGGCCTACCAGATGACGCCCCATGACGAGTGGGACTACGACGGCGTCAACGAGATGGTCCTCGCCGACCTGCCCATCGACGGGCGGACCGTCAAGGCGCTCGTCCACTTCGATCGCAACGGGTTCGGCTATACGCTCGACCGCACCAACGGCAAGGTGCTGGTCGCCGAACCGTACGGGCCCGGCGTGAACTGGGCCTCGAAGGTCGACCTCACGACGGGCGTCCCGGTCAAGAACGCGAAGTTCGGGACCACCGCCAAGAAGAACACCGAGAAGATCTGCCCCGCCGCCATCGGCTACAAGGACCAGCAGCCGTCGGCTTTCAACCCCACGACGGGCCTCTTCTATGTCCCGACCAACAACATCTGCATGGACTACGAGGGCGTCGAGGTGAAGTACGCGGTCGGGCAGCCCTACGTCGGGGCAATCGTCCGCATGTTCCCGGGGCCGGGCGGCAACCGCGGGCGCTTCATCGCCTGGGACGCGACGAAGGGAAAGGTGGTCTGGGAGATCAAGGAGCCCCTCGCCGCCTACGGAGGAGCCTTGGCCACCGCGGGAGGAGTGGTCTTCTACGGGACGATGGAGGGCTGGTTGAAGGGAGTCGATGCCAAGAGCGGCAAGGAGCTGTGGAAGTTCAAGACGCCCTCCGGCATCATCGGCAACCCGATGACCTACCTCGGCCCGGATGGGAAGCAGTATGTGGCGGTCTTGTCCGGGATCGGCGGGTGGGCCGGAATCGGCGTGGCCGCAGGGATCGGCCCTGAGGATCCCACCGCAGGCCTGGGCGCGCTCGGCGCCTTCGGAGATGCGGACAAGTACACCAACCAGGGGGGCGTGCTCACGGTCTTCGCGTTGCCTGAGAGGGTCGCGAGCAAGTAACTGTGGGTCAAGGCGTTCAGCCGGTGCAAGCTGGTCTGCACCGGCTGAACACGCTACCCGGTGAGCTAGGCCAAATGGGGCACACCGTGAAGCAACCCCTGAAGTGGCTTGGTGCACCCCTGCTCGTGGCTGTCGTCCTCCTCGGACGGGGAACGTCCGCGGAGGTTGAGCAACGACCGGCCCTTCGCGTGTGCGCTGACCCCGACAACCTGCCCTTCTCGAACCGCGAGGGAAGGGGCATCGAAAACAAGATCGCCACTCTGGTCGCAGCAGAGCTCGGCCGCACCGTAAGCTATTTCTGGTGGCCGCACCGCCGTGGGTTCATCCGCAGCACGATCAGGGCGAACGAGTGCGACGTGGTCATGGGCGTGCCCGAGGGAATGGACATGTTCCTGACCACCAGGCCCTACTATCGGTCCGCCTTTCAGTTCGTCTCGCGAGCGGATCGCGACCTCAAGATCACCTCCTTCGATGATCCGCGACTGCGCCAGCTCAAGATCGGAATCGCCACCATCGGGTATGACTACACGAATTCCCCCGCAGCCATCGCGCTCGGCGCCCGCGGGATCACCGGACTGGTCGGCTTCAGCACGTTTTACAACGAGCAGAACCGGCCGGGCGACATCGTCGATGCCGTCGTGAAGGGCACCGTGGACGTGTCGATCGTCTGGGGGCCCGTGGCGGGCTACTACGCGAAGGAGGAACCGCTCCCCTTGGCGTTGCAGCCGCTGCCCGACATCGACGAGCGAACCAAGACCCCCTTTGCCTTCGGCGTGGTCGCCGGCGTGAGGAAGTCGGACAGGGACCTTGCCGCGCAGATCCAGGCGGCCCTCGACCGCAAGCGGGACGCGATCTCCCGCTTGCTGGCCGAATACAACTTCCCGCTCTCCCACTCGGCCGCGCCCGCTGCGCGCCCGACCGACGATTCCGGCCCTCCAGCAGACCACAAGACGAAGACTGATCGAATTCACGGCACCCGGGGCAGAGCGGCCGGAACTTCCGATCGCAAGTCCGGTGGCAAGCTCGACAAGCT
>WNFB01008396.1_pt1 | contig 12475 bp, 9 predicted proteins | sample 5400501 | NCBI WGS metagenome assembly WNFB01 (sample SAMN13153341, study PRJNA577476) | soil metagenome | isolation source: 200 cm saprolite under Douglas fir tree site 2 hole 1 | place: USA:California | collected 2015-04-18 | reverse complement strand
ACCGCCGCGCGAGCGGCGCGAGAAGGGCGGCCGCGCCGGCCAGGTCGCGGGCCCGCGCCTTGCGCGCGGCGTCTTCCAGCCGCTGCGCATCCGCGGCAGACAGCGGCCCGGCCTCGGCGGCCGCGGGCGAAGGCTCGGCGGCCGGCTCCGCGGGCCGGGCCGTCTCCTGAGGTGCCCCGCCCTGCTGGCCCGCCGTGAAGCGGGCGCTTCCGAAGAACTGCTCGCCCGCCCTCAGGGCCTCGGCCCGCGTCGCCTCGTCCCAGATGCTGGTCGAGGAATGCACCGCGTCCCGGTATGCAGCCGCCCATCTGGAAAGGCCCGCTTCGTCCCGCGAGCTTCGCTGCTCCAGGGCGGTCTGGAGGAGGCGGACGATGCCCGGAGAGAAGCCCGATTGCGAGGGCTCGTACATCGGCGACATCAGCGATCCGGGCGTGTGCTCGTGGAAGGCCCCCAGGGTATGGGCCCACTCGTGTAGCAGCACCGCCGTCTCCTTGTGGAGGCGGCGCTCGCGGAGCAGGGCTTCGCGCTCCTCCCGCGGCAACTGGTCCAGCACGGACTCCAGGGCGCGCGTCTCCTCCAGCGAGAACATCCCACGCAGCACGAGGTGGCGGCCGAACAGCGCGCCCATCCCCAGCTGCTCGTGGGCGGCGGAAGCGAACGCCAGGGCAGGGGCGAAGCCGATGACCCAATCGACGTCCGCGCCCCCGTCCGCCGCGGCCAGATCCGCGAGCGCCTTGCCCAAGCCCTCGAACCGATCCGCGCGCTTCCAGGCGCGGATCGATTCCACCTCCAGCCGGACGCCGAGCTCCGCCTCGATGGCGGCGTTCGCGCGGTCGATCTGCGCCCGGATCCGATCGCTCCAGCGCGGCGTCTGGGCCTGGTACTCGGGGTCGGCGTACGCGCGCACGCGCAGCGAGCGGACGGGCCCCGTGGCGCGGGACTGCGCGCCGATCGGCGCGGGGCGCAGGCTTTGCGCGTAATCGCGCTGCAGGTCGCGGGGCGATTTCCAGCACGCCGCGGCGATCGCCGCACAGGCGAGCAAGCTGTTCCGCCCCAGGGCGGCGCGCGCGCTCGCGCCCACCTACGCCAAGGCGGCCCAGGTGGATGCGGAAGAGGCCGAGGACCGCTTGCTGCGCGCCTTCGCCAACCAGCGCGTCCTCGACGAGGTGTACGGCGGGCTGTCCGCGGCGCTGGCGGAAATGAAGGGTCCGCGGACCACCGAGGACGAGCTGGTCGACAAGCTCTCGACCGGGGTCCAAGCGCGCCGCGGGCGCGTGCGCGCGGCCGAGCTGACTCCCGCGGTCTCGGCGGTGCTGGTCCTCGTCAACGTGGAGCTGGGACAGGCGCCGGAGATGATGCGCAACACCCTGCAGGGCGGGAAGGGGAAGGCGCTGCTGCAGGAGGGGCTGAAGGCGCTCGGCGCGCACCTGGTGAAGGAGCTGATCCGGTAGCCGCCGCCGATGGGGCGGCGCTCTCGAGTGCAGGAGGACCGACATGACCGGGCGCTTCCGCAACGTCGCTTTCGATCGCGAGGGACCGATCGCCTGGATCACCATGGACCGGCCCGAGCGCCGCAACGCGCTGTCGCTCGAGCACCTCCGCGAGCTGCTCGAGTGCCTCCGTGCCGTCGGCGGAGATCGCGAGGTGCGCGTGGCCGTGGTGCGCGCCAGCGGCCCGGCGTTCAGCGCCGGCCACGACCTGAGCGAGATGATCGGGCGCGACTCGGCATTCTACCACCAGCTCTTCGCCGCCTGCGCCGAGGTGATGGAGACCATCCAGGGAATCCCGCAGCCCGTCATCGCCGAGGTGCAGGGGATCGCGACGGCCGCCGGATGCCAGCTGGTTGCCTCCTGCGATCTGGCCGTCGCGGCGGCCGAGGCGCGCTTCGCCACGCCCGGGGTGAAGATCGGCCTGTTCTGCACCACGCCCATGGTCGCGCTCACCCGCGCCATCGGTCCCCGGAAGGCGATGGAGATGCTGCTCACGGGCGAGCCGATCACCGCGGCCGGGGCGGCCACGCGCGCCCTGGCGGACCGGATCGTCGCCTCCAGCCCGTTCGTGGTCGGCCTCGGCAAGAAGGCGTTCTACCGGCAGCTGCCGATGGCCCAGGCGGACGCCTACGCCTACGCCTCGGAGGTGATGTGCGCGAACGCCGCCGCGGAGGACGCGCAGGAGGGCATGAGCGCGTTCCTGCAGAAGCGCGCGCCCTCCTGGCGCGGCCGGTGAGCTCCACTCGCGTCTTTCCATCGAGGAGATCCGCCATGCTAACCCTGCTCGTCGCGCTCGCCGCAGCCGCCGCCCACGCGCAGGCGAAAACGCCCCGCGGCCTCGAGGGCCTCGACTCCCTCTATCCCGAGCTCGACGCGCTGTACCTCGACATGCACCGGAACCCCGAGCTGTCCGGGCACGAGGAGAAGACCGCGGCCAAGCTCGCGGAGCGCCTCCGGCGCCTCGGCTACGAGGTGACGACGGGAGTGGGCGGCACGGGCGTGGTCGGCGTCCTGCGGAACGGCACCGGGCCGACGGTGCTGTTGCGCACCGAGCTCGACGCCCTGCCGGTCGAGGAGAAGACGGGGCTGCCGTACGCGAGCAAGGCGACGGCGACGGATCCCGCCGGCAAGACCGTGCCCGTCATGCACGCCTGCGGGCACGACGTGCATATGGCCTCGTGGACGGGGGCGGCGGCGCTCCTTTCGCGCGCCAAGGACCGCTGGCGCGGCACGGTGGTGATGGTCGGGCAGCCTGCCGAGGAGACCGTGGCAGGCGCGAAGGCGATGCTCGCCGACCGCTTCCTGGAGAGGTTCCCAAAGCCGGACTTCTCCGTGGCGGTCCACGACAGCTCCGACCTGCCTGCCGGAAAGGTCGCCTGGATCCCCGGCTACGCGCTCGCCAACGTCGACTCGGTGGACGTGACCGTCTTCGGGCGCGGCGGGCACGGCGCCAAGCCCGACACCACGGTCGATCCCGTCGTCATCGCCGCGCGCACCGTGCTGTCGCTGCAAACGCTCGTCTCGCGGGAGAAGGATCCGCTCGAGCCCGCGGTGGTGACCGTCGGCTCCATCCACGGCGGCAGCAAGCACAACATCATCCCGGACGACGTCCACCTGCAAATCACCGTGCGCTCGTACTCGTCGCAGGTCCGCAAGCAGTTGCTCGACGGGATCCGGCGCGATGCTCGCCCGCGAGCTGGGCCAGGACAACGTCGTCGAGGGGAAGCCGGAGATGGTGGCCGAGGACTTCGGCGAGTTCGGCAAGGCCGCGGGTGTGCCGTCGGTGCTCTTGCGGGTGGGCGCCGTCGAGCCGGAGAAGTACGCGGCCGCCAGGGCCTCGGGCGCGCCGCTCCCTTCGCTGCACTCGGCCACCTTCGCGCCCGATCGCGAGCCGACCATCCGCACCGGAGCCGCGGTGCTTGCGCTGTCCGCGCTGGAGCTGCTCGGCAAGCGGTGAGGTGTCTCCGGCCTCTTACATGGAACGCCTTGTGGATCACCCGAGGTGCGTTGCTAAGACCTTTTCTTGGGGGAGGTTGTTCCTTGGCCAGCCCGCAACCGCTGTCGCTGCTCCGCCGTCCCGCCGTGCTGCTGGTGGACGACGCTCGCCTGGTGCTCCGTGTCGTCGAGAGGGCGCTCACCTCCGCGGGCTTCAGCCTCTCCGTCGCGGAGAACGCCGAGCGCGCGGTGCGGCTCCTCGAAGAGCAGGAATTCGCCTGCGCCCTGATCGACCGCAACCTGGTGGGGAGCGACGGGCTCGACCTGATCAAGCAGATCCGCGAGCGCCAGCCGGGCTGCGCCTGCGTGCTGATGACCGCGTACCCGTCGGTGGGCTCCGCCGTCGAGGCGCTGCGCATCGGCGTGGTGGACTACATCCAGAAGCCCTCGCCCGACTTCGACGTCATCGCCGAGCGGGTCCAGAACGCGGTCCGGCTGCACCGCCGCCGCGAAGGCGGCGACGCGCCCCGTTCCGCCGGGCGCGCCGTCGAGGAGAAGCGGAACCAGGTGCTCGTGCGCGGCGCGGACGAGCTCGTCGCCACCCTCCGCGCGCTGCAGAGCAAGATGAAGCCCGCCGCCCGCGCCGCATTGAATCGCGCGCTGGCCAACGCCGAAGCCCAAGCCGCCCTCCTCCGCGGCCGCTGACCCACCTGCATCTACAGAGACCGTCCGGTCCGGGCTCTTCCATCCGCCCACATCGAGAGCTGGAACGCTTCGGCGAGCTGCTCTGGTTCGAGCTGGCGCGGCTGCGCGCCGAGAAGGTCTTCCTCGAGGTCCACTCAGGAGGCGGTGTTCAGCGCGACCAGCGGCCGCGGCTCGTCCTCCACCTTTCGCACGGTGCTCGGCAAAGGCTCGACGTTGGCGGGGAGACGCTCGGCGCAGAGCGACGAGTCGTTCAGCGTGCACCGTCCCTGCTTCTCCAGGTCGAACTGCCAGCGGTGGCGAGGGCACACCAGGAGGTGCCCGCCTTCGACCCAGCCCTCGGTCATGTCCGCGCCCTGGTGCGGGCAGTAGCGGTGCACCGCGTACCTCGCGCCGCCGGCCTCGATGATGGCGCGCTCCTTGTTCGCCTCGACCTGGCGGATGGAGTCGCACAGGGAAGCCAGGTCCTCGGCCTCGAGCGCGAGGAAGCCGTGCAGCACCGGGTCGTACTCGTCCGGCGAGCGGCTGAGGCGGAAGCGGAAGGAGAGGAAGAAGTCCTCCCAGGTGAGCTTCCGCTCCAGCACCTCCAGCACGTCGCCGGCGCGGACCTTGAAGGTGTAGCGGCGCTCGTCCCGGAGGGCGGACACCTCCTCGATGCGCTGCGAGGGGAACTCGATGCGGAGCATCCGCTCCGGCAGCTCCTCGAGCCAGACGTAGAGGGCCACGCCGACGCGGTCGCGCAGGTCCAGGCGCGACAGCTTGTGCCGCATCTCCTCGCGGAGCCGGCCCAGGACGCCCGGAAGGTCCGAAGGAGGCGGCGCGCGGCGGCCCTGGAACAGGTCCTCCATCCGCGCCGCGTAGCCGCGCACGTACTCTTCGAAGCGCTCCTCGTCGAGCCGCTCGCTGGCGAGCACGGTGAGCTTGCCGCTCGCCACGTCGAGCACGTCGCCCGGCATCGGCTCGAGAAGCGAGCTGCCCACCCCGGAGAGCCGCTTGCGCAGGTAGGCGAAGAGCTTCTGCGCCCGGGGGAAGATGTTCACCTCCTCGAAGTTCAGGTGCACGAGCGCGGGATCGAGGAAGCACGCCGGTCCCGCGGAGGCGAGGAACAGGCGCGGGCGCACCGCCTCCAGCGCGCGGGCCACCGCCTCGAACTTGCCGAACATCTTCCGCCGGGAGATCACCGTGTACTGCTTGGGCGAGTACTCGTAGCAGGTCGGGTGCCAGATGGCCCCGGAGAACTGCGCGGTGAAGACGTCCACGGGCCCTTCCTCCGCGGCGATCTGCCCGAGGCGGTCGTGGATCTTGCAGTCGTTCAAGTCGAGGAAGGTGCGGCCGTCCGCCTTGACCAGGAGACCCGAGTCGCGGTTCAGCCCGCCGTCCTGCACGTAGAGCCTCAGGTACCCGCCCGGGATCGGCACCTTGTCGCCGTCGGCGCAGGCGATGACCTCGCACCCGGTCGCGCGCAGCCGCTCGACCAGCTCGGGCCGCCGGAACCGCGGCACCACGGCGGTGAAGTCGCGGCGCGCGAGCGAGGCGAGGAACTCGCGGTCGAAGTGGTCGCCGTGCTCGTGGCTCACGTAGACGAACCGCGGCTTGCGCGGGTCTTCCAGCCTCCGGCGCACGAGCGGCGCCAGGTGATGGTTCTGCGGGAGCTGCATCCACGCCGAACCGAAAGCGCCGTGGCGCGAGACCCAGGGGTCCGCCACCACCACCGCCCCCTCCGTTTCCACGACGAAGCCCGCGTGCCCCAGATACCCGATCTGCATCGACACCCTCCCCAACGCCGCCCGAACCCGCCCGCAAGGTGCTCAGCGGATCTCCCAGTCCCCACCCTCGCCGCGGGCCTCGTAACGCCCCGCCGCGAGCTTCCCGTAGAAGTGCACGTCGATCGCGCCGGCCACGCTCTGGCCGTCGAACAGACCCAGCTCGCCCTGGGTCGCGAAGGTCAGCCCGAGCTGGGCGGCGGTGAACCGCACCCGCTCGCCCGCGCCGAGCGCGACCGCCGGGACGTTGCGCGTCAGCGCGCGCCGCAGGTCGGTCGTGAGCACCAGCCCGGCGATCTCGCCGCGCAGGAAGGCGGCTCGCGCGGTGACGTAGGTTGTGCTTGCCCTTCGCCTTGCGCTCGATCATCAGCCCGATGCGGTGGCCGGTGAACCCCGCCTTCTGCAGGAAGTCGCCGGCGATGCCGCGGTCGACCAGCGGCAGCTCCCAGGTCGATTCCTCGTAGCGGGCGGTGAAGGGCGCCTTGAACTCGCCCGCGTAAAGCCGATACCGGTGCGACGGGTCGCGCAGCCTGCCGTACGCGTCCTTGATCGGAGCGTGCGAGGAGGCGTCCACCTCGAGCACCGTCTGCAGCCAGTCGAACGGTTCGGCCGATACGCCGATCCGCGCGTCGCTCACGTTGAACTGCCTCTCGTAGACGCTCCGCTCGTCCGCGGTCGCGTCGGCGAACACCCTGCGTAGACGCGCGGCAGTTTCGTCGCCTGCTCCTCGTCCTCCGCCCGCGCCGCGCCGGACAGGAGGAGGGCCGCCGTCAGAAACGGCGCAAACCACCACCGGACACCCAAGCCGCCGCCCATCCCCTGCCCCCCCCGCGCGGCGAGTTGCAACGCTCGTGCCTCGGCTGCGGCACGACTGGACGAGCGGGCGGTCAATCCACTGGATTTCCCGCGAGAGACCCTGCAATTCCTCCGGAAGGAAACGCCGTTTCTCCGATGGTCGGAGCGAGCGACCGGATCGGACGCCGCGGATCAACGACATCACCGTGACTGCGCCGGCGAACGCCAACCTGGCGCCGCCCGGGCTCTACATGCTGTTCCTGTTGGGGGCGAACGGCGCCCCGTCCCTCTCTCGCATCGTCCACGTCGGCCGGCTCGTCGACACGCCGCTCCTTGACCCGCGATTCGCCCACGCAGTAAGGCCTGCGCTCCCGACCGTGTCCCCGGCCGGCAAGGAGAAACCCAGACATGAGACCCGAGTTCCCCGAAATGCTCGGCGGAAAACTGCCGTCCGCGGCGGCCATCGCGGTCGCGCTGCTCGCCTGGGCGCAGCCGTCCCAAGCCAAGGTGACGAAGATCGTGATCGATTCGAAAACGTCGCCCGCGTTTTGCGATGCGGCGAATCCCACCAAGGCATGCCTGGCGGGACAGACGGCACCGTCCTTCGGAGACGCCGGCCAGTACCAGATCGTGCGGGGCCGCGCCTTCGGTGAGCTCGATCCGAAGCACCCGCTCAACGCGATCATCCAGGACATCGAGCTGGGGAAGGACGCTGACGGCAAGGTCCGCTACACGGCCACGTTCCAGTTGGTGAAGCCGATCGACATGTCGAAGAGCAGCCACCTCCTGTGGCAGGACGTGCCCAACCGCGGCGGCCGGCTCACCATCAACACCATCGAGCGCAACAACGGCGACGTCGGGCTGAGCAGCGGCTGGCAGGGCGACAATTCGGGCACGACCGCCCAGAACCTGGTCGGCGCGGACGGCGTCAGCACGAACGACTGGGTGGCAGTCCCGATCGCGAAGCAGGCCGGCGGCAAGCCGGTGACCGGCAACGTGCTGGGGCGCATCGTCAATCGGAGCGGCCCGGCTTCACAGGGCATCCTGGTCCAGAGCAGCCCTCTTCCCTACAAGCCGTTCACCCTGGACACGAGCCAGGCGACGCTCACCACCCACACGCGCGAGACGATGGACGGGCGGATCAGCGTGGGAACGGTCATCCCGAGCACGGACTGGGCCTGGGCAAAATGCGCCTCGTGGACGGATACGAAGCGCACCGCCGACGGGACGCAGATCTGCTTGAAGGACGGCTACGACGGCAACCTGCTCTACCAAGTGGTGTTCACGGCAACGGACCCCTACGTCCTGGGTGTCGGATTCGCCGCCTTCCGCGACCTCGGCTTCTTCTTCAAGACGGCCGTCCAGGACGAGGCCGGGACGCTCAATCCGCTGGCCAACGCCAACCGGAGCGGCACCGACATCAAGCGGTCGATCGCCCGCGGCGTCTCGCAGTCGGGGAACTTCCTGCGCGGATGGCTGCACCTCGGCTTCAACCAGGCAGAGAGCGGCAAGCAAGTGCACGACGGCCTGTGGCCGATCATCGCCGGCCGCCGCATCGCCCTGAACTTCCGGTGGGCGCAGCCGGACGGCGTGCTCGAGCTGTACCAGGCCGGCAGCGAGGGCCCGCAATGGTGGACGAAGTACCAGGACGACGTCCGCGGTCTACCGAAGCGAGGCATCCTCGACCGGTGCAAGGAGACGCGCACCTGCCCGAAGGTGATCGAGCACTTCGGCGCGGCGGAGATCTGGGAGCTGAAGCTCGGCATCGAGTGGGTCGGCACGGACGCCAAGAAGGACATTCCGCTGCCCAGGAACGTGCGGCGCTACTACATCCCGAGCACGACGCACGGCGGGGGAGCGGGCGGGTTCCTGGAGAAGCCGACTCTGGCAGCCAGGTGCCCTGGAAACACCTACGGAGGCGTTCCCGTCCGTGACCCGGTGACCGGCGTCACCGCCTCTCCCCCGGGCGCCCTGGCTGCCAATCCCGTGCCGCACACGGAGACGGTCAACGCGATCCGGTTCCACTTCCGGAACTGGGTGATGAACGGCATCGAGCCGCCTGCGAGCCTGTATCCGACCCTGCGCGCGAACGCCCTGCACCGCGACCACGACGACGACGGTGACGACGAAGACGACGATGACGACGACGGGCGCGACGGAAGGAGGCCGGACGGCTTCCTGGTCGAGCCGACCAAGAAGGCGATGGGATTCCCGGACATCCCGGCCCTGATGGACGCCTCGTCCGTGTCGTTCGCTCCGTTTGCGCCCGAGGCCGGTCTGTTCAACGGGAAGGCCGAGTTCCCCTTCATCAATCCCGTGCTCGACTACAACTGGGGCCCGGAGTTCAACCCCTCCGACGGATCTGGCGTGCCGACCAGGCTGCCTCCGCCGATCCGGCGCGTGATCAAGATGCTGGTGCCCAGGGTCGACGCGGACGGCAACGAGCTGGGCGGTGTCCCCGTCGTGTTGCGCGATGCGCCGTTGGGGACCTACGTCGGGTGGAACATCACCACTTCGGGGTTCCACAAGGGGCAGAACTGCAACTACACGGGCGGCGTGATCCCGTTCGCGCGCACGAAGGCCGAGCGCGACGCCAGCAAGGACCCGCGGCCGTCGCTGCAGGAGCGGTATAAGGACCATGCGGGGTACGTCGCGGCGGTGAGCGCCGCGGCGGCCAACGCCGTCCGCAAGAGGTTCTTGCTGCAGCCGGACGCGGACGCGCTGATCGCCCAGGCGGACGCGAGCAACGTCCTCAAGTAGTCGCGCCGGAAAGACTGCGGGGGGCGCGTGGCCATCGAGGCACGCGCCCCCGCTGCATTTCGAGATCCGTGCTACCCGAGCTGCGGGTAGTCCAGCGTGGCGTCGTGCTGGACCGGCCGCTTGTGCCCGCGGACCTTGCCCTCGGACTTGGCCGCGCGAGGCTGCGGCTTGCCGGAGGTGTGCACGTTTTCATTCGCGCTGTTCGCCTTGGCGTGCACCTGCGGAGCGGCCTGCGCGGACTGTGCACCCAGCAGCAAAAATGCCGCGCCCATCGCAATGAGCAGTTTGCCCGAATTCATGTGAAAACCCCCCGGAAATCCTCGCCGCGCGGGTTGCGCGAACGAGCTTCAACGGTGGGTAACACCCCGGGATCGGGCGCAGCAACGGAGCCGATCTGGCTGGCTGCGCGGCGCTCTGGTGCGGGCGGGAACGACCGGCGCTGGCGGCCTACCTGCTCGCACCCGCTTGCGGTGGGAGCGGCTCCTCCACCTCGACACCCGTGGCCACCACGAAGCGGGACACCATGTTGTAGCCGGCGATGGTTCCCACCAGCTCGACGACCTGTGCGTCGGGCAAGAGCGACCGCACGCGCTTCATGGTGGCGGGAGAGACGTCGATCTTCCGCGTCATCTCCCGGGTGAGCGCGAGGGTGGCGCGCTCGGATTCGTCGAACAGCTTCGGATCGCCGCCGCTCACGGCCGCGCCGGCGCGGAGCGCCTCGAGCTGCTGGCGCGTGCCGCCGGCCTTGAGGAACTCTCCCTCGTGCTGCACCCACTCGTACTCGGCCTTGTTGAGCACGCCGATCTGCATGATGGCCAGCTCGCGCAGCTTTCCCGGCAGCGACAGCTGGTTGCGGATGGCGGCGAACATGCCGTTCCAGCCCTTGGCGAAGTTCGGGCTGTGCAGGAGCATGCGGTCGAGGTTGAGCAGCCTGCCCCCGGGCCTGCGCGACTGGATCGCGGCGACCAGGTCCGGCGGGCCGACCTGGTCGTCGGAGAGGTAGGGGATGCCCGACTTGGAGACCTTCTTCGCGGACTTCGCCGGGTCGTCCGCGCGGGCGGGGAGGGCGGAGCAGAGGATCGCGGCGACGCCCGCCGCTAGCACGGAGTGTCTGGAAAGGGCCATGACTTGCCTCCTGGGAGAGGGCCGCGCCGTGTGGGGCGGCGGCTCGCCGGCGGCGCACTCTAGCCCAACGCGCCGCGGACCGTCTTGCGAACGGGCGCCGGCGCTGGTTGAAAGACGGAGCGGTTCCGTGCGTCATCCTCGCCAGGGATGCATCCGGGAGAGCTTCGCAAAGTGCTCGACAGCACCAGTGGGACCGAGGCGCCCCGTCCCGACCATCCCTGGGCCGGGCTGGCCGCGCGCGCCATCCACGCCGAGCCGGGCGAGCTGAAGGCCGTCCTGCTCGCCTTCTCGTACTTCTTCTGCCTGCTCTCGAGCTACTACATCCTGCGCCCGCTGCGCGACGAGATGGGCGTGGCCGGCGGGGTGCAGAAGCTGCCCTGGCTGTTCACCGGCACCTTCGTGGCGATGCTCCTGGCGGTGCCGGCCTTCTCGGCGCTCGCGGCGCGCCTCCCGCGGCACCGGTTCATCCCCCTCTCGTACCGCTTCTTCACCGCGAACATCTTGATCTTCTGGCTGCTGTTCGCCACCGGCCGCTTCCACGTGGGCGCGGCGCGCGCGTTCTTCATCTGGACGAGCGTCTACAACCTCTTTGTCGTCTCCGTCTTCTGGAGCTTCATGGCGGACATCTTCCGCCACGAGCAGGGCGCGCGGCTCTTCGGGTTCATCGCGGCGGGCGGGAGCGCGGGCGCGCTGGCCGGCCCGCTGCTCACCACCTGGCTGGTGAAGCCGCTCGGCACGACGCACTTGCTGCTCGTCTCGGCCGCGCTGCTCGAGTGCTCGGTGCAATGCGTGGGCGCGCTGCATCGCTGGTCCCTCTCGGCGCGCTCCGCCGGCCGAGGCGACGCCGCTGCCGGACAGCAGCCGCTCGGCGGCGACTTCCTCAGCGGGATCCGCGTGGTGTTCCAGTCGCCCTTCCTGCTCGGGATCTGCGCGTACGTCCTGCTGCTCACCGCCACCGCGACCTTCCTGTACTTCGAGCAGGCGCAGATCGTGCTGCGCGCCAGCGCCGATCCGCGCGTGCGCACCGCCCTGTTCGCTCGCATCGACCTGGTGGTGAACGTCCTGACCCTCGTTTTGCAGGGCTTCGTCACGGGGCGGCTGATCCGGCGGGCCGGCGTCCGCGCGGGCCTGGGCCTTCTGCCGGTGCTCACCGCGCTGGGATTCGTCGCGCTCGCCCTGGCGCCGACGCTGCTCGTCCTGACGGCGGTGCAGGGCGTGCGGAGGGCCGCGCACTTCGGCATCGAGCGCCCGACGCGCGAGATCCTCTTCATCGACGTCGACCGCGAGCAGAAGTACAAGTCGAAGAACTTCATCGACACCGTCGTCTACCGCGGCGGCGACGCGGTCACCGCCTGGATCTCCTCGGGCCTTTCGGCCCTGGGCCTCGGGGTGGTCCCGGTCGCCGCGGCGGCGGTTGCGCTCTGTGCGGTCTGGCTGTGGAACAGCCTGGTCCTCGCCCGCAAGGACCAGGCCTTGGAGGCCCGATGAGCTGGTCCCGCCGCGAGGTGCTCAAGCTCTCCGCGGCGCTGGCCGCCGGAGGTCCCATGGAACGGATGCGAACGCGCCCGATCCCGCGCACCGGCGAGCAGCTTCCCGTCATCGGGATGGGGACCTACCGCACCTTCGACGTGGGCGAATTGGACGAGGCCCGCAGGCCGCTGCGCGAAGTGCTGCGGCGGCTCTTCGAGGGAGGCGGGCGGGTGATCGACTCGTCGCCGATGTACGGGCGCGCCGAGCAGGTGGTGGGCGAGCTGCTGGACCCGTCGCAGCGCCCCTTCCTCGCCACCAAGGTGTGGACCAGCGGCCGCGAGGAAGGAATCGCGCAGATGCGCCGGTCGATGCGGCTCATGGCGCCGCGCGCCGACCGCCCGTTCGACCTGATGCAGATCCACAACCTGGTCGACT
>WNFB01004644.1_pt1 | contig 12475 bp, 9 predicted proteins | sample 5400501 | NCBI WGS metagenome assembly WNFB01 (sample SAMN13153341, study PRJNA577476) | soil metagenome | isolation source: 200 cm saprolite under Douglas fir tree site 2 hole 1 | place: USA:California | collected 2015-04-18 | reverse complement strand
AGACCTTTGCCGCGCTGTGGCTAGAAGGGCGGAACATGACCACTGAACAAGTCCTGGCAGAGCAAGGCCTGGAAGTGACTCCACCTGGTACCCTTCCTGCGGCTCCATTCCGCATTTCAACACCATCAGCTCTGCCCCCTGCGGGGCTGACCAAACGCGAGTTCGAGGTGCTACGTTTGGTGGCTAAAGGCTTGACTAATGCTCAGGTCGCAGAAAGTCTCGTGATCAGTCTTACCACCGTGAATTCCTACCTGAGTTCGATTTACAGCAAACTAGGTGTCTCTTCACGGCTGGGGGCGATGCGCTATGTCATCGATCGCCATCTCCTCTAGCATAAACCACCAGCGGAGGGCGATGATATAATTGACTCGCACAGTTTCTGTAAGGAATTATTGGAGAAGGAAAACACATGAATAGATTTACAGCGGCAGAAATAGCATATTTGCAAAGCCAGCGCCTCGGCAGGCTGGCGACCGTCAATGAGAAGGGAGATCTGCACGTGGTGCCGGTTGGCTTTCGCTATAATGCCGACCACGATACCATCGACATAGGCGGGCACAACATCGTCCCAACCAGGAAGTACCGCGATGCCCTGAGCCACGGACGCGTGGCTTTTGTCGTTGATGATGTCTTACCTCCCTGGCGACCGCGCTTGATCGAGGTGCGGGGTACGGTTCAGGCCATTCCTGAGGGGGGAAAGGAGATCATGAAAGATTTCGTGCCGGACATGCTGCGCGTCACTCCTACCTACATTGTTTCTATAGGCATTAATGATGATGTCGTCCAGCCTGCTCAGGGAAGGGTCAATTATCATGGCCGCAAGGTAGAATAGACTGGATAACTTGCGACTGATGCACAATATGGGGGAAACCGTCGTTGCAGTCGACAAGATACCTTGACGCCACATCGTTCGTGTAGGCTGTCCCCGCAATGGTATGATACCCCCGTGATGGATATTTGCGGCTTGTGAACATCTTGCCAGGTGGGATGATGTAAATAATCTCTCCGGTATATTGACGCTCACGCTCCTTTATTGTTACCGTATCACCAAGGTGATACTCCCCTTCATGCGCTGGCCCGAAGAGCTTGGCGAGCTGCTGCCCATCGTCTCCATCAAACTGATAGTGTTCATAGACGCGCTGTCCATTGCTGATGGCTTCAATGATCGGGATGCGCTCATCCGTCTCAAGGGTGATGATCCAGAGGCTCAAAAACGCTTGTGGCTGCACCACATCGACAGGACTCCACATTAAGGCTTTGAGACCTGGTCGAGCATGAAGGGTTTGGAGAGCAGCGTGTGCAAACAGCTTGATCTGAACTTGACGGAGAATATCATCACTATCGCGTTGCCTGAGTTCCAGAAGCGAAGCTATCTCGACATTGTTCACTTTCACTGGCGCCCACATTCCGAACTGTTGCCAGTCAATAGGATCAAGCGTGATCTGAAATTGTTCGCAAATTGCTGTGATCTGCATGGCTTTCTGGCATGCCTCTTGTTGCTCATCAACACTGTTTCGGCGTGAGTAGGTCATGACGCATCACTCCTCTTGAGGCAGTTGTTGAGCCTGCCGTCTTCCTGGTTCACCATTCCGCGATAAACGTGAGGGGAATGCATCTCACCGGAGTTTCGAGAGACACGATTAGTGTTTGGATTGCACCCACAGTATTTTCTTCTGCTGCTCTTACGATGCTCTCTGCAGGAACAGTCACGTTTTCGAAGGACGTGATCGAGCCCCCTGGCAAAGACCAAGAAATCAGTGCAGACCCTGAGAGGAGAAACGTCTGATCATATCTTCTCACTTACTATTAAGCCACTTTCTGTGGGGTGTTGTCAACTGAAGTAACCTGTGGTGGCTACATGGGATATCTGCCGAGCAAATTGATAGTTTACCTCTTCATTTACCTTATTCTTTGACGATTGATATGCAAATTGAGTCAAGAGTGGGAGAACGTCCTTGCTATCCCAGGCAGAAACTCACTGACTCAGGCAGTCACATCTTTATATATGAAAGAACTCATGCACGTCTTCGGTAGTCACGATGTAATCCACCTGGAGGCTGTCGTTTAGCCCACACTGCCGGACATCTCCAACTGGATCAGGCGGTTGAGCTCAACTGCATACTCCATGGGGAGTTCCTTGGTGATCGGCTCAATGAAGCCGTTGACGATCAGCGAGTAGGCCTCGGTCTCATCCAGGCCACGGCTCATCAGGTAGAAGAGCTGGTCGTCACCGACCTTGGAGACGGTCGCCTCGTGGCCGACCTCGGTCTGGTTCTCTTCGACGCGAATGGTTGGGTAAGTATCGGTGCGAGCATGCTCATCGAGCAAGAGCGCGTCACAGCGGACATGGGACTTGGTGTGGTGCGCACCCCGGTTGACGCGGACCAGGCCGCGATACGAGGCTCGACCATTCCCCTTCGAGACCGACTTCGAGAGAATGTGGGAAGTTGTGTGCGGAGCAAGGTGCGTGACCTTGGCTCCGGCATCCAGGTGCATCCCATCGCTAGCGAATGCCACTGAGAGGATATCACCACGAGCACCTGGCTCCATCAGCAGTACCGCTGGATACTTCATCGTCACCTTCGAGCCGAGGTTTCCATCGACCCATTCCATCGTTGCGTCTCGGTATGCCGCTGCACGCTTCGTGACGAGGTTGTAGACATTCTTCGACCAGTTCTGGATGGTCGTGTAGCGGACGCGGGCACCCTCCATCACCTTGATCTCTACGACGGCGCTGTGCAGGCTGTCGCTTGCATAGGTCGGGGCGGTACAGCCCTCCACATAGTGGACATAGGAGCCGGGAGCGGCGAGAATCAACGTGCGCTCGAACTGACCCATGTTCTGGGCATTGATACGGAAGTAGGCCTGCAAGGGAATTTCAACGCGCACGCCCTCTGGCACATAGACAAAGCTGCCACCACTCCACACCGCGCTGTTGAGCGAGGCGAATTTATTATCGGACGGCGGAATAACGGTGCCGAAGTGCTCTTTGATGAGGTCGGGATACAAGCGCAGCGCCGTATCCATATCGGTGAAGATCACGCCCAGCTTCTCCAGGTCTTCGCGCACCTTGTGGTACACCGCTTCACTCTCGTACTGTGCCGTCACGCCTGCCAGGTACTTCTGCTCAGCCTGCGGAATACCCAGTCGATCAAAGGTGTTCTTAATGTCTGCTGGGATATCGTCCCAGGTTTTCCCCTGCTGCGCGATAGGCTTGATATAGTAGTAGATGTTGTCGAAGTCAATCCCCGAGAGGTCCGCGCCCCACGTTGGCATGGGGCGTCTCTCGAAGAGTGCCAGGCTCTTGAGACGGAACTGCCGCATCCAACTGGGCTCGCCTTTCATCTCGGAGATCTGCTCAACGATCTTCGTGCTCAGTCCCCGCTCGGACTTGAACACATAATTTTCGGCCATGTGGAACCCAGGAGCATATGCCTGCTGTTCCGTCGTGTATGTTTGAGTACTCATCAGAATTCACTCCGTCTCATGCTCTCTTCGTGCAGGAAACCTATGGTTCCTGTTCATCCTTCCCCGGCCACTCGGACTAGACCTTGTATCCCTGCCCATCCATGCGAGGTCCGGAAAATTCGATGCGGTAGACGCCGCTCGGGCACGTCACCTCGTGATAATAACAGAACTGTCGGACGACAGTTTGGACCTGGCTCCCATGAGGGCTCTGGAGTCGAAGGCGAGCTAACCAACAGCGCGCTCCTTAGACTCGGTCATGGTATTGGTTCCGTTTCTTTTCCAGTGCCGCCGCTGCTCGCCTCTCGACCTCGTGACGAAACGTCATGTAGCCAAAAGCGCACGTAAAGATCACCAGGGCGAGCAACAGGAGTATGAATGGTGGCATTGTGATATCCCTTTCAGCCGTATCCCCGCTACCCCCGAAATCACGCTCCCCCGTGGGGAGATGGAAATGTGAAGGCCTGTGAGCCATAGCACTCCCGAAAGGGGGATGTGCTTTGAGTATCGTTTCATACGAGGGACATGGTTCACGGGAAGGAGTAGTATACAATCTAAGTATACACTATTTTTTACGAATATGCAATATTTGTTAAATTCCTACCGTACACCATCTCATTTTTACTTGACAACGATATAATTCACAGTGTATACAACAGTATATAGCTTTATCTCCACTGCTTTGCTCCTCTCTCTCCTGTTCGGCTGTTGCTCCTAAGGGACTTAAGAATTATTGTAACTATTCAGGTCTCCCCTCTGCTTGACTCCTCACTGCCTACGGCAGTTCGCCAGGTATGGAGTGGGTGCGGGCTGTGCCGCCGCAGGCGGCACAGCCCGCACCCACTCCATACCTGGGTGAGCCGCCTGCGGCGGTTCGCAGTAGGTTTTTTGCAGCCTGCGGCTGCAAAGTCCGCTGCAAATGAATGAGCAGCCGCCTGCGGCTGCGAGGAATCTTGCACCTGAGTAGTTACAAATAATTAAATATCAATATTTTTTATGTATTGACTATTGTTAAATATTGTGATATACTATGAATAAGAAATAAGAGTAACTCCAACACTCTTTCTTCCAACAGGAACAGCTTCGGTATTTCCCTGCTTCTGTAGCATCCCAGTAATGCCACTGAACATCCCCTCTGTCAATTTGACGAGGAGTCAGGGATACGACCACGGTGCTCTGAAATTCCAGAAACCGCACGTACACCCTGACTTACCACACCGAAAGGGAGTATTTCCTATGTCAACACAAGTAACTATGTCAACAGAAGTAAACAAGGCCAACTCGCGTCGTTTCTACGATGAAGCGTTCAACAAGAAGAATAAGGCTGCCATCGACGAATTCATTGCCCCCAATCACGTCGATCATGCTGCCCCTCCCGGTATGCCAGGTGGTCTCGAGGGAGCCAAACAAACCCTCGCCATGTACCTGACGGCTTTCCCTGACTTGCACTTCACGGTTGAGGACATCATCGCTGAAGGGGACAAGGTTGTGACCCGCCTGACTGTGCGTGGAACACAGCAAGGGGAGTTCATGGGTATCCCCCCAACCGGTAAGCACGCGACGGTCACGTCAATCGATATCAACCGCATGGTCGGCGGCAAGAGCGTCGAGCATTGGCTCGAGATGGACACACTGGGCCTGTTACAACAACTCGGCGTGGTCCCAATGCCTGGGCAAACTCGTTAGTTGCCCCTCTGGCCCTTTGCCTCTAAGAGGTGAGGAACTCGGTAGTAAACTGCTGCCGAGTTCTTTTTGGTTTTGGTACGAGCGGTCGTTACTGTGTTACCCTGTTGCCGCAAACCTTGTCCCATGCTTGAAGAGCACTGTCAGCAGGTGGCCTGAAACCCTGATGTAGCGAGGTACTTGTTGGGGCTTTGTCTATTTTACTATTAATGTCAATATAAGTTAAAATATACTTGACAGATACGCATTTATTATGGTATACTCTGATTACGAGGAAGAATAGTCATACTCTTCTTTCCCCACAGGACCAGCTTCGGTACTTCCCTGCTTCTGTCGTAGCCTGTAAGGACACTGAACATCCCCTCTGTCGATTTGACGAGGAGCAAGAGATGCGACGACGGTAATCTGATATGTCAGCAACCGCACACACACCGCTTACTTACATCTAAAAGGAGGCCGTATGTGGTTCATGAAGAAACTCATTCGCTTACTTGGAGTGGTATTTCAGGTGGATGAAGGGTGCCCGTAAATGCGGGCATGCCGACCCTCTGAGCGTCTGACCATATTCGATGCTAGGCTGCATCTCGACTCGAGAAATGTCCGATAACGGATACTGCAATGTCTGAAGGCGACATCCGCCACGAATTGGCAGAGGTACACAGAGGACACACCGAACACTAGACGTAATTTCTGATCGATGTGGATGAGGACTTGGGGTAGTGTAAACGGGAGATGTGTCAAATGAAAAAATGGAGGGCCAGGTGAAAACCTGGCCCTCCATTTCAACACGGAAGAAGACTGTGAGGAGTGGAACACAAACCACAACGAAAAGTGCGATCCTGGCGGGTAGTCCAATCATGGGGCTACCCGCCTTTTGTATGACAATCGGGATAGCATATATCATGCGTCTCACACATTGCCAGAATGGGTGCTGTGATTTAAGGCAGACATTTGGAATAGCAAGTGGTGCAAGTAACCCGAGTCAATCCCAAAGGTTTTTTTGCTGGTGGCAACTCCCACGGAATGCGCAACGAGATGCACTATCAAATGAAGTGGCTCTAGACCGTCTTTCGTGCTGTTGTGTTTTCTGTGGGGGATGGTATTTCCACCCCATCGCCAACAAACAAGCGCTGTGACCAAGATGGCTTCTCAAGCCGCTTTGCACTACACAGCCAACTTGCTGCAATCTCGTTGCGCATCCCGTGGGGTCATCTCCACTTTTGAAACGTCATGCACCGCAGGCGCACCACTCCGCATGACCACAGCAAATGGTGGTCAGAAGATACTCGTACCGGGAAGCCTGATAACCCATAGAATTACCTATGTCTCTTACCCACTTCCTGTAAAAATAATCTTGCAATTACTCCTTTCGTGTATTGTTCTCTCCCCCTTTGTCAGCTACGCTCTGTCTAGACATTCTCAGGTAATGCATAACGGCCTGTTAGGCCCGACCGCACAATTTGCAACGTTTAGCGCTGAGAGTGTGTAATATCTTTTCTTCTGGAGCAGTTCGAGCACCGCCTGCTCCCCCAAACCCGCCTGAAGGAGGCCAAAACTCTATGAAGACTATCCATCACGTCGTCGACATCGACACCCCCGCAATGAACGTATGGGCCGCGCTCACCGATGCGCATGGCCTGGCTAGCTGGTGGAGTACCAAACTGAACACGCGCAAAGCTGAGGTCGGCGCGCGGCTCCACTGGACCTTCGCTGGGGACTTCAACCCGGTGATGGAAATCACCACCCTCGACGAGTCCGGCGAGCTGGTCTGGCGCTGCGCCGCCGGTCACGGCCCGTGGAAAGATAGCATGTTCCGGTTCCAGTTTATGGGGCTTGAAGACGGACGCACCCGGTTGCGGTTCTGGCAAGACTACGCCGTCGAACTCGACGACGACAGCTACGGCATCTACAACTTCAACTGGGGCTACTACCTCGAAAGCCTGCGCCTCTTCTGCACCACCGGCGTCGGCAAACCGTTCCAACCGCCCGCATAACTCACACGACCGATACAGTGTGCTCCGACTGGGAAGGAACTTCCATAAGGAGCAGAAAGGAAACGTTCATGGCATTCACCCAAGCTAACGAAGCCATGAGTTCGATCGTCAACACGCACTGGAATCTCCTCTATTGGGAACCAATGCAAAGATATTTTCAAAAAGGAGAGGTGAGCGCATGACAAACGACGAAAGCCTCGGTATCAAGGACCACCCGGTGGTTTCGCGCGAGGAGTGGCTCGCCGCGCGAACGGCGTTCCTGGCGAAGGAAAAGGAATTCACGCGGCTGCGGGACGAGCTGAGCCGGCAGCGGCGCGAGCTCCCGTGGGAGAAGGTTGACAAGCAGTACGTCTTCGACGGGCCGAGCGGCAAGGAGACGTTGGCCGAGCTCTTCGAAAACAGGAGCCAGCTCGTCGTCTATCACTTTATGTTCAGTCCCGAGTCGGACGAAGGGTGCGAGTCGTGCTCGTTCTGGGCCGACAATTTCAACGGCATCGGGGTTCACCTGAATCACCGCGACGTGACCTTTGTGGCCATTTCTCGGGCACAGCTTTCCAAGATCGAGCCGTTCAAAAAGAGGATGGGATGGAGCTTCAAGTGGGTCTCCTCGTTCCAGAACGATTTCAACTTTGACTATCAGGCGTCGTTTACCCCGGAGGAAGTCCACAGTGGAGCGGCGTTCTACAACTATGCGATAACGGAGGTCGGCGACGTGGACCTTGTGGGCATCAGCGTGTTCTCCAAAGACGAGAGCGGCGCGGTTTTTCACACCTACTCGTGCTACTCGCGGGGAGTCGACATGCTGAACGGCACCTACCACTACCTCGACCTGGTTCCGAAGGGGCGAGATGAGGAGGGTCAGGAAGACCCGCAGGCCTGGGTCCGGCACCACGACAGATACCAGGACTGAGCGCATGGACAGCGGTGCGCGGAACTTCGGCTCATCAGCTCTCCCGTCGCCCTAGCGTTGCCCTGAGGCTCCTGGCTTGCGCGATGGCCTGGGTACGGCTCCGCGCTCCCAGTTTGCGGCAGATATGCAAGACATGCTTCTTGACCGTGTTGACACTGAGTACCAGGCGAGAGGCGATCTCGCGGTTGGAGGCGCCATCCATGAGCAGCCGCAGCACCTCCCGCTCGCGTATGGTCAGCGCCGCCAAGAGCGGATTGGAGCGAGGGGGTGAAGGATGAAGAGCCATTGCAGCCCGCTCACCTGCTGCCTCTAGCAAGGTCGCGACATACTCTGGCATTATTTGCTGTGCGTAAGCCTGGCTTAGCAAGGTGATCATGGGTACTCCTTCATCAAGGAAGAGGCGGATGTAGCCCTCCGGTTGGGCTAATGCCAGGGCACGTTCCAGTAGAGTCAAGGCTCCAGCTCGATCGCCTTGCTCTTGCAAGGCCAGTGTACGCAACAGGAGGACTTGCAGCAGACTGCGCATACGCCCTTTTGCTTCGGCATCCTGACCGAGCCGCTCTAGCAAGCCCCGCGCCTCCGAGAGGAATGGGGGGTGCTCCCGCCCCTGGGCAATGCGGACCCGCGCCAGCGTCAGGTACTGCTGCTCGCGCAGGTAACTCGGGTCATCACTGGCCGACACTCCGCTCGTCTCTACCCAGCGGATAGCTGCTGCCAGGTTGCCCTGGGCGAGTTCCACCTGCGCCTGCACCGCTGCCCCGCGAGCCAAGAGGGCGGGGGCAAAGCCGCGCTGCTGACCCATGAGCGTGAAGGCATCCAGTGTCTCGCGTGCCTGGGTGCTCTGCCCACAGGCTTGCTGGAGGCGGGCGAAGGCCAGGTAGCCCCGCGTGATCATCTCGGCTTCCGCCGTCAACGCGTCCCTGACCAGGTCCATGCCCTGTTCCAGGTGCTGCTGGGCCCGCTGGAGTTGGTTCCACTCACACAGCAGCTCACCCATGATAAAGTAGTACTCTGGACCGTTGAGCAGGACTGGCAGTCCTCCATGCTCAGATGCCAGCTGCATCACCTGCTCAATGGTGCTGGCAGCCTGGTGCAGCCTTCCCTGCAACAACTGCAACCTGGCCAGGTTGGAGATACTTCTCATAGTTATTGGGAGGCTAGCCAGGCCATACATGGGTGCCACCGTTGCCACGACGAAGCGCTCTGTCGCAGGAGTCATATCCCCATCCACCAGATAGGTGCTGGCCGCTGTCACGAGCATACTTGGACGGTACACGCTGATGAGGAGCATCTCCTGCGACTCCGGCAACAGTTCGAGAGCCTGCTGTGCCAGGGGGACACTCCGTTCGTAATCGCCAATAAGACGAGCCAGGAAGGAGCGGAAGATAGCTATAAGGCCCAGGCTGATCCGTCGCTGATTAGCGGGCATCTCCTGCTCCAGGCATCGTTCGGCATCCTGGATCCGAGCCAGCGCCTGCTCCAATTGATGTGTTATTGTTAGCATGACGGCGTGAGTGACACAGAGGACTGGATGCGTACGGAAGAGGGCCTCGGGCAGCCTGTTCAGCCAGCCCAGCAACGTCTGGAACTGACTGAGAAAGTTAGTGGACAGGCCGTATTGTTCGATCAAATTCGCGGCATGCTCAACATCGGGAATGGCCAGCGCATGGGTTATCGCCTCATCGAACAGCTGGTGCTGCCCGAACCATCCGCTGGCCCGGCGGTGGAGTTCAGGAATCAGGACTGGTTGTGTTTGCCGCAGACGGCTGTGCAATACCTCGGCAAACAGGTGATGGTAGCGATACCACTGACGTTCATCGTCGAGGGAGACCAGGAACAGATGGCTCCGCTCGACCTGCGCAAGCAGCGCCTGGCTATCGTCTCGCCCGCGCACGGCATCGCACAATGATGCACAGAGCCGACCCAGCATGCAGGTCTGCACTAAAAAGTCCTGTACCGCTGCCGGTTGGCGCAAGAGGACCTCTTCGACCAGGTAGTCGACCACGTAACGATGGCTCCCCGTGAAGGCGTCGATGAAACCAGCCACATCCTCGCGACCCTGCAGGGAGAGCGCGGCAAGTTGTAGCCCGGCGATCCAGCCCTCTGTCCGGGCCTGCAAGGCGGCTACCTGCTCTGCTGAGAGCGGGAGTCCCATCACCTCTCGCAGAAAGGCCGTGGTTTCCTCAAAGGTGAAGCGTAAGCTGGCAGCACGCAGCTCGGTCAACACTCCTCGTGCCCGTAGACGCGCTAAGGGCAGGAGCGGGTCGCTGCGACTGGCGAGGACAAGATGCACATTGGCGGGCAGATGTTCCACCAGATAGGTGAGCGCATCGTGGATGGACTGGGTCTCGATGAGGTGATAATCGTCCAGCACTAGCACGGTCTGGAAGGGAAGTTGGTTCAGCGCGTTCAGCAGGCAGGTGAGCACAGCCTCGATCGGGGATGGCGGTGAGGCGTGCAAGAGCGCCAATGGAGCTTCGCCCACTCCCGGGTGCAGGGTATTGAGTGCAGCGATGGCATACGTCCAGAAGCTGATGGGATCGTTATCGCCTGCATCAAGTGAGACCCAGGCGAAGGGCCAGGCGCTACGGCTGGCATCAGTATACCAGGCATGGAGCAAGGTCGTCTTGCCCCAGCCGGCAGGAGCCGCGATGAGGGTGAGTGGACCCCAAATGGCAGCGTTCATCTGGTGCATGAGCCGTGGACGCAGGACGAGGTTTGAGCGGGTGGGCGGTAGAGCAATTTTCGTCGTGAGCAGCTGGAGCGACGGCAGACTGGTGCCCGAGGAAGGCGCAGTGGCAGCGGTAGGATGAGCAGATCGCAGCGAGGAGGGCGGCTGAGGACGTGTGGCTCTTGCTGGTGAGAGTAGGCTAGCGGCTTCAAGAAGCCGCTCCAGGGTGAGCTCCTTGGACTTGCCCAGATAGGTCTTGTGGAGATGGCCGTCCTGGGAGCGGTAGGCATACCAGTACCAATTGCCATGGCTGTGTTCTCGACGAGCGGTCAAGGTGCCCTGGGGGCTGCGAAAGGCAAACGAGTGTGTATTGGGCTCTGTGAGCCATGCATACCACGCTTCAGAGCCAACTTCAATGGCCGGCAAGCTCTGATGAGCACTCTCGAACGGGACCAGGCGATCATCGATCACCCGGGGAATAGTATGGCGTGCCATATGATCTCCATTTTTAAGCGAATGCTGAAGGCATTTCCTCATTCAAAAACCTGGGGTAAACTGACGCCTGGACAAGGTTAGTTCTAAAGTGGGGAAAGTAGGTCATGGAACGCAGCCTCTCCGGCTCGGCTTCCAGTTGTGTGAGTTGTAAATGATCCACCAGCGTTGGCGCACCCAAAAGCGCGGATCCAGTTTCATTCGACGCTTGACCCTCTCTAGCGAAACATAGAAAGAAGAGGGCGTCAAGCGTGGGTACCTCGGCTATCAGCGACCCGGTTTTAGCTACCTCGTTATCGATGGCCCAGGGGTCACATGGCGTTCCATATAGCCATGATCAGGGTTCCACTCTTCACGACCCGCGGGTGTGAGATCGAGGAGGTTCCAAACCGGGGAGTACAGGTCGATGCCGCGATTGTTGTGATCGTCAAACTCCGCTCCGATGGTGTAGCGGTGATAGACCGCGCCGTCTGGCGTGCGCGTGAAGACGCTCAGGCCGGGATTCTGTGAGCCGTCCGCGCCCTCCATGCGGAAGTCGCGATTGAAGGGAGTATCGTGGCTGGAAAGGAGGCGGATGCGATCCCACCCGCGCTGCCTCGCAAAGCGGCGCAGTTGGCCGATCTCCGCTTTCACGACGAGGACGAAGCTCGCTCTCTGCATAATGTGGGGTGCAACGGCGCTGTAGCCGTCTGCCCACATGCTGCACATGACACAAGGTTCTTCATCGTCCGTGCCGAACATCATGTGATCAACAATGAGTGTGTCATGTCCGTCTGTGAACAGATCGGTGAGCCGCACATCGGAGAAGTCCGCAGGTACGCATCCCTCCTGGTAATTGCCGACGCATCGCTGCGACATGCTCCACCTGTTCTTTTAAGGCAATCTCTGCCGCCAGCAGTTCTTTCCGGGCGCGACGGTACTCGTCACTCTCACCGGGGAAGTCAAACTTCGTCATCGTGATTTCTCCTGACACTCTCCTATAAATGTGTTCCTTGTCATCCTTCACTCCTTTTGTGATGTGATAGAGGTTTGTGGTAGCGGGAAATGTTCGTGTTCTCACCCGCTTGACGTGTCATAGCTGGCGTCCCTCTGCTTACTCTAGCCGTCATGTTCATTCCACCGTCCTGAGTCCCTCTTCTGGAGAGAGGCCGCCAGGTGCTCCAAGAGTTCCGTCCAGCCAGAGGTGTGCCGTTGAACGGCTTCCTCATCCGGCAATTGCCTCTGTAGTAACACCAGTTCTGTGGTCTCACCCTGTTCAAA
>WNFB01004455.1_pt1 | contig 12475 bp, 9 predicted proteins | sample 5400501 | NCBI WGS metagenome assembly WNFB01 (sample SAMN13153341, study PRJNA577476) | soil metagenome | isolation source: 200 cm saprolite under Douglas fir tree site 2 hole 1 | place: USA:California | collected 2015-04-18 | reverse complement strand
AGCGACAACGCCGCCGTCTTCAGCGGCAAGTCCCGCCGCGGCAAGGTGCCCCTGGAGTAGGAGCTCGAGCTCCAGGGCATCGAGGTCAAGCACTCCACCCCCTACCACCCCCAGACCTGTGGCAAGGTCGAGCGCCTCCACCAGACCCTCAAGCGCTACCTGCGCAAGCAGGCAGCGGCCGAGTCGCTTGCGCACCTGCAGCTGCAGCTGGACGCCTTCCGCAGCCACTACAACCAGAGGCGGCCGCACCGCGCTCTGGCTGGCCAGACTCCGCTCGCGGCTTTCAACGCCCGCCTCAAGGCCCGACCCGAGCCCCCTGTCAGGCCCTCTCACTACCGCGTCCGCCAGGACCGCATCGACTCCGAGGGCAAGGTCACCCTGCGCTACCTGGGCCGGCTTCGGCACATCGCCGTCGGCGTCAGACACCGGCACCGCAAGGTTCACCTTCTGGTCGCCGGCGCTGAGGTCAGGATCGTCACCACAGACGGTGAGTGCTCAGACAGCTAACCCTCGACCCCGCCCGGGCTTACCAGCCCCTCGGAGGCCGCTGGCCTGTCCACAATGTCCTGAGACAGGCGTCAACTATGTCCTGAGACAGGACACTGGCGGACGGGGAGGGATTTGAACCCTCGAGGCCCTTGCGGGCCTACGGCATTTCCAGTGCCGCGCCCTCGACCGAGCTAGGCGACCCGTCCGCGCGCCGGCTCAGTCTATCGAGCCCAGTATTCGCACCCCCCCGGCCCCAGCCACGATGCAGCCGGAGGCCAGACGGACGAAAAGCCCATGCTCCACCACCCCCGTCACCCCCTTCAGCGCCAGCGCCAGGGACGAGGCATCCGACACGCCGCGCACGAAGGTCAGGTCGAGGATCAGGTTGCCGTTGTCGGTCACGTACGGCGACCCCTCCCCACCCCGCACCTGCCACTCCGCCCCCAGCCCTTCCAGCCGCTCGGCGGTCGTCCGCCACAGGAACGGCAGCACCTCGATCGGGAGCACCCCCACGCCCAGGCGGTCGACCAGCTTGGACTCGTCGGCGACCACTACGAAGCGCCGGGCCGCGGCCGCCACCAGCTTCTCCCGGAACAGAGCGCCTCCGCGGCCCTTGATCAGGGACAGGGAGGGATCGATCTCGTCCGCCCCATCCACCGCCAGGTCCACCGGCCGGTCCAGCTCCTCGACGACCTGAACCCCGACCGAGCGCGCCAGTGAGGCGGTCGCCTCCGACGTGGGCACTCCCCGCACGTCGAGACCCCGAAGGCCCTCGATGAAGTAGCCGGCGGTCGAACCAGAGCCCAGGCCCAGCAGCATGCCCGGCCGCACCAGCTCCAGCGCCCGCTGGGCGGCGGCCCGCTTCAGGTCGTCAGCGCCCGCCAACGGCCTCGCGCAGGGCCTTGATGCCGGCCGCCACTCCCCGCGGGTGTCCGTACACGGAGCTCCCCGCCACCAGGACCGAAGCGCCCGCCGCCACCACCAGGGGCGCCGTCCGGGCGTCGATGCCGCCGTCGCACTCGATCTCGACCCCTGGGCTCAGTGAGCGCAGGCGGCGGATCTTCTCCGGGCTGTGCTCGATGAACTTCTGGCCTCCGAACCCGGGCTCGACAGTCATCACGTTGACCATGCTCACGTAGGGGAGGATCTCGCGCAGGTCTTCGACCGGCGTGGCCGGGTTCAGCGCCACGCCCGCCTTCGCCCCCGCCTCCAGGATCGAGTGGACCGTCCGGTAGAGCGAGTAGGTCGACTCCACCTGCACCAAAACCACGTCCGCGCCCGCCCGGACGAACATCTCCACGAAGAGCTCCGGCCGCTCGACCATCAGGTGGGCCTCGATCGGCCGGTCGGTCACCTTCCGGACGGCCTCCACCACCAGCGGCCCGAAGGTCAGGTTGGGCACGAAGTGGCCGTCCATGACGTCCACCTGGATGCGGTCGGCGCCGGCCGCCACCGCTTCCGAGACCTGCACCGCCAGACGCCCTACATCGGCGGAGAGGATCGAGGGGACGATGAGGACCCGGCTCATGCGGTGCCCGCCGCCGCCGCGTCCACGAACCACTCCGCCTGCTCCAGCATCCCGGCCGGCACCTCGCCGCGCACCGCCTTCGCGACCGCCGCCGCCTTGTCGGCCCCGGTGACCAGGAAGATGACGCGCCGCGCCGTGCGCAAGGCGCCCAGGGTAAGGCTGACCCGCTCCGGCGGCGGCTTGGGCGCCCCCCGTACGCCCACCGCCCAGCCGTCGACCGCCAGCTCGGGGGCGCCGGGGAAGAGCGATGCCGTGTGCCCGTCCGGCCCCATCCCCAGGATCACCAGGTCGAGAGGCTGCAGCGCCTCCACCACCGCCGTGTACGCCCGCGCCCCCTCCTCCGGCCCCAGCTCACCCGGGATCCGGTGGACCGAGGCCGGGTAGACGCGCTCCAGCAGCGCCTCCCGGGCCATCCGGAAGTTGCTCTCGGGGTCGTCCGGGGCCACGCAGCGCTCGTCGCCGAAGAGCACCGTAACCCGCCCCCATCGGACCGGCTTCGAGGCCAGCAGCTCGTAGCAGCGGCGAGGCGTGGTCCCGCCGGCCAGGACCAGCGTGCGAGCGCCGGCTCCCAGCTCGCGTGCCACCGCGTCGGCGCCTCTGGCGGCGACCGTCTCGGCGTCGTGGAGGTTGTGGAGAGCCTTCAAAGTGCCTGCAGGAGCTCGGCGGCCGACTCCAGGGAGCGCATGTACACCGGGTCCTGGACGCCATCCACGAGCAGGTCCAGCAGCAGCTGGGCCTCGTCCTCGGGCTCCAGCGGAACCAGCTGCTTGACGGTCTCGGCGCCGCCGATCTGGATGCGCACGTCCGCCCAGCGCAGCTTCTCGCGCTCTCTTTCCATCACCAGTGAGCAGGTCCGGCCGCCGGCCGCCGCCTCCAGGCGCAGGGCGGCGATCTCGCCCGGCGTCAGGCCCGGGATCGAGACCGAGCGGAAGCTCAGGTCCACCGGGTGCTTCCGCCGCGACTCCAGGAGAGCGGCCACCACACCGCCGGCCCCGGAGGCGGCCTCCTTGAGCTTCCAGCCCAGGCTGGAGATGAGCCAGCCGGCCAGCAGCGCCGCACCGACTCGGTTGGCCCGCCACTCGCCCACGTAGTCGAGGCCGACGCCGTTGATCCCCTCCATGAAGGGGCGGCGGTCGGGGGGCGAAAAGAATTGGGCCAGCAGCTGCCGCCAGGGCTCCAGCCGCGCCCAGTGGAAGTCCGCCAGGGCCACCTTGTCCCGCACCGTGCGGGCGAGCGCCGCGAGATCGCGGAAGGACTCGTACGGGCGGTCGAAGTGGGCCGAGTCGATGATCAGGAAGTCGCAGATCGTCATCGCCTGCAGGAGGCGCTGGTCGGTCAGGGGCGGAGTGCCGGTCCACCAGAAGTGGGTCTTCACATCGGGCACCAGCAGCGGCTCGACCAGGCTGGGCAGATGGGAGGCCGCCGGGCCGCTGACGTGGAGCCGCACCCGCTCGCACTCCACCGGGCTTCCGTTCAGCAGCTGGTGGGCTGTGGAGGCGACCTCGCAGTCGACCCGCTCTTCGCCGCCCTCGTCCAGCAGGAGGACGAGCGCGCGGGCGGGGTGCTGGCCGGCGACCCTGTCCACCGCCTCCAGGGCATGCTGCGCCTGCTGGGCCTTGGCGGCGACCACGACCAGGTTCATGACGCAGTTGCGCGGATGTGGGTGCGCGTCATCGGCCGCGTCACGCCGGACCAGCTCCCGGTGAAGGCGGTCGATCTCGCCGACGACCGTGGCCAGGCTCACGTTCTCCCCGTGCCACACGAGGCGGTGGATGCGCTCGGGCGGGAGGTGGATCCGGCTCACGGACGGTGCCATACCCGGCCGTCGGCGGCCAGCAGCTGCTCGGCCGCGGCCGGTCCCCAGGTGCCCGCCTCGTAGGCCTGCAGGGGCGGCTGTCCCTCCCGCCAGGCCCCCTCCACCGGATCGACCAGGGACCACGCCGCCTCCACCTCGTCGGCGCGGGTGAAGAGGGTGGGGTCGCCGATCATGCAGTCCATCAGGAGGCGCTCGTAGGCCTCGGGCGCGTCCACCAGGAAGGCCGACAGGTAGAGGAAGTCCATGTTCACGCTCCGGATCCGGATGCCGGCGGTGGGGACCTTGGCCCCGAAGCGCAGGGAGATGCCCTCTTCGGGCTGGATCCGCAGGGTGATCGCGTTGGGCTCCAGCTCGCGGGTGGCCTCCCGCCCGAAGGTCAGGTGGGGCGGCAGCTTGAACTGCACTCGGATCTCGGTCACCCGCTTGGGCATCCGCTTGCCCGCGCGGAGGTAGAAGGGGGCGCCCGCCCAGCGCCAGTTGTCCACGAACAGCCTGAGCGCGGCGTAGGTCTCCGTCTGCGAATCCGTGGCCACGTTGGGCTCCTCGCGGTAGCCGGCGACCTTCTCGCCGAGCACCCAGCCCGGGCCGTACTGCCCGCGGACCGTCCAGCGGGCCACCTCGGTGGCCGTCAGCGGCCGGATCGCCCGCAGCACCTTGACCTTCTCGTCGCGGACCGTGTTGGCCTCGAAGGCGACGGGCGGCTCCATGGCGACCAGCGTCAGGAGCTGCAGCGCGTGGTTCTGCACGATGTCGCGCAGCGCCCCCGCCCGCTCGTAGTAGCCGCCTCTCAGCTCGACGCCCAGCTCCTCGGCCACCGTGATCTGCACGGAGTCCACGTGCTGCGAGTTCCAGACCGGCTCGAAGATGGAGTTGGCGAATCGGAAGGCGAGGATGTTCTGGACGGTCTCCTTGCCCAGGTAGTGGTCGATCCGGAAGACGCTGTCCTCGTGGAAGACCTTCTGCACGGCCCGGTTTAGCTGGCGCGCTGACTCCAGGTCGGAGCCGAACGGCTTCTCGATCACGACCCGGTGATAGCCGGACGGCTCGGTGGCCAGGCCGCTGGCCCGCAGCTGCTCGATGATCGCGGAGTAGGTCGGTGGCGGCGTCGCGCAGTAGAAGACCAGGTTGCCGCCCGTGTGGCGATCCTGGGCCAGGTCGTCGAGCCGCCGCTTCAGCGCCCGGAAGCCGTCCGGCTTGGAGAAGTCGATCGGCTGGTAGCCGACCGTCTCCAGGAAGGCGTTCAGCACGGCCTCCTCCACCGGCTGCGTGCGCGAGTGCTCGCTGATGGCCTGGCCGGCCCGCTTCCGGAAGTCAGCCTCCGAGAGGTCGTCCAGCGCGGCCCCGACCACGGCGAAGCCGGGCGGCAGGAGCCGCTGCCGCGCCAGGTTGTAGAGCGCGGGCAGCAGCTTGCGCGAGGCGAGGTCGCCGGTAGCGCCGAAGATCACCATCAGCGCCGGGTTGGCGACCCGGTACTCGTGCAGTCCCTCGGCCAGCGGGCTCTCGACGGCGGTCATTGGCGAGCGGCGAGCTCGTGCACGACGGCGTGGCCGCCGAATTGGTTGCGCATCATGGCCAGCATCTTGTCCGTGAAGGTGTTCTCCAGCCGGCTCCGGAAGCGCTCGTAGAGCGCGAGGGTGATCACCGGCGCGGGCACGTCCTCATCGATGGCGGCGTGGACCGTCCAGCGACCTTCGCCGGTGTCCTGCACGAAGCCCTTGATGCTGGCCAGCTCCGGATCTTTGCTGAGGCCGTCGGCGATCAGGTCCAGCAGCCAGGAGCGGACGACGCTGCCGAACCGCCAGGCCTCGGCGATCGCGTGCATGTCCATGGCCGGGAACACCTTCGACTGCTTCATGATCTCGAAGCCTTCGGCGTAGGCCTGCATGAGGCCGTACTCGATGCCGTTGTGGACCATCTTCACGAAGTGCCCGCTGCCCTCAGGGCCGGTGCGAACCAGCCCGCCCTCCTCCGGCGCCAGGCCCTCCAGCAGCGGCCGGCAGTAGTCGAACGCCTCCTGCTCGCCGCCCACCATCAGGCAGTAGCCGTTCGGCAGGCCCCAGATCCCGCCCGAGGTTCCCGCGTCCAGGTAGCGCAAGCCCTTCGCCCTGACCCGCCCGGCGTCCTGCAGAGCCACCTCCCAGTTGGTGTTCCCCCCGTCGACCACGATGTCGCCGGCCTGGCCGAGGTCCGCTAGCCTGGCGATCGTCTGGGTGGTGGGATCGCCGGCGGGCACCATGACCCACATCACGCGGGGCTTCTGCTCGAGCTTCTGCACCAGCTCCTCCAGCGAGCGGGCGCCCACCGCACCCTGCGCCTCGTGGGCCTTGATCGCGTCCTCGGACTGGTCGTAGGCCACCAGGCGGTGACCTTTCTTCAGCATGCGAACCGTCATGTTGCCGCCCATCCGGCCCAGCCCGACCATCCCCATCTCCATGGCGGATCTCCTTCGCTGAACGGCCGCGGATCGCGGCTACTTTACGGCTGAGCCTATGGATCCCGTGAGGGCCTTCCAGCCCGCGGCCGGCGAGCGGCCCAGAGTCACCCGCACCACCGGCAGCCGCCGCGACCGGAGCGAGCGCAGGTCGCCCAGCGCCTGCGCCTGCTTAAGCGTGGAGAAGGTGTAGGGCTGGCCGGGGATGGCGAGGTCGCGGGCGTCGTCCTGCACCACCTGCAGGAAGAGCCCGGTGCGGGGGCCTCCTTTGTGCAGCTGCCCGGTCGAGTGTAGAAAGCGCGGCCCGTAGCCGGCCGTGGTCGCCAGGTGGCGGCGGTCGCGCACCACCTCGCGGATCCGGGCCAGAGCCCGCTCCGACTCGGTCGAGCGCGCTGTGTAGGCCATGATCGCGAAGTAGGCGCCCTTGCGCGCCCGGCGGAGGAGGCCCGTGACCTCGGGTCCGGCCTCCCGAGCGCGCACCGACTCCGCCGCCGGCAGCCGGCCGCTGGCCTTGAAGCCGGCCAGCACGCGGCGGGTGTTGTCCTTTGACTCCTGGACGTTGGGCTGGTCGAAGGCGTCGATGCCCAGGAGCGATCCCGCCACCGCCGTCGCCAGCTCCCAGCGCAGGAACTCGCCGCCCAGGTCCAGCCGGTCGCGGAGGTTGAGCGTGACCAGGGGCTGGCCGGCCCCCTCCAGCGCCTTGACTCCGGGGTGCGGCGGGTCGGTGTTCATCCGGATGTACACGAAGAGGCGGTCGCCGCCGTAGGCGTCGGGCCGGCCCAGCGGCTCCGACTCCACGGGCACGATGCCCCTGCCCTCCTTGCCGGTCGACTCCGCGAGGAGCTGTTCGACCCAGTAGCCGAAGGTCGAGATCCTGGGCGAGAGGATCAGCGTCACCTTGTTCCGGCCCTGCAGCGCCAGCTGGCCCATGACCGCCCCCAGCCAGACCCCGGGGTTCTTGCCGGCCGGCACGCTGGCGTCGCTGGAGTGCGCCATCTCGGTCGCCCGCTCCAGCAGTTCGCCCACGTCCAGCCCCATCAGGGCGCCCGGCACCAGCCCGAAGTAGGAGAGGGCCGAGTAGCGGCCGCCGATGTCGGGTGGGTTGCGGAAGATCCAGCGGAAGTGATGGTCGCGGGCGAGCTTCTCCAGCGAGCTGCCGGGATCGGTGATGGTCGCGAAGTTGTGGCCCACCTGGCGCCCGCGCTTGCTCTTCCCCACCGCCGCCCAGAAGTGCGCGAAGTGGGACAGAGTCTCCGTCGTCTCGCCCGACTTGGAGGCGACGATGAAGAGGCTCTCGGTGACGCCGATCCTCGCCTGCAGGGCCAGGATGGTGGCGGGATCGGTGGTGTCCAGCACGTGCAGCCGGGGGTGGCCGCGCACGGAGCCGAAGGTGTGGCGGAGCACGTCCGGGCAGAGGCTGGAGCCGCCCATGCCCAGCAGCACCACGTCCGAGTAGGCCTTCCCGTCCCGCGCCAGCTCACGCAGCCGGGGCACCTGCTCCTGCATCTTCTCGGCCACGTTCAGCCAGCCCAGGCGTTCGACGATCTCGGCCCGCCTGCGGGCATCGGAGCTCCAGAGCGTTGGCTCCTTCGCCCACAGGCGGCGGGGCACCTCGGCCTTCTGCAGCTTCTGCAGGGTGGCGTCCACCGCTGGCTGCAGCCGGCCCAGGCTGTGCCACTGGCGCGGCCCCTTGCCGGCTTTGATCTTGCGGGCCTCCTCGGCCAGGGTCCGGCGCAGGCTGCGGTAGGACCCGTCGAAGAGCTCGACGCCTTCCACCTCCAGCTCGGCGGTGACCCGGTCGAGGTCGATGCCGAGGGCGGCCAGCTGCTTGAGCTGGCGGCGGGCGCCTTCCAGGTTCTCGTCCAGGGACCGCCGCACCTCACCGTGCTCGCGGAAGGCGGCCAGGGTGGCGGGCGGCACCGTGTCCACGGTCTGCGGCCCGATCAGCTCCTCCACGTACATGGTGTCGGGGTAGCGCGGGTCCTTGACCGAGGTCGAGGCCCAGAGGCACCGCTGTGGGCGGGCGCCGGCGCGGCGCAGTCTTTCCCAGCGAGGTCCCGAGAAGAGCTCCTTCCAGCGCGCGTAGGCGTCCTTGGAGTTGGCGATGCCGGCCTTCCCCAGCAGGCGCCGGAGTTCCCGCTTGCGCTTCTCCTCAGCGGCCGACTCGATCATGGCGTCCAGCTGCTTGTCGATCTTGCTGTCGACGCGGCTGACGAAGAAGCTGGCCACCGACGCCACCCGGCGCAGGTCGCCGCCGTCGTCCAGCAGCTCCTCCAGCCCGGACAGGTAGGCCTCCACCACCTCGGCGTAGCGGTCGACGCTGAAGATCAGGGTCACGTTGATGTTGTGGCCCTTCGAGATCTGGTCCTGGATGGCGGGCAGCCCGGGCCGGGTGGCCGGGATCTTGACCATCACGTTGGGCCGGCTGCAGCGTCTCCGCAGGTCCTCCGCCATGGCTATCGTGCGCCGCGTGCTGCCCGCGACGGACGGCGAGACCTCGATCGACACGAAGCCGTCGCCGCCTCGGGTCCGATCGTGGACCGGGCGGAAGACGTCGGCTGCGGCCTGGATGTCCTCCACCATCAGCTCCCAGAGCATCTGCTCCGGGGTCCGGCCCCGGCGGACCAGGGCGACCAGCGCTTCGTCGTAGTCGGTGGAGCCGGAGACGGCCTTCTCGAAGATGGTCGGGTTGGAGGTGACCCCGGTGACGCCCTCCTCGCGCAGCTTGGCCAGCTCGCCGGAGGTGATCAGCTGGCGCCGGATGTTGTCCAGCCAGAGGCTCTGGCCGTGCCGGTGCAGCTCCCTGAGCGCGTGGGAGCGGGGCACCGCTAGCGCGTCCCCGCCAGCCGGCGGGCGGCGGCCGCGATCTGGCGCGGCGCGATGCCGGCGGCCTCCATCAGCTCCTGAGGAGTCCCGGAGCTGGGCAGCCCTCTGACCGCCAGGTGCACGACTCGCGGCGGGTCGTCGCTGAGGGCCTCCAGCACAGCCGCCGCCAGGCCGCCCTGCGGGTAGTGGTCTTCGACGATCACGAAGCGGCCCCGAGTCGCCGCAGCCGCCTCCCGCAGCGTGCGGGTGTCCACCGGCTTCACGGAGTAGAGGTCGATGACGCGTGCGTTGATCCCGGCCCTGGCCAGCCTGTCTGCGGCCTCCAGGCAGCTGTGGACCGTGACGCCGGCCCCGATCAGCGCGACCCGGTCGCGCCCAGACTTCCGGAGGACCTTGGAGCCGCCCAGGCGGAAGCTCTCCCCAGGGCCGTACAGGGTGGGATAGGCGCCGCGGGTGGTCCGCATGTAGGTGATGCCGTCGCGCTCGGCCATGACGCGGGTGAGCCGGGCGGCCGAGTTGGGGTCGCAGGGGTAGAGCACGGCCGAGCCGTGGATGGCGCGCATGGCGGCCAGGTCCTCCAGCGCCATCTGCGACGGCCCGTCCTGGCCGATCTCGACCCCGGCGTGCGACCCCACCAGGCGCAGGTTGGCCTGGGAGATGGCGGCCATCCGGATGAAGTCGTAGGCGCGCGCGAAGAAGGCCGCAAAGGTCGATGCGAAGGGGACGTAGCCGCGGACGCTCATGCCGACGGCGGTCGCCAGCAGCTGCTGCTCGGCGATGAACATCTCGAAAAAGCGGTCGGGATGGGCCTTGGCGAACTCGTCGGCGTGGGTGGAGTTGGAGACCTCGCCGTCCATCGCCACCACCCTGGGCAGCGCCGCCAGCGCCAGCAGCGCGTCGCCGTAGGCCTTCCGGGTGGCGACCCGGTCGGTCTTCTGGTAGGTGGGCAGGCTGACCTCACCGTCGCCGCCGCGGGTGGCCGGCTCGCCCGGCTCCGGCCGCGCCGTGGTGACCTTCAGGTTCCTGATGCCGCCCAGCTCCTTGATCGCGCGCTCGGCCATCTCGGGCGGCAGGGCCTTGCCGTGCCAGCCGTCCTTGTTCTCGATCTCGGAGAAGCCCTTGCCCTTGACGGTGCGGGCCAGGATCACCGTGGGCTGGGTGTCCGCGCCGCGGGCTTCGGTCAGGGCCTGGTCGATGGCAGCCACATCGTGGCCGTCGATCACCACCGCCCGGCACCCGAAGGCTTCCACGCGCCTCTGATAGACCTCCAGCTTCCAGCCGTACTCGGTCTCGCCGCGCTGGCCCAGCCGGTTGATGTCACAGATCGCGGTCAGGTTGTTGAGGCCGTACCAACCCGCCTTGTCGAAGGCCTCCCAGATCGAGCCCTCGGCCAGCTCGGAGTCGCCGCAGAGGGCCCAGACGTGGAACGGCAGCCGGTCCAGCCGCTTGCCGGCCAGGGCCACGCCGACGGCGATCGGCAGCCCCTGGCCGAGGGAGCCGGTGGCTACGTCCACCCAGGGGATGACCGGCGTCGGATGGCCCTGCAGCCGGGAGCCGAACTTTCGGAAGCTGAGCAGCTCCTGGTCGTTGATGGCTCCGGCCGCCTTGAACATCGCGTAGCAGAGGGGCGAGGCGTGGCCTTTCGAGTAGATGAGGTGGTCGTTGTTCGGCTCCTTGGGCTTCGTCCAGTCGTACTGCAGGTGGCGGCTGATCAGCACCGCGATCAGGTCGGCGGCCGACATCGAGGAGGTCGGATGCCCGGACCCGGCCTCCGTGCTGCAGCGGATGCTGTCCACCCGCAGCTGCTGCCCCACCTGGGTCAGGAAGTCGACGTCGGCCCCGGTCAGGGTCTGGATGACTGCCATGTCGTCTCCCCTCTCAAGCCAGGTTCAGGGTGGCTGGCGCCGGGCCGGCGAATCCGCGCTCCAGCGCTCGCCGGCGGATCAGCAGGTCGTAGAGCACCTCCAGTCGGGCGGCCGCCTGGCGGTAGGCGGCGTGGGCCGCCGGGTCGGGCTTGAGCGCCCGGCCGTAGCCTGGGGCCGGCGTCCGGCTGGCCAGGCCCAGCTGTTCGAGCACGAAGAGCGCGGCGCCCCGGGCCGAGGCCTCCCGCGCTCGGGAGGTCACCAGAGGCTTGCCGGTGGCGTCGGCCATCAGGCGCCTCCAGCCTGGCGAGCTGAGCAGCGCGGCGCCGCTCGCCACCAGGCGCCGGGCGCTGGGCAGGACCAGGTCCAGCCGCCGGTCGGCCTCGGCGACCCGGATCGCCACCGCCTCCAGGCCGGCCCGGGCGATCTCGCCGGCCGAGGTGGTCGAGGCCAGGCCGGCGACGGCGCCGCGGGCGCGGGCGGCGAAGCCCAGGCTCCGCTCCCCCGCCAGCAAGGGCAGGAAGGTGAGCCCGGATGGCTCCCGCCGGCGCAGCTCGCGCTCCAGCGCCGGCCGCTCCAGCCGGAGCGTGAGCAGCAGCCATGAGTAGAGGTTGCCACCGTTGCTGAAGCTGGCGCCGACCGCGTAACGGCGCCGGTCCAGCCGGTAGCACCAGACGCCGGCCGGCAGCCGCCGCGGTCTCCGGCCGGTGAGCGCCCGGAGCGCGGCGGAGGTGCCGACGGTCAGCGCTCGCTGCGAGGCATCGACGCAGCCGCTGCCGAGGTTTGCCAGCGCCCCGTCGCCGAGCGCGCAGAACCAGGGCACCTCGGCCAGCTGCGGCCAGCGGGCTGCGTAAGGCGCCCGCAGGCCGGACACGAACCCGCCCAGCGGCGGCAGGCGGCCCAGGTCCAGGCCCAGCTCGCCGGCCTGCTCCTCGTCCCAGCGCGCGTCGGCCAGCCGCAGCAGCCCGGTGCCGGAGGCCAGCGACAGGCTTGTCTGCAGGCGGCCGAAGAGCCGCTCGTAGAGCAGGTCGGCGTAGGAGGCCCAGGCGCGCACGCGCCGGAAGAGCGATGGCTGCTCCGCCCGCAGCCAGAGCAGCTTGGCCGGCCAGTAGCTGGGATGGGCCGGGCAGCCGGTCCGCTGGCGCAGCGATTCGGCGTCCGGCCGGCGGGCCAGGTCCTCGGCCTGGCGCCAGGCGCGGGTGTCCGACCACAGATGGACAGGGGTGACCGCCCGCCCCTCGGCGCCCAGCCCGACCAGGCTGTGCCAAAAGGTGCTGACCCCGACCCCCTGCAGCTCCAGGCGCCGGCGACCGCGCAGCACACGGTCCAGGGCGGCGTCCACCAGCTCGTCCAGCTTCCCGGCCTCGACCTGCTCGGCGGCCGTGTAGGGCAGGTGGGCCTCCGCCCCGGGCACCACGCGCCCGCGCCGGTCGAAGAGCAGGGCGCGCACCGAGGAGGTGCCCACGTCGAGCGCGAGCACGCGGGCGGGCGAAGGCACCTGATTAGTCTAGGGTCGCCTCCTC
>WNFB01004449.1_pt1 | contig 12482 bp, 9 predicted proteins | sample 5400501 | NCBI WGS metagenome assembly WNFB01 (sample SAMN13153341, study PRJNA577476) | soil metagenome | isolation source: 200 cm saprolite under Douglas fir tree site 2 hole 1 | place: USA:California | collected 2015-04-18 | reverse complement strand
CAAGCTGCCCCGCCTCGTGGACAAGCGCGGCAACTGCGTGCCCCTGTTTCCCCACAGCGCGCTCCGGACCAACACGATCTTCGAAGTCGTCAGGGCCCACGGCGGGCGCACGGCCTGGGCGGACAAGCACCCCGCGTACGATCTGGTGAACGGTCCTTCCGGAATGGGCGTGGACGACCTCTACACGCCGGAGATCACGAACGTCGACGGATTCGACGCGACCGTCAGCGTCGTCTGCACGGTCGAGAACGATCAGAAGAAGGTGAAAGCGATCATCAACGAGATTCACGGCCTGACGCACGACGGATCGCCCGCGCCGGGCGTCCCCGCGGTCTTCGGGATGAATTTCCAGGCGGTGAGCGTGGGGCAGAAGCAGGAGACCGACGCGGCGCTGGGCAGCATGATCCAGGCGCTCAAGGACCAGGGAATCTATGATTCCACGCTGTTCGTCGTTACCGCCAAGCACGGCCAGTCGCCGATCAACCCCGCGAAGGTCAACAAGCCCGGTCACTTCGCGGATCTCGTCGCGACCCTGCCGGATGCCGGCAGCAACCCCGCCGCGATCGCCATCGCCAATGCCGCCAATTGCAGCAACGGTTCGTGCGGTCTCGTTCAGGACGACGATGTCGCCCTGATCTGGCTGCCGGAGCAGAACGAGACTCAACGGGTTGCGGACTATCTGAACACGAATGCGACGGCGCTATTCATCGAGGAGGTGATGGCCGGCGACGAGCTCAAGCTCCGGTTCAATGATCCGGCGAGCGACAGCCGTACGCCCGACATCATCGTGCAGCCGGAGTACGGCACCATCTACACGGGCTCGAAGAAGAAGAACGCCGAGCACGGCGGCTTCAGTTTCGGCGACACCAACGTCGGCCTCATCGTCTCGCGCCCGGGCCTGCCGGCTAGCTTGGTGAAGACGCGGGTCGCGACTTCGCAGGTCGCGCCCACGATCCTGCAGGCCCTCGGACTCGATCCCGAAGCGCTCGCGTCGGTACAGATCGAACATACCGAAGTGCTGCCGGGACTGAGCGGCGATCACCAGGACGACCAGCGCCAGCGGTAGCCGCCGAGCTGCTTTCTAGAGCGGCCGCCCCCGCGCGGGGCAGCCGCTCCTCTGACTGTTCCTGAGGCCCGGAAGTACTCTGCGTCAACGATAGAGTGTGGTCAGGCGGGAAAAAGCGGGAACCGGCGAGGGGACTAGATAGGCGGCATCCTCGTTATCGAGGTAGGCCTTCGGAGTCGGGTTCTTCCGAACCGAGAGTACGTCCGGTCGAAGACGCCGGATGTCCGCGACGTCGATCCAGCCGTCCGGAGGCGTGTGGTTCCGGAGGATCCCACTCCGGGACGATGCCGCTGCCGCAATGCCGGCGAGGGTCGACGAGGTTGGGCTCATCGCGGCGGGTGGGCTCCGATCCCCTCTGGCTCCTTCACAACGATGCCGCCCTTCATGACGAAGTAGACCTGCTCAAGCGCGTGGATGTCCCGGAGCGGGTCACCCTTGACGGCCACGATGTCGGCGTAACGGCCAGGTACTATGGATCCGACGTCCTTTTCCCATCCAAGCAGTTTGGCGGCGGTCCCTGTGCCCGCGACGATTGCCTGCATCGGGGTCAGTCCCGCCCCAACCAATAGGCCGAACTCGCGGGCGTCCGTCGTGTGCGGATCGAAGATGTTGTCGGTGCCGAGGACGATCTTGACCCCGGCAGCGGCGGCGCGGGCGATCGCTTTGGGCATGCTCGGCCCGATGGCCATGGCCTTGGCCGCGTAGGCGCCCGTGAGGCGCCCATCTCTCGCCATGCGAACGACGGCGTCGCCAGCCATGAGCGTCGAAACCAGGAACGTCCCCTTCTCGGCCATGAGGCGTGCGCCCTCGTCGTCGAGCAACGAGCCGTGTTCGATGGAGTCGACTCCCGCCCTGACCGCCGCCTTGATCCCTTCGGTGCCATGGGCGTGCGCCGCGACCTTCCGTTCGAGCATGTGGGCTGTTTCGACGGCAGTCCTTAATTCCTCGGCGTTGTATTGCTGGGCCCCGGCCGTGTCACCCACGGAGATGACGCCACCGGTCGCGCAGATCTTGATGAGGTCGGCGCCGTACTTGACCTGGTAGCGGATGGCGCCCCGAATCTCGTCGGGTCCATTCGCAATCCCTTCCGCGATTCCAGGCTCGTGGCCGAGGAGGTTGGGGACCCAGCCGCTCTCGTCGCAGTGGCCTCCAGTAATGCCGATCGCGTGGGCGGCCACCTGCATCCGCGGGCCGACGATCCAACCTCGGCGAATGGCGTTCCGTAATGACACGTCGGTGAAGTCGCGAGCGCCCACCTCCCGGATTGTGGTGTAGCCGGCCTCGAGGCTCTGCTGCGCGTGGAAGGCGCCGCGGAGCACCGTGTCTACGGCTGTCTCGCGGGCGTGCGCCTCCTCCCATCCGGGAGTACTCACGAGGGGCGCGCTGATGTGGGTGTGGGCGTCGATGAAGCCGGGCAGCACGGTGCTATCGGAGAGGTCGAGGACGCGCGCCCCTGCCGGGACGGCGATCGCCGTTCCCACGGCAGTGATCCGCTCGCCCTCGATGACGATAACGGCATTCCGGAGAGGTGGCCCTCCCATGCCGTCGATCAAGACGCCGGCTTTGATGACGGTGACCTGAGGGTCGACGGCGACGGCCGGCATAGGCAGGATGACGAGCGCCAACCCGCAAATGCGGGCCAAGGGCAGGGGAAATCTTCCTCTGAGCTGGGTGGAAGTGACCGAAGGCCTATCGGTGTGTAATCCGATCAACGGGGCTCTCTCCGCTTCAATCACAGATCGACCCTCCTTCTGCTCTTGCGCTGGTCCCCGAAGTATGGCGAACCACTCTTCGGGCTGAAGCGCCTCACCGTCAACCCCACGACCGGCGTCCGAGTGCTTGATGAGCCGGTAGTTCCAGGTCATTCGACGCTCCTCTCGCGTGGCCCGCCGTATCAACAGCTAGGCTGTCCCGGGCGGTGTCAGGAGATGGCAGCTAGGAGATTGATCTCCTCGATCACGGCCCAATTGCGAGGCGCCGTCTGAGCGGGCGGCAGCGCGGCCCCCCGTCTCTAGGCCGCCGCCGGACGCGTCGTCGCGCGGAATGGCTCGACGTGCAGCCAGGTGAGCGAGCGCCACAGCCACTCGAGCGGGCCGAAGCGGAAGCGTTGCAGCCACCACCCGCAGGCCCACGTCTGGACAGCGAACAGGGCCGCCCCCGCGGGGAGCGTCACGGTGTCGCCGAACTTGCCGAGCAGCCCCAGGCCGAAGCCGAAGAAGACGCAGGCGCCGATCAGGGTCTGCGTGACGTACGAGCTGAGCGCCATCTGCCCGACCGCGGCGAAGCGCAGCAGCCGCGGCTGCCAGCTCGGCCGCCGGAACAGCAGCACGAACACGGACGCGTAGAACAGGGTCATGATTCCGTTCCACGCGTCGAAGACGCACAGCCCCGCGATCACGGGCCAGCTCGTCAAGTCCGGCGCTTCTCCTGCCCCGCCCGGTGAACCGGCCTGCACGCCGGCATGCGACGCGCTCAACGCCCGTCCCGCGACGAAGACCGCGGCCGCGACCAGCGGGATCGCCAGGGTGAGCCATCCCGTCCAGCGGCGGAGGCGCTTCCACAGCCCGCGCTGTGCCTCGACGTCTTCGAATACTCGGCGACGTCCCGCCCACAGGCCGACCAGGAACAGCGCGAAAGTCTGGAAGCCGCGGCCCATCGGGCCGAACTGGAAGTCCCACTTTTCCCGGAACCCATCGGTCGCGTGGATCCGCACGATCTCGGGCACGCTGCCGGACACGAGGGCTCCCCAATGGCGGGCCGCCATTTCGTCCGCCCGCCGCTGCTCGGCCTTCGCCTCTTCCGGTCTGGCTGGCCCCAGCACTGCTCGTTGGACGATCCGCGGCGTGCCCATCACGAGCACGACGGCGAGCACGAACAGCCAGCGGTCGGGGACGCGATAGAAGGCGATCAGCGGCAGGCCGAGCAGCGCATACACCGTCAGGATGTCGCCGGCGTAGACGAGACCATGGAGCCAGCCGATGCCGAACAGGATCAGCAGCCGCCAGGCGAAGCGTGGACGGAAATCGCGCGACGGGTCGCGCCGGTCGGCCCGCTGCATCTGCAGCGCGAAGCTCAAGCCGAACAGCAGCGAGAAGAGGCCGAAGCCCTTGCCCCGGATGAGCAGCCAGGCCAGCGCCTCGAGCACGCCGTCGAGCGTGCCGTGGATCGCGTAAGCGCGGTGATCGGGAGGCGGTAGGAAGCCCAGGTACTGCTCGCCGAAGTGGACGACGGCGATGCCGCCGAGCGCGAGCCCGCGCAATGCGTCGACGAGCCGGATGCGATCGGTCATGGGCGTCACCCGCCGTGTGATCATGCGGGAGTTCGCTCGGCGGCACAAGAAGGAGCTGGTTTCGCAGAATGCGGTGCGGAGCCGGCCCCGGGATGGAAGGCCTCGTAACCCGACGACCGCCGAGGCCCCTTCGGCGGGACGCATCGCTGGGCAGTGGTCCGTTTGATCTTCCTCTAGCTTCCTGGGTTCGGCTGCCCGCGCATCTCGGCAGAGGACTCCGGTGTGTTCAAGATCTCGCTCTGCCGCTCCTCGATGAAACGTCGCGCTCCGGGAGGAACCCATTCACCCGCTTGCGGTTCGCGCCGGTTCTCTTCCCCTTCGGGATTCTCCACTTCCGGCCGGTACTTTGGCTTGCCGGCAATCTTGACGACGTAGGTCCTACCCCCGAGGATGGTGGGGTTGTTGGGGTTGCCGGCGCTACCAGGCTGCGCTACGCCCCGTCATTTGAACGCGCTCCGACGCGACGTCCCGACCACGCGTCGGAGCTGAACTCCGGATAATGGTTGCGACGATTGAGATGATGGCAGCGCCGCCAACCGAACGCGAAGGGATGCCGTCGTATGATCGGTTCGTGCCGGAGACGACGCTGCTGCTAGGCAGCTCCAACCCGGGCAAGCTCCGGGAGATGCGCGAGCTGCTCGCCGGAATGCCGTACCGCATCGTCGCGCCCGCCGACCTGGGACTGCGCGGCGCGCCCGAGGAGACGGGCACGACGTTCATGGAGAACGCGGTCCTGAAGGCGCGTCATTACGCGAACGAGTCGGGGCTGCTTGCGGTGGGCGACGATTCGGGGCTGTCGGTCGACGCCCTCGGCGGCGGGCCCGGCCTCTACTCGAGCCGCTTCGGCGGCGAAGGCGCCAGCGACGACGGCCGCAACCGGACGCTGCTCGAGCGGCTCCGCGGCCTGCCGCCGGAGCGCAGGGGCGCGCGCTTCACCTCGGCGGTGGCGGCGGTCAGGGACGGCCGCGTGCTGTTCCAGGCCGAGGAGATCGTCGAGGGACGGATTGCGGAGGAGCCGAGAGGAGCCAACGGCTTCGGCTACGATCCCGTCTTCTTCTATCCGCCCTTCGGGAGGACCTTCGGCGAGGTGAGCGGCCCGGAGAAGGACCGCGTGAGCCACCGGGGCAAATCGTTCGCGCGCCTGCGCGAGTTTCTCAGGAGCCTGCGGAACGTTCCTTCTTGAGCACGCCTTCTCCGAGGAGCGTCTTCTGCACGGCGATGAGCTGCTGGATGCCCTTGTCGGCGGCGGCCATCAACCGCTTCATCTCGTCCTCGCTGAAGGGGGTGTGCTCGGCGGTACCCTGCACCTCCACGAAGAGCCCGCGGCCGGTCTTCACCACGTTCATGTCGACCTCGGCCTTCGAGTCCTCCTCGTAGTTGAGGTCGAGGAGCACCTCGCCCCCCACCATGCCCACCGACGTCGCGGCCACGTAGTCCACGATGGGCAGCTCGTCGAAGAGTCCCAGCTTCTTCAGGTGACGCAGCGCCTCCACGAGGGCCACGAAGGCGCCCGTGATGGAGGCGGTGCGGGTGCCGCCGTCGGCCTGGATCACGTCGCAATCGACCCACAGCGTCCGCTCGCCCAGCGCCTTCGCGTCCACGACCGCCCGCAGCGAGCGCCCGATGAGGCGCTGGATCTCCTGCGTGCGCCCCGACGGCTTTCCCCGCGTCGCCTCCCGCTGCGAGCGGGTGGTGGTGGCGCGGGGGAGCATGCCGTACTCGGAGGTGACCCACCCCTCGCCGCCGCCCTTGAGGAACGGGGGGACGCGCTCCTCGACGCTCACCGAGCAGACGACCTTGGTGTCGCCGACCTCGATGAGCGCCGAGCCCTCCGCGTGCTTCATGAAGCGCGGGGTGATGGTCACGGGCCGCAGCTCGTCCGGGGCCCGGCCGTCGTTACGCATGTTCCTCCCTTCGCGCTTCAGCAGGGTGGGATCGATCTGCCGCTTGAAGTCGCCGATCCGGAAGCTCATTGGGCCCCCGCTCTCTCGGCGCCGGGAGGGCCGGCGGCGAGCGCGTAGAGCCGGCGGTACTGCTCCTGATGCTCGAGGATGTTCATCACGTACGCCCGCGTCTCCACGAAGGGGATGCTCTCCACGAACTCCTCGGCCGACATGTTCGGCCGCGCGGCGACCCAGGAGCTCACCCGGGTCGGCCCCGCATTGTAGGCCGCCAGCGCCATTTCCACACGGCCCCCGAAGCGGTCGAGCATCTGCCGGAAGTAATGGGTGCCGAGGGCGAGCGCGGTCGCGGGATCGTTCAGGTTGGGCGCCGGCGGCCTCTTGCGGGCGGCCGCCTTCTTGCCGGCGGCCCGCGCGAGCTTGCGGCTGACGACGCGTCCGGTGGGAGGCAGGATCTGCATGAGCCCGCGCGCCCCCGCGGTGCTCACCGCGGTGGGATCGAAGGCCGACTCCTGCCAGATGAGCGCCGCCACCAGCGCCGGGTCGAGCCCTTCCTGCCGCGCGCGGGCGACGATGACGTCGCTGTAGTTGAGCGGGTACAGGATCTGCCACAGCCCGGGAGGCAGGTCGTCGCCGGCCTCGCCGACCCATCCCGGATACGCGCGCTGCATGTTCACGATCGCGTTCCGGTAGTTGCCGAGCCTCCAGTCGATCCAGGCCAGCGTGGCCCGGACGGCCGGGCCGGCCGGCGCGCGCTTCAGCTCGTCGGCGGCCTCCTCGAGCCGGACGACGAGGAGCAGCTCGCGGGCGCGGCTGAAGAGCGGGTCTGGGATCTCGCCGCCCGCGTCGACCTCGGCCGCGGGGGCCGGGTGCGTGGACGAAGCGCCGCCCTCCACGAGGTTGAGCGCTCCGGCCGCTTTCTGGCCGTGGTAGCTGTGCTTGAAGCGGCGCACCGCCTCGGAATAAAGCTCGCGGGCCTGCTCCTTCTGGCCAATCGCCGTGCGCGCGCGCCCGGCCCAGTAGAGGAAGCCCGGTGTGTAGTAGGTGGCGGGATGCGTGCGCACCGCGCGCTCGAACAGCTCGGCCACGTCGGGATAGCGGCCGTTGTGGTAGTGCCACCACCCGATCCACCACGTGCTGCGGTCGGCGTAGCGTCCCTTGGGGAAGGCCTGGAGGAGGCTCTGCAGGTAGGGGATCGCCTGGTCCTCCTTCATGTCCTTCAGATAGAAGTACGCCAGGCTCAGCAGCGCGTCTTCGGCCCACGGCGTGTTCGGGTAGCGGTCGGCCACCGCCTGGAAGGGCGACGGATTGCGCTGCCGGCGCGACTGGATCTTCGCCCGCTCGTGCGAGGCTTCGCCGCCGAGCCGCGCCTCGGCGGAGATTCCGTTCAGCGCCGCGAGCGCATCGCCGTCGCGCCCCGTCGCCGCGTAGGCGCGGCCGAGGCGCAACCGCACTTCGTCGGACTCCTCGCCTTTCGCCGCGCCCGCCAGCAGCGGCTTGAGCAGCAGAAGGGCCGGCTTGTCCTTCCCCGCGGCCATGAGGCGCTTCGCCTTGTCGAGGTCGCGCGCGCGCCGCTCGGCGGGCGTGAGCGAGGGGACGTAGGCCTTCAGTGCCCGCAGCGGGGCGCCCGCGGCGGCGGCCTCGGCAGACGCGGGGAACTCGCGGTCGAGCCGCAGGTAGGCCTCGGCCGCTTGCTTCAGCTCCTTGCGCGCCTGGTGCATGGCGCCCTGCGCGGTCAGGATCGACGGCAGCGAGTCCGGGCAGTCGTGCCGGGCCTGATCGAGGAGCGCGAGGCCCTTCTCGCTGCGGCCGTAGGCCGCCTCGGCGTCGGCGGCGTCCAGCAGCGCGCCGCACCGCAGCGGGCTCGCCGGGTATTGCTCCAGGACCGAGAGGTGAGCGGCCGCGGCGCGGGGATAGTCGCGCGTGTTCGCGTAGGCCTCGCCCTGCGCGAAGAGCGCGTAGTCGGCGAGATGCGTCTGGCGGATGTCGGGATGCTGCAGGAAGGGGAGCGCTTCGGCGGAGCGCCGATCATCGAGCAGTCTCAGCCCGGCCTCGAGCTGGGCGAGGCCCGAGGCGAGCGTGCCCGGGTGGGCGGAGGAGACGGCCTTCAGCTCCTCGGTGCGAGGACCGATGGCGTCGACCGCGCTTCGGAGCGCCTCTTCGGAGGCATCCCGCGGCTGTCCCTGGAGCCAATAGCCCCGGGTGGTGGCGCCGTCCAGCAAGCCACCCGCAACGACGGCGGCGACGACGATCACGGAGACGAAGGCCCGGAAACCCACGTTCACCCGAAGGCAGCTACATGGGCCCCAGAGCGCCGGCGTCGCCACCGGCGAGGATGCGGACGAGCTCGTCGTAGAAGTAGTTTGTCGCATCGCGGACGGTGCCGGGCACCCGCTCCGCGTACATCTGCCGTCCCCGCTCGATGTCTTCCTTGAGCCGTTCGTAGAGATCCTTCTGCCGCCGTCCTTCGCTGACCTTGGCCTCGTTGTAGAGCTTGATCTCGCTCACCACCAGGCGCGCGAAGCGCTTCGCGTCCTCGTGGGCCTTCTGCTCCTCGGGGGGAATGGTGGAAGCGGCCGGGCGCGGGGGCGGGGGAGACGCTGGCCGTGCCGGGGCCGGCTGCTTCATCGAAGCGAAGGTGCTGGCGTTGAACATCACGGTCGACGAGCCTTCGTCGCTGCCATGGCTGGCCGGCGGCGGAGGCGGGGCGGGCGGCCGCGGCACGTTCGCGCGCTCGCGCACCTCCTCGCCCCCGGCGCGGATGGCGGCCGCGCGCTCGGCCATGTTGCCGGTGGTGCGGCCGGCGATCGCGGCCTTGGGCGCCGCCGAGAGCATGTCGATGATCTTGCCCGCGAAGAGGACGAGGATCTCGACGAGGTCGGCCTCGGCGGGAGGCACTTCGTCCTTCGTGGTGTCGCAGTAGAGGATCGCCGCGAGCTTCTCGCGAAGGATCAAGGGCACGGCCAGGACGCCCTTCGCGTTGCCGCCCAGCCGCCCGAGGGCCTGCGCCGTCCCCGGCGAGTCCTGGAGGCGGCCCCGGACGGCGGCGCGAGTGCTCTGCACGCTGCGGAACAGGGTGTCCGCGCCCAGCGGGACGTTGACCTGCTTGAGGGCGTCGGGTGTCGGCATTCCCTTGCCGTACCAGCCGATGGCGCTCGGCCCCTTGACGATGAACATCGCCGCGCGGTCCACGTAGGCGGAGACCTCGTTGACGAGGTACGTGAGCACTTCGCTGAGGCTCGTCCCCTTCTCGATGGCGTTCACGGAGGACTTGAGGCGGTCGAAGCCGGGTCCTTTCGGCGCGGCGGGAGGCGGGTTCTCCTTGATGACCTCCACGATCGCCCGGGCGATGGCGCCCTCGTCGATCTTCTCGTCGTAGCGCGCGACATTCTCTTGCAGCTCGTCCAGCGTGCGGACGAGGTTCTCCTGATGGCGCCCGATGTTCTTCTGGATCTCCACGACCCAGTTGGCCATCTGCTGGTTGATGAGCTCCAGCGTCCGGGCCTTCAGTGCGTCTTCTAGGCTCATCTGCACCTCGGAGGAGCGCGCCGAAACTACGGCCTTTGATCGACTTAGCGATTATCGTTGGAAGGGTCGGCGGCTGTCAATCCTGGCGCCGCGAGGAGGCCCTGTATCGATGCGGTATCGTTGGGGTGGCCATGTCGCCGAAGGGGATATACCGCCGGCTGCTTCGCGCCCGCGGTCCCGCCGGCTGGTGGCCGGGCGAAACGGCCTTCGAGGTGTGTGTCGGCGCCATCCTGGTGCAGAACACGGCGTGGCCGAATGCGGACCGCGCGCTGCGGGCCCTGAAAGAGCGCGGCCGGCTGCACTACGAGGGCTTGAAGGGGATGAGCGCGGAAGAGATCGCGCCCATCATCCGCTCCTCGGGGACCTTCAACGTGAAGGCGCGCCGCCTGGCCGCCTTCGTGGATTTCCTGGGCCGGCGCTACGGCGGACGGGCCGAGGAAATGGCGCGCGATGAGCCCTGGGAGCTCCGCCGGCAGCTCCTGGGCGTTCCCGGGATCGGGCGGGAGACGGCGGACTGTATTGCGCTCTACGCGGCCGGCCATCCCCTGTTCGTGGTGGACGGCTATACCCGGCGCGTCTTCTCCCGGCTGGGACTGATCCGGGGTGACGAGAGCTACGACGACGTGCAGCGCTTCTTCATGCGCCGGCTTCCCGGCGAAACGAGCCTGTTCAACGACTATCACGCGCAGATCGTCGGGCTCGCCCAGCGCTCCTGCCGCGCCCGTCCGCGGTGCGTCGGGTGTCCGCTCGACGACCTCTGTCCCAAACGAGGAGTGGCATGAGTCAGCGCCTTTGGCCGGTCGCGGCACTGGGTCTCGGCGTCCTGGTGTGTGGGTCGCCGTCTTCGCCGGAGGCGGCGGCCCCGGCGGTGAGGCCGCTGACGACCGAATCGTCGAACGCGTTCTGGGCTCATTGGGGGGATGGTCGCGCGGAGATGAACGGGTACCGCCTGGTGCAGCCCCGCTACGGCGCGCCGCGCACGGGCTCGGCCGTCTACATCTTCGTGACCGAAGACTTCAGCGATTCGGTGCGCGTCAAGGCGGATCCCGGCCAGCATCCGGCCTCGGACGTCTACCCCGTGATGAAGCTGAACGCCGTCCGGCACTTCCAGACCGGCATCTACGACTACAAGGTCATGACCTCCACGTTCGCCCGCGTCGCCACCGGCTGGCCGCTGGCCAAGGTGAGCTTCTCGAGCCAGGAGTGGTGCGGGCACGTCTACCACCAGATCCTCCCCCGCGGCGGCAAAGTGGACGGTGTCTTCCACAGCTACTTCGACGGCGAGGAGGACGGACAGGACAACCTCCCGCAGCCGGAAGGGGGCGTCTACGAGGACGCGTTGCCGATCCTCGTTCGGGGCTGGGGGACGACCTATCTGCAGCGCGGCGAGAGCCGGCAGGTGCCCTTCTTGCCGAGCCTGCTGCGCGCGCGGCTGGATCACAAGAGGCTCGCCTGGGGCCAGGCGACGATCTCGTGTTCCGCGGCCACGTCGACGGTGAAGGTTCCCGCGGGCTCGTTCGACGCTTCGGTCTGGACGGTGGCGGAGCAGGGAGGGCGCACGCTCACGTATCAGATCGAGGCCGCCGTGCCCCACCGGCTGGTGCGCTGGTCGACGGATGCGGGGGAGGAGGGATCGCTCCTGGGCTCGACCCGGCTGGCCTACTGGAAGCTGAACGGCCCCGGCGGAGAGCGGCACCTGGAGGAGATGGGGCTGAAGCCGGCCAGCATGCTAAAATGACGTTCAGGGGGCGTCACGGTTTCGACGGGAACGTGACCCCGAGAGAGGCAAGCCGAGCGTGGCTCCCGGCTCGTAAATCCGGGGGTAAAACCATAGCTGCCAACGATAACTTGGCGCTGGCTGCCTAACTAAACTTAGGCAACCCGTCCTGCCGGTTGCCCGCTCACGGCGGCCGGACAGGGCGTCACCAAGGTGAGCTGGCCCTGGCCCTCGGTCCGGGGGCGAAAGGCGAGATCAATCGGACTAGCTGTCGCCGGTTTCGTCCGGCCTTCACGGCGGCGGCGAAAATTCAGGCTGGACTAAGCTTGTAGGCTCTCTCGTCGGCGCTTTTCCGGACGCGGGTTCGACTCCCGCCGCCTCCAGATAACGAGTGCCCCGTCCGTTTACCGGCACATCCTTTAATCCCTCTCCCCCGAAGGGGGAGAGGGTCTGGGTGAGGGGGTCGGCCCCGCAATGCGGAAGCTCGTCATTGCCACGCCTGCTCTGGCCGCCTTCGTCCTGAGCGGTACCCTCGGGTCCATGGCACCCGCCCCGGGATCGCATCGGCCCATCGCCGACACCCACATTCACCTTTATAAGGTCACGCGCCCAGGCGGCGTGCCGTGGCCGTCGCCCAGGAACAAGATCCTGTACCGCGACGTCCTGCCTGCCGAGTACAAGGCTCTCGCCAAGAAGTACGGGATCGTCTCGACCGGGATCGTCGAGGCAAGCCCGCTGTTCGACGACAACCAGGCCGTGCTGGACATGGTGAAGGGCGACCGCTTCTTCTCGTTCCTGGTCGCGCAGGTGGAGATCGGCTCGCCACATCTCCTCGCCGATCTGGACAAGCTGGCGGAGGACCCGCGCGTGGTCGGCATTCGGGCGTTCTTGTGGACCCCCAGGATCACGCTCGACGCCACCCAACTCGCGCAACTGCGCGCGGTCGCCGCCAAGGGCATGACACTCGACATCGTCAGCCGC
>WNFB01004448.1_pt1 | contig 12483 bp, 12 predicted proteins | sample 5400501 | NCBI WGS metagenome assembly WNFB01 (sample SAMN13153341, study PRJNA577476) | soil metagenome | isolation source: 200 cm saprolite under Douglas fir tree site 2 hole 1 | place: USA:California | collected 2015-04-18 | reverse complement strand
TGATCGGAAAGAAGAGCACACCCGCGCCGAAGGTCACCGGCCCGATCCGGCACACCTTGGAGGCGCCGATCAGGTTCGCGCACAGCAGCACGGTCACGAAGGCGGCCAGGACGAGGTCGTAATACCTGTAGGCGCGCCGGGTCAACGGCCGAAACGCTTCGCGGATCGGGCTCGGGCCAGCGCCGCCACTTCCTGTCGATCGCGCGGCGGGGCGTTGGTGACGAGCGAGTCCACGAGCCGGCGGGCGGCGGCCGTCACCTCCTCGACCGCGCGATCGAAGGCCTCCCCGTTGGCTTTCGAGGGGTGGTGGAAGCCGCTCAGCTTGCGGACGAACTGCACCGATGAGGCGCGGACCTCCTCATCGGACGCCGGCGGCGTGAAGTTGAACAGCGTTCGGATGTTTCGGCACATGATCCGGCAGTATACGACGGGCCGGTCAGAACCTGAGGCGGGCCGTCACGTCGACGCGCCGAGCCGGCAGCCGGTAATACTGCGCGTCGCCCAGCTCGCTCTCCGAGACGGGCGGCCGCTCGTCCGTCACGTTGTGGCCGTCCACGCGCACTTCCAGACGCCCCGCGCGCCAGCCGAGCCCGCCGGACAGCTCGGCATAGCCGACGGCGAGCGCCGTGTTGCGCTTGTTGAGGAACCGGCTGCCCACGTAGTGCAGGTCGGCGAAAGCGACGAGCCCGCGCTCCGGAGCCCAGGCCAGCGAGGCGCCGGCCGTGTGATGGGCCGACATCTCCAGTCGCTTGCCCGCGAGCTGGGTCGGCACCCCGTCGAAAACCTGCACGGAGTCTCGGAACCGCGCGTCGTGGAGTGCGTAGGCGCCGCGCACCATCAGGTGATCGACGGGTTGCCACTCCAGCTCCGCCTCCACCCCTTTGAAGCGGTTCTTGCCGGAATTGCGCAGCGCGGGGAGGCCGTTCACCGCGGTCGCGATGACGAGGTTGCGGAAGTCCATCCAGAAGCCGCTGGCTTCGAGCCGCAGCCGCCCGCGGGCGAGGCGGCTCCGCAGTCCCGCTTCGTAGGTGTGGGCGGTCTCGGGGAGGAGCAATCCCTCCTCTCCACCGGCTGCGCCCTCGCCGATGCCGAAGTCGAAGGCCGCCGGCTTGAACGCGGCGCGATAGTCGGCAAACGCCCGCAAGGACTCGCGCCCGCGGCTCCAGGCGGTCCATTCCACGGCCGCAGTGCCGGAGAGGCGCACGTCGGTGCGCTTCCCTGCATCCGGTGCACCGTGGGGCTTGGTGGCTTTCTCGCGGGGGTCTTCGCGCTCTTCCATCGTGCGGTTGAGTCGCAGCCCGCCTTCGATGCGGAGAGCGGGCGAGGGCACGTACTCGAGGAAGCTGTAGAGACCTGAGAACTCGCGGCGGTCTTCGACCTGGTCGTCCCCGGGCACCGGGCCCAACAGGCCGCCGGGCTGCGCCAAGCCGGCGAGATCGACCCGGTAGTCGAAGTCACCGCCCCTGGCCGACCCTTCGCCGTGCAGATGGTCCACCCCTGCGACCACCTTCCAGCGCGAAGACCGCGACCACGCAAGATGGGAGTCGACATAGAGGTCCGTCAGGTCCACCTTCCCGCGGATGCCCCGGGCGTTGGGGCCGGCCGTGTCCAGGTCCTGGAGGAAGCCGCGGAAGATGTCATGACTCGCATGGCTCACGGAGGCGATCGTGCTCCAGGCCGCCGAGCCGGCAGGCCGGTCGTAGCGGAGCGTTCCCGTGAAGCGCCGGTCGTCGAGAAACGCGCCCGCCGGATTGTGGTTTGCGTCGAGCGGCACGCGCGCGGACAAGGCGGGTCCCTCGCGCGGGTGCGGGCTCGCCGGATCCTGGTTCACCACGCTCACCTCGGCGTCGAAGGCGAAGCGTCCGCTTCCCAGGGTCCGTGCATTCCGCCACAAGCCGTGGAAGCGATCGAACCCCGTGCGATCGTCCCGGAAGCCGCGGCGCTCGAAGCCGGCGGTGAAGCGTGAATCGAAGCCGCCCCAGCGCGGCAGCGCGAGACCCAGGAGCCCTCTCCCGCTGCCGTGGCTGCCGAGCGTCGCGCTCGCCTCGCGGGTCTCGTCCGCCGGCGGGCGGTGCACGACGTGCAGCACGCCGACGAAAGACGTGGCGCCGTACATCACGGGCGCCGGGCCGCGCAGCACCTCCACGTGATCCACGTCGTCGAGGCTGAGGGCGGTCAGCGCCGGGTTGAAGGCGCCTCCCAGGGGCACGTCGTCGGACACGAGAAGGAACGCGTCGAACTCCTTGAGGCCCCAGAACTCCGGGACGGAGCTGGCCGGGCCGTTGTCGCCGCCAGGCGCCACGTCGACCCCGGCCACGGACGACAGCGCGTCGCGCAGGTCCGTCGCCGCCCGCGCCCGGAGCTCTTCGCCGCTGATCACGGTTACCATGGCCGGGACGGTGTCGACCTCTTCGTGCAATCCCTTCGCGGTGACCTCGACGTACTCGGCGTGCGGCGGGGGAACGGCGGGAGACGGTGAAGGAGAAGGGCGCTGGTCGGAATCCTGGGCCACGGGCGTGGCCAGAAGCAGGAGCAGCGCGCACTCGATCAGTGGCATGCCGGCGAGCCTAGCGGGCGGCCGGGACTACTACCAGGGCTAGTTGACGGCGGCTACCCGCCCCCGCGCCAGACCGCGCCGTCGCGCTAAACGCGCGGCGCGCTGGACGACGCAACTAGACTGGTTCCCCGGAACACTGGCTACTCGTTCAGAGCAGGGAGGAGAGGATGACCTGGCAAGTGTATGCGTTGCTCTCGGCAATCGCGGCCGGGGCGACCGCGGTGCTGGCGAAGATGGGGGTTGAGGGGGTGCCCTCCAACCTCGCGACGGCGATCCGGGCCGTCGTCATTCTCGTGTTCGTGTCGGCGATCGTCGCCGCGCGGGGGGAGTATCGCGCGCTCGCGGCCATCTCTCCGCGTGCGCTCCTGTTCCTCGTGCTGTCCGGATGCGCGACCGGCTTGTCGCTGATGATCATCGGCGCCCTCCTCACGCTTCGATGACCGCGCGGGATGAGCGTGTCCTGCCGCCCGTTCTGCTGGGGCTGACCGCCGTGACGGGCCTCGTCGATGCCGTGAGCTTTCTTGCCCTCGGACACGTGTTCACGGCGAACATGACGGGAAACGTGGTGCTCCTGGGATTCGCCGTCGCGGGTGCGCAGGGACTGTCCGTGACGCGGTCTGGATCGGCCGTGGCCGCCTTCTTCATCGGCGCCGTGATCGGAGGGCGCATGGCCGCGCGGATGAGCGCCGGTCGCCTATATCGCTGGACGGGTGCCGCTTTCGGCGCCGAAGCGGGATTGTTCCTCGCCGCGATGGCCGTTGCCCGCGGCCATGGGAGCGGGCTCTCGAATGAGCCGGCGCGGCTCTACGGCGTCATCGTGCTCACCGGTCTCGCGATGGGCATCCGAAACACCACGGTACGAAAGCTGGCGGTGCCTGACCTGACCACGACGGTGCTGACCCTGACGCTCACCGGCCTGGCCGCGGACTCGACTCTCGCCGGCGGCAGCAATCCGGGCTGGGCCAGGCGCGCCGGATCCGTGGGGACCATGTTCGCGGGCGCCGCGGGGGGGGCCTGGTTGCTCGGCTACTCCCTCGCGTTGGTGCTCGCCCTCTGCGCCCTCGTCTCGGCACTTTGCGCCACCGCCGCGTTCGTCGGTCTCAGTCCTCCTCGTCCCCCGGAAGGCGCGGCAGGACCGGGAGCTGAGGTACCGCCGCCCCGCGAGCACCTGCCGCACCGCCCGCACCAGCGCGACAACACCTCAATTGCCTTCGGAGCCGCCGGGGGCCTGGTGCAGCGGCAGCTCCAACGACAGACGCGTCCCTGTTCCCGGCTTCGAGTTGATGTCCAGGCGGCCGCCGGCCAGGCGGCTCCTCTCGCGCATGCCGTTGAGCCCGCTCGAGCGTGCGGCCAGTGCGGCCTCGACATCGAAGCCTCGTCCCTCGTCCTCGATCAGCACACCGAGCGACTCCGGGCTGGCCCATACGTCCACCTTCGCTTTCGTCACGCCGGCATGCCGGGCCACGTTGGTGAGAGCCTCCTGCACGATGCGGAAGGCGGTGATCTCGACCCGCGGGTCGAAGCGTCGATCCAGCCGGGCATGGTGGAACTCCACGTGGATGCCCGTCTGGGTCTCGAAGCGGTCGATCTGCCACGTGAGCGCCGACAACAGGCCCAGCTCGTCGAGCATGGGCGGCCGGAGGTTCGTCGAGAGATTGCGCACCCGCGAGAAGAGGTCGTTGACGATCGCCCGCATCTCCTCCTTGGGGCTCCCGGCCCCCGCGCCGTGACCCTCGATCCGGAACAGCAGGCCCGTCAGCAACTGGCCGACCTCGTCGTGCAGCTCGTGCGCGATGTCGCGGCGCTCGGCCTCCTGGACGTCGACCAGCCGCTCGGAGAGCGCGGCCAGCCGAAGACGACTCTCCTCCACCGTCTCCAAGAGACGGCCGCGCTCGATGGCGGGCGCCACCCGATCCGCAACGACGCGGAGAAGGCGCTGGTCCTCCTCCGTGAATGGCGTCCGCGTGGAGGCGACGGTGAGGACGCCAATCGTCCTCCCTTCCACCCGGAGCGGCACTCCCATCAACGCTCGCAGGGGAAGACCGATCGCCGACCAGACGCGCGCGTACCAGTCGTCGCTTCCCGCCGACGGTGGCTGCAGGTCGTCCAACACGTAGGGGGCATCGAGCGTGATGGGCGGCGAGGATTCGAGAGGGATGCGCACCGATACGAGGCGCTCGAAGGGAACCCCGTCGACGGCACGCAACACGAGCACCTGAGCGTCGTCATCGATGAGCCGGACGGAGGCGAACTCCGCCTGGAGGGCGCTGCGCAATCGGGCGAGGAGCTCGCGCAGCAAGTCGTCCAGGCCGAGGTAGGAAAGGGCCGCATCCGTGATGGTCCAGCTCGGCACCGAAGGTTGCGAGCATGGCCTCGGCCGAGCGGGCTCCCCTGAATTGGGCGAGGCGGCCGGTGGCTTTGAGCGCCTCCACGTCGAAGCCCCGATCGCCCAGGAGACCGAGGATTCGCCCGGAGGTGTTCTGGGAGCCGACGAGCAAACAGTGGTCTCGGCCGCGGAGTCCGGCCTCCAGGAAGCCCGCCGTTTCCGCAAACTCCTTGGGATTCGTCCAGAGATACGAGATGTCGGAGTGGACGGGGACGTGCCAGTCGCGGATACCAAGGGCGACCGTCCGGTTCGCGCCTTTGGTCCGGGACTTCCCCGATCGCCGTCGCGTCGACGTCATCCTGGGGGGCCCGCCCCCTTTTAGCGTACACCCTACCGTGCGTCGGGCGCCCCACACGACTTCCGCACGACGAGCGTGCCGTGCAGGAGGATGTCGCGCGTGGGGAAATCGGCTCTCGAAACCCGGTCGAGCATCGCCGCGAGAGCGGCCGCGCCGATCTGCGCCGTCGGCTGACGCAGCGTGGTCAGCGGCACCGGCAACAGGCTCGCGTACTCCACATCGTCGATCCCGACCAGACGCCGCGATCGCTCCAGCGATCAGGGCCGCGCGCGTCGATCCCATGATCGCATTGCGAGAGCCATGACCATCTCGCCGTCTCGATCAGATTCATGACTTCGGCCTGCTGAACACTTTGCAGAAGATTCAGGCGATGCGGCTCCCCGAGCGCGCAAGCGCGCGCCGCGGCGCTGATCGCCCGTACTCACGCCTGGCCTGACGTTGGCGGATGTTGGGCGCAGGCGCACGCCGGCTGATGGAACCGCCCGTTGCCCTCGACCACCCCGCCCTCGCCGTACATGTTCTTCGGCCGAGCCCAATCCGCGAGCGATCGGTAGGGGCCGCCCTCGTTGCGCCCCTTCGGCATGACGTCGAGGATCCGGTAGATGCCGAGGAACTCCTCCCCGCCGCGACCGTACGTCGAGTAGGTGTGGAACACTCGCCCGGCATCGTCCTTGAGGAAGACGCTGTCGCCCGAGAGGTCCGACAGACCCGGGTCGGCGTGACGATAGTTGTGGAACGCGCGCCCGCCCGTCATGTCGTCCGGCTTGAACGAGACGTGGAAGTCGTAGTTGAAGTCGGAGTCGTACGAGCTGACCCAGGGGAAGCGCCAACCCATGCGCCGGCGGACCGCCTCGATCTCCCCGATGGGCGCCCGGGCCACGGCGGCGTAGCTGACGTCGTGGTTGTTCAAGTGCGCCAGGATGCCCTCGACGTGGTCGACCTCGAGGGAGCACCCGACGCACTGTCCCACCTGGCCTGGACCCATCATGAAGTGCTTGATGAAGAGCTGGGTGCGCCCGTTGAACAGGTCCGCGAGCGTGACCTTGCCGTGCGGCGCATCGAAGACGTATTCCTTCTCCACCCTGACCCACGGCAGGTCCCGGCGCATCTGGCTGAGCTCGTCCCGCTGCCGGGTATGCGCCTTCTCGCGGGCGAGCAGCGCGACGCGTGCGCGGAGCCACTCCTCTCGGGAGACGACGGGGTGCGTCGGTTCCGACATGGTCTGGCGATTCATCGGGATTCCTCCTTTTTCGCCGGCGTCTCGGCGGATGCGGCTCGGATGAGCCCCTTCTCGGCGGGTCTGGCGCGGAACTTCCACACCACCGAGGTGGCGAGGCCGCCGGCTGATCCCGCTCCCGCGGCGATCAGGGCCAGGGTCGTCAGACAGGCGGGACACATCGTTTCCCCTCCTCCGACCGCGGTCGGCAAGTTCCGGCCGTCATTCTTATGGCGTTCGAGGAGCGGGCCTTTCGACAAGAAAGATGCGGGTCAGCCGCGCCGCGCGAGGAGGAACTGCCGGGTCGCCGGTTCCACGGCGAGGCCGATCGCGCGGTCGTACGCCTCGGCGGCCTCGGCCGCCCGGCCCAGGTTCCGCAGGAGGTGCGCGCGCACGGCCCAGTACGGCTGGTACGTCGCCGCGGCGGCGCGGTCGATTTCTTCGAGCATCGCCAGACCGTCGGCGAGCCCTTGCGCCTCGGCCACCGCGGCCGCCTGCGCGACCCGGGCCCCGAGCGTCGGCGCCACGCGGACGAGGTGGTCGTAGAAGACGACGATCGCGGCCCAGTCGGTGCGGCCGCTCTGCGCGCGTTCAGCGTGGACCGACTGGATGGCGGCTTCGAGTTGGAATCGACCGGGCCGTGCGAATCGCGCCGCCGCGCTGAGCTCGGCCTCCGCCTCCCGGATCGCGTCGACGGACCACGCCGTGGGATCCTGCTCCGAGAGCTGGACGTAGCGACCGTCGGGTGCGCGTCGCGCGGCGCGCCGCGCGTCGCAGAAGAGCATGAGGGCCAGGAGCCCGCGGACCTCGGGCTCATCGGGCATGCGCTCCCTCACGACCCGCGCCAGCCAGATCGCCTCGTCGGCGAGGCTCTCCCCGTGGGGATCGACGCCCGCCGCCTCGTCGCGGCCGAGACCGTAGGCGGCGTAGATGGCCTCGAGCACCGCCTCGAGCCGCGCCGGCAGGTCGTGCGGGGGCGGGATCGCGAAGGGGATGCCCGCGGCGCGAATCTTCCGCTTCGCGCGTACGAGCCGCTGTCCCATCGTCGCCGGCGGGACGAGAAACGCCTGGGCGATGCGCGCCGCGTCGAGTCCGAGCACGGTTTGGAGCATCAGCGGCGTGTGCAGCACGGGATCGATCACCGGGTGCGCGCAGACGAAGAGCAGCTCGGCGCGGCGATCGGGAAACGCGTCACCACCCGCCGCGGTCACGGCGGAGTCGGTCGCGAGGCGACGCAGCGACTCCCCGTGATGTTCCCGAACGCGCTGGCGCCGTGCCTGGTCGATCAGGCGATGCCGCGCGGCCGTCAGCAGCCACGCCTCGGGCTGCTTCGGCACTCCGTCGATCGGCCAGGAGGCGAGGGCCGAGACCAGCGCCTCGCCCAGCGCATCTTCGGCGCCCGCCACGTCACGCGTCCGGGAGCAGAGGTAGGCGAGCAGGCGCCCGTACGACGATCGCGCCACGGCCTCGACGGTTCCGCGCGCGTCCTCCATCAATGTCAGGGCGCCACGACCGCCTCGTGGGCCGCGGTGTCGATCGGCCGCACCTCGACCGCGCCGGTCGCGGCCGCGGGGCAGCGCGCGGCCCATTCGAGCGCCGCGTCGATCGAGGGAAGCTCAAGGATGATGAAGCCACCGAGTTGCTCCTTGGCTTCGGCGAAGGGACCGTCCTGCACGCGTCGCCGGCCATCCTTCAGCCGCACGGTGGTCGCCGTCCCGATGTCCTGGAGAGGCGCGCCCCCGACGTAGACGCCGGCCGCGACGAGCGCCTTGTGGTACGCCCGCCACGCCGCAATGTACGGGTGGCTCTCGCCACTGCCTCTGCTCTCGAAGTCCTTGGGGCTCTCATAGATCAGAACGACATACTGCATCGTAAACCCTCCCACGGGTCGGTGGACCGGTGCGGTCCGTGACCCCTCCCTCATGTTGACGGGCGGGGGCGCGCACGTTCGACATTCCGCGGTGATATTCGATGCGGACGGCACAGGGTAAGATTCTGAAGCGGTTTGCCGATGTAGTCCAAGGCGGGAATCGACGGCATCTCGGAGAATTGGAGGACCAATGGTTCGGAAGATCGCCTACTGGGCCAGCACGATCATCGCGGCGGCGATGTTGGGGCTCGCCATCAGCTACCTGACCGGCAGCCCGCAAGTGGTAGCCGGCTTCAACCATCTCGGCTACCCGCCGCACCTCCGGATCGTTCTTGGCGTTGCGAAACCTGCGGCCGCAGTCGTCCTGCTGTTGCCCGGGCTTCGTCTAGTGAAGGAGTGGGCATATGCGGGGGTGGCCTTCGCATGGTCGATGGCATTCGTCGCGCATTGGCAGGCGGGTGACGGGATACGGTCGATCATGCCGCTGGTACTGCTGATCTTCCTGATCGTCTCGTACCTGACCAGACCGGCGAGCCGCCGTCTGGCGCTTGCGACCGTATCCATTTAGTCGCACCGCCAGGCGGCTTCTGGTTACGTGCCAGCGAGGCGAGGGGTGGGCACTGCCCACCCGACTCGTGCGCGCTAGCTTAGAAGGGGCAGTTGCCCGGGCTGGGCTCGTCGATCCGACGCATGGCGCCCCGCGGAACGAGCGACGTCACGTAGACGACCGTTGCGATGCTCCCTTCGTTGCGGACGAGGTGGACATCGCCCCCCGCATCGACGAACCCCGACCCGGCCGCGACGACTTGTGGCGTGCAGGTGGGGTCATCACCTCGGTAGAGGGTCAGGGCGCCCGTCTTGACGATCACGAGGCTCGGCCCTGGGTGCGAGTGCCAGCCAAAAGACCCGCCCGGCACGATCGTGTTCTGCAAGACGTGGAGATCAGATTCTCCCTTGGTGTTGATACGGGCCTGCCAGCTGCTCGAGACCGTTTTCGCTCCGATCTCGTCGAATTGCCCTACGGCAAAGGTTGTGCTGGTAACGCCGGACGGGGGCGTCGCCAGCACGGTCCCGCTGTACACGGCCACACCCATTACGACTACGAGAAGCGACAGTGTGAATCGAGTCTGCATTTGCTCAGTCCTTTCCTGACCAGACGGTAAACTCATCCCATTCCTCGCCTGTGCGTCACGGAGAAGGTCGGCGGCGCGTGGAGCCGGCGCAAGCGAGAGCGCGTGAAGCCGGTATGTAGGTTTGCTGAAGGCGCTATTCCTCTGAGCCGCCGAGGGCATGGCTTCCTGACGAACGGCTCATCCGGACGGTATAATGCGGCGTCCCCACCCGGAACATCCCTTGGCCGCAGCAGAGGAGCCCGTCCCGCCGGACGTTGAGCTTGACCTGGCGCGCTACGAGTTGCACCGCGCCGGCCGTGTGGAAAGGCTCGAGAAGCTCCCGATGGAGCTGCTCATACTCTTCGCCCAGCGGCGGGGACAGCTCGTAACTCGAGCCGAGATCGTCGAGCGCCTCTGGGGCAAGGAGGTGTTCGTCGACGCGGACGCGGCCATCAACACGGCGGTGCGGAAGGTGCGGCGGGCGCTCGGGGACGATCCGGATACGCCGCAGTTTCTCGAAACCGTCGTCGGCAAGGGCTACCGGTTCGTAGGGCCGATCACGGTCATTCCCGGCGCCGAGGCCAGGCCCCCGGCCCCCGACGGCGCGCTCGCTTCCCAGCGACTCCCGGGCAGGTGGGCGCTCGGCACCGTCGCCCTGGTCCTGCTGATCGTAGCCCTCCTGGCCGGGCTCGGCCGATTCGGCTCCCGCGGCGGGCAGGCCATGGAATCCGTCGCCGTCCTGCCCTTCGAGAACACCGGCGGCGACCCGGAAGCCGAATACCTGAGCGATGGCCTCAGCGAGAGCCTCATCAACCGCCTCTCACGGCTGCCCCACCTGAAGGTGATCGCCCGGGCGTCCGTCTTCCGCTACAAGGGCAAGCATCCCGACCTCGCGGGCGTCGCCAGGGAGCTCGGCGTCCGCGCGGTCGTCAGCGGACGGGTCTCCCAGCGCGGGGACGGTTTTTCCGTGTCCGTCGCGTTGATGGACGCCCGGGACAACAAGCAGCTCTGGGGCGCCACGTACAACCGGCGCTCTTCGGAACTGGTCGTGGCTCACGAAGAGCTCGCCGCGGAGGTCGCCGAAAAGCTTCGTCTCGAGCTGACGCCGAGCGAGCGAACGCTCCTGGCCAAGCGTGACACGGCGGACCCCGAAGCGTACCGGCTCTATCTGCGAGGCCGCTACCTCTCTAACGAGCGCACCGAGCCTGCGTTGCGGAAGGCGATCGAGTACTTCCAGGAGGCGATTGCCCGGGATCCCCGTTACGCCCTGGCCTATTCTGGACTGGCGGACGTGCACTGCACCATGGCCACGTCCTACAACAAGCGGGTCGCGCCGCGGGAGGCCTATGCCCGCGCGAGAGCGGCGGCCCTCAGGGCCGTGGAGATCGATGCCGAGCTCTCCGAGGCCCACACCTCCCTGGGGCAGATTCTCGTGCAATTCGATTGGGACTGGGCGGGGGCGGAAAGGGAGTTCCGCCGGGCCCTGGAGCTGAATCCCTCCAACGGCGTCGCCCTGCACTGGCGCTCACACTGCTACCTGGCGCTGGGCCGGTTCGACGAGTCCGCCCGAGACTCCCTGCGCGCGCTGGACACGGATCCCGTCTCCGTCATGCTGAACATCCATCTCGGCGAGCATCATCACCTGGCCCGTCAGTACGACCTGGCGATCGAGCAGTACCGAAGGGCGCTGGAGTTGAGCCCCAACCACCCGAACGCCCGCCCCTTGCTGGCCTTGGTCTACGAGGCGAAGGGCATGTACGCGCAGGCGATCGCGGAGCTCGAGGCGGCCGAGCCGTTCTGGGCCGGCACGAGTCGGGTCAGGGGTCCGCTCGGCCGCGTCTATGGCCTCGCGGGCCGGCGGGCCGAAGCTCTGAAAGTGCTCCAGGAGCTCATCCGCGAACGCGCGGGGCCGAAGTACATCGCGGCGGACGACATCGCCGCGGTCTACATTGGCCTCGGAGAATCGGACCGCGCCTTCGCATGGTTGCAGCGCGCGTGCGAGGAACGCGCGACGGCGCTGGTGAACCTCAAGGTCGAGCCGGCCTTCGATGGCCTCCGCGGCGACCGGCGTTTCGCTGAGCTCCTCCGTTGCGTCGGCCTCTCCTGACACCAACTTGGGCCCAAGTTGGGAGTGCTCTGGCGGTAAGTCATTGAAGGATGGTGGGCGCTGTAGGATTCGAACCTACGACTTCCACCGTGTGAAAGAGATTTTGGCCTCCGCCGCTCCCCTCGACGGCTCAGCGAAATCCTGCCCAAGTTCTACAATCGCCAGTAAATACGGGGTCGCGGCGTTGTTGCACCGTGTTTCTCGAAGTTGCAAGGCAGTTCCTCCTGTGGACCCAAATTGGACCCAAATTGCCAAGGTGGTGATCTACCCTGGTCACAACTTGGGTCCAGGAAAAGTGGACCCGAGGTTCGAGTGGGAGGCACCCATGCCGAGACTCAGGCTCACGGAACAGATGATACAGGCTGCGCGGAAGCCGGGCGAGCTGTGGGATACCGACGTGCCAGGTCTCTTCCTTCGGGTTCAAGCGCGGAAGAAGACGTGGGGCATTCGGTATGTGTTCGTAGCGAAGGGCGAGCACCAGCCTTCGACAAAGCGTCGCGACCCGCTCGGCGTGTACCCTGGCCTGGGTCTGTACGACGCCCGCGAGAAGGCTCGGAAGGTCCTTCACGAGCTCGAGTCCGGTGCCGATCCGCGTGTGCCCGCCAAGGAAGAGCCGCATCGCACGCTCGGGGAACTCGCGGACCTGTTCGCCCAAAACTACCTGCCGAAGGAGACCCGGCCGTCGACACAGCGCGAGTGGGGCCGGCTCATCAGGGTAGAGCTCAAGCCACTCCTTGGCGACGTCGATCCGGCGCAGGTCCGTGAGACGCGGTGGCGCGTGCGAGAAGCCCTCGACAAGATCGTCGCGCGTGGCGGAGGCGAGACGGCAAATCGCGTGCGTGTCGTGGCGAGCCGTATCACCTCTTGGGCCGTGTCGCGAGACCTCGTCGACCCCGCCGCCTCGGGAGTGTTCGTGGGCGTCGAGGCGCCCCTGCCC
>WNFB01004447.1_pt1 | contig 12488 bp, 17 predicted proteins | sample 5400501 | NCBI WGS metagenome assembly WNFB01 (sample SAMN13153341, study PRJNA577476) | soil metagenome | isolation source: 200 cm saprolite under Douglas fir tree site 2 hole 1 | place: USA:California | collected 2015-04-18 | reverse complement strand
CCTTCGCCCACCACGGGAACGTGAGCAGCGGGATCGAGACGGTCGTCGCGGTCCACAACGCCCACTTCATCCGGCGGCGGGCGATCGGCGAGGCACACAAGGTGCCAGGCTCGCACGCCCGCTTCTCCTCACGGCGCAGCTCGACAAAGCCGAAGCCAAGCGCCAGCACAGTACCCGCGACGAAGTAGGGTCGTAGCGGTTCGAACGTCGCCGCGAGCCCGGCGCCGCTCAGGCCGAGCGCGATGGCGACCAGCGGCCCAGCGCAACAGAGCGTCGACACCACCGCGGCAGTGACACCGCCCGTGGCGGCGAGTACCGTCTTAGTGACTGACGTCGGCATGATCTTCCAGGACCTCCAGGATTGGGCACTCGGCTGTGGGTCGCCGTACGGCGCACGCGGCGGCCAGCCGCTCGAGCGTGCGCTTCATGCGCTGAAAGTCGCGGATCTTCTGTTGGACGACTTCGATCTTCTGTCTGGTTTTCCGCTCGACGGCATCGCAGGCGGCGCCGTGCCGGACGCGGAGCCCGAGCAACTCTTGGATCTCCCGCAACGAGAAACCGAGATCCTGAGCGTGTTTAATGAACCGAAGCCGCGCGACGGCCTCCTCGGCGTACTGGCGGTAGCCGGCAGGTGTGCGCTTGGGTGCCGCAAAGAGGCCCCGTCGCTCGTAATAGCGGATCGTCTGGATGTTCACGTCGGCCGCGGTTGCGACTTGTCCGATAGTCAAAGTCACGCTCCACTCCTGCCGGGTACCCGTGGGAAACGTAAACCCTGTACCATAGTACAGGGTCAAGGGGGTCCCCCAGCTGAACCGCGGCTACGGCGTCACGGTGATTGTTCCCGTAAATCCGGGGTAACTCGCCGGTGGGTGGAGCTTGCAGTGATAGCTGTACGTACCTGCGGTGTTGAAGGTGAACTGATAGGTCCCCCCTGCCGTCCCGCCACCATACCCACCGCCGCCGCTCGGAGCGCCGAGTGTGCCGCTATCCCACACGCCGCTATCGCTCGTCGCCGTATGCCCGGACGGCCCGGCATTGGTCCAGGTGACGCGCGTCCCGACCTTGATCGTCATTGTGGATGGTGAGAACGAGAAATCCTGGATCGTCACACAGTCACTCGAGCAACTGGGGGACGTTGAGCTACTGCAGGCTACGGAGACCGCCGAGACTCCGACCAATACCACACGCGGGAACCACATAGGCCCTCCTTTGCGGGTGATCCATGAACCACTATGCCTCCTCAAGGAGACCCAGCCAGTTGGCGAGACGGATGCTCTAAGGGAGGAGCAGGGCCACTTCGCTAAGGCATGAACGACCCAACCATCCCCCTCAGGCGGTGGTACTTGCAATCGAAGCCAACCGTGTGCTTGTCCAGGTGGACCCGCACGGCAACGGTCTCCCCTGGTGCGACATCCTGGTCGATCGTCTGGTCGGGGAACGAGATGTTATGCAGGACTCGACCTTGATTCGTCAGCACCAGCGTCACCGTCCCTGCCGCGACCCCAGTTACGCAGGTAGGTGAGAATTTAATGCGTCGCCGACGATCACGCGGGCTAGGCGGCGGCGTAACTCCTCAGTCGTGTAGTGAAGGTCCTTCCGAGCCGCAAGGGTTTCTGCCGTCACCGGCCAGGAGACGGGTCACTGCCAGCGGTCTCACGACTCCGCCGTGAAAACGCGTCTAGTTCCTCACGCTCGCGCTGAAGACTTCCTCCATGACCCCTCGCCCGCGCCCGCAGGTCGGATCTCCCGCCCGCTCCGTGTTGCGCCGGCTGTCGGTCCAGATCGGATGTGACACGCCGCGGAAGGACACCAAGCCCTCGTAGTCGCCCTGCTGGTTGCCGTAGTTGATCGACGGGCACGGAAACAGGCCGTTGCAGTCGTGCTCGTTGGAGCTCTGCGTCGTGATGCGCACGTCGGACAGCCAGGTGGCGCTGCCATCCGTGGAACGAGAGAGGTAGACGTCGGTCATGAAGCGCTGGCCGGTAACGTCGTTCTGCGTGTCGTAGTACGAGGCGGTCACGTCGCCGCTGACCGGATCGACGGAGAGCCACTGATTGAAGCGGTCCGTCCCCGGTACCTGGTGGCCAACCGACGCCGGCGCCGACCAGCTCGAGCCGGCATCGTCGGAGAACGAGAGCAGGATGGACGTGTTGCCGGCCGCGTTCAGGTCCATCCAGGAGCAATACAGCCGGCCGCGGTGCGGGCCGCGCGAACGATCGGTGTCGCAGGCGGGGTAGACCAGGGCGCGGCGGACCGCTTCAGCCGGGATGCCGATATCGAAGGGGATCACCTTCGGCGCTATCGTCCGCTGTGCGCTCCAGGTTACGCCGCCGTCGAAGGAACGGTTGAAGGCGATCACGTTGGCAAAGAAATCGTTCCAGGCCACGTAGAGCGTGCCCTCCGGGCCCACGAAGGGAACCGCGCCGATGGAGTTTCCCGGCCCGCTGGGGTTGTCGGCGCGGTTGACGGCAAAGCTCGCCCCATGGTCCGTGGAACGGGCGACGCGGATGCCGCCGCCGGTCGATCCGCCGAAGGCTGCATCCCAGGCGATGTAGACATTGTCGCGGAAGCGGCTGGCGTCGCTCCCGTCCACGGTGATCATCGGCTTGTCGTTGAAATGGTTCTCCCCTGGCTCGAACGAGAACTCAGTCAAGAGCGGCCAGGTGCGGCCGCCGTCGGGAGAGCGGGCGACTGCCAGTTCGGTGCCGTTGATGCCGACCCCGTTGCTCGGCGTGTTGAAACTGGCGCTGAAGAACACCACAATGAACCCGTAGAAGACGTTGCCCTGCGTGTCGAAGGCGAGCGTCGGGTCGGAGCCGAACCGCGTGTCGTTGGTCCCCGACAGCGGCGGTGGCAGTGGCACGTCGACGCCCCCCCAGCTACTTCCTCCGTCGGAAGAGAAGTACGCGCGCATGGGTAACCGGAAGATCTCGTTCGAGCCGCCGGTGAGCTGGCGGGGGCCATTGGGGTTCAACGTGACGTAGGTCTCGCTCTGCGGGCCGCATTCGTTCGACACGTCGACGTTGCTCCCGAAGCTGGTCGAGGCGGCGGGAGCCCAACCGCTCATCGGCCCGTTATTCGCAAGATACAGATACTTGCTCCACCAGGCTGGGTTACTCGGGTTGCTCGTCGACTGGGCGGCGGCTAGCGGCCGCGCGGGCGATGTCGCTTCCGGGAGCTCGCGACACGCCAGGCCGACAAGACTCAGCGCGAGCGCAACATGCCAGGTGCGGATCATGGATGCCTCCAGCGGCCAGCGCCGCTCGTGAATCGGACAACCGCTCACGTCCCGTGCGAGCTTCGGCAACGCAAAAGAACGCGCGCTCAGGTCCAACCGACGCCCTAGAGAACGTCAAACGTGTCGCCCGGTCGGGGCAGCGTCAAATCGGGCCCGAGAGCGCGGCGGTCGCGCCCCGGGCAGCGAGATCACCAGTCTGCTCAAGAGGCTGCGATATGAGTTTTGGTGTGGTTTCGTGCTACTCCCCGTCGTTTTCGTCCTTCCGAGTCACGACTCCGATGCCCCAGAACACCGCGTGAATGCTACATTTCGTCGTAACTCAGCTTGTGCTCGATCCGCTTTGCAATCCCGAATACTGTTCATACGTTGCCTTACTCGGATCGACTCCTCAGATGGCTCGGTGCCGGAAACACTCCATACCTGTGACGCTGCGTAGACGAGTGCCGCCCCCCCATCAAGACGTGTGGCGCTCGATCACCTCGATGATCTTCTCGGGCTCGAGGGGTTTCGCGATGTACGGGTATCCCCCGATGTCGCCGCCCGTCGCCACCACCTCCTGTTTTTTCACGAGGGCGGTCAGGAACACGATGGGCGTGTCCTTGAGCGCCTCGTCGCTCCGGATCTGCGCCGCGACGTCGCCGCCGTCCATGTCGGGCATGGCGACATCCAACAGGATCAAGTCGGGCTTGAACGCGCGCGCGGCCTGAAGCGCCGCGGATCCCCGATTCTCCGCCCGGACCTCATACGCGCCCGTCCCCTCCAGGTACAGCTTCAGCGTCCGCGTGATCGTGGCCTCGTCATCGACGAGCAGGATCCGTTTCTTCCCGGGCATTAGGTCTCCTTGAGAACAGTGAAGGCGATGGTCACGCGGGCTCCCCCTTCAGGTCGATTCCCGATGTCGATCGAGGCCCCGTGCATCTCGACGATCTGCCGCGCGACGGCAAGCCCGAGCCCCGTTCCTTTCCCCGCGGGCTTGGTCGTGAAAAACGGGTCGAAGAGCTTGCCCAGCGCCTCCTTCGGTATCCCGGATCCGGTATCATCCACCTCGAGAATCGTGACGCTGTCCCGGCAGTAAGTTCGCGCCGTGATCCTGCCGCCGGGCGGGGTGGCATGCGCGGCATTGGTGAGCACGTTCACCAGCACCTGCTGGAGCTTGAAGACATCCAGGGCCAGCGGCGGCAGGTCGGTGCCCAGGGCCAGGTCGAGGGTAACCCGCGCCCGGGTGACTTCGTGCTTGACCATTCCAGCCGAGCGCTGGACCACGGTGTTCAGGTCCGCGGGCGCGAGCACGAGCTCCCGCGGCGCCGAAAAATCCAACAGGCCCATGATCACCGCGTCGGCGCGCTTGACCGCGTCGTGCATGTCCTCGAGCAGCGTCTTCACCCCTTCGTCCGTCGTGGGCACGTGCTGCATCAAGTAATGCACGCCGGTGAGCAGGGTCATCAAGGGGTTCTTGACCTCGTGGGCCACGCCGGCCGCGAGCTTCCCGACCGCCTCGAGGCGCTCCGCCTCGATCAGCTTCCACTGGGCGAGCTGCAAGTCGGTGTGGGACTTCTGGAGGTGCAGGCTCGTCTGGTGCAGCTCGCGCTCGGCCGTCGCGCGTTGCTCCTCCGCTGCGCGCACCTCGCGGAACCAGCCGGCGCCGAGGGCGATGCCGATGTACGCCGCGATCACGAAGGTGATGGACGGCCATTCGGGCAGCGTGGTCCCGAGCAGCGCGGCCACCACGTACCCCAACGCCAACAGGGTCATCGCCGCCGCGAGCATGGTCATCAGGCGCGTCCAGCCGCGGTAATAACACAAGAGAAAGGCCGGGATCATCGGCAGCAGCCAGGCGAGGAATCCGTATTCGGCGAAACCCTGCGGGAACAACAATGCCCCGGCGACCGACACCACGAGCGCGCCCGCCGAAATCGCCAGGGCCCGCGGCGGCACGACGTGCAATTGGGGCACGCTGGCCGCGAGGGCGCGAAAGTCCCCGCCCCTAGGACTCACCGAGCAACTCGCGAACCGACGCCATCAACTCGTCTCGGTCGAATGGCTTGGTCAGCGTGCGCTGCGCGCCGAGCCGCTGTGCGATCTCCAGCGTGCGCTCCCGAGGCACCGTGCCCCCGCCGGAGATCGCCAGGATGCGCACGTGGGGGAAGTCGCGGTGCGCTTGCGCGATGACCGCGATCCCATCCACGTCGGGCATGTAGATGTCGACAATGACGAGGTCCACCCCCGTGGTCCGAAGCACGTCCAGGCACCCGCGTCCGTCTGCGGCTTCGAGGACCTCGTATCCGGCACTCGCCAGGTGTCGAGCGAGCACGGACCGGACGCCGGCATCGTCGTCGGCGATGAGGATGCGTGGCACGCTCGGCAATGTGCCCGGCCCTTCCCATCGCGGCAAGTAGGAGCCTCATTCCCGCTTAAGTTCCAACCTCCGCGTAGTGTTGAGCACGAGTTGACGGCTCGCGCGAGGATTCTACCTTAAGAACATGGTCTATTCGCTCATGACAGCAGAGGAGATGTTTTGCCTTATGTTTGCCCGTCCATTAGGAGCCAGTAGCTGCCACGGTCGTGTGGCGCACGTAAGTGCCGATAAAACAACGGCCCCGCATGGAGGCCGTTGTATTCAAATCCCGCCGTCCCGACTCCAATAGTCCAGCGGCCGGATCATCCACACGACGGTCCGGCCGCTGGTGTTTTCCGAGGGGTCCACGAGCATTACTCGGTCACATATCTTGGAAGACAATTTCCATGCGCAAGCTCATCGTCGACAACTTCGCCACGCTCGACGGCTACTACGAGGACGAGCGTCGGAGCTTCGACTCGCTGTTCGAGTTTCGGCATCAGGACTACGCCGCGGATGACGCGTTCGATCACTACGTTGGCGAACGGTTGCGGGCCGCTGATTTTCTGCTGTTGAGTCGCACCGCCTTCTTCATGCTCAAAGACTTCTGGCCCGCGATCCAACGCGATGCTGCTGCCACCGGGCATCAGACGCGAGATCGCCGCGCGCTTTGGGACGATTGAGAAAATCGTCATCGCCGACGGTCTCGCGACGAGCCAGCTGTCGCCCTGGGACAACACCCGCGTCATTTCCCGGGCGACCGCACACGCGGCGCTCGCCGCGCTCAAGCAGCAGGGCGACGGCGACATCCTCGTGTTATTGAGTCGCCAGCTCTGGAACGATCTTCTCGTGCACGATGTCGTCGATGAGTTGCATCTCACCTACTTTCCGGTGATTGCAGGAGCCGGGACGCCACTGTTCAACGGGCGCCCCCCAGTGTCGCTCAAGCTCCTCCACACCCGCACGTGGAAAGGCTCGGGCAACGTGCTCGCCTGTTATGAGGTAAGTCGCAAGAAGGCCTGAGCAGAGCCGAGGCCCATTGTCAGCACTGCATCAATGCCCGCCCCGCTCGAGGCGCACCTGAGTGGGGTTCAGGGGGTCGTTGGCTCGGAGCCTGACGCTGAATGACCCCCTGGACAACGAACCAGGGGGTCACCGGTGGTGTGAGTTTCGTTGTGAGTTTCGTGCAACTTCCCGTGGTTCTCGCCGTCTCGAGTTACGACTCCGATGCCCAGAACACCGCGTGAATGCTACATTGCGTCGTAACTCGGTTCGTGCTCGATCTGCTTTGCAACCAGGGGGTCGTGGGTTCGAATCCCATCCGCTCCATTGTCATCCCCCCTCTAGCCCGAGTTACAACGCGTCACCCTGGCCTCGGAGAGTCGTGTGATCTCGCTCTTAATTCCGGTCGTCATTCTCGCTCAAGCAACTCCCACGCCGCTGCGCATCGCGGCGAGCAGTCTTGCGTCGGTCGAAGTGCATCTCAACGCGCGCCGCATCGGCAATCAATGGTACGAGGAGGACGCGAGCCTCTCCGGACCATCCCGCATCGCGATCTCGTACGGACAACCACACGCGCGTGGGCGTAAGGTCGAAGGCGGCCTGATCCCGCTCGACACCGTCTGGCGCTTCGGCGCCAACATGGCGACGACGCTCCACACCGATCTCGACATCACGCTGGGGGACGTGAAACTGCCGCGCGGCGATTACTCGCTCTTCATCCTGTACAGCAAAACGGGCTACATCCTGATCGTGAACCGCGGAACGGGGCAGTGGGGTACCGACCGCGACGCTGCCAAGGACATCGGGCGTGTTCCGCTCGCCAGTCGCACCATGGCGGAGCCGGAGCCCTCGCTGTCGATTTATCTCGTGCCGGAGGCACCGGCCCCCGGCACCGGATATGCCGAGCTCCGCGGCACGCTGCGCATCAAGTGGGGGACGACGGAATTGACGACCGGTTGGCGACTCGACCAATGACCGACGAGCGGTATCCCATCGGCAAATTCACGCGCGTCCCCGAGCTGTCGCCCGCCGACCGCAACAGCTGCATCGAGCAGATCGCCGCGGCGCCGGCGAACTTCCGCCGCGCGGTCGCCGGTCTCAACGATACGCAGCTCGACACGCCGTATCGCGACGGCGGGTGGACGGTGCGCCAGGTGGCGCATCACATCCCGGACAGCCACATGAACGCCTACATGCGCTTCAAGTGGGGGCTCACCGAGGACACGCCGGCGATCAAGACGTACGAAGAAAAGGACTGGGCCAAGACACCGGAGATGCGCGCCCCGATCGCGATGTCCCTCGATCTGCTGACGGCGCTGCACCAGCGCTGGGTCACCCTGCTCCGCGGTATGCGTCCGGCGGATTTTGCCCGCACGATCAAGCATCCGGAGTGGGGCACGCCGTCGCTCGACACGATCCTCGCGCTCTACGCGTGGCACGGCCGGCATCACACGGCCCACGTCACGACGCTGCGGCAGCGAATGGGTTGGGGGGACTGATGGTCGACTTCGCGGACGAGCCCCTCGACGAGGGGTTTCCACTGGGTGATGGCACCGCCGATGCCGAGGGCATCGTCGTTTGCCCGTACTGCGGCGAGCCGAATGAGATCGGCATCGATGCAGGCGGCGGAGCGTATCAGGATTACGTCGAGGATTGTCAGGTGTGCTGCCGGCCCTGGCGCGTTACCGTCGCCTACGATGAGGAGGGCAACGCCGAGATTCTAGCCTCCCCGCTCGACGAGTGAAATGCACATCTTTGATGTGATGTCCGTCTCAATCCCAAGAATTACATCGAATGACCGTAACTCCTGCTGCGGTGTAGCATTACAGTTAGAGATGCGGTCAATCCTCCTGATAGACGACGATGCGGATATCCGCATGGCACTCCGTGACTTCCTCACGGAGCTGAAGTTTGTCGTGCATACCGCCCGCAACGGCCAGCATGCGCTGCAGATGCTTGAAAAGATTGAACCGCCCGACCTGATCCTGCTGGACTACAAGATGCCAGTCATGGACGGGAAGCAGTTCCTCTCGATCATGCGACGCATTCCCCACCTGCAGATGATTCCCGTGGTCATTCTGTCGGCTGCGACACGGGAATGGTCGGGGGCACACCTCGAGGTGGAAGAAGTGCTGTCGAAACCGATCGATCTCGAAGTGTTGGTAACTACGGTCAACCGGATCTGCGGTCAACCGCATCTGGGCTGAGCGCTTATAGCGCCGCGTCGTACCGGCGCGCCACTTCCTCCCAATTCACGACGTTCCACCATGCCGTCACGTACTCAGGCCGGCGGTTTTGGTACTTGAGATAATAGGCGTGCTCCCACACATCGAGGCCGAGAATCGGGACCTTCTTGTCCATCAAGGGGCTGTCCTGGTTCGGCCGGTTGGCGACTTCGAGCTTGCCGTTCGCGACCGTGAGCCACGCCCAGCCACTCCCGAACTGCGTCGTTGCAGCGGTGGAGAGCTGCTCTTTGAATTTCGCGAACTCGCCGAACGTGCGTTTGATAGCATCGACCAGCTTGCCGCTCGCTTCACCGCCGCCGCCTTTGCCCGCGGGCGCCATGATCGTCCAGAACAGGGAGTGATTGTGGTGTCCGCCGGCGTTATTGCGGACGGTGGTGCGAATGTCCTCCGGGACTGAATTAATGTCGCGCAGCAGCTCCTCGAGGCTCTTGTCGAGCAGCTCGGGATGCTTATTTAGCGCGTTGTTGAGGTTGGTGATGTAGGCCTGATGATGTTTGCCATGGTGGATCTGCATCGTCTGCGCGTCGATGTGCGGCTCGAGGGCCCCGAAGTCGTATGGCAGCGGGGGGAGCGAGTGTCGCGTGAGTTCTTGTACTTGAGCCATCGCGTGTGTCCTGAGAAGTGTGGTTCTCAAACCCCGCATTGCGCGGCCCGGTTCCCTCCATATCTTGGCTGCGCGGACGTGCTGTCCTCTCCTACATCCGGAGGCGGTCGTGGCGGAGTTTCTCCTGCGCTGGCTGCATTATCTGGGCGGCATTACGTGGATCGGCCTGCTGTATTACTTCAACTTCGTACAGGGCCCGTTCATGGCGGAGGCGGATCCCGGTGCAAAAAGCACCGCGACCCAGAAACTCCTGCCTCGTGCCCTGCGCTGGTTCCGCGGCGGCGCCATCCTGACGTTCCTCACCGGTCTCGCGATCATCGGGAAGCGTCTCGGCGAATCACCGCTCGGGGCGGCCGCATGGTCCACGCCCTGGGCGATTACGATTCTGACCGGGGGGCTCTTCGGGACCCTGATGTTCCTCAACGTCGTGCTCGTCATCTGGCCTAAGCAGCAAATCGTCATTGCATCGGCGAAAGCGGCGGCTTCGGGTGGGCAACCCAATGCGGTGGCGCCGGTCGCCGCGCGTCGCGCGTTTCTGGCGTCGCGCACGAACGTCGTGTTCTCGATCCCGATGCTGTTCTACATGGGCGCGGCGTCGCACTACACGTTGCCGGGAGGCGGCAATCACGCCGCGTACTGGGCGGGCGTCATCCTTGTGGCCGCCCTCCTCGAGATCAACGCGCTGACTGCGACCACCGGGGCAACCACGAAGCCGATCGAGAAGATCCCCGGCGTGATCGTCACGGGCTTCGTCGTGTGGGCCGTCGTGTACGCCGTCGCCCGGGCTTTCCTATCGGCCTGACGGCATAACGGATGGCGTCGGTCACACTCCGCCGGCTGAGCAAGGTCTTCAACGGCGGCATTCAGGCAGTGCACCACCTGGATCTCGACGTGCGGGACGGGGAGCTGCTCGTCATGCTCGGGCCGTCCGGATCCGGCAAGACGACCGTGCTTCGCTGCATTGCCGGATTGGAGGAGCCGACTGCCGGAGACATCGTGATCGGCGAGCGCGTCGTGACGCACGACGCCCCCGCCCACCGTGACGTCGCGATGGTGTTTCAAAGCCCCGCGCTTTACCCCCACCTCACCGTCCGTGAAAACATCGCCTTCCCGCTCGAGATGCGCGGCGTGGCGGATGCGCAGGTTACCCGTCGGGTGCTGGAGGCGGCGGGGCGCCTGGGCCTGCAGGACGTCCTCGATCGCCTGCCGGCGCTGCTGTCGGAGGGGGAACGCCAGCGCGCGGCGCTGGGCCGCGCCATCGTCCGCGGTCCGCAGGCCTTTCTCTTCGACGAGCCGCTGTCCCGGCTGGATGCGAAGCTGCGTATCGAGCTGCGCGGCGAGCTGCTGGCGCTGCACCGTGCCCTCGGCGCCACGATGATCTACGTGACGCACGATCAGACCGAGGCGATGACGATGGGCCAGCGCATTGCGGTGCTGCACGAAGGACGGCTGCGGCAGGTCGGCACGCCAGAGGAGGTGTATCAGCGCCCCGCCGACGTGCACGTCGCCCGCTTTCTCGGCACGCCGGGGATGAATGTCCTGCAAGGTAGGGGAAGAGGGACCGGGGAAGGGGAACGGGTCATCGAAGCCGGGAGTCTCTCGATTCCGATCGAGCTGTCGACCTACGAGGGAGAGATCCAGGTTGGGATCCGGCCGGAATACGTTGGACTCTGCGCGGTCGACAAGGGAGTTGGAAACGTAGATGTGCTGGTGGTCGAGCCGCTGGGGAGCGAAACGCTGGTACACCTGAATGCCGGCGGCCAACCGCTCGTGGCGCGACTCCCCGGGTTCGTCGACGTGCGCGTCGGGACGCGCGTCGGCGTGAAAGTGGATCACCGCCGTCTGTACCTGTTCGATGCCGCGGGCGCGCCGCTCGCATGAGCTCACGCGGCTGGGCCGCGAGCGTTGCCGCCGCGGCGACCGTCGCTGCCGCGCTCACCGTTGTCGTGGTCAGGAGGGCGCAACGGCACTATGAGCGGGCATTCGCGTTTCGCATCGCGGGCACGACGGCTGCGTACATCGCGGCCGTAACGCCGCCGCCTCCACCGCCTCCCCCGCCGCGACGTCCACGACCCGCGCCGCGCGGTCGCCGGCGGACTCCGGCGCGACCCGCTCCACTTCAGCCCGCACCGGCGCCTACATCGCTCTCACCAGCAGCTCGCAGCTACGATCTGCCGTCGCTGCTGACGCAGGCCCGTGCGCTGCGAACACTGCCTGGCTGGTCGTCGGATGTCGAGGTGTACTTCGGGACTGCGGCGCTCGTGGACGCAACGGCAGCACCGCTTTCCCCCGATGATCTGGTACAGCTCGAAGCAGGCGGACGCTGGCGCGATGGTGCCGCGCTCGTCCCACTCAAGGACCGCGACGGACAGGAGGTCGTCGGCGCCGTTGCAGTGCGGCCGCGACCGGCCCCCCACGGACCGCTGCCCGGTGGGTTCGGTTTTGCATTCCCCGCCGCCCTCATTGCCGTCGGGGCGGCCGCAGGCCTCGCGTTCCGTGAGCGCTCGCTGCGACGTGGCGGCTATCTCGGTGCGGCGCTGCTGCTCGCGCTCGCTGCCTATCTCGACGTGCGCGAGGCGGCGCGTCAAAGCACGGACCGTTGGCTCGTCGACACCCGCCGCTTGCTGCAGGAAGCGGCGACGCGGTTGCCACCACCGCGTACGCGGGTAGTGGTCACCGATCTCGCATCAATGGTCCGCGATGGGGAGATCGTCGCCGGCGAGCCGGCGGAATCGGCGCCGCGCCGCGTGCGCATCGATGGTGAACGGCGTGCCGTCGTCGCCGTCTTGATCGGTGTCGGCCGCTGGGTCGAGCTGCGATCGGTCCCCGCCGAGGTCGAGGCTCCCAGGTGGCTGATCCTGCTCGTGCCCTGTGCGTTGCTGGGGCCGATCGCGATCGTGGGCCTTCGCTGGGCGCAACACACGCCGGCCCACAGCCGGCGCGAAACCGTGATTGCGTGGGGCTTCCTCGCCCCCGCGGCGTTGCACCTGATGATCTTCACGATCGGCCCTGCGGTCTACGCGATTTACCTCGCGAGCTCGGCGAACCTCCGCACGCTTGTGC
>WNFB01004440.1_pt1 | contig 12492 bp, 11 predicted proteins | sample 5400501 | NCBI WGS metagenome assembly WNFB01 (sample SAMN13153341, study PRJNA577476) | soil metagenome | isolation source: 200 cm saprolite under Douglas fir tree site 2 hole 1 | place: USA:California | collected 2015-04-18 | reverse complement strand
TTTCATTTATTGACCGTGGCATGATGGTTTGACTTCGGAAGTCTGTTTGGCGAGCAAGATGGCTGTGGCGGCTGTTAGGTTGGCAGAGATAATCCCGGGACGCCACCTTTACGTAAAGTTCAGGTCAAACAGAAAATTCCCCTCTAGAGATAAACCATGACCGCGAAGATCACCAAGGACGTTCTGGAGAGTTACTTGCAATGCAAGTACAAGGGACACCTGAAACTGGCCGGGGAGCAGGGCATTAAATCAGACTATGAGTTGCTACTGATAGAGACCAGAGACCAGGTTCGCTTAGCAGCCGCAGATAAACTTAGGGCGAGGCACAAGGAAGGTGAAGTCCTGCGGGGCCTCACCCTGACGCGCGCGAGATTGAAGCATGGGGTGCCCCTGCTCTTAGAAGGCACTGCGGAGGACGAGCGACTTTCCATCCGTTTCGACGCCCTGCAGAAAGAGGCTGGGCCATCGCGACTGGGCGACTTCCACTACATTCCGGTCTTGTTCCACGAGGCGGAAAGGCCCGGCAGGCTGTCAAAGGATCTCCTGGCACTGTACGGCCTCATCGTGGGCGAGATCCAAGGGAGGCAGCCCAGCAGTGGAGTGCTGATTCACGGCCAAGGGAGCAACGTCACGAAGGTCAGACTGAACCCGAACTGTGCAGATGCCCAACGGACCATGCAGGAGATCAGGGAAATCCAGGGCACGAACACGCCGCCAACCCTGATGCTCAACAGTCACTGCCAGATTTGCGAGTTCCGCCAACGCTGCCACGCAGAGGCGACTGCGAAGGATGACCTGAGCCTGCTACCGAGGATGAGTGCGAAGGAGATCAAGAAGTACACCAGGAGAGGGATTTTCACGCTTACACAGCTCTCCTGCACGTTCCGACCCCGGAAGCGGAGCAAGCGGTCGAAACACACGAGTCAGCCTCATCAGCCTGCCTTACAGGCACTGGCCATCCGGGACAAGAAGATCTACGTGCTCGGCACCCCGAAGCTGCCGTCCTGCTCCACCCGGATCTACTTCGACATTGAGGGGGACCCAGAACGCCGCTTCGCATACCTGCTCGGCATGATCGTCGAGCGGAACGGGACAGAGAAGCGTCACTCGTTCTGGATCAACACCCAGGCCGAAGAGTCCCAGCTGTTCCGGCATTTCCTCGATGTAGTGGCCCTCTTTGAAGACTACTGTCTCTACTCCTACGGCAGCTATGAGGTAGCGTTTCTGCGGCGGATGATAAAGGAGTCGGGTCGGCACGAGCTAGTCGAGAAGATCCTGACTCCCTCGGTAAACATTCTCTCGATCATTTATTCGCACGTTTACTTCCCCACTTATTCCAACAGCTTAAAGGACATCGGCAGGTATCTGGGATTCAGGTGGACGGCAGCGGACGCCTCAGGCATTCAGAGCATCGTGTGGAGGAAGAAGTGGGAGGTGACTAGCTCGGCGGATTTCAAAGAAACGCTGATAACGTACAACATGGAAGACTGTGCCGCTCTGAGAAAGGTGACAGAGTGCCTATGCACCATTTGCTCCAACCAGCCCTCACAGAGCCAGCCCCAGACCTTGACCCATGAAGGCTATCAGGTGTCTCGGGTAGAGGAGATTGACCCGCAGTCGAGCCGCCGGGAGTGGTGTCGGGCGGAGTTCGCCGTCCCTGACTTCGAATTTATCAACGAACGTGCCTATTTCGACTATCAGAGAGATAGGGTGTTCATCCGCACCAACAAAGCCCTGAAGAGGAGCCTGGCCCGCAAACGTAGCAGGAAAGGAAAAAAGAACCTCCAGGCTAACCGCTGTGTCGAGATCACGACCCAGGAATGCCCTTTCTGCGGAGGAACGGACGTGACCCGGAGCCCTGATGGTCGGCTAGCCCGCTTGGCGTTCGACCTCCGGATCACGCGGAGCGGCATCAGGCGATGGGTGACACGCTTCACGACCTCTTGGCATTGGTGCATTGGATGCGGAGAGCGGTTCCTGCCCCGGAAATACCTCCGCTTGGGCGAGCATTGTCACTCTCTAAAAAGCTGGGCCATGTACGAACATGTAGCACACCGGGCTAGCTTCTCGAACATTGCGGAGAAGATCAAGGACTGTTTCGGGTTGCCGGTGTTTACCCCCGATGTTCGTACCTTCAAACTGTTGCTGTCCCGGTACTATGAAGAGACCTACAAGCAGCTCTTGGAAAAGATCGTAGGTGGGACCATCATTCACGCAGATGAGACGGAGGTCCACCTCAAGCGGACGGGCAAAGGGTATGTGTGGGTCTTCACGAACCTGGAAGAGGTGGTGTTCATGTACAGGCCATCGCGAGAGGGAAGCTTCCTGGGTGACATGCTCAGAAACTTCCGCGGGATGCTCATCTCTGACTTTTATGCACCTTATGACTCCCTTGAGTGCGAGCAGCAGAAGTGCCTGATCCATCTCATCAGGGATTTCAACCACGACTTACGGGGTAATCCTTGGGACGAGGAGCTCAAGTCTCTCGCCTCAGACTTCGGCAGGTTGCTACGCAAGATTATCGCAACCGTGGACCAGTATGGGCTGCGGCAGAGGCACCTCGGTAAGCACCGGCGGGACGTTGAACAGTTCTTCTCTGCGGTCGCGGGGCAGCCCTACCGTTCTGAGGTGGCCGAAGGCTACCGCAAGAGGCTGATGAAATATCAGGACAAGCTGTTCACCTTCCTGAACCACGACGGCGTGCCCTGGAACAACAACAATGCAGAACATGCCGTGAAGAGATTTGCCTATTACCGCGAGACGGCTGACGGTCTCTTCTCGGAGACCGGCCTTAACGAATACCTGGTGCTGCTGAGCATCTACCTAACTTGTAGGTACAAAGGGATAAGTTTTCTCAAGTTCCTCCTCTCCCAGGAGAAGGACATCGACGCATTTTGTCAGAGCGTTAACTTGAGGAGGTCACTGCCGACTGTCGAACTTTGTCCTGAGGGGTTCGTGTTCTTCCGCCGGAAGCGGAAACCGGATTGGGATCAGAGCAGCACGAAGGGAACCCGTGATGATTCCGCCAAGGAAAGTCAGATTGACCAGCCAGGAGAGGCTCAAGAAATTGCAGCTTTTGTCGGCTAACGAACCGTTCCACCTTGGATTTGTGGATTTGGGGACGTTGCAGCATTAGTGGCCTTCTTTGCTAACTCGTGTCGTCCGTTTTGTTTTCTTCAGTCGATCTTGGCCAGAAAGGCGTTAATGATGCGCCGCCACGCCTCTTGATTCCGCTCGGGGAGCGACGTTGCGTCTATGCTCCCTACACTTGGCGTTTGAGGCGCTCGCGTTCCAGGAGCGTAGCCCGGATAGAGCGGAGCGGAATCCGGGAGGAAAAATCCTGCATTTCGTTTCACTTCGTGCAGGCTACACGCTCTTGTTGGGCACCGCTGCGCTTTTGCTCAACCTACCGGCTCTATGAATGCCCCTCCCCGTTCACTTCCAGCACGAGTCGCACCCCCTCCCATACCTGCTGCAGCACGTGCTGAGGGAACGTGCCAATCTTCTCCCGCAAGTACGTCCGGTCGATAGCCTGAATCTGAGTGACATTGACCACACACGGCTTCGGCAGGTTTGCTTCCCCTTTGCGCAGGTGGACGTTGCCAGGCAAAGTGGCATAGCGCAGCGTGGAGGTGATCGCCACAACGACCACAGTGTTGAGGTGACTGTGGTTAAACCTGTCGTGCTGCAGAACGAGAGCCGGCCGGCGCCCCCAGGGTTCTGAGCCTCGACCCGAAAGAGAAACCCAGTACACCTCCCCTTGCCGTATTACCATTCCTCTCTGGTCCATGGAGTGATCCGCAAAAACTCGTCGGCCGTGCGCTTTTGTTCCGTCACGATGGTCTCGTCAGCAAACAGCGCATCGATCTGTGCTGTGATATCCCGGTCCCGTTTGACTCGGGCCACCCGCGACAAGATCGTGGCAATGACACGACTACGGGACTCACCTCGGCGTGCGGCGAGCCGGTCAACCGTTTTCAGCACTGGCTCGGGCAAAGAAATGGCGACCTTCTTCATCGGCATATATTCGTCCTCCTGGTTCTTCTTCGCAGGTCAGTCCTCTCGATGGAGAGACACCTTTTCGGTATTCCTTGAGGTTCATACCATCCCTGTGGTTTCTCCTGCAATTGGGGCGCGGAGAGCGAGGTAGGTTGGGCTGAGCTTGCGAAGCCCAAGGCTGACGGCCTTGGCGGCTACACGTGAATGTTGGGCAACGCTCCGCTCCCAACCTTTCAAGTCTTTGCTGGCTGATTCTCAACCCCGCTACTTCCTCCTTTTCTCTTTCCCCTGTACCTTGTTCTTTGTCATCGGGAACTTCGTCGTCATGTCTGAACGAGAGAAACGCCAACGCCTTGACGTCCTCCTGACTGAGCGTGGTCTGACCGAGAGTCGCGAGCAAGCCCGGCGGCTGATCATGGCCGGCGCGGTAGTGGTGAATGAGCAACGGGTGGACAAGCCCGGCGCTCTGGTCAGTGCGACTGCTCCGCTACGCGTCAAAGAGGAAGCGCGCTCCCGCTACGTAAGCCGCGGTGGGTACAAGCTCGAGGCCGCGCTCCGCGCTTTTGGTCTTGAGGTCACCGGTGTCGTTGCTCTCGATGTTGGCGCCTCGACTGGTGGCTTTACCGACTGCCTGCTGCAGCACGGAGCCGCCAAAGTTTTCGCCGTGGATGTCGGCTACGGCCAACTCGCCTGGGCCCTGCGCCAGGACCCGCGCGTGGTGAGCCTGGAACGGTGCAATATCCGTACACTTGATGGGGAAGTCTTGGGTGAAACCCCGACCTTGGCGGTGATCGACGCGTCGTTTATTTCTCTGACCCTTGTCCTTCCCAAAGTTCTCTCCCTGATTGCCCCGCACGGCACGGTGGTTGCGCTGATCAAGCCGCAATTCGAGGTCGGCAAGGGCAGAGTTGGCAAGGGTGGGGTAGTACGCGATCCGGCGCTCCACGCCGAGGTCGTAGAGCGTTTACGTGCTCGGGCCGAGGAATGGAATGTTGAAGTCAAGGGAGTGATAGAATCTCCCCTCCTTGGTCCCAAAGGCAACAAGGAGTTTTTCTTCTGTTTGCAAAAACGCTAAACTGAAGGTGGCTTTCGGTTTCGTAGCAGGAGAGAAGGAAAACGCTAGATGCTCGGCAAATCTCATCGCTTGATGGCTGCATCAGGAGCGGTGCTCCTGGGTGCATCCCCTATTCAGGCGGCAGTCGCGGCCCTCGGTGCAACCCTACCGGACCGGGTCGAAGTGGTCGGATTGCCCCATCGCGGTATCTCACACTGGCCCTGGCCTTGGGCACTGGCGGTATGGTCAATACAAACACAGCATTCGCAATGGAGCACCCTGCTCGCCTGGTGGTTAGCCGGTGCGCTGCTTCACATCGGCGCTGACCTGTTTACCGTCGGCGGCATCCCGCTTATATTGCCCAACTGGCGCATCCGCCTGGGGGTGCTGCGGACCGGTGGATTTGGTGAATATCTCGTGGTTGCATTGTTCGTACTCGCTGCTCTGATGCAAGCTTTCCATCTGCACGTGGTACCAGTAGGAAAACCCTAAACAGGAGCCAGTAGTCAGCAGTCAGGAGCCAGTGATAGGGTAGGAACCCTTGGGTGCAACTGACGACTGATAACTGACAACCAGTAACTTTCGTATGACGCTTACCGAACGACTTCATCAGGCCGCCGCGCCGATCTGGCAAAAGACCTTGACTCATCCCTTTGTCACCGGGCTTGGTGATGGGACATTGCCCCTGGAGAATTTCCGCTTCTACATGTGCCAGGATTACGTCTTTCTCATCGAGTACAGCCGGCTCCTAGCTTTGGCCACGGCTAAAGCTCCGGATCTCGACACGATGGGACGCTTTGCCAACCTCCTTGACGCCACCCTCAACCGCGAGATGGCGCTGCACCGGGAGTTCGCCGCCCAGTGCGGCATTAGTACCTCAGCTTTAGCTGCGACCCAGGCTGCTCCCACGACTCATGCCTACACTAATCACTTGGTGCGAGTTGCGGCCCTGGGGAATCTTGCCGAGACCGTGGCGGCGCTTCTCCCCTGCCAATGGGGGTACTGTGAGATTGGCCAAACCCTGGCCCGCTGCGGCAAGCCCGCCACCGTGCCATTCTACGGCCAGTGGATCGACATGTACGCGTCGCCGGAGTTTGCGGCGCTGGCGACCTGGCTGCGGGAGTTGCTCGACGCTCTCACTGGCACAGCGAGTGAGGAGCGACTAGCCGAGATTTTCTGCGCCAGTGCGCGCTATGAGTATCTCTTCTGGGAGATGGCTTATCGCATGGAGAACTGGCCGCTGTGAAGAAACTTTTGCAACCTTCTGAGGAGAAAGGAGGAGATTATGAGGCGGTTGGTGATTGGACTTTCACTGTTAGCTTTCCTAAACCCTGGAGTGAGTTTGGCTCAACAAGCGGGACCATCGAGTGGCGCGGAGTTTGCCAAAGGCGTGGCTGCGCCGGTTCTGAGCGTAGTCTACTTTCCCGTCAAGCTTGCCGTTGGAACGGCCGGCGCCCTGTTCGGTGGGATCAGTGGCTGGGCCACTGGTGGCAACGAACGAGCCGCGGAGGGCATCTGGCGACCGCTGACTGGCGGTTCTTATTTCATCACCCCTGAAGTACTTGACGGGAAAAAGCCGTTCCTCCCCTTTGACGGTGGAACGAGCGCGCAGCCGCCGACTGGACCCACACCCTCGGGATCGACATCCCTGCAGCCGTAAGAACCTGTAAGGGCAATTCCTGGATTGCCCCTACCTTTTCCCGCTACCCTTGACAGCGCCTGCTGAGGGCGTTAAGAAGGTCCTGCCTTTTAATCTAGCCCGGAGAGGTTAGGAAAGGTGAAGACTAAACTCACTATTCTACTGGACATAATCATGCAGGCCTCCTTGAAAACTCAAGGGGGCCTTTTTTTTGCCTGCTGACAAATATGAAACCCGCGCGAGTGGTTCTGGACCAAGTGGCGATTCAACGGGCGCTCACCCGCATTGCCCATGAAATCCTCGAGAGGAACCGGGGAAGCGATCAGCTTGCTCTCGTCGGTATCCATACCCGTGGGGTGTATCTCTCGCAGCGGCTGGCGGATGAGATCTGCAGGGTGGAGGGCGTCACGCTCCCTTGTGGAGAGATCGACATCACCCTCTACCGTGACGATGTGGGTCGCAGTCAAGTGCGACCGGAAATCCGCGGCACGAATATTCCGTTCAGCGTTGATGATCTGTGTATCGTCCTGGTCGATGATGTCCTCTACACCGGTCGCACCGTGCGGGCGGCGCTGGACGCCTTGATTGACTTCGGCCGGCCGCGCAGCATCCACCTGGCTGTGCTGGTTGACCGTGGCCACCGCGAGCTGCCGATCCGTGCTGACTACGTGGGGAAAAACCTGCCCACCGCGCGGGACGAACACGTCCACGTGCGACTGGTCGAGTACGACGGAGTTGATGAAGTGGTGATTGAGTGAGGTGTGCTGTTATGACGTTCACCCAACGCCATTTCCTGGGGATTGCCGGATTATCGAAAGACGAACTGCTGTTCTTGCTCGATACGGCTGACTCCTTCCGCGAAATCTCCGAGCGCGAGGTCAAGAAAGTGCCGACCCTGCGCGGGAAGACTGTGATCAATCTCTTCTACGAGCCCAGCACCCGCACCCGTACCTCGTTTGAGATCGCGGCCAAGCGGCTCTCCGCCGATACTATCAACATTACCGCCTCGGCCAGCAGTGTGACGAAGGGAGAGACCCTGTTGGATACTGCGCGGAACCTGGTGGCGATGCGTCCCTCTACCATCGTGATTCGCCATCCGTCTTCCGGAGCGCCGCATCTGCTGGCGCGCCTGGTCGATTGTCCGGTGATTAACGCTGGTGACGGCACCCATGAACACCCTACTCAGGCGTTGCTTGATCTGATGACCATGCGTGAGCGTAAGGGTGAGATTGCCGGACTGACCGTGGCGATCGTTGGCGACGTCTTGCACAGTCGAGTCGCCCGCTCCAACGTGCTGGCGCTGACGACCCTGGGAGCACGGGTGCGTCTGGTTGGACCGCCGACTTTACTACCGCCCGAGTTCCGTCTGTGGGGTGCTGAACTCTATACCGACCTGCGAACCGGCTTGGCTGGCGTAGACGTGATCATGGCGCTGCGTTTGCAGCGAGAACGCCAGGCCCGCAATTTCTTGCCCAGTGCGGAGGGGTACTCGCGCCACTTCTGCATTACCCCGGCGGCTTTGGCTGAAGCCAGGGCGAATGTCCTGATCATGCATCCCGGTCCGATGAACCGCGGCATCGAGATTGACTCGCAAGTTGCCGATGGTCCGTACTCGGTCATCCTTGAGCAGGTCACCAACGGGGTGGCCGTGCGCATGGCGCTCCTCTATTTGCTCACGGCGCAGGGAAAAGAGCTGCGGGAGAAGCAAGCGGAGCGCGTACAAAAAGTTTCTCCCCCGAAACGGCGGGTTGCGAGCCGCTAAGCAAGGAAGGACTGAGGACTGAGTGCTGAGGACTGAGTTATGCAGATTGGATCATTGCGGGATTGAATCATTGAAGGATTGCGCTGCTGTTCGCCAATGACTTAATGAACCAATGTCCCAATGACTCAATTGACCTGCTAACAGCTGAAAGCTGAGACTGATGAGAATCGTCATTCACGGCGGGACGGTGATCGATCCGGCCAATAATCTGGAGGCTGCCAGAGATCTGCTGATCGAGGACGGCCTGATTCGCGCAATCGACAAGCCCGGTAGTTTCTTCGACGTGGGAGAGGCTGGTATCGACGCCAACGGCCTCATTGTCGCCCCTGGGTTCATCGATATGCACGTGCATCTGCGCGAGCCTGGGTATGAGTACAAAGAGACCGTGCTGACCGGTGCGCAGTCGGCTGTGGCCGGTGGATTTACTGCCGTGGCGTGCATGGCGAACACAAACCCGGTCAACGATAACGGTTCGGTCACCCGCTACATCATCGAGAAAGCGCAGGAAGCAAACCTGGCGCGGGTGTTTCCCATCGGCGCGCTGTCCAAAAGGCTCCAGGGCGAAGAGCTGGCCGAGATTGGCGAAATGGTGGAAGCTGGTGCGGTGGCAATTTCGGATGACGGCCGACCGGTGATGGATGCCAATCTCATGCGCCGCGCTCTTGAGTATTGCTCGATGTTCAAGGTGCCTGTGAGTGTGCATGAGGAAGACCTGCATCTGGCTGCGGGGGGGGTAATGAACGAAGGGCCGACCTCCCTGCGTCTAGGACTCAAAGGCATCCCCAATGCAGCTGAGGACGTGATGGTCGCACGCGACATCGCCCTGGCCCGGCTGACGGGCGGGCGGCTGCATATTGCCCACCTCAGTACGCGCGGTGCCGTGGCACTGGTTCGACAAGCCAAGGCAGAGGGGCTAGCGGTGACTGCCGAAGCGGCCCCGCATCACTTTACCCTGACAGAAGAAGCAGTGGAGGGATACAACACCAACGCCAAGATGGCCCCACCACTCCGCTTGGCTGAGGATATAGAAGCGCTGAAAGAGGGACTGGGCGACGGCACGATCGACGCGATCGCGACTGATCATGCGCCCCATCAGCGTGATGAGAAAGAGGTGGAGTTCGACCAGGCTGCTAATGGTATCGTCGGCCTGGAAACCGCGTTACCATTGACCCTCAAGCTGGTCAGAGCCAAGGTCTTGTCCCTGGCCGAGGCACTCAGTAAACTCACCGTCCACCCCGCGCGCATTTTGGGACTCCCATACGGCACCCTCTCGGTCGGCGCTCCGGCTGATGTCGTCCTCTTCGATCCGGCGCGGCAGTGGCGGCTGGAACCGGAAAAGTTGCGGTCAAAGAGCAAAAACACGCCGTTCGGCGGCTGGGAACTGGCTGGAAAGGTCATCCTCACGATGGTGAGCGGCAGGGTGGTGTATGAGGGAAAATAGCTGAAAGCTTATTACTAATGAAAGCACTCCTTGCCCTCGCAGACGGAACAGTCTTCTCGGGCTCCGCATTTGGCGCTGAGGGTGAAGCCGTTGGTGAAGTAGTGTTCAACACCTCTTTGACCGGCTATCAGGAGATCCTCACCGATCCTTCCTACAAGGGGCAGATCGTTACCATGACCTACCCCGAGATCGGCAACGTCGGGGTCAATCCTGAGGACGTGGAGTCACGTCAACCGTTCGTTGAAGGCTTCATCGTCAAAGAGTACTGGGAACGGCAGAGCAACTGGCGGGCACAGCAAAGCCTGGGGCAGTATCTCAAAGAGCATCGCATCGTCGGCATTCAGGGGATCGACACTCGCGCCCTGGTGCGACGCCTGCGCGATTATGGCGCCCAACAAGGTGTGATTTCGACGGTGGAGCTGGACCCGCAACGACTGGTGGCAAAAGCCCGGACGGTCCCCAGCTTGGTCGGTCGCGATCTGGTCAAGGAAGTGACCTGCGCGCAGCCCTACGAGTGGCAACACGGGCGGTGGGAACTGGGAAAAGGCTACAAGGTCCAAGGTCCGAAGTCCGAAGTCCGAAGTCCGAAGTCCCACCCCCCTTTTTTCGTCGTAGCTTATGACTACGGCATCAAGTTCAATATCTTGCGCAACTTGGTCGAGACGGGGTGCCGGGTGCGCGTAGTGCCGGCGCAGACCACAGCCGCCGAGGTGTTGGATCTCAAGCCAGACGGGATCTTCCTCTCCAACGGTCCTGGCGATCCGGATGCCGTGCCATATGCGAAGGAAAACGTGGCTGCCTTGATTGGCAAAGCGCCAATGTTCGGCATCTGTCTCGGGCACCAGATTATCGGGCTGGCTCTGGGCGGACGCACCTACAAGCTGAAATTCGGCCACCGCGGTGGCAACCACCCGGTGATGGATCTCGCCACCCGCAAGGTGGAGATCACCACCCAGAACCACGGGTTTTGCGTGGATGTGGACTCGCTGCAAGGTCGGGCCGAAATTACCCACATGAATCTGAACGACAACACGGTCGAAGGGTTGGCTCACAAGGTGTATCCGCTGTTCTCGGTCCAGTATCATCCCGAGTCGTCTCCGGGGCCGCACGATGCAGACTATTTATTCCATCGCTTTGCCGCGCTGATGGAGCAGCATAGGAAAGGGTAGGGGCAATTCATGAATTGCCCCTACAGCGATGCAAAGGATGCCCAGACGCACTGACCTCCACTCCATCCTGCTTATTGGCTCCGGCCCGATCGTCATCGGCCAGGCCTGCGAGTTCGACTATTCCGGCACCCAGGCCTGCAAGGCGCTCAAGGAAGAGGGATATCGCGTCATCCTGGTCAACTCCAACCCGGCCACGATCATGACCGATCCCGGTTTTGCCGACCGCACCTACATCGAGCCCCTGACCGTTGAGGTCGTGGAGAAGATCATTGCCCGGGAGCGGCCCGATGCTCTGCTGCCGACGATTGGTGGACAGACGGGCCTGAACCTGGCTATCGATCTGGCTGAAGCAGGAGTGCTCGACCGTTACGGCGTGGAACTGATCGGCGCGAAATTGCCGGCGATCAAAAAGGCCGAGGACCGCAACCTTTTCAAAGCGGCGATGGAGCGGATTGGTCTCGACCTGCCGCGCAGCGGCTATGCCCGCTCACTTCACGAAGCCGAAGACATTCGTCGGCAAATCGGCCTCCCCTTGATTATCCGCCCCTCGCGCACGTTGGGTGGCAGCGGTGGCAGTATCGTCACGTCCTTGGATGAGTTTCGCACTTTGGTGGAATGGGGACTCGAAGCCTCACCCGTCCACGAGATACTGATCGAAGAGTCGATCGCCGGCTGGAAAGAGTTCGAACTGGAGGTGATGCGCGACGGCAAGGACAACGTAGTGATCGTCTGCTCGATCGAAAACCTCGACCCGATGGGCGTGCACACCGGCGACTCGATCACCGTTGCGCCGGCACAGACGCTGACTGACAAAGAATACCAGATCATGCGCGATGCCGCCTTGCGCATTATTCGTGAGATCGGTGTGGACACCGGCGGCTCGAACATTCAGTTCGCCACCCACCCCGACACTGGCCGCATGGTGGTGATCGAGATGAACCCGCGCGTGTCGCGCTCGTCGGCTTTGGCCAGCAAGGCTACGGGTTTCCCCATCGCCAAGATCGCTGCCAAGTTGGCCGTCGGCTATACGCTGGACGAGATCCGTAACGACATCACCCGCGAGACGCCTGCCTGTTTCGAGCCAACTATCGACTATGTCGTCGTCAAAGTTCCACGCTTCACCTTCGACAAGTTTCCCCAGACCACAGACACCCTGGGGCCGCAAATGAAGTCCGTCGGCGAGGCGATGGCGATTGGTCGGACCTTCAAAGAGGCGTTGCAAAAAGCGATACGATCGCTCGAGATCGGGAGTTATGGGTTTGAGGAAAAAGTCCGGAGTCCGGAGTCCGGAGTCCAGAGTCCAGAAATAGAAGAAGCACGGGAACGCCTGCGCACCCCTAATGCCGAGCGCCTATGGTACATTGCTGACGCCTTGCGGCTGGGGATGAGTGTTGAAGAGATGTACCAGCTTACCAAAATCGATCCGTG
>WNFB01004437.1_pt1 | contig 12494 bp, 11 predicted proteins | sample 5400501 | NCBI WGS metagenome assembly WNFB01 (sample SAMN13153341, study PRJNA577476) | soil metagenome | isolation source: 200 cm saprolite under Douglas fir tree site 2 hole 1 | place: USA:California | collected 2015-04-18 | reverse complement strand
GCCGGGCCTCGATGATCGTGGTGGACGGGATCTACTCGATGGAGGGTGACATCGCCGACATCCCCGGCCTGCTGCGGGTGGCCCGGAAGTACGGGGCCGTTCTCGCCATCGACGACGCGCACTCGATCGGCGTGCTGGGCCCGAACGGCGACGGCACTGCGGCCCACTTCGGGCTCGCGGACGAGGTGGACATCATCGCCGGCACCTTCTCCAAATCGCTGGCGTCCATCGGCGGGTTTGTGGCGGCGCCGGAGAGCGTCGTCCACTATCTGCGCCACCACAGCCGCCCCCTGATGTTCACGGCATCGCTGCCGCCGGCCAACACCGCCGGCGTGCTGGCGGCCCTCGAGGTGCTGCAGCGGGAGCCGGAGCGTCGTGACCGGCTGTGGGCCAACACTCGGCGCCTCCAGGAGGGGTTCCGGAGCCTCGGTTTCGACATCGGGCCCACCGAGACTCCGATCGTGCCGGTGCTCATCGGCCCGATGGAGAAGACGTTCCTCATGTGGCGGAAGCTGTTCGACGCCGGCGTGTTCACCAACCCGGTCGCGCCACCTGCGGTCGCGCCGTCGCAGTGCCGGCTCCGGACCAGTCTCATGGCGACGCACACGTTCGAGCAGATCGACTACTCGCTTGACGCCTTCGCCCGCATCGGCCGGGAGCTGGGGGTCATCTGACCGCTGTCGTGCGCGTCCACTCGGCGCGCAGCTCGCAGGACCTCAAGCGCTTCATCGACCTGCCCTACCGACTCCACGCGCGGGACCCGCTCTGGGTCCCGCCGTTGCGTCGGGATGTCGCTACCCTGCTCTCCCGCGACAAGAATCCGTTCTTCGAGCACGCGGAGGCGGAATTCCTCCTGGCCGAGCGGGACGGCGAGGTCGTGGGCCGCATCGCCGCCATCCACAATCGTCTGCACAACGAGACCCACGACGACCGGGTAGGCTTCTTCGGGTTCCTCGAATGCGTGGACGACCAGGCGGTGGCGGACGCCCTCTTCGCCGCGGCGGCCGACTGGCTCAAGCCCCGCGGCCTCGACACGCTACGCGGGCCGGCCTCATTCTCGGTCAACGACGAATGCGGCCTCCTGGTGGACGGCTTCGACACCCCGCCCACGCTCATGATGCCGCACAACCCGCGTTATTACCCGCCGTTGCTCGACCGGGCGGGATTCGTGAAGGCCAAGGACCTGTGGTGCTTCGAGGGCAACGACCCCGCTGGTGAGTTCGGCGAGCGGCTGATCCGCGCGACCGATCTGGTCAAGCGGCGGTTCGGGGTCACGGTGCGCCCGCTCGCGATGCGCGATTTCGACGGTGAAGTCGCGCGGATCAAGCAGCTCTACAACGCCGGGTGGGAGAAGAACTGGGGCTTCGTCCCCATGACCGACAAAGAGATCGACCATCTGGCAGAGCAGTTCAAGCCGGTTGTCGTTCCCGACCTCGTGTTGTTCGCGGAGAAGGAAGGCCAAATCATCGGTTTCGCGATCTCTATGCCCGACCTCAATACCGCCTTCCGCGGCAACCGCTCCGGCGCCTTCCTGCCCGGTCTCGTCCGCGTGCTCTGGATGCTCAAGACCCGACGGATCCATCGGCTCCGGGTGCTCTTGCTGGGTACGTTGCCGGAATATCGCGGCAAGGGCGTGGACGCGCTGCTGTACGCCACGATCTGGCGAAACGGCAACGCAAACGGGATCCATTGGGGCGAAGCCGGGTGGATTCTCGAGGACAATGCCGCGATGATCGCCGGCATGCTCAAGATCGGCTGGAAGCCCTACAAGACCTACCGGCTCTACGATCGACCACTATGAACGTGCTGGTGACGGGCGCGACCGGGTTCGTGGGAAGCCACCTGGTCGAGGCGCTCCGCCGCCGTGGCGACGAAGTGACGGCGCTGGTGCGCAACCCAGCGCGAGCGGGCGCGCTCGCCCGCCAGCGTGTCCGGCTGGCGCCGGGCGACCTGCACGACCAGGCCGCGCTCGCCGCTGCCGCTCGGGACCAGGAAATCGTCTTTCACGTCGCCGGGCTGGTTGCCGCGCGGGACGAAGCCGCGTTTCTCCGCGCCAATCGTGACGGGACCGCTCGCCTGCTCGAGGCGGGTGCCCGGGCCGGCGTCCGCCGTGTGGTCTACGTCTCCTCCATGGCCGCCGGCGGCCCCTCCGCTGCCGGTCGCCCCCTCACCGGCACCGAGCCACCGCGACCCGTCACCGCCTACGGGCGGAGCAAGCTCGCCGCGGAAGCCGTCGTACGGGGCGCGGGGGTGCCATGGACGATTCTCCGGCCGCCGATGGTGTACGGCCCCCGTGACCGCGAGGTGCTCAAAGTCTTCAAGCTGGCTCGCCTGGGCCTGGCGCCGGTGTTCGGAGACGGCGCTCAAGAGCTCTCGGCCGTGCACGGCGCCGACCTGGCGCAGGCGCTCCTGGCAGGCGGCGCCGCCGAGTGCGCGATCGGCCGGCTGTACTACCCCTGCTACCCGGAGACCTTCACCAGTGCGGGGTTCGTGCAGTCGGTCGGGGCCGCGGTGGGCCGCGCAGTGAGGGTGGTCCGGGTGCCCTCGTCACTCGGTAGGGCCGCGCTCACAGTGACCGGTGTGGCGGCCCGCTTCGCCGGACGGGTCACGATCCTCACGCCGGACAAGGCCAACGAGTTCTTCCAGCCGGCGTGGACCGGCGACCCGGCAGCCCTGCAAGCGGAGACCGGGTGGGCGCCGGAGTTCGACCTGCGCCGGGGACTCGCCGACACCTATGAGTGGTACCGGTCGGCCCGCTGGCTCTGAGGTAGCCGTAGGCGCCGTGGCGCACCCGGGCCTGCCGGAGCGCCCCCCCGCCGGACGGCTGCGCTCGGTAGACCGGCTCATGCTGGTCTACGTGGCCGTAGCTTCGGTGGTAGCGGCGACCCGGCTGCCGACCTACCCCCAGTGCGTCTGGCTGCTCGCCGCGAACGGCCTGATCCTCGTGCTGCTGGCGCTGCTCGCGCGGGAGGACATGGGTCCGTTCGGTCGCGCCGTGCGGGACGTTTATCCGATTCTGCTCCTGCCCGTCCTCTACGCCGCGCTCGACCTGCTGAGCGGCGGAGGGCGCGTGGCGGTGCATGACCAGACCGTCCAGCATTGGGAGGCGCTGCTTTTCGGAGGCCAGCCGAGCCGCGACTGGTGGCGCCATGCCCCGAGCCGCTTCTGGTCCACGCTGCTGCACGGAGCGTACTGCTCGTACTACGCGATCGTCGTGGTGCCGGCGCTGTTGCTGTTACGCCGACCCGACCGCCAGCCCCTGCGGCGGTTCGTGCTGGCGGTCATGGCGACGTTCCTCACCTGCTACGTCTGCTTCATTTTCTTCCCGGTAGCAGGACCGTACTACGAGTTTCCCCGGCCGAGCGGGAGCTTCGTGGACAACCCGATGGCGCGGCTGGTGTATGCGATGCTGGCGGGGGGCAGCTCGTACGGGGCGGCCTTTCCTTCATCGCACGTGGCGGCGAGCGTCGCGGCGACGATCGCGGGCTGGAGCGCCTCCCGCCGGCTTGGCGTCGTACTGCTGGTACTGACGGCGCTGCTCACGGTCGCCGTGGTCTACTGCCAGATGCACTACGCGGTGGATGCCCTCGCCGGGCTGGGGGTGGGGCTGGGGGTGGGGGGGTGGGCGGTGAAGCGTGAACGGTGAACAGTAAACAGGGGGCCTCCTTGATACTGGGAGCCCCCGTTCACCGTTCACTGTTCACCGTTTACCGCTCTTACTGCACCGTCACCTCGCCCACCATGCCGAGGGCATGGTGCGGAGCGCAGAAGAACTTGTACACGCCCGCGGGCGCGCCGGCGAATGACAGCTCGTAGCTCTCGCCGTCGGGTTTGAGCGTTTCGCTGAGGATGCTGCCGCCCTTCTCCAAAGGCTGCAGCGCGAGGGCCTTGATCGCGGCCGGCACATTGGCGGGAATGCTGTCGGGGTAGAACTCGACGTTGTGCGGGCCACCACTCACGCTCGTGAACTTGATCACGTCACCCGCCTTGATGGTCAGCTTGGCGGGATCGTACTTGTAGGTGGTTCCCTCAAGCACCATCTTCACTTCGTGCGTCGTGCCCCCGGCGGCGGGAGCCGCCGCTGGCGCCGCGGCCGGCTGTGCGGCAGGGGGCGTTGTCGTGGTGGTCTGGTCCGCCGCCTTCTTCTCACCGCCGCAGGCCGCCGCCACGAGGGCCAGCCCCGCCGCCAAGGATTTCATGCGCATCGCTCTTCGTACCTCCAGAAACGTGGACGTTGCTCGAACCGACGATACCCACCGGTCGCGGCGGGTGCTTGTGAACCATTTCACAAGGCTCTAATGGCAGGCCAGAATCTGGCATCGCCGTCCCCCCGAATCAAGAGCGGCCGTGCCGCGCCGGCGTGCCGCCGCCTGGGGTCGTATTGTCGGAGCCTGCGGGTATTGCTGCGGATCGGCGGGCTCGACGAGGGCCGGACGTCGCTCGACCATGAGGCCACCTGGCTGCTCGGCCATACCGACCAGATCACCTTTCTGGAGTTGTGGGCCGGCGAGGGAGACCTCTACGTCGACGCCGTGCTTCATGTTGCCTGCCGCCACCTGCAAAGCGGCAACGGCGTCGCCCGCTGCGCCGTGCACGGCTTCGAGGGACCGGTGCCCGCGGGTCATCCCCACGAAATCCAGCCCCGGCAGCTGGGTGGAGATCGATTCCGCGTGGTCGATGGCATGCGGCTGGTGAACCGGTCGCTGCCCGCGCCGCTCCGCGCGCTTCCAGTGCTTGCGTCGGTCAACCCCTGCGCGGGAGCGCCCTGCCGGACCGCGGACCACGTGAGGGGGGCGGCCTGCTGCCGCGACCTCCAGATCGAGATCATGTGCACCCGAGGCCAGCACCGGCTGGAGGCCCTGGTGCGCTCGCGAAAACCGCCGTATCTGTGTAAAGTGAGCCGACCGGGGGACTTCTCCCTGGAGGCCGAAATGGTCTCTGCCTGCGGCTACCTCGGGTCCGATCGGATCAGCTGCACGTTACACGGACGCTCGCGGGCCGACGGCCGGCCGGCAAAGCCGGATCTCTGCAGTGACTGGCCGGCCAAGGAAAAGGGACTCCACCCGGGTTGTGTATTCGGGAGCGGCGGCAAGACCGGCCCCTCCTGAGTCGGGGGCTGTGCAAGCTCCCGCCGGCGGGGCGTCCTCAAGGCGACATCCGTGCGCCTATACATACGTTAGGTACGGCCCCAGGTGGGCCAGAGGCCGTGGTGAACGACGAGTTCGAGATCCTTTACCAGTCCACGTACACCGCGGTCGTCCGGTTCCTGTACCGCAAAGTCTGGGACGCCGAACGGGCCGAAGACCTGGCGCAAGAGGTCTTTGTCCGGGCGCTCACACACCGGCCAGAGAAGCCTCGCGCGTGGCTATTCGCGGTCGCCGCCAACCTGGCCCGCGACGAAGCCAGGGCGGCGGTCCGGCGCAAGCGGCATTTGACCTTGCTCAAGGGCGACCCGATCGCCCAGCCGACCTTCGAGCCCTCGGCCGAAGACCTGGTGGAGCGGGGCGAGGAGATCGCCTCGGTGCACGGCGCGCTCGACACGCTGACGCCGCGGGATCGCGAGATTCTGCTCCTGTGGGACGCCGGGCTGAGCTACCCGGAGATCGCGGCGCAGACGGGCCTCGCCATGGGGGCAGTGGGTACGACGCTCGCCCGGGCCCGGAAGCGGCTGGTGGCCGCGCATGAACGCCAGCATACCCAGCATACAAGGAATCATGCCGCACATTCCTGAAGAGGAGCTTCACGCGTATCTCGACCAGGCGCTCGTGCGCCTGCGCTGCGTCGAGATCGAGAGCCATCTGGCCGAGTGTACGCCGTGCCGGGAGACCCGCGACGAGATCGCGGCGCTCCGGGACCGTACCACGGCCATGCTCGCGCGTCTTGCCCCCCGGCGGACCACCGCGCCGCCGCTCGCGGATCTGCGCCACCGCGCAGCCTTGCGGGCATCACAGCGGGTGCGCATGCGGCAGCGGGCGGCTTGGGCCGCCAGCATCGTGCTGGCCCTCGGAGTGGGCTGGGGGGCCAGCTCCCTGGTGCACCTGTCCTCCCGCCCCACCCTGGCGACGCGCATTCCAGCCACTCAGCCGGCGGCGGCCGTCGCGCCCGCCTCGGTGCCGGCCACCGAGACCATCCAGCCCGTGTCCGAGCCGCCCGCAACCCAGGCCTCGGAGCCGGCCGTAGCACCTCAGCCCGTCCCGGTGATGCGGCGGCCCGCCACCCGTCGCCTGTCCAGGCCGGCGGACGGCGTCCGGTCGGCGCAGCTGGCCAACGTCGGTGGCATCGCCAAGGACGGTCAGCTCGAGCTTGGAGGCGTTTGGCGGAACCTGTCGTGGGACGGGGCAAAGGCTCAGGCGGGCGAGACCCCAGCCCGGATCGACGGCCTCCCTGTCACCGAAGTGCAGACGCAGGCCGGCGATAGCGGCCGGCGGCCGCTGATGGTGGTGGCCCAGCAGCTGGCCTCGGGCGAGGTCATCCGCACGATCGAGGGGCCGGTGAGCGATGTCTCCGCCCTGCTCGGGACCCGCCCCGGTGCCGGTGAAGGAAGCGACTCGTCGGGCTCCGTCGCCCCCGCCCCGGCCGGCCGGCCGGGCCTCGGAAGCGCGCTCGCCTTCCGACATGGAGACCGGATGTTCGCGGTCACCGGAAGCCTGCCCAGCGACTCGCTCCGGGCAATGATGCGGCGGCTGAATCTGATGACGAGGGTTAGATAGAAGCTGTTAGCCGTTAGCTATTAGCTACCACCCGGGCTCCGGAAATTCAGCGGCCCTCCGTGCTATCCACGGAGGGCCGCTGAGCTTGATAAAGGCTAATGGCTAACGGCTAATGGCTAACGGCTTGCTCTTAACGGCTTCCTTTCCTCCGCTCCAGGTCCGCCTCGTGCACGAAATCCTGGTCCGCATCTTCGTGATCGAAGATCTCGATCTCGTGGTGCCCGAGCTCCCGCAGGAGCGTGATCTCGGCGAGCCGAGGTGAGACCATGGGGAAGGTCCGCGCGAACAGGGCATAGCTCAGGAGATACAGCCCGGCGAACAGCAGCGTCGGCGCGAACTCGGGCAGGCCGAATACCGGACCGTCGGCCGCGGTGATCGAGGGGACGACGAGGATATAGCGCTCCAACCAGAGCGCCGTGAGGCTCACGGCGGCGAAGAACCCCAGCGTCGCCCGCGTCTTCTTGGGCCCTACTCCGAGAAGGCCGAAGAAGGGCACGACGAACATCCCGACGAAGACGATCTTCGCGACGGGCACCCAGTGGCCCCACAGCCGGCTGAAGACGAAGCCGGTCTCCTCGGGCAGGTTCCCGTACCAGATGACCTGGAACTGGGCCCACATGAGGTAGGTCCAGAACACGCTGAACCCGAAGCACAGCTTGCCCAGATCGTGGCGCTGCTTGGGCGAGATCAGATCCGCGATCCCGAGCTGGCGGCCCCCGTAAATCATCATGAGCGCCAGCAGCATGTGACCGGCGAGGAAGGAGCCCATGAAGTACCAGCCGCCGAACAGGTTGGAGAACCAGTGGGGCTGGAGCGCCATCATGCCATCGAAGGCCACCGCGGTGAAGCCGAGCGCATACAGGACGATGTAGGCAGCGCCGAGGCGACGGAGGCGGTGCTCGTTCACCTCGATGGCGCCCTCGGACCCGTCGTAGCCGGAGGTCATCCGGTCGAAACGGGACCGGCGGGCGCCCGAGACGGCCTCCTTCGCCGCGAACATGTCCGGCACGAGATCGGCTCGGACGAGCCGCCAGCCGACGAGGTACAGCGCCCCCAGGAGCACCACCAGGCGCGCGAACATGACGTCGTGGGAGAGCCACACGGCCTTCCCGTGCTGGAGCACCGGCAGCTCGCCGGCCATGTGGCCATAGATGTGGGGGTAGCCGACCGTGAAGATCAGAACCAGGCCGAGCAACGACACCGGCAGGAACGCGACCGAGGCCTCGGCGAAACGGATGACGAGGCCGGACCAGCGGGCGTTCACGACTTTGTGCACCGCCGCCACGGCAACGCTGCCCCCTGCCAGGCCGGTGAAGTAGACCCAGTTGACCTGGAACAGGTGCCAGGCTCGATCCGCGTCCGGGCCGCCGAGCGCGCGGAACAGGAGGAGGAGGCCCAGGATGGCGAGACCCGCACCCAGCCCCAGGAAGACATCGTACCGACCGGTCACCGAGCGGGTGGTGAGACGGCGGCGGACCCCCGCGAGGTTGGTCACTTGGGACCTCCCGGTGGGGCCGGCGGCAGCGGTGCGTCGGCCTGGAGCTTCCGGACGTGATTCACGATGGCCCAGCGATCCACTGGGTCGTACACCTTGTCGCCGTAACGCGGCATCAGCCCGCGGCCATAGCGGACGATGCTGTAGATGTAGCCGTCGGTGTACGCGCGCGCCCGGGGGCTGATCAGCGGAAGCGCTCCGACCTTGCGTCCCACCGGCCCGTCACCCGCTCCGGCGGGGCCGTGGCAGGTGGCGCAGAAGTTCTGGTAGAGCGTATCGCCCTTGGCGTCGATCGTCCCCGGGATCGCGGCGGTCGCCGCCCCGTGCCGCGCCACTCCGCCTGGCGGGGCGCCGGCCGTCGGATTCTTGAGCGCGTCGGCCGTCGTGGTCTTGCCCTGGAGCCATTCCGCGCTCCAGTCCGGCTCGCCGCCGGTGATCGGCACGGTGCCGTCCGGTGTGTACCGGGGCACGTCGGCACGGGAGTAGGGATGCACGGACTTCTGGACCACCATCTGGTCGAACCAGGGGATGACTTCCCACAACTGGTCCGGGGAGGGCACGTCGTTGTAGTACCAATCGCACCCCCCGGCGGCGAGCGCGACGGCCGCGACGAGCGCCAGCCGGTCACGCCGTCGCATGCCGGACCTCCACCGCTCCCGCATCGCGAAACAGCCGCTCGATCACGGGGGCCCCGTCGGGACCGGCGGGGACGAACACGCCGATCCGGTCGTCGCTGAAGCGTGGGTCGTACAGGACGCCACGCTTCCCGAGCAGGATCGAAAGGAGCACCACCCCGAGCACGCTGGAGAGCGCGCCGAGCAGCACGGTCAGCTCGAAGCCGGGCACCACGAACGCGGGAATGGCGGCGATGGCCTTGCCTCCCACGAGCGTGGGCCAGTCGAGGTTCATCCAGATCGTCATCGTGAAGGCCGCCGTGGTCCCGGTGAGTCCGCCGATGAGGGTGAAGAGCCGCACCGGGCTCATCGGGGTCTCGAGCGCTTCCTCGAGCTCGTGGTTCGGATGCGAGCAGTAGACGACCAGGTCCTTGTGACCGCCGGCCCGCAGCGCCTTGATCGCGTCGGTCGCCGCGTCGATGTGCTCGAACGAGGCGAGGACGCCGGGGACGATCCGGGGACGCCCGCCCATCAGTGCTGCGCTCCCCGCCTGCGCGGCAACGGGATCATTTCCTTGATCTCCTGGATCGCCACGATCGGGAAGGTCCGGGCGAAGAGCAGGAACCACATCCCGAACCAGCCGAACGACCCGGCGAGGATCCCCCAGTCGGCCCAGGTGGGATTGAGCTGGTCCCAGGCCCAGGGGAGGTAATCGTTCGACAGCGACGACACGATGATCACGAAGCGCTCGAACCACATCCCGATGTTGATGAAGATCGAGATCACGAAGAGTGCGGTCAGGTTGACGCGGATCTTCCTGAACCAGAGCAGCTGGGAGACGAACGCGTTGCAGATGATCATCGACCAGCCGGCCCACCAGTAGGGCCCGAACGCCCGGCGCCAGAAGGTGGTCTGCTCGAAGGGGTTCCCGCTGTACCAGGCGATGAAGTACTCCATCCCGTAAGCGTAGAACAGGATCGAGCCGGTGAGCAGCGTGAGCTTCGCCAGGTTGTCGAAGTGGTAATCGGTGATCATGTGCTCGATCTTGAGCACGCGTCTGAGCGGGATGACGAGAGTCAGCACCATCCCGATGCCCGAATAGATGGCGCCGGCCACGAAATACGGCGCGAAGATCGTTCCGTGCCAGCCGGGCACGATGCTCGACGCGAAGTCCCAGGACACAACCGAGTGCACCGAGAGCACCAGCGGCGTCGCCAGCGCGGCGAGATACAGATAGGCGCGGGAGTAGTGGCGCCACTGATTGTCGGTGCCGAGCCAGCCGGCCGACGCGAACTTGTAGACCAGCTTCCGCCAGCCGCCGACTTTGTCCCGCACGGCCGCCACGTCGGGGACGAGGCCGTAGACCAGGAACGTCGTCGAGACGGTGAAGTAGGTCGTGATCGCGAAGACGTCCCAGACGAGCGGCGACTTGAAATTGGGCCAGAGGTACCGCTGGTTCGGATAAGGCAGCAGCCAATAAAAGAGCCACTGCCGGCCGATGTGGATGATCGGGAACAGCGCGGCCGTCATGACGGCGAACACCGTCATTGCCTCGGTCGAGCGGTAGACCGCCGTGCGCCAGGGTGAGCGGAACAGGTAGAGGATCGCCGAGATCAGCGTGCCCGCGTGGCCGATGCCGATCCAGAAGACGAACGTCGTGATGTAGACGCTCCAGAAGACCGGCGGCTGGTAGCCGGCGTGACCGAGTCCGTCCTTGACCAGGATCAGCAGCGTCAGCGCGCCGACCAGGAAGAGGCCCACCGCCCCGAAGAACAGCAGGACATAGCCGGTGCTGGGCTTCCCGAGCGTCGCGACGACGTCGCGGGTGACGTCTGCGTGCGTCTGGGTGATGACGGGTTCCTGTGCGAGGACGGCCATCGCTACGCCTCCGTCCGGTTGGTCACCTTGGCCAGATAGGTGATCGCCGGGCGGGTGTTGATCTCTTCGAGCACGTGATAGCCGCGGTGGTCCTGGCTGCTCTGATGGACCCGGCTCGCGGGATCGTGCAGATCACCGAACACGATGGCGTCCGAGGGGCAGGCCTGGGCGCAGGCGGTGGTGAACTCGCCGTCCCCGAGCGGGCGACCCTCCAGCCGGGCCTGGTTCTGCGCCCCGCGAATCCGTTGAATGCAGAAAGTGCATTTCTCCATCACCCCGCGCGCCCGCACCGTGACGTCCGGGTTGAGCTGGAGGTTGAGGGGCTCGGGCCACGCCTGCTCGTTATACTTGTACCAGTTGAAGTACCGCACCTTGTAGGGACAGTTGTTGGCGCAGTAGCGCGTGCCGACGCAGCGGTTGTAGACCTGGGCGTTGAGGCCGTCCACCGTGTGGTAGGCCGCATAGACCGGGCAGACCGGCTCGCAAGGGGCGTTGGCGCAGTGCTGGCAGAGCATCGGGACGAACCTGGCCTCCACCTCCCCACCCTTAGGCGACGCTGGATCGGCGCCTTCCCAATACCGTTCGATCCGCATCCAGGTCATCTCTCGGCCGCGATGGATCTCGTCCTCACCCACGGTCGGGATGTTGTTCTCCGCGTAGCACGCGGTAACGCACGCCGAGCAGCCGGTGCACTTGGCCAGGTCGATCGTCATTCCCCACTGAGGATGCTCGCCGACGTAGTCGCCCTTGCGGGTCCGAGCCTGGACTTCGGCGGCCCATCCCTTGATCGCCTCGAGCTCACGCTCGGTGTTGGGCTCCGCTTCCGGGTGGCCCTCGGCAGCCGCCGCCGCCTTGACCGAGAGACCCTTGGCCGCGAGCGCCACGGGCATTGCCTCCGCGATCCCGCGGCCCAGCTGGCGCGGGTTGCCCTCGGTGGAGGCGAGCTTCTGGTAGCGTCCGGTCTTCTCGATCGAGACTTTGGCCGACAGGTAGGGCACGAACGGCTGTCCGGGCTTGACCGCCAGCAGATCGAGGGCGTTCACCCCCCGTCCCTTGGCGTAGCCGCCGTATTCCGTGTGTCCGAAGCCGAGGGGCACCGACACGACGTCGGGCCGCAGACCGGGATAGATGTAGACCGGCGCTTCGATCGTCCCCTGCGGAGACGTGAGCCGCACGATCTCGCCGTTGCGGACGTCGATCCTGGCGGCGGTCGCGGGGTGGACCTCGACCCAGGAATGCCAGGTGATCTTGGTGACCGGGTCCGGGTTCTCCAGCAGCCAGGGCTTGTTGGTGCCCCGGCCGTCGTAGAGGAACGACGATGCGTGGGGCGCGAAGTAGAACTCGCCGGTCCCGTCGAACGCGGGGGCGGTGTAGGCCGCCATGACGCCGGGCACCGGCTTTACTTCGACCGCCGTCCGCTCGCCGTAGACCCCGCCCCGCTGGAGCGCGGCCCGCCAGAAACTCTCGGCGTCGGCCTGCCCTTGGGCCTTCGCAAACTCGGCCCAGCGCGCCTTGAGGTGGGCCTCGTAGGTCGGCGCGGTGAACTTGGCCAGCGCGCCGCCGACCTTCTGCGCCGTCTTGAGGAGCACGTCACCCGTCGCCATCGTCGTGAACACGGGCTCCATTACCGGCTGCATCAAGCCGGCGACGCCGGCCCGCGGCCGGGCATCGTCCCAGCGCTCGAGGGCGTGGTGGTCCGGCAGGAGCAGATCGCATTGCGCGGCAGTCTCGTCCAGATAGGACGACGTGGACACCTTGAAGCCGGCCTTGGCGAACTTCGCGGCGAACCCGGTCGAC
>WNFB01004436.1_pt1 | contig 12495 bp, 10 predicted proteins | sample 5400501 | NCBI WGS metagenome assembly WNFB01 (sample SAMN13153341, study PRJNA577476) | soil metagenome | isolation source: 200 cm saprolite under Douglas fir tree site 2 hole 1 | place: USA:California | collected 2015-04-18 | reverse complement strand
GAGGACCGTGTAGCCCCGTTTCATCGCCGCGAGCACCCGGTCCGAGCCCGACTGCACCGGGAGGTGCACGTGCGGGGCGAGCTTGTCGATCCCGGCATGGGCGTCGATGAGACGCTGGGTGAATTCCCTGGGATGCGAGGTGGTGTAGCGGATTCGCTCGATGCCCGGCACCTCGGCGACATACTCGAGCAGCAGCGCAAGATCCGCGAGCGCACCGTCGGCCGTCCGCCCCCGGTAGGCGTTGACGTTCTGGCCGAGCAGGGTCACTTCCTTCACGCCCTGGTCGGCGAGGTCCGCGACCTCGGTCAGGACGTCGTCGAAGGGGCGGGACACTTCCTCGCCGCGCGTGTAGGGGACGACGCAGAAGCTGCAATACTTGCTGCAGCCCTCCATGATCGAAACAAAGGCGCTCGGCCCATCGACGCGCGCCGGCGGAAGCCTGTCGAACTTCTCGATCTCGGGGAAGGAGATGTCCACCTGAGGGCGGCCTGAGCTGCGCCGCGCGTCGATCAACTCCGGCAGCCGGTGCAGCGTCTGCGGACCGAACACGAGATCGACGTAAGGCGCGCGCGCGACGATCGCCGCGCCTTCCTGGCTGGCGACGCAGCCGCCCACGCCGATGAGCAGATCGCGCTTGCCGTGCTTCAGGTGCTTCACGCGCCCCAGATCGTGGAACACCTTTTCCTGCGCCCTTTCGCGCACCGAGCAGGTGTTGAACAGGATCAGGTCCGCATCTTCAGGCCGGTCGGTGATCTCGAAGCCCTTCGCCGCGCGCAGGAGCTCCGCCATCTTGTCCGAGTCGTACTCGTTCATCTGGCAGCCGAAGGTCCGAATGAAGAGCTTTTTCGTCACCGCTAGCGGCCTCCGGGCCTCGGCCGCGCGAGCTCAAGGGGTGTCAGCAGCCACACGCGAAAAACCTGCGCGTCGCGATCCAGGTTGTAAGCGGCCCAGGCTCCCTCGCGCGGAATCGTCACCGGCACGATGATCAGGTTCTGCTGATCGCGGATGATCGCGCCGGCGGCGAGCTGCATCGCCTTGTCGTCCACGGTAACGGCCATCTCTTCGACGTGCCGGATGTAGCCTCGGCTGGAGTTCTCCGGGATTGGGCTTGGCCGTGTCTGAGCGAAGGCCGGCACGGCCCAAAGGAGGACCGGCAGGAGCGCAAGGCATGCGGCGCGGCATCGGGCCATGGTCGCTCGCTAGAGGGAGAGAAATGGTGGCGAATCAGGGACTCGAACCCCGGACCTGCGGATTATGATTCCGTCGCTCTAACCAGCTGAGCTAATTCGCCACGGAAAACCGGAAATTATCCGTTTTGCATCCAATAGTTGTCAAGGAAGACTCGGGTACAATCCCCGAGTGGATTTCGACATCGTCATCATAGGTGGGGGGCTTGCCGGGGCGAGCCTGGCGGCGGCCCTTGCCGAAAGCGGACTCAGGCTTGCCCTCGTCGAGCGCAAGGCCCCGTCTTCGCCGGGCCCGGAGTGGGACTCGCGCATCTACGCGCTGACTCCGGCGAGCACGGCGTTTCTCGATCGCGTCGGGGCGTGGCGGGGCTTCGAAGCCGGGCGCGTCACGCCGATTTACGACATGCGGGTGTTCGGCGATGACGGGCGCTCGCGGCTCGATTTCTCTGCGTACGAGTCGGGGGTGCCGCAACTCGCGGCGACGGTCGAATCCGGCCGGCTTCACCATGCTCTGTGGCAAGGCCTCGAACGCCAGCGAAATCTCTCCTTGCTGTGTCCGGCGGTGCCCTCGGAGCTGTGCCGCAGGGAGGATCGCGTCGAAATCCGTCTCGAGGACGGCAACGTGGTCAAGGCGAAACTCGCGGTCGGCGCCGACGGAGCCGAGTCGTGGGTCCGGCGCGCTGCGGGCATCGAGGTCCGAGGCGGGAGCTACGCGCAGCTCGGCGTCGTCGCCAACTTCGCCTGCGCGTTGGCACATCGCAATATCGCGTATCAATGGTTTCGCAGCGACGGGGTGCTCGCTTACCTGCCTCTGCCGGACCGGCGCGTTTCGATCGTCTGGTCCACACCGTCGGCGCAGGCCCGCGAACTGCTCGCCCTCGCGCCCGCGGCGTTTTGCGCTCGCGTGAGCGAGGCGGGCGACGAAGCGCTGGGCCCCCTGGAGCCGCTCAGCCCGCCCGCCGGGTTTCCCCTGAGCCGCATGTTTGCCGATCGGCTGGCGCTGGGGAGAATAGCGCTTATCGGCGACGCGGCGCATGTCGTGCATCCGCTCGCCGGGCAGGGAGTCAATCTGGGAATGGGCGACGCCCACTCTCTGGCCAACCTGCTCCGCGACGCGCCTGACGCGGGAGATCGCCTCCTCCTGCGGCGCTATGAGCGCGCTCGGGCGGAGGATATACTCGCCTTGCGCTGGGTCACCGACGGACTTTTCCGGATGTTTGGCGCCGACCATCGAATGGTCGCGAGAATCCGGAACTTCGGATTGAACCTGACCGATTCCAATCCGGTCGTAAAGACGCTGCTTGCGCGCCGCGCCATGGGAATGGGCGGGGTCCTTCATCACAAGGAACCACTATGAGTTTGCGACTGCCGGCTGTATTTCTTGCCGCGGCCCTTGCGACGACGGCGTTGGCCGACGAGGCTGCGGTAAAGCGGGGCGTGGAGGCCCGCTTCGACGGAATCAAAGTGGACAGTGTGACCAGGACGCCCTACGCCGGCCTGTACGAGATCGTGGTCGGGGAGACGCTGTTCTATGCCGATGAGCAGGTAAACTTCGTGTTCAAGGGCGACATCATCGACGCGCGCTCTCAGAAGAATCTCACCGAAGAGCGCCAGCAAAAACTTACGGCGATCAAGTTCGAGGATCTGCCGCTCGATCTCGCTATCAAGCAGGTCCGGGGCAGCGGCAAGCGCGCGGTGGCCATTTTCTCCGATCCTTTCTGCCCCTATTGCAAGAGTCTAGACCGCGCGCTGCTGCGACAGGACGATATCACGATCTATACGTTTCTCTACCCCATTCTCCGGCCCGAATCGCCGGACAAGGCGCGAACCATCTGGTGCTCACCGGACCGGGCCAAGGCCTACTACGATTTCATGTTGAACGGTCGCGAGCCCGCGGTTGCGCCTTCCTGTAACGCGCCGGTCGATAAGTGGCTTGCCCTCGGCAAGAAGATCGGCGTGAGAGCGACGCCGACCAGCTTCACGACAAATGGGGAGAGAATCCTCGGTGCCCGCCCCGAAGAGCTGGTCAAACTGATGGGCGAAGGCAAGAAATAGACTTTTTGAGTTCGTACCCAGCTTTCAGGGGGGCACCGTGCCGGTTGGGGCGGGTTTCAGGTCCTTCGGAAGAAGCGCCCACATCCGTCCCTGTTGCCGCATGCGGCCCGCTTGGGAGCCCGCCTCGGGGCCGAACCCCCAGAAGAAGTCCGCACGCACCGGATTGCGAATCGCACCACCCGTATCCTGAGCTATCACCAGACGTGTCATCGGCGTCACGCTCGCCGGAAACGTCGTCGCGAGAAATACCGGAGCCCCGAGCGGAACGTAGCGCGGATCGACGGCGATCGAGCGGCCCGGAGCGAGCGGCACGCCGAGCGCGCCCACGGGCCCGCTCGCCGGGTCGGCGAGGGGCAATTCGCGAAAAAACACGAAACTCGGGTTCTGATTGAGCAGCTCTTCCAGACGCTTCGGATTCGCCGCCGCCCAGGACTTGATCGCCGACATCGAAGCTTCGTTGAGCTTGAGCTCGCCGCGCTCGACGAGGTAGCGCCCGATCGACTGAAAAGGATGGCCGTTCTGGTCCGCGTAGCCGAGGCGCAGCGTCTCGCCGCCCTCGAGCTGGATCCTTCCGGAACCCTGGATCTGGAGGAAAAAGGCTTCGATCGGATCATCGACCCACAGGATTTCCTTTCCTGCGACGGGTGCGGCGCCGCGGATGATTTCCGCGCGCGAATAGTACGGTACGACACGCTTGCCCTCTACGCGACCGCGCAAGCGCATGCCGCGCAGCTCAGGATTGGTCGCGGAGAGGTCGATGGTGAGCAGGTCGTCCGGCGGACCGTATACCGGGAATACAAACGGCGTAGCCTTGGCACGGCTGCCGCGCAGGAGCGGTTCGTAATAACCCGTGACCAGACCCTCGATCGCGCCGTCGGGATTGGCGAGACGCCACGGCGTGAAATTTTCCTCCAGGAAACGCCGCGCCTCCTCGTCGCTGGGCGAGCGAAGCTCCGTCGCTCGCGCGCACACGCCGCGCCACGTCTCGCGCCAGCGCAACGCCTGACAGGATGAGAGGAATGCGGGCCAGGCCGCCGCCTGCTCGCCCTCTTTCCAGCCCGTCAGCGCTCCGAAATCGACCGGCTCGAGCGGGTTGATGCGAGGGGCGACCGAGGGCAGCCCGGGACACGGGCAAGCTCCGTCCGGCAGCGGCGGCAGGGCGCATCCTGCAATCAAGCCCGCAGCCGCGAGGGAAAACCAGCGCAAGTGCTCTATCATCGGCTTCCGAGGGCTTAGAGAGGGCATCGTCGCGTGAGTTCAGGGCTGTGGATCATCCTGCTCGAAGCGGGACTGGCGCTCGCGCTCGTCGCATTCCTCGTGTGGTGGACGCTGCCGCGCAGACCGGAAAACAAGGATCGCGATCGACACTAATGCAAGACACGGGGTACCGACAGTGTGAACTCGGGAATCGGCGCGTCGAAGCGAGTGCCGTCTTCGGCCACCATCTGGTAGCTGCCTCGCATGGTCCCGACCGGCGTCGCGATCGCCGTGCCGCTCGTATACTCGAAGCTTTCCCCGGGTTTGAGCAGCGGCTGAGCGCCGACCACGCCCAGGCCGCGTACCTCCTGCACCTGGTTACGGCCGTCGGTGATGATCCAGTGCCGCGAGATCAGCTGAGCGGGAAGGCTGCCGTTGTTCCGGATGGTGATGGTGTAGGCGAAGACGAAGCGGGCGTTCCGTTCGTCGGACTGCTCCGCGACGTATTGCGTCTGTGAGGAGACCGCGACCTCGTATTTATTTTCCGCGACCATGCGGTCATTCCACACGAAATCGCGCGGACTGACAAGGGCGAGATGATCGCCATTTCATGCGGTCCCGGGCGAATCCAAGTAGAATTTCCGGCGATGACAGCACGCACGTTCCGGATCGCACCGAGCATCCTGTCGGCAAACTTCGCGCGGCTCGGCGATGAAGTGGCGGCGGTCGTTGCAGCCGGGGCCGACATGATCCACTTCGACGTGATGGATAATCACTACGTCCCGAATCTCACGGTGGGACCGCTCGTGTGCGAGGCGATCCGCCCGCTTACCCAGAGCGTGATCGACGTGCACCTGATGGTCAGGCCCGTCGATCGAATCATTCCGGATTTCGCTCGCGCTGGAGCCAACATCATCAGCTTCCACCCGGAGGCGAGCGAGCACGTTGATCGCACCGTCGGTTTGATTCACGAGTCGGGCTGCAAGGCCGGTCTTGCATTGAATCCCGCCACGCCGCTGTCCTGCCTCGATCACGTCCTGCACAAGCTCGACCTGGTTCTCATCATGTCGGTGAATCCAGGCTTCGGCGGGCAGAAGTTCATCCCCCACGCCCTGGAGAAACTGCGCGACGCGCGCAGGAAAATCGACGAAACTGGGCGCGCGATCATGCTGGAAGTGGACGGCGGCGTGAACGCCGAGAACATCGCCGCTATCGCGCGCGCAGGGGCCGACACTTTCGTCGCGGGCTCCGCGATTTTCGGCTCGAAGGACTACCGGGCGACCATTTCGCAGATGCGCCACGCGCTCGCCGCGGTGACCGCTTGATCGATGTCAGCAGGGCGTAACGAACCCTGTCCCTGCGGAAGCGGCCGAAAGTACAAGCATTGTCACGGAGCGGGCCCGGGACTGGCGGGTGCGGTAGCGACCGCTGTGGGTATACGGCCGTCCCTGGAACAGGCCAGGAACCTGCACCAGAGAGGGTATCTCCCTGAAGCCGAATCGATGTATCGGGAAGTGCTGAAGCGCACGCCGCGCCATGCCGATGCAATGAACATGTTCGGCATTCTCTGTGCTCAGCGAGGCGATCCGGCGTCGGCATCGGAGTGGATCGGCAAGGCAGTCGCCATCGATCCGCAAAACGCCGCTTATCGTTTCAATTTTGGCAAGGCGCTCCTGCAGCTGAAGCGACCGCGCGATGCCTGTGCGGCCCTGGAGCACGCAACTGCTCTCGACAGCGGCTACGTCGAAGCCTACAACGAGCTCGGCCTCGCCCGGATCGAGCTGGGAGATCTGGAGGCTGCGGCGTTGGCGTTTCGCCAAACCCTGTTGCTGCGGCCGAATTATTCAGAGGCGTTCAACAACCTTGGTTTGGTCTTGCATCGGCAAGGCAGGAACGAGGAAGCAGGCGAAAACCTGCGCAGAGCGCTTGAATTTGATCCGCAATCGGCCACAGCGCTGAGTAATCTCGGCCTGGTATTCCGAGCGCAAGGCCGGGCTGCGGAGGCCGTGGAATCCTACCGGGCCGCCCTGGCCTCGAGTCCGCGGGACCCGACCATCCTGGCCAATCTTGGCAACGCCCTGATCGATCTCTCACGGCACGAGGAAGCGGTCGCCTGCTTTCGCGAGGCAACCGAGCTCGCCCCGGGCTACGCGGACGCATACTACAACTGGGGAACCGCATACCTGCGCGCGGAGCGGTTCCAACAAGCCGCGGAGAAGTTTTCGGACGCATTGAGAAGAAATCCGCGTCTTGCCGAAGCCGAAAAAGGCCGTGGCTCGGCGCTGCACAGTTTGGGACGCATCGAGGAGGCGGTCGAAGCGTTTCGGCGAGCGCTCAAGTTGCAGCCGGATGACAGAGATACGCATTCCCAGTTGCTCTTCGCGCTGCTGCACTCCGATGAGCCCGCTCCAGGGCAAGTCTTTGCCGAACACCGTCAATGGGCGCAGAGGCATGCAGCCCCTTATCCTTCTCATCCGCACGGGAACTCGCCTGAGCCGGAGCGGCGCCTTCGCGTGGGCTACGTCTCGGGTGACTTCAGGCACCATTCGGTTGCGCAATTTTTCGAACCGCTGCTCGCTCGACACGATCGCGGCGGATTCGAGATTTTCTGCTACTACAATCTTTCGCGAAGCGATGCCACGACGGAACGGCTGCTGGGCCGCGCGGATTGCTGGCGTCAAATCGGCGCGATGAGCGACGAGGCAGTCGCGGATCTCGTGCAATCGGACGCAATAGACATTCTCGTGGATCTGAGCGGGCATACGAAATACAACCGGTTGCTCGTGTTCGCGCGGAAACCGGCACCCGTGCAGGTGACCTGGCTGGGTTACCTCAACACAACCGGCCTCGACGCGATCGATTACCGAATCACCGACCGCCACGCGAGCCCGGAGGGTCTTCTCGACGCGTTCCACAGCGAGCGCTTGCTGAGATTGCCCGATTGCCAATGGTGCTATCAAGCTCCGCTCGAATGCCCTGAGGTAAGGAGCCCCCCGAGCACGCGCGGGGGCGTCGTTACTTTCGGCGCTTTCTCCAGCCCCGCCAAGATTGGTCCTCGGGCGATCGCCCTATGGTGCCGGTTGCTGGATCGGCTCCCCGAGGCTCGATTGCTGATCGTAGGTCTGGGTCTGGGTTCGGCACGCGAGGAATATCTCTCCCGCTTCGCGAGGCTCGGGGTCGCCCCAGAACGTATCGATCTGCGCGATTTTCAGTCTTTCGGGGACTATCTCGCGATGCACGAGGAAGTGGACGTGATGCTCGACACCTTTCCCTACACCGGTGGCACGACTACCTGCCATGCTTTGTGGATGGGCGTGCCCGTTGTCTCACTTGTCGGAAACTCAGCGCCTTCGCGTGGCGGGGCAAGTCTGCTCGGGGCGATCGGCCTGGACGAGCTGGTAGTCGATACGCCCGAGCAGTATCTGGGTACGGCCTGCAGTCTTGCAGGCGACCCTGAGCGGCTTTCCATGCTGCGTGCGGGGATGCGGGCTCGAATGTCGGGGTCGCCTCTCATGGACATCGCGCGCTTTGCGTATCATCTGGAGCAGGCTTATCGCTCGATGTGGCGACGCTGGTGCGAAGAGCCGAAGGTGAGCTAGAAAAATGAGCGGACTGGTCGAGCGCATACGTGCGATCGTGGGCTCCACGGGGTTGATCACGGCGCCGCAGGAAGTTGCGCCCTACGCGAGCGACTGGCGCAAACGCTACGTGGGTAGGCCGGCCGCGGTCGTCAAGCCCGCGTCTACAGCCGAGGTGGCCGCGGTGGTACGCGCCTGCGCCGACTCGCGCACGGCGATCGTCCCTCAAGGGGGAAACACAGGCCTTTGTGGCGCGGCAACGCCGGACGCAAGCGGCACGCAGATCATCCTCAACCTTTCCCGCGTGAACCGGGTCCGCGAAGTCGATGCGCGCAACAACACCATGACCGCCGAAGCCGGCTGCGTGCTGGCCAACCTGCAGAAAGCAGCCGAAGAAGCGGGGCGCCTCTTTCCTTTGAGCCTCGCGGCCGAAGGCAGCTGCGAAATCGGCGGCAATCTTTCCACCAATGCGGGCGGCACGGCGGTGCTGCGCTACGGGAATGCCCGCGAGCTCGTGCTGGGACTGGAGGTCGTATTACCCTCCGGAGAGGTATGGGACGGCTTGCGCGGCCTGCGCAAGGACAACACGGGCTATGACTTGAAGCAGCTTTTCATCGGTGCCGAGGGAACGCTCGGTGTAATCACAGCGGCGGTCTTGAAACTCTTTCCCCTACCCAAGTCTCATGCCACTGCCGTGGTGGCCCTCCAAAGTCCGGAAAAAGCTCTGGCACTGCTGGAGCGGGTTTTGGGGGCGTGCGGCGAGAGGCTCACCGGCTTCGAGCTGTTCTCCGATTTTTGCCTTTCGCTCGTGCTGAGGCACTTCCGGGACACGACTGCGCCTTTCCCGCGTCGCTTCCCGCATTATGTGCTGATGGAATTCTCGGACACGCAGCCCGGTGAAGGCGTCAGGGCCTTGGCCGAAGGCGTGCTCGAAGCGGCACTGGTGGAGAAAAACATCCTGGATGCTGTGGTCGCGCAGAGCGAAACCCAGGCGCGGGCTTTCTGGAAGCTGCGTGAGTTCATCTCCGAAGCGCAGGCCCATGAAGGCCCGAATATCAAGCACGACGTGTCGATTCCCATCTCGCGCATTGCCGATTTCATTTCGGCGACAGACCAGGAGCTCGCACGCGCCCATGCGGGCGTGCGCCTGGTGACTTTCGGACACCTCGGCGACGGAAACCTTCACTACAATGTATCCGCTCCCGAAGGGGTTGCCCCGGATGCCTTTGTCAAGAATACGGCGGCGATCAATCGCTTGGTGCACGACGGCGTGGCGCGCTTTGGCGGCTCGATCAGCGCCGAGCACGGCCTGGGGCAGCTCAAGCGCGAGGAAATCCGGCGCTATAAATCGCCGCTCGAACTGGAGCTGATGCGCAAACTCAAGCGCGCGCTCGACCCGGACGGCATCATGAATCCCGGCAAAGTGCTTTAGCGTGACGTAACGGGATGAAGTAACGTATCTCAGCCGTGGCGGTGAATTCTGTCATGGCCCCTCGGTGTCAAACCCGCAAGCTGGACAAGCCGCGCGGGGGTGTTATAAAGTAAGCGCCCTGAACGAGACGCAAGGTAAGTCAACCGTGCTCTTCGAAAACGCCGGGAAACGGGTGCAATCGCGCAGCTGGCGCTGGTGGCGCAGCTAGCCTGCAGTTGCTCGCGCGCCCTGCGCGCACCCGCAGTACCCGCAACGTTTTCGTGGAGCAGTCATGACCGAAGCAGAATTCCAGCGGCTTGCCGCTCAAGGTTTCAACCGCGTTCCGCTCCTCGCGGAGACCTTCGCCGATCTCGAGACGCCGCTATCGCTTTATCTGAAGCTTGCCAACCGCTCCAACACCTATCTGCTCGAGTCCGTAGTGGGCGGAGAGCGCTTCGGGCGCTATTCGTTCATCGGACTGGCGGCCCCGGTAAGGCTGCGCGCGGTCGGAAGGTTGGTGACGGTGATGCAGGGAGACGTCATAGCGGAGAAGTCCCAGACGGCCGATCCGCTCGTTTTCGTGCGCGAGTTTCTTTCGCGCTACCGCGTCGCGGAACTCCCTGGCTTGCCCCGTTTCTGCGGGGGCCTGGTCGGCTATTTCGGCTACGACACGGTGCGGTGGATCGAGCCGCGGCTCGCCGGAGGATGGCTCAAGCCCGATGCGCTCGGTTGCCCGGACATGCTGTTGCTGGTGTCCGAGGAGCTCGCCGTCATCGACAATCTTTCAGGCAAGCTCTATCTCGTCGTCTATGCGGACCCGACCAAGCCGCGCGCCTGGCACGACGCTCAAGCGCGCCTGCGCGAGCTGCTGGGCGCGCTGAGGCTGCCTTTGTCACCGCCTTCCGAGACGCGTGACGCGGAGACGGAGGTCGCATCCAATTTCGACGCCGACACATTCCGCGCCGCGGTCGGCCGTGCAATCCGATATGTTCACGACGGGGACATCATGCAGGTCGTGCTGTCGCAGCGTTTGTCGCGTCCGTTTTCCGGGTCTTCGCTGTCCTTGTATCGGGCTTTGCGCTCGATCAACCCGTCGCCGTACATGTTCTATTTCGATTTCGGCGACTTCCAGGTGGTTAGCGCCTCACCCGAAATCCTGGTGCGTCTGGAGCGTGGTACGGTTACCGTGCGGCCGATCGCGGGAACGCGCCGCCGCGGGGCGACGCAGGACGAGGACCTCGCGTTGGAGCGCGAGTTGCTTGCCGACCCGAAGGAGCGTGCGGAACACGTGATGCTGGCCGACCTCGGCCGCAACGACGTCGGGCGCGTGGCCGCGACGGGGACCGTCCGGCTCACCGAAACGATGACGGTCGAGCGCTACTCGCACGTGATGCACATCGTGTCGAACGTCGAAGGACGGCTGCGGGAGGGGCTGGATTGCCTCGACGTGTTCCGCGCGGCATTTCCTGCGGGAACGGTAAGCGGCGCGCCCAAGGTACGTGCGATGGAGATTATCGACGAGCTCGAGCCGGATAAGCGGGGCGTCTACGCGGGTGCCGCGGGCTATCTGGGATTCAACGGCGACATGGACCTGGCCATTGCGATCCGCACGGCCGTCGTCAAAGACGGCCAGATGCACGTGCAGGCGGGTGCCGGGATCGTCGCCGACTCGGTGCCTGAAAGCGAATTGCAGGAAACCCGTGCCAAGGCGCGCGCCGTGCTGCGCGCCGCAGAGATCGCCTTGAGCGGAATGGACGGGCGAGCATGATCCTGATGATCGACAACTACGATTCCTTCACCTGGAATCTGGTGCAGTATCTGGGCGAGCTCGGCGCCGACGTCAAAGTGTTTCGCAACGACGAGATTGCGGCGGCGGACATCGCTGCGATGAGACCGGAAGGGATCGTCATTTCCCCCGGGCCCTGCACTCCCACCGAAGCGGGGATCTCGCTCGCGGCGGTACGCGAGTTTGCCGGCCGGATCCCGATACTGGGCGTGTGCCTCGGTCATCAGGCGATCGGCCAGGCTTTCGGGGGCGAGGTCGTGCATGCGGGCAGAGTCGTCCACGGCAAAACCTCGACGATCAGCCATTTCGGCCTCGGCGTGTTTCGCGGACTGCCGAGCCCTTTCGTGGCGACGCGTTACCATTCGCTGGCGATCCGGCGCGCGACCCTGCCCAGCTGCCTCGAGGTCACCGCAGAATCCGAGGACGGCGAGATCATGGGCGTGCGCCACCGCGAGCTCGCCGTGGAGGGCGTGCAGTTCCACCCCGAGTCCTTTCTCACCGAGCATGGGCACGCACTCTTGAAAAATTTCCTTCAACGGGAGGCGGCATGAGCATCACGGTCCAGGAAGCGCTGACGCGGACCATCGAGCACCGTGAGATCTTTCACGACGAGATGCTCGACCTGATGCGGCAGATCATGGGCGGGCAAGTCTCGCCCGTGATGATCGCCGCCATCATCGTGGGGTTGCGAGTCAAGAAAGAGACGATCGGCGAGATCACCGCCGCGGCTCAGGTGATGCGCGAGCTCGCGACCCGGGTGACGGTGAAGGATCCGGACAACCTGGTGGACATCGTCGGCACCGGCGGGGACGGCGCGCACACCTTCAATATTTCGACCGCGTCCATGTTCGTTTGCGCCGCTGCGGGGGGCCGGGTTGCCAAGCACGGCAACCGGGCCGTGTCCTCGCAGTCGGGCAGCGCGGACGTGCTGGAGGCCTTGGGCGCGAACATCAACCTGAAGCCCGAGCAGGTGGGCCGCTGCATCGACGAGGTAGGGGTCGGCTTCATGTTTGCGCCGGCGCACCACGCGGCGATGAAACACGCCGCCGCGGTGAGGCGCGAGCTCGGCGTGCGCACCCTATTCAACATTCTGGGACCGCTCACCAATCCGGCCGGCGCGCCGACGCAGCTGATGGGGGTTTTTCATCCCGACCTTGTGGGAATCCAGGTCCGGGTGCTGCAGCGGCTCGGGGGGCGCCACGCGATGACCGTCTACGGCCTGGAAGGCTTGGACGAGATCTCGGTGAGCGGTCAGACGATGATCGGGGAGCTGCGGAACGG
>WNFB01004435.1_pt1 | contig 12496 bp, 10 predicted proteins | sample 5400501 | NCBI WGS metagenome assembly WNFB01 (sample SAMN13153341, study PRJNA577476) | soil metagenome | isolation source: 200 cm saprolite under Douglas fir tree site 2 hole 1 | place: USA:California | collected 2015-04-18 | reverse complement strand
AAGCGCATCTCGCCCGCGACGTTCCCGTCCATGGCCTGCGCGGCCTGGATCGCGGACCGCAGCACACCGTGCGTCGAAGGACACAGCGGGCAGTCGACGTGATAGAGCGTGGTGCGCACACTGTCCTCGGCACTGGCCTTGATCAGCGCGTCCACATAGGTCGGGTGCGCGCCCGACTCCTCGGCGGCGATGAACCGGGTCCCACAGCGCGCGCCGGCCGCCCCCGCCGCAAGGACGGCGGCCATCGTGCGGGCGCTTCCGATCCCCCCTGCGGCCAGCACCGGGATGGTCACCGACCCCAGGACCTGGTTGAGCAATGGCAGCAGCCCTAGGGCGCCTCTGATGTGGCCGCCGGCTTCGATGCCCTGGGCGATTATGAAATCGCAGCCCGCCTGCTCGGCAGCCCGCGCCTCATCCGCCGAGCCGATTTGCCAGCTCACGATCGCCCCGCCGGCGTGAGCGAGCTTCACGAGATCCGCGTCGGGGTTGCCCCAGAAGAAGTCGACCACGCGGGCCAAGCGAGAGGCGACTCGGACGCAGTCGCGGTCGACCAGGGGGATCAGGAAGTTGGTGCCGAAAGGCTTGGTCGTCACCGACCGGATACTGTTCAAGCGGTCCTCCAGCTGCGCGGGTGACGTCATCGCGACGGTGATCATCCCGAGCGCTCCAGCCTTCGAAACCGCGGCGCAAAGCTCATCGCTGCAGACAGGCCCCATGCCGGCGAGCTGGATCGGGATCGTGCAGCCGACGAGCTCCGTGAAATCGGTGTTCAAGTCGCGGGTAAAGCTGCCGGTCGCCGGGGTCATGCTCTAGCCTCCTTCTCCACGGCTTTCTTTGGTTCGCTTCAGGCGGTGCAGGTTCTCGACCGGTATCTTGCGCCGGCCTGCCACCGGGTGGAAGAGCTCCTTCCGGCCTCGCCGCTAAGCAGGCTGCCTCACGGCGGTCTCGGCGCGGTGCCACAGCTCGGCACACAGATGACTTGGGGTTTCATGCCACTGCAACCTTTTCGAGCGCCGCCTTGATGCGCTCGAGGCTGTGACGGTTCTCGATGGGGATCGCGCGCCGCCGGAGCAGCCGGTGGAAGAGGCCCATCGCCAGGTTGCCCGGCTGCCATTGGGACCGCTGGACCAGATGCGTCGTCCCGTCGCTCTCGCTGAGCTCGAACTCCCAGTCGGCGGCCATCAGACGCTTGAACCACGAGTGCCACGCGATCCGCCGGTTTGGCTCGAGCGCCGTGATGCGGCTGTGCGTGACGACCTTCGCTGGTACGGTCTCCGCAGCCTCGAACTCGGTGCCGACCCCGATCGGGCCTGGCGTCAGCTGCTTCAGCTGACTCATCCTGGCCGACGACCACTCCCGGTGGCGGGCGAAGTCGGCCAGGTAGCCGTAGACCTCCAGTGCCGGCGCGTTGACGTCGATGCTCGCTTCACTGGTCCACATGACAGGCACCTCCAATCTGTGATGCGGTCAGTGTCGGCAGAGAGCCGCTCGTGCACATCGCGCGTTCGCGCTATCGCAGGAGGTCGTTCTCGATCGCGAAGAGGGTGGCGCCGGCACGACTAGCGACTCCGACCTTGTCGTAGATGTGACGCACGTGGTGATCCGCGGTGCTCGGGGAGATGTGGAGCAGCCCGGCCACCTCCTTCTTGGTGCCGCCACGACAGATCAGGCGGAGCACCTCGACCTCGCGCTCGCTCAGGCCGGCCGGCCATGCCGCGCGGACGGGCTTACGCAGGTGGCCTGCCGCCGCCAGTACCTTCTGCACCGCCTCGGTATCGAGACGCCCCGCCCGCGCCTCGGCCGTAAGCTCGTCCGCCGCCCGCTCCGGGTCGAGTGCAGCTCGGTACGGACGTGGCTGCGTCATCGCCTGGTAGGAATCGGCGGCCGCGAGCACGCGAGCGGCAGTCGGGATCTCAGGCCGCTTGGACCCGCGGAAGTAGCCGGATCCATCCAGGCGCTCGTGGTGCATGCCGGCGATGGTTGCCAGCGGCTCCAGCGCCGTGGCTCGCGCCAGGATGCCCTCGCTGTAATAAGGATGCAGGCGCACCCGCTCCCATTCCGCTTCGCTCAGCCGCGACGGCTTGTCCCAGATCCCGTTGGGCACCGACAGGCGGCCGAGGTCGTGGACTAGACCGGCTCGGCGCAGCTTCACCGAATCGACATCCGACGCAGCTGAGGCGAACTCGGCGACCGCCCGAGAGTGACCGGCTGTAAACGGTGACTTCAAGTCGACGAAGTCCGCGAAGGCCTCGAGAACGGAGTCCAGCCGCGCCGCAGGCACCCAAGGATGCGGCTCTGGTTCGCGCTCCAGGACCGTTCTCCATGGCGACGCTGTATCCGCTTCGCGCATGAGCGCGGTCGAGTGCTCGATGAAGATGCCGGCGACTGCGGGGTCATATGCCGCGCCGCTCCGCGCCCGCAGCGCAGCCCGGAGACCCTCTATCCCACTCTGGCGATGCAGGATCTCGGCGTCACGCGCCACGAAGACGACGCGAGCTGAAAAAGGCACGTCGTTGCCGGCAAGTCCGGCAGGAAATCCCTTTCCGTTCCAGGCCTCGAAAGCCGCCGACAGACCACGTCGCACTCCGGACTGCAGGCCGATGCGGGCCGCTAGGATCTCGCCCATCTCACAGTGTGCCCGGACGCCATCTCTGCCCCGCGCTAGTCCGGTGGCCATCATTCCCGCCATGAGGCGCGCCCTGCGTAGCGGCCCGTGCCCGGCGCCGATCCTGGGCATCACGCGAGAGGCGAACTCACCAGGCGAGCCGCCCAGCACCGGGGCGATGGCCAGGCGAACGGCGATTTCATCACCGCCGACCATCTCGGCAGCCTCGTGCGCGTCGGCCGTGCAGCCGAGGAATCGCAGCAGCGCGACGTAGTAGACCTCGGAGAGATCTTCGCTGCCGAGCCCAAGCCGCTCTCCCAACGCGATGGCGATCAAGCACGTGCGCAGCGCCTGCTCCATCGGCTGGCCCATGCCCAGGTCCGTTGCCAGCGAGAGCGCCGCCATGAGCTCGGCGAGCCTCAGCCGCTCGGTCATGTCAGCGGCTTTCGCCAGTCATTCCCAGCTGGTCGGTGCGGCGGCGCACCATCTCGATGACCTCCTCGACTCGAGCGCGGTCGCTGCCCAGGCAGCGGATGACGAGCTCCTTGGTCTCGAAATTGGGGTAAGACCCGACCGATACGTCCGGGTACTTCTCTTCGAGCTCCCTCATGAGCGGGTAGAAGCGGGCCTCAACGGCGAAATTGAACCGCAGCTCGCGAACAGTGGCAGCCGAACCTGCGGCGAGGAACTTCGGCTCCAGCTCCTCGGTGAAGATGCCCTTGAGCTCCATGGGTACGCCGGGCAGGACGAAAATGCGCTTCCCGTTCGATTCGTACACGGGGCCGGGCGCCATGCCGCGCTTGTTCCTGAAGACGTGGGTCGGTCCGTCTGGGATGCGAGCCATGCGCAGGTTGCCCTCGGTGACCTCAGACGATTCCAGCAGGCCGGCCTCGTGCATCCGCCGGACGCGGTGCTCGATGCGGGCGCGTGTCTCCGGCCAAATCACGAGCTCACGTCCGAGCGCATCGGCCAACGCGGCAAAGGTACGGTCGTCGGGAGTGGGGCCAAGTCCGCCGCAGCAGAAGATGTCGGTCACCTCAGCGTCCGCCAGCTCTCGGCGGACCTGCTCGACGATCTCGTGCGGCCGGTCCCGTACGGCGGTCATGCGCTTGGCCGGGTACCCGAGCAGGCGCAGCCGTTCCGCCAGCCAGTGCGAGTTGGTGTCCAGCGTGAAGCCCCCGACCAGCTCGTCACCGATGGCGACGATGCTGGACGTGTGGTGGTTCTCGGACGTCATGCCGGGACGATATCAGTCCGCGATTGCCACCCACGCCGTCACCCCAACCCTCTCGCTATCGTCGAGAGGGGGATAACCTCGACGGGTGGAGTCCCAACGGCTGCATGGGGTGATCCGCGGCGACGTGCAGGGAGTTGGTTTCCGCTACTTCCTGATCCGCAGAGCGCAGCCACTTGGGCTGCGGGGCTGGGTGCGCAACCGTGCCGATGGCGCGGTGGAATTCGTCGCCGAAGGCGATCGAGGCACCCTCGAGGAGCTCCTGCGCGCCGCCAGGCAAGGACCTCGGCTGGCGGAGGTCGCCGACGTGGAAGTCGATTGGGCGCCGGCGGCGGGAGGCCTCGAAAGCTTCGACCTGAGCTGGTGAGCTTGCCGTCACTACAATTTCGTCCGCTTTGATCGAGGTCGAGGGGCTCACCAAGTACTACGACGAGCGCCTGGCCATCCAGGACCTCAGCTTCTCGATCCCCCGCGGCCAGATCGTCGGATTCCTAGGTCCGAAGGGCGCGGGGAAGTCGACCACCATGCGCATCCTGACCGGCTATGTGAGGCCGAGCGCTGGCAAGGCGAGCATCAGCGGCCTCGACATACTCGAGAAGTCCATGGACGCACGGCGCCGTGTCGGCTACCTGCCGGAGACCACTCCCCTCTACAACGACATGCGGGTCGCCGGCTTCCTGGACCTGGTGTGCAAGCTGCGGGGCGTGCCGCCTTCAAAGCGGCGCGCGCGCGTCGACCACGCGGTCGGGGCCTGCGGGCTTGGGGATCGGCGGTCCGAGATGATCGGGCGTCTATCTCGAGATCTTCGCCAGCGGGTGGGGTTGGCCCAGGCGATCGTCCACGAGCCGGACGCGCTCCTCCTGGACGAACCCACTGCCGGGTTGGATCCGGACCAGACCCGCGAGATGCAGGACCTCATCAAGCGGCTGGTCCGCCACCACACGGTGATCCTCGCTAGCCGCCTCGTGCAGGAGGTCTCGGCGACTTGCGAGCGCGTGCTGATCATCCATCAGGGCCGGCTTGTGGGCGAGGACACACCGGACGGCCTGGCGGAGAAGCTCGCCGGCGGGCGCCGCCACGAAGTGGAGATGGTGGTCCGTGCCGATGCCGTGCTGATCGAGGAGAGGCTGCGGCAGGTGGATGGCGTCGATGGCGTCGCGATCACACACGTCGGTGAAGGCGTGCTCCGAGTTGTGGTGACCACTGCCAGAGCTGACCTGCGCGAGGACCTTGCCCGCGCGGTGGTCGACACGGGCTTCGGCCTGCTCGAGATGCAGTGGCGCGCCCCCACCCTGGACGCCGTGTTCTTGCAGCTGACCGCAGAAGGGCCGGCGTGAGCAAGGCCAAGAAGCGGCGGGTCAAGGCGCGTCAGCGCAAGAGAGCCCCTACGCGCGCTGCTGCAGTCGAGGCGCCCGCGGAATCCGTGGCCGTGGATCTCGCACCCGCACCTGAATCGCTCGAGGTCGCCGCCCTCGAGGTCGCCGCCCTCGAGGCAGCCGCCCTAGCGGTAGCCGCACCCGCGGCAGCCGCACCTGCGGCGCCGCCGACCTTTCCGGCCGCTGCCGACGCCATCCACGCCGTCACCTGGCGCACCGGCGTGCTCACGGTCACAGCCATCGCCCGGCACGAGCTCACAGCCGTGCTGCTTTCGCCGGCCGGGTGGGTGGTGATGACCGTACTCATACTTCTCGTCTCGACCTTTGGCTTCGTCGGCCCGGTTGTGGTGGGCCAGCGGGCCGGGCTGGACGGTGTGTTCGGCATCATCACCAACTTCTTGGTGGTCGCGTTCATCCCGCTGCTCACGATGCGGTTCTTCGCCACGGAACGAAGCCAGGGCACGCTCGAGCTGCTGCTTTCATCGCCTGTCCGGGAGTCGGAGGTTGCGCTGGGGAAGTGGCTGGGCGCGTTTGCCGTCTATGTGCTTCTGCTCGCGACCACGCTTGTTTACGTCGCCCTGCTGGCCGGCTACGTCCCAGACAAGACCGCCCTCTCCTTCGGCGGCCACGTAATCGACGTGGGAGCGCTCGACCTCGGGCTGGTGGCTGCCACCTACGTAGGTCTCCTTGTGGTGGGCGCGGCGGCGATCGCGATCGGGGTCCTTGCATCGAGTGTGACCCGCAGCCGGATCCTGGCTTTCTTCCTGGCCTTGGGCGGCTTGGTGGTGATCTGGTACGCGGGCTACGTGCTGGGCGCTCTCACGCAACCACCGGCCAATCTCATCTTCGACTACCTCGGGGGCTACAACCGCTACCAGTCCTTCAGCCTCGGGCAGGTGACGCTGCGGGACTCGGTGTATTTCCTGACCCTGGCGGTGGGCGCCCTCTTCGTGACGACACGGATCCTGCAGTCGAGGGCATGGCGATGAAGCGCTGGGATCGCCGGTTGGGAGGCTTCTGCGCCATCGCCGGCGTGGTCCTGCTGCTCGTCGCGGCGAGTCTTTACCTGGTCGAGCGGAAGGCGACGTCGGGCTCGTCGTCCTTTGTGCTCGCCGGCATCGCGCTGCTCGTGGCCTACGGCATCCTCGACCCCACCGCCTTGACCGGAGTGTTTCGCGCGCGCCGCCCTCGCGCCAGATCGCTGGGCCTACTCGTGACCGGTCTCGTGCTGGGCATCCTGGTGGGGGCGAATTTGATCGCTGCCCGCGAGACGCAGGCGTGGGACCTGACCCGGGAAGGCCTCAACACACTGAATCCGCAATCGGTGGTCGCCGCCAAGCGGCTCAGCTCGGACCTGCAGGTGATCGGACTCTTCCGGTCGGAGGCGGGCAACGGCCAGACCGACGCGGAAGCACTCGTCAGCCTTTACCAGGGACAGAGCCAATACGTGAAGTACCGACGCGAGAACGTGGACACGGACGTCGTTGACGTCAAGCGCTACGACGTCCTGGTGCCCAACACCCTTGTGCTCGACTACAGGGGGAAGACCGAGGCCCTCACTCCTGGCTCGCAAGCCGAGCAGAACTTCACGTCGGCGGTGCTCAAGCTGGAGTCCGATCACGTGCCGGTCGTTTGCTGGGTCACCGGGGACGGCGAGCGTGACCTCAAACAGACCAATCAGAGCTTCGGCTATTCCGGCGTCGCGGCTCTTCTGGCGAAGAACAACTTCACGACGAACGACCTTCTCCTCGAGCAGGCGACCGCGATCCCGACCGTCTGCGACGAGGTTGCGCTGGTGGTCCCATCACAACCGCTGCCGAGCCGAAGCGTGACGGTTCTCGACGACTACCTGGCCGGCGGCGGCAAGCTGCTGATCGTTGCCGAGCCGTGGCAGGACGTCGCCGTGACGCGGTCGCTCAGCAGCGTCTTAAAGCCTTACGGCCTCGCCTTCTCTGGCGCCCTGGTCATCGAAGCCGACACCTCGCGAGCCGGCGGCGATCCCACCGTTCCCGCTGTCTTCGAATATGGCAGCTCGCCGATCACCAAGGACATCAAGAGGCTGGTTTCGTTCTTCCCACAGACGACCGCGATCACGGGCGCGCCGGCTGCGGCCACCACCGCAGTGGTGATCGGCACGACGTCGGGCAGCTCTTACGCCATCGGCGGTCCGCGCCAGGATCTCAGCCGCCAGGCAAAAGATGCCGCTGGGCCGTTCACAGTCATGGAGACACTCGAGCAGCCAGCCGGCTCGAGCAAGACCCGGATCGTGATCGTCGGTACCGGCGGCTTCGCCGAGAACCGCACCCTGCCGCCCATCAATACCGGCGCCAATCTCGAGCTTGGGCTGAGCACCTTCCAGTGGCTGGCAGAACAAGACGCTCTCATCTCGATGCCATCGAAGGCCAACCGCGCGCTGCCGCTGGCCCTAGGGCGGCAGGACCAGAGCCTACTGATCTTCGTGACCGCCGTCGTCATGCCGGGGCTCATGGTGGTGGGCGGGGTGGCGGTGTGGTGGCGGCGGCGGCAGATCGTCGATTAGGCCGAAGTTGCCAAAAGCCCTCCCCTCTGAGAGGGGAGGGGCGGGGGTGGGGCAGGGGTGGAATTTCGTATACCCTTTGCCGGCGCCTACGCCCGTGTCTCGAGCCGCCCGGTCAGTAGGGAATGAGTGCGTTAGTGGAGAGGGTGGTCAACGAGTGGACCGTAACAGCCGGATGAGGACCATCCGCCGCCCCAGACGGCCGGGAGCCCTGCGGGCTCTGATGCGTACGTTGCGGACCCCGGCGCGCCTCCTCACCCATCTAATGATGGGATCGTCGTTGCGCCACCCGCGCCTTCGCACCGGCCGCCTGGGACGCCGGCCTGCGGGCCTTCGGCCTGGTCCCCATCCGACCGTTACAGTCCCCTGATGGATCCCAACACAGTCCTTTTCGCGGTGGGCGGAGGCCTGGCCGCGGTCCTGTTTGCCATCGTCCTCATCTTTCAGGTCCTGCGCATGCCTCCGGGCAACGCGCGGATGCAGGAGATCGCCGCCGCCATCCAGGAGGGCGCATCTGCCTACCTCAACCGGCAGTACACGGTGATCGCCGTCATCGGAGTGGTGATCGCGATCGTCATCGGGTTGGCGATCAACTGGACGACCGCGGCCCTATACGTGGTGGGCGCCGTCCTGTCGGCCTCGGCCGGATACGTGGGCATGAACATCTCGGTGCGCGCGAACCTTCGCACCGCCGAGGCGGCGCGCGGAGGCCTTGACAAGGCACTGCAGGTGGCCTTTCGCGGGGGGGCTGTCACCGGCTTCATGGTTGTCGGCTTGGGACTGCTCGGCGTCGCAGCCGCCTACCTGCTCTTCAGGAACCCAGACGCGCTGGTCGGCCTGGCGTTCGGTGCCAGCCTGGTCTCGGTCTTCGCTCGTCTGGGCGGTGGCATCTACACCAAAGCGGCAGACGTCGGCGCGGACTTGGTGGGGAAGGTCGAGGCGGGTATACCGGAGGACGACCCGCGCAACCCGGCTGTGATCGCGGACAACGTCGGCGACAACGTCGGCGACTGCGCCGGCATGGCCGCGGACCTCTTCGAGACCTACGCGGTGACCATGATCGCCGCCATGCTGCTGGGCTCGCTGCTGTTCAAGGACCAGATCGGTTGGGTGATCTATCCGCTTCTGCTGGGAGCAGTCAGCGTGGTCGGCTCCATCGTGGGCACGTTCTTCGTACGCATCTTCAATCCGCGGTGGATCATGGGTGCCCTCTACGCGGGCCTGCTGGTGGCGGTGGCGATTGCGCTGGTCGGCTTCTACATCGTGACGCAGTACATGACCGGCAGCGGCTACCTCAAGTCCGGCCAGGGCGTGAGCGATCCCAACAACCTGTTCTTCGCAGGCGTGATCGGTGTCGTGATCACGGTCCTGATCGTGGCCATCACGGAGTTCTTCACGGAGACCGCCTACTGGCCCGTGCACCTAATCGCCAAAGCGTCGGTCACCGGTCACGCGACCAACATCATCGCCGGGCAGTCGATCGGCATGATGGCCACCGCGCTGCCTGTGACGGTAATCGGAATCGGCATCCTCATCAGCTACGGCCTGGGCGGCCTGTACGGGATCGCGATCGCAGCGACGGCCATGCTGTCGATGACGGGGATCATCGTCGCGATCGACTCGTACGGCCCCATCACCGACAACGCCGGGGGCATCGCCGAGATGGCCGACCTGCCCGATGAGGTGCGCGGGGTCACAGATCCGCTCGACGCGGTGGGCAACACGACCAAGGCCGTGACCAAGGGCTATGCGATCGGGTCCGCCGGCCTGGCGGCCCTGGTCCTCTTCTCCTCCTACACCCAGGAGCTGGCCCGCGCCGGCCACGCCACTACGTTCGAGCTCTCTGACCCGCGCGTCATCGTCGGTCTGTTCCTCGGCGGCATCCTGCCCTTCCTGTTCGGGTCGCTGGCGATGCTTGCCGTCGGGCGCGCGGGCGGGCTCGTCGTGGAGGAGGTGCGGCGCCAGTTCCGCGAGATCAAGGGGATCATGGAGGGCACCGGCAAACCGGAGTACGGCACGGCTGTGCGCATAGTCACCGCTGCCGCGCAGCGCGAGATGATCCTGCCGGGGATCATCCCGGTGGTGGCACCGCTGGCCGTCGGCTATCTACTCGGCCCGCGGGCGCTGGGGGGCATGCTGCTGGGTGCGATCGTCACCGGCCTGTTCATCGCCCTCCAGATGACGAGCGGTGGGGCGGCGTGGGACAACGCCAAGAAATACATCGAGGAAGGGCATCTCGGTGGCAAGGGATCAGAAGCCCACAAGGCCGCAGTCACGGGCGACACTGTGGGCGACCCCAACAAGGACACGGCCGGCCCGGCGATCAACCCCATGATCAAGGTCGTCAACATCATCGCGATCTTGATCGCGGCGTCGGTCGCGTCGAACTACCTGATTCGCTGAGGCTGCCTGGCAAATCCACGCCCCACCCGGCCAGCGCTAGACTCGTTTTGAGGGGTAGGTTGGACGACTACCAGAAAGAGATCGCCGACCTCGAAGCCCAGGTCGAGCAGCTGGTCGAGGCCGACGGAGATGTGAAGACCATCGTCGAGCTCACGATGCAGCTCGAGATCCTCAAAGCGATCTACTCCCGCACCACGGACCTCTTCGGCCGCGGCCGGAAGGACGAGAGCCTGCGCTACGGACTGCGGATCCAGGGCTATGGCGACTGGACCCTGGACAATGTGTACGCGTTCGTTTATGAAAGGTCGGTCGAGCTGGAGCCAAAGGCGCACAGCGCGTTCGTCGGCGGGATCAAGAATGCTGATTTCGCCCTGATGCTCAACTCCTAGATTCCACCCGGGGAGGTCACGAATGGAAACGGCCCTGACACCGCTGGAATTTGCGCGGCGCACGAGAAAGCTGTATGGCGAACGTGAGGCGGTCGTCGATGGCGACCTGCGGCTTACTTACGAGCAGTTCTTCGATCGCTGCGACCGGTGGTCGGCCGCCCTGCAGTCGATGGGCGTCAAGAAAGGCGATCGGGTCGCGTATATCGCTCCCAACACCCACGAGCAGCTCGAATCGTTCTATTCCGTGCCACAGATCGGAGCCGTGCTCGTGCCCCTCAACTACCGGCTCACGGCTGATGACTTCGCCTACATCACTACTCACTCCGGAGCCAAGGTCCTGTGCGTGCACCCGGATCATCTGGACGCCGTCGACGGCGTTCGCGGCCAGCTGGGCGGGGTCGAGCACTTCGTCTGCCTGGGCAGCGCCGGCGGACGCAAGGGCTGGAACGAGCACGAATCGGCGATCGCCACTGCGGGCCCCGGTTTCGAGAGGCCGGAGATCGCTGAGAGCGACCTGCTTTCGCTGAACTACACCAGCGGGACGACGGCACGGCCGAAGGGCGTGATGATCACCCACCGCAACGAATGGATCAACGTCGTAGGCACCCTGGTCCACCTGCACCTTGGCGTCGACGACAGGTACCTGTGGACCCTGCCCATGTTCCACGCCAACGGATGGACGTTCGTCTGGATCGTGACCGCCGTCGGGGGCAAGCACATCTGCTTACCCAAGGTGGAGCCGGCCCGCGTCTTCGATCTGATCCGCAAGGAGCACGTGGGCTGGCTGTGCGCGGCGCCGACAGTCCTCATCGCTCTGGCCAACGCGGCGGCTGAAGTACGCGGCGATGTCCCACGCGGCGTCCAGGTCGTCACAGCCGGCGCGCCGCCCGCCGCCGCGACCATCGAACGAATGGAGAGTGAGCTCGGGTGGGAAATCACCCAGGTGTACGGGTTGACCGAGACCTCGCCTTTCCTCACGATTTGCGAGCCACGCCCGGAGCACCGCAGCCTGCCTGCTTCTGAGCGCGCCGTCATCAAGGCGCGGACCGGCGTGGAGCTGATCACGGCGGGCGACTTGCGCGTCGTCGACAGCGAGGGCCGCGACGTGTCCGCGGACGGTCAGACATTGGGCGAGATAATTTTCCGGGGCAACGTGATCATGGAGGGTTATTTCCGCGACCCGGAAGCGACCACGAAGGTGATGGGCGACGGCTGGTTCCACACCGGTGACGCCGCGGTCATGCACCCGGACGGCTACGTGGAGATACGGGACCGCATCAAGGACGTGATCATCAGCGGTGGCGAGAACATCTCGTCGGTCGAGGTCGAGGGTGTCCTCCTGCGGCATCCGGCGGTTCAAGAGGTGGCGATCGTGGGCCTGCCTCACGAGAAGTGGGGAGAGGCCCCATTCGCCTTCGTGGTGCTGAGGTCGGGTGCCTCCGCCACCGAGCGGGATCTGATCGAGTACGCCCGCGACCGCCTGGCGCACTTCAAGGCGCCCCACGGGGTGACCTTCGTCGCAGAGCTGCCCAAGACGGCCACCGGCAAGATTCAGAAGTACGTGCTGAGGAAGGGCGCGGCGGCGATCGTGCGTCAGTAGGCGTCCGCGTCCTGTAGCCCGCTCAAGCCCCTCACCCAGCCCTCTCCCCGAGGGGGAGAGGAGAGGTGCTGCGCCTCGTACCGGTACACCTCGGTTCGCACCCAGGCGACCCGACCGCTGGTGATGTTCGCAGTCACGAACGTGCCGCTGCCGAGTGCGCGCTCGTCGAAGAGCTTCATCCGTCGCGGATGGAAGCGGTAGAAACGATATGTATCCCGCTCCTTGCCAGGGTACCGAGGAAAGCGCTTGGCGTAGACAAGCTCGGCCTTCCGTGCCAGCACGCCGGCGGCCTCGCGCGCCGACCCGAAAAGCTGGATGCCGCGGTCGGGACGCCCCCAGGTCTGGCTCGAGTC
>WNFB01004434.1_pt1 | contig 12496 bp, 15 predicted proteins | sample 5400501 | NCBI WGS metagenome assembly WNFB01 (sample SAMN13153341, study PRJNA577476) | soil metagenome | isolation source: 200 cm saprolite under Douglas fir tree site 2 hole 1 | place: USA:California | collected 2015-04-18 | reverse complement strand
TTTCCCATAGTCAACGACGACACACCTCTCGATATGGTCCTCGGACTGATGCAGAGCAATTATGGAGTTCTCGTGTCGAGAGGCGAGAACGTTACCGGGATTCTGACAAAGTCCGACATTCTAAAGTCGCGAAAGTGACCCGAGTCCCCCAGTCCTCATCGTGATGGTAACAGCACTCATATTCACACTCGGAAAAGCATCTCAACCTATCCAAGCTTCTTGACTAGTGAGTGGTAACATTGGAAACAAGCGTCGGGGTTCAAGGATGATCCATCTGGGATTAACAGGTCTCATTGCGCTTGCTCCCTTAGCTCTGGGGATTATCACGATTTTCGGACGGAAGGGGAAGAAGGAAGAGGAAAAGAACGAGAAGAATCAGGCCACCCAACAGCCCCCCTCAAGCCCAATGCAACCGCCTCCACCGACACCTCCAGAAACGAATGCTCCAACCACACCTCCAGCGCCTGTCCAAGAAAGATACAATCCGACGTCAGAATCAAGCCCCGGTGAGACATCCCTGAATCAACTTCTCCAGTCACTACTTCAAGACGTCCCGCTCACATCAACAAGTTCGGAAGAAACCAAGGACGTTCTGAGAGAGAGCACGCTCGAATGGGTTCCTCCCCTAACCTCTCCCCCAAGTAGAAAAATGGTTGTAGTTGAGGATGACAAGGGAGAGAAAAAACTCGCCCCCGTCCAGCCCGACCAAGCCAGATTCTACGCCTTTCCCCAAGCCCTTGAATCTTCACCGGAAGATAATGAAGAACCTACGACGCGAAGTCTGTCCCATGAACAAGCAGTCCCGACCGTTCAGAAGGGTACAGTGTTGGCGCAAGAAACAAGCAAACCATTGAACCCCGAGAAACCGGAGAGGCCTGAGTCCAAGCAAAGAACGGTTGAAACCATTCCCAGAATACAGCCGAGTAGCGACTCTCTCTCCGAGATGGCCGGAGGCGGCCTGGACTCGCCAGGCCTAGTCTTGATAACGGGCCCGCAGGGCTCCGGCAAGACCAGCCTGCTCTTCAACGCCGCAGGCAAGTACTTGGCGGCTGGGACTGACTGCATCTTCGTATGTTATGATCAAACGGTCTCATCTCTACGGAACGCCATAAAGAATACAGGGTGGGACGCAAGCCAGTATGAGTCCGGATTCCACCTTCTCATGTTCGACGCGATCTCTGGTCAGACAGACTCCCTGAGCATTGAGCCCTACAGTATCGAGAAGCCCTTTGATCTTGGCCAGCTGGCAGATGCACTTGAGAGAAACACGCAGATGATGATGACGAGCAAGGTCAAGATAATCGTAGACTCGATAACCGGCCTTGCCTCGCGGACATCTTCCAAGGAATTCCTGGCAAAACTTCGCATCCTTACGGACAAGTTGAGGGACCTTGGTTCGACCTTCATCGTTACAGTTGACTCAGCAAAGCTGCCAAAAGATACCATGGCCTCTTTCGAGGAGCTCGCTACGTGTGTGATAGAGCTTCAGGGCGACGGTCATAATGGCGGTCAGCTACGGGTGAAGAAGGTGAACGGAGCCATGTCCAAGATCAAGCCTGAAGAGTTCGAGATACAACCGGGCAAGGGACTACTCTTCACCTAGCCGCCAGACGCTATTCCTCAGAACTCGACTCTTTCTTCGGAGACGGCTCAGGAGCAGGCAATGTGAAGGTCTCAACAGGAACCCACCTAGACCGATCCAGGTTCTTGACCCAAGCACCATTACCGTCAACCCACTCAACCACTCCCTCAACAGTCTCTCCGCTTCTCAACACGACCTTGAGCGTCTCACCTGGCTTCGGAAGGGACATCGCCCGAGAACCTCACAGCTTCGAGGATAAAACCCTAGTTATGGAGTCGAGGTGTAATCGCGGTACTATGGGACTTCTCCAGCTAGAATTCGGGACAGTTTCGAATGGTCGATATTGCCTCCAGATATGACACAGGCTATACGGCCGCGTCCGGCCTTCCCAGCCAGTGCAGCAGCCACAGCCAGCGCGCCTGCTCCTTCAGATATGATCCGGTGCCGCTCCGCTAGCAGCTTTACGGAAGCAGCAGTTTCCTTCAAAGAGACTGGAAATGAACCCACGAGAAGCTTACTTGCCAGGCGCCATATCTCCGGGAGTACGCTCTTTCCACCCGCACCATCCACAAAACTCGGGACCCGATTGACATCTCTAGGCGAGCCGGCAGCGAATGAGGCGGCCAGGGGAGCAGCAGTTTCCGGCTCACAGGCGTACACCCTTACTTTCTCATTCAGAGCATGTATTGCGGACGCAATGCCTGTGGAGAGTCCGCCTCCCCCAAAGGGGACAACTACGGAATCGACTTGGGGTAGGTCTTCCATTATCTCCAACCCTATCGTCCCGTTCCCCGCAATCATCCTCGAATCGGCAAACGGGTGAATGAACACGCTGTTCTTCAACGGGGGATAGTGATGGTTGACTACGACTTGCCAGACCTCGTCGAATGAGACTTGGATTATCTTAGCGCCGAACCGTTTTATCGCATCAAGTTTTGTCGCGGGTGCATTATCAGGAACTATCGTCGTGCACTCTATTCCTCGTTCCCGAGCCTGCCAGGCTAGAGCTTGCGCCATGTTTCCAGCGCTAACAGTGTAGACGCCCCTGGCCTTGGCCTCAGGTCCGGCTAACGCGATGGAGTTTGAGGCTCCTCGAACTTTGAAGGAGCCTGTAGGCTGAAGATTCTCCAGCTTAAGGAAGATCTCAGCAGGTGAATCCTCAACATTCAGTCGCACTAATGGTGTCCTGAGGACCGAAGCTGGGAGACGGGCTCGAGCTGCCCTAATTTCCTCCAGAGAGATTGGCCCGGTAATTCTTCCTGCCGTTCCGTGCCCTTGGGCCGTCATTGCCATAATTGGAAACTTTGCACCGGCTAAAGTCTTAAGCATTCAGTCGTTCAGACTGAGCTGAAAAATATGCGCGCCAGTGCGAATCGGTCAGCAGCTAGAAAAATAGCTGTTCAGAAGGGAAAGGCGCCACTAGGACTTCCATTCTCCCCGGGGGTCAGATTTGGGGACCTACTCTTCGTCTCTGGACAAGGAGCTACCGATAAGAAGGGAAAGGTAACCGGGAATGACATCAAGACCCAGACCAAGCTGACCCTCCAGAATTTCCGGAGAATCGTGGAGGAAGCTGGTTCCGACATGACCAAGGTCCTCCAGACAACCGTTTACCTCAAGGATCTTGCCGATTTTGCTGGCATGAACGAGGTCTATTGCAGCTTCTTCAAAGAGCCGCGTCCGGCGAGAGCCACCGTGCAGGTCGCAAACCTGCTTCTCGGAATGCGAGTGGAGATCCAGGGCATTGCCCACATACCGAGACGAAAGACCAACGCCCGTGGCTAGATCATTGCTAGCTTCTTCCCAGCCTTCTCAAAAGCACTGAGGGCAGTGTCTAGGTCTCGTGTTGTGTGAGCGCTAGTGACGATGGTCCTGATTCTGGCTCTGTCGCGCGCCACCATAGGATAGACAATAGGAAGAACGAATACCCCTAGACTGAACATAGCCTCAGCTAGCAAGCGGGCCTTGCCGCTCTCCCCAGTCATAACAGGTGTAATCGGCGTCTCGCTATTCCCCATGTCAAAGCCCAACTCCTTCAACCCCTTTTTGAAATAGTGAGTATTATCCCAGAGCCGTCTTAGGAACGACGGCTGGTCCTGAACTAACTGCAAGGCTGCAATGCACGCGGCCGGAATCGCAGGGGGCTGGGACCCGGATAACAGGTAGCTGCGGACTTTGTTCTGGAGATAAGTGCAGAGCTCCTTAGAACCGGCCACATATCCTCCGACGCAGCCGAACGCCTTGGAGAAGGTCCCCATGTCAACGTCAACCTTTCCCTCTAGGTCGAAGTGGTTCGTGATTCCTCGACCATTCTTTCCAAGGACCCCGTCTCCATGAGCATCGTCAACATAGACAATTGCCTGGTTCTCCTTCGTGAGCCTCACGATGTCCTTCAGCGGCGCAATGTCGCCGTCCATGCTGAAGACTCCGTCAGTAATCACAAGGACTCGTCGAAACTTTTCAGTGTCTGCAAGTTGTTTTTCCAAGTCATCCATGTCACGATGCTTGTAGACACGTCTCTCCGCCCTAGTCAGGCGGCAGCCATCAATAATGCTGCCATGGTTGAGCTCATCGCTGATGATGAGGTCCCTCTCATCAACCAGCGCAGACACGGCTCCCAGATTCGTGGCATAGCCGGACTGGAACGTTACAGATGACTCCGACCCCTTGAATTTAGCGAGTACCTTCTCTAGCTTCAGATGGATGTCCATGGTGCCAGCAATGACGCGAACGGAGCCTGATCCAGCACCGTACTTTCTTGTTGCTGCAATCGAGGCCTGTCTAAGCTTGGGATGGTTGGCCAAACCTAGGTAATTGTTGGAACAGAGAACCAGCACGTCCTTGCCGTCAACCCTGGCATGGGGCCCGGTGGGAGTCTGAATAATCCTGACCCGCCAGAGAAGTTCTTGCTTGTCAAGGCCCTCAAGCTCGTTCCTAAGTGCGTCAATGAGCGCTTCTCTCTGAAAGCTGGGCTCTTGCACCATGAGTCGAGCAAACTGGACAATACTATGTAAAGGGTTTTACAGTTCGAGTTCACTGGACCCCGCTGCGAAGGTTCAGCAAGGCAACTTGAATCAACAGATGCACAGTATCGTCAAGGAGAGTCGTGGTCCCGGCGCCGTCTACACCGACTGGGCCACGCCGAAGCCGGGCCTCCGAGACATTCTCGTCGAGGTCGAGGCCACCTCGATTTGCGGCACAGACATGCACATTTACGACTGGCATGAATCAATCAGAGACAAGGTCAAACCGCCTCTCGTAATGGGCCACGAATTCGCAGGAAAGATAGTCGAGGCCGGAAAGGAAGTGTCGGACCTTCGCGAAGGAGACATCGTATCTGGCGAGACGCACATCTTCTGTGGTAAGTGCTTCCAGTGTCGGACCGGAAACGCGCATATCTGCGAAAGAATGAAACTGCGAGGAGTCGACACTGACGGATGCTTCGCCCAATACCATTCGCTAGACGAGCGCACGGCATGGCTCAACGATAGAAAGATACCTGTTGAGATCGCATCAGCCCAGGAACCTTTAGGAAACGCTGTCCACGCGGCCTCAGCTGCAGACATAGCAGGGAAGAAAATTGCAGTATTCGGCTGCGGGCCCATCGGAACATGTCTCATTGGGCTGTGCAAGTCATATGGCGCCGCCGACATATTCGCCGTCGACATCGTTGATTACAGGCTCAAACTTGCCAAGGACATGGGCGCCACACGGCTGCTCGACGCGTCTAGAGAGAAAGTCGAAGCAGAAATTCTGAAATCTACCGATGGCCGTGGCGCGGATGTGTTCTTCGAAATGTCCGGTGCACAACCCTCGTACGAGCAAGGCTTCCGCGCGCTCAGGCCCGGAGGAACCGCAGTGCTGTTCGGTCTTCCCTCGAAGAATATTGAGATGGACATCGCCAACTGGATCGTGTTCAAAGATGCTAGAGTCAAAGGTGTGTTTGGACGGCGATTGTTCAGTACTTGGTATCAGACTGCAGAGGTACTCAAGTCTCGCATGGTCGATCTTTCAAAGGTCATAACTCACAGATTCGACATGGAAGAATTCTCAAAAGCATTCGCGCTGATGAAGTCTGGGAGATCAGGCAAGATCATAATGTACCCTAACGGCAAGTCTGGTAGAGACTAGAGACTAGGCACAGGTCTATCGTTTATCCCGTTTTTGCTCAGTTGCCTGGGTCTCTTTCTGGCGGGCCTTCAAAATCTCGGACGCGATCGACTTCAGAGTTGACTGCTTCGTCCCTGACTTCTTGATGGTGACACTGCCAAGCTTTTCCCAGTGTATACCTGGTGAGGCTGCCCTCTCCGCAATCTCGGGCGATAGACCTAGAACCGTTGCAGCCTGAACTATCTCTTTTACCGTAGGTTGACGAACCGCCCTAGATGCTGAGAGCTTTCTCCCCACGCTCCTCGACTTTCCACCATCGAGGTTCATCGGCCAGACGACCATGAAGCCTGAACGCTTCAGGGCTAATCAGCTAAAGGGATTTTCAAGCGTTTCCGGACTTGGCTACGAGAATTGCGTTTATGACTCCATGCTGGCCGGGGCGAGATGTGACCCGTGCCTGTCCAAGTTCGGTGTCGAGAATCGCACCCTTTGTTATGACACCCCTTCTCTGGTAGTCAACATTCGCGGGGTTTCGGATAACTCGAAGGATTTTTGACTTTGAGCTTTTTCCGGACGCTTGGTCTGTTACGACTGCCCAGTCAGCTCGGGCTAGCTTGACCTTGATGCTTCCGCCCAGTCCTCGCACCCATCTTTTCTTAGTCTCACCAATAATAGTCTCAACAGGTTCACGTCCTGCCTCGAATGCTCTTTTCCCTCTCCAAATCTTCTTCTTACCGCCGGTTGGTTTCTTCTTGTGCAGATTCCTATGTGTCTGAGGCAACCCCGCGTCTCCGAAAAGCGATTCGACGAGTGGGTCTACATATTAACCGTTACTCGCTAGGCCACGATTTCGACTCGGAGTGCACGAAACCTTATCTGGCTGGCGGCGGCGCCGACTACTTTAGGGAGAAATGCCGAACTATTGCTTGGAATGTGGCGGTAATCTGACATATGACACCGCTATCAAGCAATACAGTTGCAAGAGTTGCGGTCTAACTTTTACGCAGCAGGATCTCCTTCAGGGTAGGGAACGGATGCTGCAGTCGCAAGAGTCTCCGGATGAAGAGAAGAAGCGGAGGCAGAAGGAGTATCTGAAATGGTGGCTCACTAAGAAGTAACCCGAATTCGGAAAAGTTATTTTCGCCTCGCTTGATGTTTGAATCGGGGCACCGGCACATGCTGGAAGACGTTCTTGAGAAATGGCGCAGAGGACAAACGGGTCCTCTCCCGCATCTGACCTCTCTCCAGCTTCTACAGGCGCTGATACTGATCCATGAAAAGGCACCTGTCGGCCGAAGGATCTTGGCTCAGGAGTTGGAAATCAGCGACGGAACTGTTCGAGGGCTCCTAGAGAGGCTCGCAGAACAGGGGATCATCCGAGTTAACAAATCGGGAGCTGTCCTCACGGGTCAAGGAACATCAAGATTGCGAAAACATCTGAGCGAGTTGAACATCATTAAGATGCAATTTCTTGATGGGTGCGAGCTTGTTCCTGGAAAATCTGCAACGGCAATTCAGCTAACAGGAAAATACAGGCCGGGAATGACGGGAGTCCCGCAGCGAGATGAGGCTGTGCGGTCCGGGGCTCAAGGGTCGATAATCATCGGATTTCGCGGTGGCCGGCTAGTATTCCCCCCGGATGACATAGATGCCTCCGAAATGTCGCCTAAGGAAGACAAAAGGCTCCGCGGGATTTTCGACCCGTCCGAAAATGATCTTATCGTTATAGGATTTGCCAGTAACAAACCACGTTCACTCTCAGGTGCTCTAGCCGCTGTCCTCACAATTACGGGATCATAATGCAGCCCGCCTTCGTGAGCTAAACAATGTCGCGAACGAGTGTGGAAATTCTCGCCATCGGCAATGAGCTCTTGATTGGCCAGACGCTTGATACAAATTCTCACTGGCTAGCGCAACGGTTACACGCTCTGGGATGGACAGTTGAAAGGATTACGACTGTCAAAGACTCCGTCAAATCGATACGTGACGCTGTAGTGGAAGCCCTTGACAGGAGGCCTGAGTTACTACTCACGGTGGGGGGGCTTGGTCCCACCTATGATGACTTGACTATCAAAGCGCTGTCGAAAGCGATCGGAAAACAAATGACTCTCAACCGGCACGCCCTTGCCATGGTCATGATGAAGTACAAGACAATGGAGAAGCCCGCTGTCCTTACTGTTCATCGTAAGAAAATGGCAATGCTTCCCAGTGGGGCTAAACCTTTGCCTAATCCAGCCGGGACAGCCCCCGGAGTGGTGATCCAAGCCCGAGGGACTACGATAATATCCTTCCCAGGTGTTCCGAGGGAGTTGAAAGCCATCTTCAAGACCTCCGTGATCCCCATTCTGCGAAGATCCAGTGCTCCGCCTCCAAGTGAACTGTATGTCATGATGGTTGGCATAGTGGAATCTGCTCTGGCTCCCATCCTGGAGAGCGTTCGCGGTGAGAACTCGAATCTCTACTGGAAGTCGCATCCAATGGGTAGAGAGACGGGCGTAAAATCCCTGATCAAACTTCACATCTACACAGTCGGGAAGGGAGATCAAACTACCGTTAGAGATGCCGTTGCGTTCTTTCTAGAACAGCTCAGTAAGTTCCCAGTTAAGTCCCAAGATTAGTTGGCAGTGCGAAAGCCTCAACCTATGCCGATAGTCCAATTGAGGCTTGCAGAATAACTCGGGCGTTCCTCGTAGCCCTCAAGAGCCTTGGCAATTGTTGCTAGATGGCCGAAGCCGACAACCCCTACAATTTTTCCACTGTTTGCGGCAAGAATGGTCTTGAATCGGTCCACCATGTACCTTTCACGTTCATCTAGCAACAACTTGCTGAGGCTCGGATAACGGGACCGGAAGATTTTGAGTTGATTGTCTATATCCTCTGTAAGTTCGGACAGGTCGGATACTCCGAAGGGTAAGAGAAAGAGGCTCGCTACTCCATCGGCACCGAGCCTGATCTTCTCCTTTAACGGAATCTTCCTGATTCCTGCTGCCGTTATTCCAATCGGTCTGTCAACCGTTTCGATGGTGGCACCAACTTCCAGAGCGGTTTTTGCTGCCTCCAGCATCTCTAGGCCTGGAGACGACCCGGTTAGTTGACCTGCGAATTTTTCGAGTAGTGCCATGGTGAGGAACGAAAAACCAGCTGAGAGACTGATTCCCTGTGACTTGGGATGTTGTAACGCCTGTAGTCTTTCTCGATCTAGTTCCAACGCAACTATATCTGGCATGTTTTTCTGGATTGTTCTACGCACGAGAGATGTGCTGTCTGGATCCACGTGTATTGTGCCAACTAGAACAATCCGTTTTCCGACATTTCGAATCTCGGCGTGGCCGCGCATCGAAGGACGTCTTCAATGTCTATAAGGACGGAGCCTTCAGCCTTTCCACATCTCCAATCATGTTCGAGAGGGCTCATTGACTTTGGGAAGTCTTGACGAGCTGGCAGACGAGCGGGATCGTTTGATGGAAGAAGAGAAGAGCCTTCTCTCGAGTATAGAACAGATACGAGCGAAACTGGCCAAGATTCGCCCTGAGCTTCAAGAGTTGAGGAAGACTCGTGACGAGTTAAACGAGACTGTTCGGGCCCTTAAGAAGTCTCGAGAAGATCTGCGAGATTCGTCGAGGCGGAGTCTTGTTTCTCTGAGAGAACTGGTCAAGCTTACCCGCGGTACGGACGAGGGTTCTCGTGCTGAGAGAGAGTTTGCCGATCTGGAGTGGAAGATTCAGACATCGACTCTTGAGAAGGACGAGGAAAAACGGCTTTTGAACAAGGTCCGTCTCTTGGAGGCGAAAGTTGGGGTGCATCGAAAGTCGAGAAAGCTAACAGAGGAAGTTGGGAAGTACAGAGCTGAGGCAGATGATATTCACAACAAGATCCAAGAGTTGGCTGCTCAGAGTCAACAGTATCACTTGGAGGTAGTCTCTCTCAGCGAGGGATTCGACAAGCTGAGGCAGAAACAGGATGAGCTTGGGAAGTCTCTAGGAGAAGTCAGGGCAAAGTCCATGGAAATAGCTCGAAAGTACACTTCCTTACGAAATAGTATGATCCAATCCGATAAGGCGTCTCAAAAGGAGAAAGAAAAAGCGTACAAAGAAAACCTGAAGGAAACGGCCAAGAAAAAGCTGGACCAGCGTGGCAAAGTTTCGCTTGAAGAATTGAGTGCACTCATGGGAGACGAGGATCAATAAGGCCCCGGATAGCAATAATCGGAGGGTCCGGGTTCAGCACAGTACTCAAGGGAGATCAGAGGATCCTTGGAACTCCTTACGGTCCAACTCCAAGACTAACCTTCGGAGAGGTGAAGGGGAAACAGCTCGTTTTTCTTCCCCGGCACGGCGAGGGGCACACTATTCCGCCTCACAAAGTGAACTATCGCGCTAACCTTTGGGGTCTGAAGGAGCTTGGAGTTGAGAGAATAATCGCGACCAACGCCGTCGGGGCGATCGACGAGGAGTTGCAGCCGGGGAGCATTGTTGTGCCTTTGGATGTCATTGATTTTACTAAGTCAAGGCGGAACACCTTCTACGGAGGATCACCGGTTACACATGTGGACGTTTCAGCCCCTTACTGCCCGACGATAGTGAAGACTCTCTCAGATTCTGCGGCCGGCATGGGAAGAAAAGGTAAGGACGGAATTGTAATGGCCTGTACTGAAGGTCCCCGCTACGAAACGCCTGCCGAGATTCGGATGCTGAAGACGTTGGGTGGAGGGGTCGTTGGGATGACGGCTGCACCGGAGGTATTCTTGGCGAGAGAGCTGGAGATGTGTTATGGCTCGATTTGTTTCGTCTCGAACATGGCTGCAGGCCTCCAACGGACGCTGTCGGCTCAGGAAGTGGAGGAGCGAGGCAGGGATTCTGGTCAAATCCTGAACAAGATTATCATAGAAGCCGTTGAGAATATGCCTGAGAGCAGAAAAGGGTGCGCATGCGGCGGAGCACTTTCTTCTGCTCAACTCGGCAAAGATGGCATGGAAAAGTCGGAGGGAGAAAACACTGCTCGATAGTCTACTCCGCGTCGCGGGAGTCTACACGGCATACGAGAAATGGCTCGCGCAACAAGTGAAAGGGAATTCTGTTCCCGAGCATATCGGCATCATCCTAGATGGGAATCGTCGCTGGGCATGTGAAAGGGCGCTCAAGGCGAAAGATGGCCATTCAGTGGGCGCAAGAGTGGGCGAGGAGGTACTGGACTGGTGCCTCGAGTACGGAATTAAGACTCTGACGCTCTACACGTTCTCAACGGAGAACTTCGAAAGGCCAAGTGAGGAAGTCAACGCGGTCCTGAAGATTGTCGAGGAGGAAGCCAGAAAGCTCAAGGGTGACACGAGGCTACACTCTCAGCGCGTCAGAGTAAAGGCTCTCGGGCGAATCGATCTTCTCCCGGAAGGACTGAGAAGCGTCCTCACCGACCTCGAGAATGAGACCAAGGACTACGATGGGCACTTTCTAAATGTGGCAATCGCCTACACCGGAAGGGCTGAGATCGTTGATGCCACAAAGAAGATTGTGGAGGACGTCGCCCAGGGAAATATTACATTGAAGCAGATTGACGAAGACACGTTCCGGAAATACCTCTACACGGCTCATCTTCCCAACCCGAACCCGGACTTGGTCATCAGAACCTCAGGAGAAGAAAGACTAAGCGGGTTCCTTCTCTGGCAATCCGCGTATAGCGAGCTTGTATTCGTGGACGTTTACTGGCCAGAGTTTCGAAGAATCGACTTCTTGCGGGCCATCCGGCTGTACCAGAGAAGAAACCGCCGGTTCGGCCGTTAGAATCCCTGGCTCAGAACGGGCTTTTATTCCTGAGCGGTTCACACTCGGGGAACCACTGACCTTCAGAGCATTGTGCCTTGGTGTTCATTAAAAGAATCGACATTAGGGGATTCAAGACCTTCAACAAGAAGGTCTCCATAGGCCTCGACCGTGGGTTCACGGTCGTGACCGGGCCCAATGGCTCTGGAAAATCCAACATTCTCGACTCTCTCAAGTTCGCGCTCGGCGAGCTGAGCCCCAGAGAACTTCGTGGCCAGAGCCTATCAGACCTCGTTCACAAAGGACATGGTGAGGGAGCTCGGTCCGCATACGTCGCGGTCCAGTTCGATAACAGCGACCATAAGATCCCTGTCGATTCTGATTTAGTCACTGTCTCAAGGGAGTTCTCGAGGGGAGGTGAGGGTGTCTACAGGCTAAACGGGAGGAGGCTGTCGAGGAAGCAGGTACAGGATATTCTGAGCTCGGCCGATATTCAGGTTACAGGGTTCAACCTCATCGCTCAACATGCGATAACCCGGCTCGCTGAGATAGGGACGGAGGAACGGAGGAGGATACTTGAGGACCTTATCGGGATTGGGGTCTTTGAGACTAAGAAGGCTGAGGCTAAAGAGCAGCTTCAGGCGGCAGATCTCAATCTCAAGGTTGCCGCGGCAAGGGTCGACGAGGTTCGAACCCGAATCGAACAGTTGGAGCTAGAGCGGAACAATCTTCTGAGATACAATCTTCTCAAGAGTGGAGTCTCACAACAACACGCCCGCATTCTCTCAGGCCAAATCATGACATTGGAGAACAAGCGGTTTGAGGTTCTTCGCTCTCTGGAACAGGAAGTGGCAAGGCTGGATGAGATAAGAAAGGAAAGAGACAGTCTCACTCAGCAAAGAGCGAAGGTCGAAGATGAGAGGCGACGGTTTGAAGAAAAGACTGTGAACAAAGGAAACCAGGAACTCTTCGATATCGAGAGGAAAATTGCAGAGGCTGGCGCCGAGGTCGTCAGGGCCAAGACTCAGTCTGAGACGGCAAAGACTCT